>SXGT01011175.1_pt1 | contig 85904 bp, 74 predicted proteins | sample 3176221 | NCBI WGS metagenome assembly SXGT01 (sample SAMN11356862, study PRJNA531348) | freshwater metagenome | isolation source: freshwater sample F1-120 | place: China: Fuxian Lake, Yuxi | collected 2017-12-25 | reverse complement strand
CCGGACGGCGAGGGCGCCTACGGGACCACCTCGGCGGTCGACGGGAGATGGACGAACACGAGCAAGGCCTCGTGCCTCGAGCCCAAGCGGTTCTACTGCTTCGAGAAGTGACGCACGAGCTCCGCGCCCCTCTCCGCGATCATCACCGTGGGCGCGTTGGTGTTGCCCGTCGTCACGGCGGGCATGACCGACGCATCGATCACCCGCAGGCTCTCGACGCCGCGCACGCGGAGATCCGGCGTGACCACGGAGATGGCCTCCTGGCCCATCCGGCACGACGAGACGGGGTGGTAGTTGGTCTCGGTCGCGCGCCGGATGAAGTCGTGGATCTCGCCGTCGTCCTCGAGCCGGCGTGGCGGCCGCGCCGGCCCCTTGCGGTGGGGCTCGAACGCGCGCGAGGCGAGGATGCGCTGCGCGAGCCGGAAGCCGCGGGTCATCGTGGCGAGGTCCACCTCGTCCGTGAAGAACCCTGGATCGATGCACGGCGGATCCTCCGGGTGCGGGGTCGCGAGGGTCACGCGCCCGCGCGAGACGGGCCGCGACACCGTGACGCAGATCGTGTACCCGTCCTCGGGCGGCAGCGCCGCGAAGTGATACATGTCGTTCGCCCACCCCGCGGCGAAGTGGAACTGGATGTCCGGACGCGGATCGTCGTGGCATGTCCGCGCGAAGCCGCCGCACACCGGGATGGGGGTCGAGAGCGGACCGCCGCGCGTCGCGAGATACCGAACGATGGGCCCGAGCTTCCCGAGCGTGGAGTTGGCAGTCTCCTCGCCGCCCCGATCGGCCATGGGCATGAGCGGGTGATCCTGCAGGTGGGCGCCGACGTTCGGTTGATCGACCAGGACGGATATCCCACGATCCTGGAGGTGCGGCCCCGGCCCGATGCCGGAGAGCATGAGGATCTTCGGCGTGTTGACGGCCCCGGCCGACAGGATCACCTCCCGTTTCGCCCGCAGCGTCTCCAGCGCGCGCCCGCGGCGGACCTGCACGCCGACGCAGCGGAGGCCCTCGAACACGAGCCGCTCGACGTGGCCCTTCGTGACCAGCGTGAGGTTCTTCCTCCGGGTCGCCGCCGCGAGGTACGCGCGCGCGGTGCTGCGGCGGACGCCCCGGCTCACGTTGAAGTGGTAGGCGCCCACCCCCTCCATGTCGCCGCGGTTGAAGTCGTCGCGGGCCGGGAGGCCGCACGACACGCCCGCCTCCACGAAGGCGCGCGCGAGCGGGTGCTCGTACCTCGGCCGGTCCACGTCCAGCGGTCCACCCTCGCCTTGCAGCGCGCGATCGAACCCGGGCACGAGGTAGTTCTCCGCGCGCTTGAAGTACGGGAGCACGTCACGGAACGCCCAGCCCGTCGCGCCCTCCGCCGCCCACCCGTCGAAGTCCAGCGCGTGTCCGCGCATGTACACGAGCGTGTTCGTCGACCCGGAGCCGCCGACGACCTTGCCGCGCGGGTAGTAGAGGCGCCGCCCGAACATGCGGGCCTGCGGCTCGGTGTAGTAGCGCCAGTCGGCCGAGCTCCTGTGGAGCAGGCCGCTCGCGCCGGGCACGAGCACGTCCGGCCGCAGGTCCGAGCCGCCGGCCTCGAGGAGGACGACGGTCGCGGCCTCGTCCTCGGAGAGGCGTGAGGCGACCACCGATCCGGCGGTGCCCGCCCCGACGACGATGAAGTCGTAGGTCTTCAGCTCAGAACTCGAACTTGCCGAACGCGTCGAGGTCCTTGAACGCCTGCACGAGCCTCGCGCACATGCCCTTCTCGCCGAGGTGCACCCACGCGCGCGGGTCGATGTACTTCTTGTTGGGCTTGTCCTTGCCCTCGGGGTTGCCGAGCTGGCCCTGGAGGTAGGGGCTCTTGTCGTCCATGTACTTCTTGATGGGCTGGCAGAACGCCCACTGCGTGTCGGTGTCGATGTTCATCTTCACGACGCCGTACGAGACGGCCTCGCGGATCTCCTCCTGCGTGGAGCCAGAGCCGCCGTGGAACACGAAGTCCACCGGCTTCGGCCCCGTCTTGCGCGCGGCCTGGATGTGCTCCTGGCTGTTCTTCAGGATGACGGGGGTGAGCTTCACGTTGCCCGGCGCGTACACACCGTGCGTGTTGCCGAACGAGGCGGCCACGGTGAAGTGCCCGACGCCGGTCAGCGCGTCGTACGCGGCGAGGACGTCGGCCGGCTGCGTGTACAGCTTCGAGTTGTCGATGCCCTCGTTGTTGACGCCGTCCTCCTCGCCGCCCGTGACGCCGAGCTCGATCTCGAGCGTCATGCCGATCTTCGCCATGCGCGAGAGGTACTTGCGGCAGATCTCGAGGTTCTCCTGCAGCGGCTCCTCCGACAGGTCGAGCATGTGCGAGCTGTAGAGGGGCACGCCGTTCCTGGCGTGGTACGCCTCGCCCGCGTCGAGCGCGCCGTCGATCCAGCCGAGCAGCTTCTTGGCGCAGTGGTCGGTGTGGAGCACGACGGGGACGCCATACGCCTCGGCCATCACCCGCACGTGGTGGGCGGCGGCGACGGTGCCTGCGATCGACGCCTGGTTCCTCGCGTTGTCGAGGAACTTGCCCGCGTTGAACTGCGAGCCGCCGTGCGAGTACTGGAGGATGACCGGCGCCTTGGCCTCGCGCGCCGCAGCGAGCGCCGCGTTCGCCGTGTGGCTGCCGATGGCGTTGACCGCGGGGAGGGCGCACCTCGCCTCCCTGCAGTACTGGAACAGATCGGTGAGCGCGTTGCCGGTGATGATGCCGGGGGGGAGCTTCAGCATGGTGGGCCTCGTCGGTTGGGGGGAAGAGGATACGCCGCGCCCAGGGCCGGTCAACGGGCACGAGGCGTCAGGGGATGACGTGCGAGAACTCGTCGCGCACGTTCCCGTCGTCGTCCGTCACCTTGACCCGGTACATCGGGCCCGAGGGTCCGGCGTCCCGTGCGCCCGCGTCCGGTCCGGCGTCCCGGGGGGCCGCCGCGTCCGCGCCTCCCTCGACCCCGCCGTCGAGCCGAGGAGCCGCCGCCGGGTCCACCTCCACGATGGTCGCGTGGTAATACGGGCCCGCCGCGACGCGCTTGTCGCAGTACGTGCGGAACTTGTTCGCGTCGACGTCGGTGATCAATCCGCCGCCGCCGGCGGTGGTCACGTACGTGATCCCCGGGAACTCGAACCGCTCGTACCCGTGCATGTGCGCCTGGAACACGAGGAGCACCTTGTTCGCGAGGAAGATCGGCTCGAACTGGGCGCGCGTCCCCGGGTTGTCGGGCATGTCTCCGCACGTCACGAGCGGCCTGTGGAAGTACACCACCGAGAACCGGAACCCCGGCTTCGACGCGGCGTCGGCGAGCGAGGCCGCGAGCCACTTGCCCTGATCGGACTGCGCGCTCCACTTGTCCTGGGTGTCCACCGAGAAGAACCACACGCCGCCCGACTCGAAGCGGTAGTAGCCAGGCGAGGGCTGATCGAACCCCGCGCCCCCGAAGAAGCGGAGCGTGTACTCCTCGTACTCCTGCGGGTTCTCGGACTCGTGGTTGCCGATGGCCGGGAAGAAGCCGCCCTGCCGGAGCATCGGCGCCATGATCGGGAACCACAGCGCCCACGTCTCGAGCGTCGACGCATAGTACTGGATGTCGCCGCCGTGGATGACGAAGTCGGGGTTCGCCGGGAGGTTCCTGTCGAGGACGTACTTCGTGCGCCCGAGGGCCGGGTTCGTGTCGCCGATGGCCATGAACCGGAACCCGTCGCCGGATCGACGCGCCGTGCAGAAGCGGCCCTTCGCGGTGGGATCGGCGAGCAGGCGGTACGCGTAGCACGTCGCGGGCGCGAGGCCGGAAAGCGCGGCCTCGTGCATGTACCAGGTGCCCTTGTAGTCGGGGGGGACCTTGCGATCGAGCGTCGCGAACGAGGTGACGGACACGACCTTCGGGATGTCCGGAGCGTCCACCCGTTGCTCGGCGCCCCCGGACTCCGGGGCGAAGACGACCGTGGGGTTGCTGCCGGGCCTGCACGACTCCCAGCGGATCTTGGCGCGCGTCGCGTCGATCGCGAGCGACCACGGACCCTTCGAGAGCATCGTGGGGCCGCAGGGGATGACGCCGTCCCACTCGTCGGAGGCGTCCTGCGCGGGTTCCTCTGCGGCGGGGGCAGGCGAGGAGGACGACATGCACGCCGTGAAGGACGGCACGGCGCTCGCGCAAGCGGCGAGCAGGACGAGGACGAGTCCACGAGTGCGGGACATCACACGCGAAGCGTATCACGACGAGGCCGGCTCAGGGCTTGTTCGGGGCCCCTGGTGTCTTGGTCGTGACCTGGAAGCCGCCCGTGCCGTTCGGGATCCTGCCCCAGCTTCGGCCCGACTGGACGACGTTCGCCGGGTATTCCACCTTGTCGATCGCTCCGCCGTCGGGCGCGATGAAGTACATCGTCTCACCCGACGTGTTCGAGATCGAGAACGACGCCTGGAAGCAGGGCGTGCCCGCGGGCGCCACGCACGGCACCCCGCCCTCGCCCACGCCCATCACGACGACGTACGTGCCCGGCGGCAGGGTCGTGTTGGGGGGGAAAGCGAAGCCCCCGGACTTCGGGCCGCCCGCGTCGTCCTTGCTGCCTTCGACGACGCGGAAGCCCGACACGTCGACGACGGTCGGGCCTCCGTTGAAGATCTCCACCCACTCCTCGCCCTTGCCGGAGACCTCGTTCACGCCGAAGCCGGTCGGCGTGCCGCCATCCGAGACGGTGCTCGAATCCGTGCCCGCCGCGGCGTCCGCGGCGAGAGGCGGGGCCAGCGTCGTGCCGCACGCCGTGGCGGCGCGGGCGAGGAGCGCGAGCATCGCGAGGGCGCCGAGGAGGTAGAGCGGCGTCACCGACATGTTGGTCGCCTTCACGGATGGAGCATAGCACCCCGGTTTGCGCCCCCCGTCCGCACCCGGCCCGCTAGAGATCCTCCGGCGTATCCCAGTCCGCGAGCTCCCCCGCCTCCGCCTCCGACAGCGTGAGCTCGCTCGCCCCGAGCTCGTCGAGCAACCCTTGCAGCGAGCGCGCTCCCTCCCGCGCGCGCCGCTCCGCGATCGCGATCGCGGCGCCGCCGTAGCAGCCGAACAGGGGCTCCCAGCGCCCCGCCCGGCGCGGGGCGACGGCCAGCGCGGCGGGCGCGTTGACGAGCCGCGTCACGAGCGCCGCGGAGACATGGGGCATGTCGCAGGCCACCGCGAGCGCCCGACCCGACCCCGCGCGCCGGAGGAGCGCGAGGAGCCCCCCGAGCGGGCCGATCCCCTGGATTTCGTCCTGGATCGCGGGCCGCGGCGCGTACGCGTCGTTCGCGCCGACGAGCACGCTCTCGACGCCGAGGTCGTCGAAGAGGCTCCGCCACCGGTCCACGAGAGGGATTCCCTCCAGGGTGAGGAGCCCCTTCGGTCGCCCGCCCATGCGGCGCGACGCTCCGCCGACGAAGATCCCTGCGATGGTGCCGTGCATGAACGTTGAGCATATACTGAAGCCGTGCCCTCGAACCTCGTCCAGCTGAGGCGGCGCCGCAAGGACTTCGCGTTCACCGACAACGCGCTCCAGCGGCTCAAGGGCGTGATGCACGAGAAGCGCGAGATCACGCCCGAGGACATCGCGGCCATCGCCCACGCGGTTCACCAGCCCGAGGCGGCCGTCTACGGCGTGGCGACCTACTACGGCGACCTCGGCACCAAGAAGCGCGGGCGCACCCGCGTGAAGGTCTGCAAGGGCACGGCGTGCTTCGCGGCGTGCAGCGACGCCTCCGTGGGCTGGATGGAGGACGCGCTCGGCCTCCGCCTCGGCGAGACGGCGAAGGACGGATCGGTCTCGCTGGAGGAGGTCTACTGCCTGGGGTACTGCAACGCGGGTCCCACCGTCGAGATCGAGGGCAGGATCTACGGCGAGCTGACGCCGGAGCGCGCCCGCGCCCTCGCGCGCGACCTCGTCTCCGGCGGCGGAGTCCCGGAGGCGACGGACGCGCTGGTCCCGATCTTCGAGGTCCACGGCGGGCCGGCCATCGTGCTCGAGCGGCTCGCCGCGCGGATCGACGCCACGGATCTCGCGGTCGCGCGCGGCCACCACGCGTTCGAGGGGCTCGCGAAGGCGCTGGCGGAGAAGAGGCCCGCCGAGATCCTGGAGGAGGTCGAGCGCTCGCACCTCCGAGGCCGCGGCGGCGCGGGCTTCCCCACCGCGACGAAGTGGCGCTTCACCGCGCAGAATGCGGCGAGCTCCCCCGAGGCGTTCGTCGTCTGCAACGCGGACGAGGGCGATCCGGGATCGTACATCGACAAGTACCTCATGGAGCGGGATCCCTTCTGCGTGCTCGAGGGTATCGCCCTCGCCGGCTACGCCATCGGTGCCACGCGAGGCTTCGTGTACGTCCGGAGCGAGTACCCCGGGTCCGTGCCCGCCCTCTCGCGCGCGGTCGAGGCTGCGCGCGCGGCCGGGCTCCTCGGCGAGCGCATCCTCGGCAGCAACTTCTCGTTCGACATCGACGTCGTCGAGGGCGCCGGATCGTACGTCTGCGGCGAGGAGACGGCGCTCCTCCGCTCGCTCGAGGGCCTCCGCGGCATGGTCACCGCCCGCCCGCCGTTCCCCGCCGAGAAGGGCCTCTTCGACCGGCCCACGATCGTCAACAACGTCGAGACGCTCGCCAACCTCGGCTGGATCGTCCGCCACGGGGGCGACGCGTACGCCGCGCTCGGCGCGGGCAAGAGCCGCGGCACGAAGGTCGTGTGCCTCAACGAGCGTTTCGTCCGGCCCGGGCTGTTCGAGGTGCCGTTCGGTGTGCCGCTCCGATCGATCTTGAACGATCTCGGAGGCGGCTTGAAGTCCGGGAGGATCAAGGCCGTGCAGGTCGGCGGGCCCCTCGGTGGCGTCCTCCCCGACGCGCTGCTCGACACGCCGCTCGGTTTCGAGGAGCTCGACGCTGTCGGGGCCCTCCTCGGGCACGGCGGCATCGTCGCCTGGGACGACTCGGTCGATCCGCGCGACATCGCCGTGCACCTGTTCGAGTTCTGCGACGCCGAGTCGTGCGGCAAGTGCTTCCCCTGCCGCATCGGCGGGCGCCGCGGCCTCGAGATCGCGAAGCGCCTGAAGTCGTCCCGCGACCAGGCCGCCATCGTCGCCGACGTCGCGTTGCTCACGGAGCTCTGCGAGACGATGAAGCTCGGCTCGCTGTGCGCGCACGGCGGCGCGATCCCGATCCCGATCGCGTCGCTGCTCACGCACTTCAGGGAAGAGATGATGCGAGGCGCCCCATGAAGAAGCTCGTCACCCTCCGGATCGACGGTCGCGAGGTCGTCGCGAGCGATCGCGCGACCATCCTGGACGTCGCGCGTCGCGAGAAGATCCACGTCCCCACCCTCTGCTACGACCCGAAGCTGGCGGCGTTCGGCGCGTGCCGCGTCTGCATGGTCGGCGTGAAGGGCGCGCGCGGACCCGTCGCCGCGTGCACCACGCCCGTCCGCGAGGGCATGGAGATCGACACCCAGGATCCGCGCGCCCTCGCCGTCGCGCGCGGGGTGGTCGAGCTTGTCCTGTCCGACTACCCGGAGGCCGCGCTCGCGCGCGACGGGAACCGGAACGAGCTCCGCGACGTCGCCCGGCACCTCGGCGTCACGACCAGCCGGTACGTGGGCGAGCGCCACGCGTACGCGAAGGACGACCGGCACCCGTACATCAAGGTCGACATGAACGAGTGCATCGTCTGCGGGCGGTGCGTGCGCGCGTGCGACGAGATCCAGGGGACCTTCGCGCTCGCCTACGCGGGGCGCGGCTTCGCCACGCGCATCGTGGCGGGCGTGGAGTCGTCGTTCGCGGACAGCGCCTGCGTCTCGTGCGGCGCGTGTGTCGAGACGTGCCCCACGGGGGCGCTCGACGAGGAGGCCTTCCGCGCCAGGGAGACGATCGACCGCACGGTCACCACCACGTGCGCCTATTGCGGCGTGGGCTGCTCGCTCGAGGTCCAGGTCCGGCAGGATCAGGTCATCGCGATCGAGCCTGCGCGCTCCGGGCCCGCGAACGAGGGGCACACCTGCGTCAAGGGGCGGTTCGCGCACCAGTACGCGCGCGCCGCCGATCGCCTGACCGCGCCGATGATGCGCCGCTCCGACTGGACGTGGCGCGAGGCCACGTGGGACGAGGCGCTCGACCACGTCGCGAAGGAGATCTCGCGCATCAAGGCCGCGCACGGCCCGAACGCCGTCAGCGCCATCAGCTCGAGCCGCTGCACGAACGAGGAGAACTACATCCTCCAGAAGCTCATGCGCACCGCGATCGGCACGAACAACGTCGACAACTGCTCGCGGGTCTGCCACTCGCCGACGTCGCTCGGGCTCATCCGGAGCTTCGGGGAGTCGGGCGGCACGAACGCGTTCCAGGACATCGACCTCACGGCGTGCCTGCTCCTCACGGGCGCGAACCCGACCGAGGGCCACCCGGTCGTCGGCGCGCGCATGAAGGAGGCTGTGCTGCGCGGCGCGAGGCTCGTGGTGATCGATCCCCGCCGGATCGAGCTCGCGGCCATGGCGAACGTGCACCTCCAGCTCCGGCCGGGATCGAACGTCGCCGTGTACAACGGCCTCGCCCACGTCATCCTGCGCGACGGGCTCGCGGACGAGGCCTTCCTCGCGAGCCGCGCCGAGGACGTCGAGGCCTACCGCGAGTTCATCCGGAAGTACGACCCCGCCACGGTCGAAGGGATCTCGGGCGTTCCCGCGCGAGATCTCGAGCGCGCCGCGCACATCTACGGCGAGAGCAAGCCCGCGATGATCTCCTACGGCCTCGGCGTCACCGAGCAGTCGCAGGGCGTGTCGGGCGTCCGGTGCCTCGCGAACCTGGCCATCCTCACCGGGAACCTGGGCAAGCGTGGCGCGGGGACGAACCCGCTGCGCGGTCAGAACAACGGGCAGGGGTCGAGCGACATGGGCGCGCTGCCGACGTACCTCACCATGTACCGCCCGATGAGCGACGAGGTGACGCGGAGGACCTTCGAGGACGCGTGGAACGTGAAGATCCAGCCCGACCGCGGCCTCATGATCCCCGAGATGTTCGACGCCGCCGTCGCGAAGAAGCTCAAGGCCATGTACGTCTTCGGCGAGGACATCGCCCAGACCGATCCGAACGTCCACCACGTCGAGGCGGCCCTGCGCTCGCTCGAGCTGCTCGTGGTGCACGACATCTTCGAGAACGTGACGGCGAAGTTCGCGCACGTGATGCTCCCCGGCTCGAGCTTCCTCGAGAAGACCGGGACCTTCACGAACGCCGAGCGGCGCATGCAGATGGTGCGCGCGGCCGTGCCGGTGCCGGGTGAGGCGCGGCCGGACATCGAGATCCTCTTCGACCTCTCGCGCCGGCTCGGGTACGAGATGCCGCACCGCGATTCGTCGGACGTCATGGACGAGATCGCGCGCCTCACGCCGTCGCTGCGCGGCGTGACGCACGAGCGCCTCGGGACGCAGGGGCTCCAGTGGCCCGTCCTCGACAAGGACCACCCCGGGACGCCCGTGCTGTTCACCGAGCGCTTCGAGACCCCGAGCGGCAAGGCCCGGATGTTCCCGGTCGACTGGATCCCGCCCGGCGAGCTCGCGTCGGAGGACTTCCCCTTCATCCTCATCACGGGCCGTCAGCTCGCGCACTACAACTGCGGGACGCAGACGCGGCGCACCAGCAACCTCGAGCTCCAGGGCGAGGATCTCGTCGAAATCAACCCGCACGACGCCGCGCGCCTCGGCATCGGCAACGACGACCGGGTCGAGGTCGCGAGCGCGCGCGGTTCCGTCGAGACGTACGCGTGCGTGACCACGCGCGTCGCCGAGGGCAACCTGTTCCTCTCGTTCCACTTCCCCGAGGTGAAGACCAACCTCCTCACGAGCGGCCACTCCGATCCCAACACGCGGTGCCCCGAGTACAAGGTGACCGCCGTCTCGCTCCGGAAGGTCGGGCGAGGCGACGTGCCCCGCCCCAACATCGCCCGGGGCTTCCGGCAGGATGCCCACGACTGATCCCAGCCCGGGGGCGAGGACCGTCGACGTCACGCGGGCGGGGCCCGGCGGCCGCGCCGCGGCGGAGGACGAGGTCGCCGTCGAGGAGCCGCTCGAGATCCGCGTCGCGGGCGAGACGCTCGCGATCACCATGCGCACGCCCGGCCACGACCGGGAGCTCGCGCTCGGGTTCCTGCTCGCCGAGGGCGTGATCGCGGCGCTCGACGACGTGGGCTCCGTGGCGCACTGCGGGCGGACGGGCGACGCGGCCAGGTTCAACGCGATCGACGTGATCCCTGCGCCCGGCGCGCGGCTCGCGTTGCCCGGCGAGCGGGTGCGACGTGGCACGCTGTCGACGTCGGCCTGCGGCGTCTGCGGGCGCCAGACGATCGACGATCTCCTCGCGCGCTGCGCAGCGAGCCAGGCTGGCGACGGTGACCTCGGGCCCCGGATGTCGCGCGCGGCGCTCGCCCGCGCCGTGGCGACGTTGCGCGACCGTCAGGCGCTGTTCGCGCGCACGGGGGGGTGCCACGGCGCGTCGCTCGTGGACATGCAGGGTACACACATCGCCACGTACGAGGACGTGGGCCGCCACAACGCAGTGGACAAGCTCGTCGGCGCGTCGCTCCTCGCGGGGCGCCTGCCGCTGACGGAGTACGCGCTCGTGGTGAGCGGGCGCACCAGCTTCGAGATCGTGCAGAAGGCGGTCGTGGCGGGTGTGCCCATCGTCCTCGGCGTCTCGGCCGCGAGCTCGCTCGCGCTCGACGTGGCGCGTCGCGCGGGGGTGACGCTCGCGGGGTTCGTGCGTGACGAGGACATGGTCCTCTACGCGAACGCTGGGCGCATCACGTGACGGACGCCCAGGGCGGGGGAGGAAGCGCGCAGAGCCTGCGCATCGTGGCGATGGTCCTGACCGCGCTCACGGGGCCGGGCGTCGGACACTTCCACGTCGGGTCCTGGCGGCGCGGGCTCTCCTGGATGGTGGTCACGCCCGTGTTCGTGGTTGCGGTCGCGACGCACGTGGAGACGCTCGGCGGGCGCCTCGGCTTCGATCTCGTCGTCCCGGTGCTCGTCGGAGGCCCGCTCGCGATCTGGCTCGGCTCGGTGATCGACATCTTCGTCGTCGGCAGGCGCGCCCGCCGCGCCACGCGGGTCTTCGTCGTCGCCTCGGCCGCGCTCGTCAGCCTCCTTCTGGGCGCCGGCACGGCGCTCGGAGTCGACGCGTTCGTGCTGGAGGCGTTCCGCGTCCCGTCCACGTCGATGATGCCCACGCTCACGGTCGGCGACCACATCATGGTCGACAAGCGCGCCGGGCTCCGTCGTGGGGACGTGGCGGTGTTCGTCTTCCCGGAGGATCCGCGCCAGGTCTACGTGAAGCGCGTGATCGGCCTCCCCGGCGACAGCGTCTCGTTCGCGGGCTCGACCGTGCTCGTGAACGGCGTCGCGCTGCCGCGGTGCACGCTCGGACCCGCGAGGTGGATCGACGAGCGGCCACGGGAGGCCACCCTCGCGCTCGAGCGGAACGGCGAGCAGGCGTACCTCACGCAGGAGGAGGCGCGGCACGACGCGCCCGTCTCGCGCGAGATGTACACGGTCAAGGACGGCGAGATCTTCGTGATGGGTGACAACAGGAACAACAGCCACGACTCGCGATTCTGGTTCGGCGGACGGGGAGGCGGCGTGCCGTTCTCGCAGGTGAAGGGGCGGGCGCTCTTCCGCTGGGCGAGCACGCGCGGACAGGCGACGCGGCACGAGCGGGTGGGGACGAGCCTGGGCGTGCCGATCCTGCCGGCCGGGACAGGAGCGCTGTCGGGCGCGCTGGAGCGGTGCATGGCGTCCGACACGGGGCACCCACGGGGGTGACGCCGAGACGGGTGGACGCCTCATCCCCCCAGCTCGCGCGAGAGCGACAGATCCACCTTGCTCTCCACCAGGCGCACCAGCCTCTCCACCTCGTCGTCCCCGGCGCCGAGCTTCGTCCGGAGCACGTCGCGCAGGCGCGACTCGAGGGTCCGCGCGGCCGCCGCCACCCAGCGTGCGGCCGTCGAGCGATGGACGTCGTAGATCGCGCCGATGTCGTCCACCGTGAGCCCGTCGAGGAGCGCATACTTGAGGAGCGCGCGCTCGCGCACCTCGAGGGTGACCACCGCGTCGTGGAAGGCCGCGCGAAAGTCCTTCTCTGTCGTCTTCCTCAGCAGCGCGGTCTCCGGGTTCGCGCTGACGCGGATGCTCGAGAGCGACTCCTCGAGGGTCTCCGACTGCTGCCCCTTCTCCGCCTCGTCGAGGAGCACACGCGTCACGACCACGCGCAGCCATCCCTCGAAGGATCCCTTGCCGGAGTAGGAGAGCGCGCGCGGCGGCGGGCCGACGAAGAGCTTGTCCCGAACGCGCTGCTTTGCCTCGCCCGTGGACAGCGTCGACCGCACAGCGGCGCGGCAGACGTCGACGACGTGGAAGTAGCGCTGCTCCATCGCGAGGATCGCGATCGGCGAGCCCTTCGCGGCGGCGAGGGCGAGGAGGAGGTCGGCGCCCGGCGTGTTCGCGTCGAGGTTCGGTGCCCGCGACAGGATGTGCGCGGCCAGCTCGGCCTCCGTCACGGGAAGGTCCGGCCACGCCTCGCGCGCACGGGCGACGATAGCCTCGAGCGCGGCGCGCCTGGCAGGGTCCGCCGCGAGCTCCGCGCGTAGGGAGGAACCGAGACGCTCCAGCAAGCTCATCGCGTACCTCGCAGCCAGGCCACGATCCGCGGACGCTCGGCCTCGGGAGCCTCCCGCGCCGCCTCCTCGGCGAGCGCGCGCGCCGCGTCTCGCTTCTGGCGAGCGATCGCGCGGGCCGCCCCGAAGCGGAGCTCCGACCGGTGGAGCTTCCCGAGGAGCGGCGCGAACGTCAGCGCCTCCGTCAGCGCGCGCGCCGCGCCCGCCTGATCGCCACGGGCGAGGAGACCGAGCCCGATCTCGGTCAGCGCCCGCCCTCGCGACACGCCGCGACGGACGCGCGGGAGCGCGGCGCGCAGCCTCGGGACCGCGTCTCCCGGCGCCACACCGGCCCGGCGCGCGAGCCTCGCGCGCGCCACGAGGGCAGGGACCAGGAGGAGCTCGCCGTCCCCCGTCTTGGCGCCCGTCAGGTCGTCGAGGGCTCCGGGCGTGCCCTCGCTCTCCGCAAGGGCCGCCCTCGCGCGCACCACGAGGTCGTGCAGGGTGGGATCCGCCTCCGCCATCGCGAGGGCCTCGCGCGCCCTGGCCGCGCCGCTCTCGCCGGCGCCGACGAGAGCCTCGGCCTGGTGCACGAGCGCGCGAGCGTGCGCCGGGTGCCACGTTCCGAACGTCGACCCCGCGTTCGTCGCCTCGTCGCGGGCCCGGTCCTCGGACACGATCGCGTCGGCCGCCGCGGCGAGGACGAGCGCGCAGCTCGCGCTCGCCACGTCCCCGGCGTCGGCGGTGCATCGCGCACCGAGGGGAGAGACGCGGACGACGCCTCGCCTCGCCGACAGCTCCGTGAGCGCGGCGTCGAGCTCGTGATCGAGCTCGCGAGAGGCCACTCGCGCGACGGCGCTCTGGAGCTCCTCGATCGCCTCCTCTCCCGGCGGAGTGGCCGCGGCGAGGGCCCGGGCGATGCGTACACGCGCTGCGAGCACGTCGAGCCCGAGCGCCTCGGCCTCGGCGATGGCGGCCACGAACCGATCGGGCGAAACGGCCACCCGTGCCGCGCCTCCTTCCGCCGCGAGGGCGAGCATGTCGCCTGCCGATCGGCCGGTGGCCGCGCCCCTGGCCTGATCGAGGAGGTCGCGCTGCGCCGCGAGCGCGTCCTCCAGCTCGCGCGCCCTCTCGCCGAGCCCCGCGTCCTTCAGCGTAGCGACGAGCCCCGAGGCTCCGGCCTCGCGCGCCGTGCCGTCGTCGTCGCGGGCGAGCGTGCGGGCGAGCGCGAACGCGGCCGCTTTTCGCTTCTCGGGGCCGGGCTTGCACGCCATCACGGCACGCGACGCGCTTCTCGGATCCCCGAGCGACGTCGCCACGTACGCGTCGCGGTTCGCCTGTTCCCACTTCGCCCACACGCTCGCGGTCTCCGTCGCGAGCGGCTCGTCAGGCTTCGCGCGGGCGCAGATGGACGTGGGCTCCAGCGCCAGGACCGCGTCCGCCGCGTGTCGGAGGCGCCTCGGCGTGGGCTCCCTGGACACACGCTCGACGATCGCCTCGAGGTCCGAGCCGAGGAGGTCGACGCACTGTTGCACGCCCACCCGATTCGCCTCGAGCGGGGACGAGCACGCCTCGTCCTCCGCGCGCCGTGCGGCTGCCACGTAGGCCGCGATCGCTTCGTCGAACCGGCGGTACGCGTCGCCCGTCCAGGGCGCCTCTCGGGCGCGCCCATCGAACGCGTCCTTCGCCGCCCGCTTCCGCGTCGTCGACCACGCGGCGTCCCATCGCGCGAGCCGAGGTCCGCACGCAGGCGCCGCGGGCGCGACCCAGGCGACGGATCGCGACGGATCAGGTGCGCGGGAAGAGAGCACGAGCGCGGCCGCCGCGAGCGCGCAGGCGCCGCCCACGCCTGCCGCGATCCGGACGTTCGTGCGCTTCCACAGGGGCGTCACGAGCGCAGCCTCGAGCGCGTCGAGCATCTCCGCGATCTCGGGGTAGCGACGCGTCGGGTCGGGGTCGAGCGCGCGGGCGAGGATCGCGCGCACGCTCGAGGGCGCCTTCGCGCCGCGAGGGGGCTCGGCTGACGGGCGGACCCCGTGGAGCGCCTCGTGCAGCGCGACGGCGAAGGAGTACTGGTCGCTCCGCGCGTCGACGTCGCCGCCGCTCGCCTGCTCCGGGGCCATGTACGCGGGCGTCCCGAGCACCGCGCCGGCGCCCGTGAGGCCCGTCCGCGTCGACGCCGGCGCCTGCACGCCGCGAAGGCTGTGCGCCTCCGCCTCCTCCAGATCCTCGAGGCGCGCGAGCCCGAAGTCGCCGAGCTTCGCGCGCCCGTCCGCCGTCACGAGCAGGTTGTCGGGCTTCACGTCGCGGTGGACGATCCCCAGGGTGTGCGCCTGCGCGAGCCCTCGCCCGGCCGCGACGAAGAGCCTCACGATCTCCTGCCACGGGCGCGGTGTCCGCAGGTACAGGCGCAGGTTCTGGCCCTCGACGAGCTCCATCGCGAGGAAGAGGCGGCCGTCGTCGAGCGACCCCACGTCGAACACGGTCACCACGTTCGGGTGGACGAGGCGCGCCATCGTCCGAGCCTCGCGGAGCAGTCGCTCCTTCGCGCGTTCGTTCCCCGAGAGCCACGGCGGCAGGAGCTTCAGCGCGACCCGCCGCTCGAGGTTGGCATCCCTGGCCGCGTAGACGATGCCCATTCCACCACGCCCGATCTCGCGCTCCACGACGAAGCGGCCGAGGACGCGCCCCTCCTGCGAGCCCTTCGCGTTTGCGTCCATGCGGACGCAGGCGGACAGGGCGAGGCGGCAGGCCTCGCACGCCTCGGCGTGGTCGCGCGCGGCGTTTCGCGCGTCCGCAGGGAGGCCGCCCTCGGCGAACGCGAGGATCACGTCGTCGTCGAGGCAGCCCTTCATACCGCGACGTTACCACCGCCGCAGCCTGGTCGCGCTACGGGGTGTCGCAGTCGACCCAGGTCCTCGCGGCCGCCGTCTCCCTCCAGGCGTCCTCGAAGCTCACGTGGACGGCGCCCTTCACACGCACCGACGCGCCCGGCGCGACCACGACGCCGAGGTTCGCCTCGGGCTTCGCGTCGAAGGTGTGGAGTTCGACGATCTTGCCCGCCGATGAGAGGAGGCCGACCACCAGCCTCGGGTCCTTGCACCCTGCCTTGCCGTCGTTGCGGATCGATCCCTCGAACGCGCGCATGCGGCCCACGTGCTCGCTCCGCGGCCGCGAGGGGTTCCTCATCTCGCCCGTCGACTCCTTCATCCCGACGAGCACGCCGGCGGTCGCGCCGTCGACCGCGACGGCGGGTCGCAGCGTGAGCTTGTGCGACGCGACCTTCCCCTTGATCGCCGCGAGGTTGCGCATGTGGTGAAACGGCGCGCTCCCACCGGGCGGGATGTCGTGCACCTCGCTGTGGATCGTCTCGCCGGGGGTCGTGTCCCCGTGGTCCGCCTTGACCGCCGTGCCGATCGAGTCGAGCGGGATCGCGTTGCCGGCGGCGTCGTGGTACGTGATGTCGGCCGCGATGACGCGCACCGTGCGGCGCGAGCGGTTCCTCATCTCGCCCCAGATCTGGAGCTGGATCCAGTAATCCTCCTTGTCGTCGGCGCCGCGCGGCGGGAGGCTCACGGTGTGCTCCACGATCTCGAGATCGGAGGCGGGGACCACGTCGGGGCGGGGCGTGCGCCCCGCTCTCGGGACCACGGCGCGCACGTCCTCCCGCGCCGAATCGGCGGCGAACGACCCACGGCAGGCGATCAGGGACACAGCGGCACACACGAGCGCCAGGGACCTCTTCATGTCTTCTCCTTGTCTTTCCTCGGGGACGAGGAGAAGACGGGGGGACCTGCCGCGCGTCGCACGAAATCGTCACGGCGGCGGGTGGCCGGCGTATGGTGACGCCACGATGACCCAGGCACCGCCGTCCGGGACGACGCTGCGCTTCGATCACGGCACCCTCGAGGTCCGCGCCCCCTCGCTGACCGCGGAGGCGCCCCCACCTCCGGGCTGCGCCTGGGATCCGCGCACGGGCTCCTTCCGCGCGCCCGCCCACCGGTACGCCGACATCGTGCTCGCTCTCCGCAAGCGGGGCCTCGACCTCACCGACGAGGCGCGCCGCTACGACGTCCTCGATCGCGGGGCCGTCGTGCTCCGCACCTCGCGCCCGTACCAGACCGAGGCCCTCGACGCGTGGAACCGCGCGCGCCGGCGCGGCACCGTGGTGCTGCCGACGGGTTCCGGGAAGACGCACGTGGCCGTTCTCGCGATCGACGCCGCGCGCCGCAGCACGCTGGTGGTCGCGCCGACCCTCGACCTCGTGCGCCAGTGGTTCCAGGTCCTCCGCGTCACCTTCGGCCAGGACGTGGGGCTCGTCGGGGGCGGCGAGCACACCGTGTTGCCGCTCACGGTGACCACGTACGACTCCGCGTACATCCACATGGAGCACCTCGGCAGCCGCTTCGGCCTCGTCGTCTTCGACGAGTGCCACCACCTGCCGGGCGAGACCTACCAGCTCGCGGCGAGGCTCTCCCTCGCGCCCTTCCGCCTCGGCCTCACCGCGACGCCCGAGCGTGCGGACGGCCGCGAGTCGGCGTACGCGGACCTTGGCGTGCCGATCGTCTACCGGCGCGAGATCACCGAGCTCGCGGGCGAGTTCCTGGCCGAGTACGAGACCACGTGCGTGACGATCGATCTGACGCCGGAGGATCTCGCCGCGTACGAGGAGGCCCGCGGGATCTACCTCGCCTTCCTGCGGATGCACCGCATCGACATGGGGTCACCCCGCGGCTGGACCGAGTTCGTCATCCTCGCCTCGCGCGGCGAGGACGGTCGACGCGCGATGAAGGCGTACCGGCGGCAGCGGACGATCGCGCTCGCGAACCGGAACAAGCTCGAATACGTCGAGCACCTCCTCCGCGTGCACCGCGGCGAGCGCGTGATCCTGTTCACGCAGGACAACGACACCGCGTACGTCGTGGCCGAGCGCTTCCTCGTGCCCGTGATCACCCACCAGACGGGCACGCGCGAGCGCGCCGACATCCTCTCGGGCCTCGCCGAGGGTCGCTACGGGGCCGTCGTGACGTCCAAGGTCCTCAACGAGGGCGTCGACATCCCGTCGGCGAGCGTGGCGGTCGTGCTGTCCGGCAGCGGATCGGTGCGCGAGCACGTGCAGCGGCTCGGGCGCATCCTGCGCAAGCGGGACGGAAAGCAGGCGGTGCTGTACGAGCTCGTCTCGGCGGGGACCAACGAGGCGGGGACCAGCGACAGGAGGCGGGAGCACAGTGCTTACCAGCGATCTCGTTGATGCGCGCGAGCGCGGCGGAGAGCTCGTGCTCGCGCGCGAGACACCCGAGCGCGCCGCGGAGATCACGCGTCTCGCGGACGCGTACCTCGAGATCGCGCGGGCCGGCGTGGGTGAGCCTCGCGGCGCGATCGAGGACGCGTGGGCGGGGGTGTCCTTCGTGTCGAAGCACGCGCGGCTCGCCGCCGGCGCGCGCAAGCTGGTCGAGGACGGGTGCTCGTTCGAGACGCCAAGGGGATCGGACCCGGTCGCGCTCCGGCGCGCCGTGTTCGAACGCGCGGCCCGCGCGCGGCTCGAACCGTCCGTGGACTTCGATCGCCGCGCCGTCCTCGACGAGGCCGCGCGCGACGCAGGGATGGCTCCCGCGGAGCTCGAGCGTGCGCTGTTCTGCGATCTCAGGCGGCGCGAGATCCTGAAGGCCGTGGCGCCGACGTCGGGCGCCGACATCGCGCGTGGCTGGCGGCTCGCGCAGATGGAGGCGGTGCTCCTCCGCGCCGTCGATCTCGACGTCGAGGTGAAGGGCGCGTCCCCGGCGGCCTACCGCTCGCTCTTCCGGACGCTCCGTTTCAGGGGCCTGCTCTTCCGGGTCGAGCGAGGCGACGACGGCTACCGCCTGCACGTCGACGGGCCGTTCAGCCTGTTCGAGTCGGTCACGAAGTACGGGCTCGGCCTCGCGATGGCGATGCGCGACATCGTGGCGTTCGAGGCGTGGAGGCTCGAGGCCAGGCTTCGGTGGGGAAAGGACCGACACCCGGTGATCTTCAGGGCGGAGGGGGAGCGCGTCGGCCGGGAGCGCGCGACGCGCCGTGCGATCGAGAACCCCGCCGCGCAGCGCCTCGCGGGCGAGATCAACGCGTCGAAGGGGGCCTGGCGCGCGAAGAGGGCCGACATCCTCCTCGACGTCCCGGGCGTCGGGGTCGTCGTGCCCGACCTCGTCCTCACGCGCGCGGAGAACGACCGTGTCTACGTCGAGGTCCTCGGCTTCTGGAGCCGCGCCGCCGTCTGGAAGCGCGTCGAGATGGTGGAGCGGGGGCTCCTCGCGCCGGTCGTCTTCGTGGCGTCGAAGAAGCTCAGGGTCAAGGAGGAGGTGATGCCGGACGACGCGCCTGCCGCGCTGTACGTGCACGCCACGGATCCGTCCGCCCGGAAGCTCGTCGCGTGCGCGGAGGCGCTGCTCGCCCGTATCAGCCCGTGACCTTGGCCTTGTACGTGTCGAGCTTCGGCACCGTCGGGCCGCTGAGGTCGTACGCGCTCGCGTCCGCGATGCCGAGGCCCGCGGCGACGGCCTCCTTGATGGCCGGGTTCGCGAAGGGCTTCGTCTTCTGCACGTGCTCGTACGTCGGGGCGAGGTCCTGCAGCACCGCGATGCCCGTCACGTCGGCCGCGACGAGGTCGGTGCTGACGATGAACACCTTCGGATCGCCGACCAGCGTGTTCGGCGCGCTGGAGGGCGCCCCCGGCGGCCGGTCGCGCTTCGTCGGGCCGCCCGAGATGACCGCCTGGTAGCCGTCCATGATGACGAGCGAGGGGGTGATGGCCTTGTTGAGCTGGGCGACCTGCTTGTGCAGCACGTTCGTGTCGTGGCTCAGCAGGTTGCCGGCCCGCTGGCGGTCGGCGGCGTGGACGATGCCGATCTGGAGCTTGAGCGCCATCGTGACCGTCGCGATGAAGTGCGTCTTCACGACGCTGAGGATGAGGATGTGGTCGGCCGACGTGACGTCCTTGGGGAACCGCACGGTGCCGGTCCAGTTCGGCGTCGAGCCCGCGGGCAACGTGACCCACTCGACCGTGTCGTCGTACACGACCGCCTTGGTCCCGAGCTTCTGCGCCGCGCCCGCGATGCCGTTGTTGGTGAGGTTCTTCGCGGTGCCCGTGTCGCCCCAGAAGGAGCGATCGCCGATGCGGAGATCGGTGACCCCGAGATCCTTCAGCATGCCTCCCACCGCGAGGATCGTGTCCGCCGACGTCGAGTACGGGTAGAGGTCGCCCGAGTTCGAGTTCACCCGCAGGCAGACCGACTGCCCTGCCTTGATCATACCGAGCCCGATCGTCTCCGCGAGCGCGGCCTTCAGCGCGGCGTTGCGATCGGTGTCGCTGTACCCCATGCCGACGAGGTGGGCCGGCTTCTTCGTCGGATCCGTCTTCGTCGGATCGGGGTTCGTCGGATCCGTGCCCGTGGGCCCAGGCTTCGTGCCCGTGGGGCTCGACGTGGTCGTCGCGCTGCTGCAGCCGAGCAGGCCGGCGGCGCCCAGCCACGTTCCGACGGAGCCGAGCATCGCGGCCTGCACCATGTGCCTCCGGGAGAGCTCCTTGGCGACGTACTCGTCCTGGAGCTCCTTCGAGTCGAGGACGCGGGGACCGGCCTTGTGCGACGTCTTGATCAGCATCCGGGCGCTGTAGCATCGAATCGATGTGCGCGCAGGTGTTGCGCGTCCTTTTCCATACATCGTGTGAAGCGCGCGGAACGCTTGCGGATTTCTCGAGGGCGGCGTCCGGTGACGCGGTATCTTGGCGCCGATGGTGGAAGCGATCCGGGCCTGGTCCCAGGCGGTCGTGCGCGGGCCCCTCGAGGAGGTCGTGCTCCCCGCGCCTTGCGCCCTGGGGCCCCACGAGATCGACGTCGCGCCCGTGCACTGCTCCGTCTGTCACAGCGATGTGCACCTCGTGGACGGCGACTGGAACGCGGCGCGACCGCTCGTCCCGGGGCACGAGATCGTCGGGCGCGTCGCGGCGCGCGGCAGCGAGGCGGGGCTCGCGGAGGGGACCCTGGTCGGCGTCGGCTGGCAGGCGGGCTCGTGCGGCGAGTGCCGCGCGTGCACGACGGGGCGCGAGCACCTCTGCGGCGCGGGCAAGGTGCGGACGTGCGTGGGACGGCAGGGAGGGTTCGCTTCGAGCGTGCGCTGCGACGCGCGGTTCGCGTTTCCCATCCCGTCCACGCTCGATCCGACGAGCGCGGCGCCGCTCCTCTGCGCCGGCTTGACGGTGTTCTCTCCGCTCGAGCGCCTCGGCGTCGGCGTCGGGATGCGCGTCGGGATCGTGGGCCTCGGCGGCCTCGGGCACCTGGCGGTGCAGATCGCGCACCGCATGGGCGCGCGGGTCGTGGCGTTCGATCCGGATCTCGGGAAGAAGGACCTCGCGCGGTCCCTGGGCGCGGACGATCTCCTCGACGCACGGGGGCCGGCGCCCGTCTCGTCACTGGACGTCGTCCTCGTCACGACACACGTCGCGCTCGCGTGGGACGCGTGGCTGCGGGCGCTGGATCTGGGCGGCACCCTCTGCCTCCTGGGGATCCCACCCGCTCCGCTCGAGATCGACCCCGAACGGCTGCTCGACGAGGAGAAGCGCGTGACCGGCAGCGTGATCGGGAGCCCGGCCACGATGCGCCGGATGCTGGGGTTCTGCGCGGAGCGAGGCGTCCGTCCGGTCGTCGAGCACATGCCGCTGGCCTCGGTGAACGAGGCGCTCGCCCGGGTCCGCGAGGGCCGGGCCCGGATGCGGATCGTGCTCGACGCCTGAGGCGAGAGCGCTTCTCGACGCGTAAGACGGGCGCGATGGCCCAGGGTGCGGCATACTCGGAGGACATGGCCGGCGGAGACAAGCCCAGGGATGTCGTCCTCCTCGCGGGCCCTACGGAGGACCGGAAGGGCATCCAGGTGCTCCGCGCGCGAGAGGACCGCCTCGAGGCGGGCGAGGTGCGTCCGATCGAGGAGGGCAAGCCCATCCATGGAGAGATCGCGACGCTGACGCCGCGTGCGCAGGCCCCGTGGATCTGCGACGTGGACGTGAAGTACGCGCCGGAGAAGCGCGCGCCGGAGAAACGCGCGCCCGCAGCGCGGACGGGACCGGCGCAGGTCGCGACGGATGCGTACCGGGTGGAGTACGACCGGGTGTTCGGGGGGCGCGGGGTCAACTGAGGGCTACCGCAGCTCGCGCGCGACCTGGGGAAGCACCGCCATCGTGATCCGGTAGTTGCCGTTGAACGGGTCCATGTCGTCGAGTGCGGGCAAGAGCGACGTCGCGCGGGTGATCTTCCCGCTCGCGTCACGCGTGACGCGCAGCCACGGCGTCGCCATCCACTGGCGGGGGAAGCCGCGCCGGAGGTTCTCGTCGGAGATCATGTGGTCCTTGCGGAGGCCCGCCTCGTTCTCGGGCCGGTACCAGTTGTTGTGGTAGATCCACACCGTGCCGTCGGGGTCGGTGTGGCCGATCATGCCGATGTGCTGGTCGCCGGGTCTCGAGGTGTGGATGTTCATCCCCGCCACCAGCGTGCCGGCGGGGATGTGGCCGCCGTCGATGGTGTTGAGGGCGGCGACGAAGTCGGCGTGGGCCATCGGCAACTTGTGGACGCGCGCGCCGCCGGCCGCGACGTCCGCGAGCATGGCGCGCACGCCCTCCTGATCGAACGACGTGATGCCCGACAGGAAGAGCACCTTGGAGACGTTGGTCGCGCACATGCGCGGCTTGGGGTAGCGGGGACTCTCGTCCTGCGCCCCCATCCACCACCGCGCGGCGCGCATCATGCGCGCGCTGGTCGGCGTGAGGCGATCGTAGGCGAACCCATCGATGGGAGTCGCCTGCGCGGCCGCGCGCTCGGCCTCGGTGACCCGCGTGAGGCCCTCCTCGCTGGACTCGACCTCGTCGACCTCGGCGGCGCAGCCAGCGGTGAGGGGCGTGCTCGCGAGGGCGAACAGGAGGGCGAGGGCGGGACGTCGCGAGCGCATGGGCGCTGCTCCGACGCACCAACCGTGCCGCGCCGGACGTGCCGGTTTCCTCGACATTTCCGGGTCACCTGGTGCCGACGAGGGAGAGAGCGGGTGAGTAATTATCCCACCAGGTAAGTGAACAACCCTCCTGGGCCGATGCGACAAAGCATTGATTTCATTGAGTGCAAGTGCGGGCATACGGCGTGCACTCACATCGGCACACCTCGACAAGGAGCCGTCATGCGCCTCTCCCCGTTCTTCGCCGCTGCCGCCCTCGCCCTCGCCCTCTCTCCCCTCGCGTGCGCCAGCGCCGACGATGGCGCCGAGCCCGCGAACAGCGACGAGGACGTGTCGGGCGCAGACGAGATCAGGGCGCGCACGTTCACCGAGGCCGACGACGGCAGGACCGTCACGGTCCCCATGGGTCAGAACGTCCTCCTGAACCTGAAGAGCAACGCGACGACGGGCTACAAGTGGCAGGTCGTCTCGACCGACCGGACCTTCGGCTACCCGACCGAGAAGTACGTCTCGAACGGCGGGGCCGTGGGATCGGGTGGCGTCCAGAAGATGACGTGGAAGCTGACCGGCCCGCTCGACATGGTGGGCGAGCACAAGATCCGGCTCGAGTACAAGCGCGGCGCGAACGGCACGCCCGCCGACACCTTCGAGCTCACCATCAAGGTCATCGGCAAGTCGTGCCCCGCGCTCGTCCCACCGGGACCGAGCTTCTGCCCACGCGGCCGCATCGTCCCGAAGCAGGACGCCGATGGCTGCACGACGAGCTACGACTGCGTCGCCGACTGCCGGACGAACGGCTGCGCGAGCAGCGGGAGTTGCCAGGCCTGCTGGGGCCGGATGGCGTGCGTGCCTCGCGGCGCGATGTGCTGATCGCCGATCCGCTCTCGCGGGTCGTGTGCTTTCATGGCACCCGATGAGAAACGTGCTCCTCGGGTGTCTCTCCCTTTGTGGGCTCGCCCTCGCGTGTGGCGAGGCTCCCACGCCTCCGCCGAAGGTGCCCGAGGCGCCAGCGCTCGCCGCGAGCGCGCCGGTCGCCACGGCCTCGGCCGCACCGCCCGCGGAGGCGCCGAAGGTCGCGGTGAAGCCGCCGCCCGCCAGGAAGGAGCCCGGGTACGCGCTGCCGATCGTGGCGCCCGACATGGCCGAGTGGGAGCGCGCCACGAAGGTGAAGGGCGTGCCACCGGCGCCCGCGACGTGCGCGGCCTATGCGACGCGCCTGACGACGGGGAAGGACTGCCCGCTCCCGCGTCCTGCCCTCGAGCGCGCCCTGAAGGAGGCCGATCCCGGCAAGCGGGACGCACAGCTCGCCGCGCTCGAGCGCTGTCCGGGGTTCACCGTGGAGCAGCCATGGCCCGCGGGCTTCGTGCGAACGCTTCGCGCCGATCTCGCGCCGCTGGAGTGCGCGGACGCGATCGCCGATGCTGCGATCCGCAAGCCCGAGGCGGGCACGTCGCCGCTCCTGAGTCACACCCTGGCGGGGCTCTCGCTCGCTGCGCGGATCAGCCGCACGCCGCGCCCCATGCCGAGGCTCGCGCCCCCGTTCACCAAGGACCGGGTGCTCGCCCACACGCAGGCGCTCATCAAGGACTGGTACGTCGAGCAGGCGCGCATCGTCGAGGAGATCTCCCTCGCGGGCGCCAAGCTCGCGTTCTACGGCCGCGCGATCGTCGCCATCGAGGCGGGCCTCGCCGAGCTGCGCTTCATCGAGGGGACGCGCCAGATCCCCGTGCCCGAGGAGTGGAACAAGGATCCCGAGCTGAAGGATGCCTACTTCGTGACGCTCGAGCAGGCGCTCGAACCACGGAAGGCTCGCGCACGCGACGCGGTCCTCCTCGGCCTGCGCGAGCTGGCCAGCGTCGGGTTCGTGCATGATGCACGCGTCACGCGCGCGCGCGCGACCCTCGCGCGCATGTACGCGGGGCGAAGGATCGACATGCTCGACGATCTCATCCTCCCGCCGGTGACCGCCGACGACGGCGCCCTCCTCGGCGTCCTCTCCACGTTCTACGCGGGCTTTCTCCTCCCGGCGAGGGACACGACGGACCCGTCCGTCCTGTCCCGCGTGTTCCAGCGCGGCGTGCCCTGGACCGTGCGCGCCGCGCTCGACCAGGATCCCCGGCGGTTCGCGGACCCGGTCCTGAGGAGGCAGTACACCCGGGTGCGATTCGACCTCGGGCGCACGCACTGGCGCGGCGCAGACTTCGACGCGGTCCGCGACATCCTGCACCACGCGGGCGATGCGGATCCCGCCGCCCGCCTCCTCGGCGCGCTCGTGGACGCCCTCAGCCGCGGGCCCGACGACGCGGTGCAGATGATGCACGCGAAGAGCCCCGGCGAGCTCCAGATCCGCGACGTGAAGGCGCTCGAGGCGCTGGCGAAGGATCCGACCGTCGGCGCGATGGCCGAGTACGACGCGGCCGTGTTGCTCGCGCTCGCCCCGCCCGACGACGCGAGGGCCGCGTACTTCCAGGACGTGGCGGCGCGCTTCGGGCGCGCGGCCGCGGCGTTCTCCGATCCCGCGCTGCAGAAGCGCGCCGAGGAGCGCAAGAAGGCCGCCGAGCTCGTCGCGGGTGCAGCCCCGAAGTGAGCGAAAGAGGCATGCCCGAGACGAGGAAGACCGTCTGCAACCGCGACTGCCCCGACGCGTGCGGCATCGTCGCCACCGTCGAGGACGGGAAGGTGACGCGCATCGCCGGCGACCCGGCTCACCCCATCACGCGCGGGTTCCTCTGCTACCGGACGCAGCACTTCCTCGGGAGGCAGTACTCGCTGGACAGGCTGTCGTCGCCCCTCCTCCGCATCGACGGCGAGCTCCGCCCGGTGTCGTGGGAGCGGGCGCTCGACTTCGCTGCGGAGCGCCTCCTCGCGATCCGTCGCGAGTCCGGGCCCGCGGCGATCTTCCACTACAGGAGCGGCGGATCGCTCGGTCTCCTGAAGAGCCTCACCGACCTGTTCTTCGAGCGCTTCGGGCCCGTGACGGTGAAGCGCGGCGATATCTGCTCGGGCGCGGGGGACGCCGCACAGGCGACCGACTTCGGAGACGAGGACTCGAACGATCTCCACGATCTCCTGAACGCTCGGCACATCCTCGTCTGGGGGAAGAACGTCACGGTGTCCAATCCGCACGTGCTGCCTGTGCTCCTCGAGGCGAGGGCGCGCGGCGCACAGCTCGTGCTGATCGATCCCGTGAGTCACAAGACGCGGAGCCACTGCGACGTCTTCTTCCAGCCGCGCCCCGCCGGTGACTTCGCACTCGCGATGGCCGTCGCGCGGGTGCTGTTCGAGCGGGGGTGGATCGACCGCGAAGCGGAGCGGTACTGCGATCATGTGCCCGACTTCCGCCGCATGTGCGAGGCACGATCCGTCGAGGCGTGGTGCGAGGAGGCGGACGTGCCGCCGGCGTGCGCGGAGGATCTCGCGAGGAGGCTCGGGCCCGAGAAGCCGACGGCGATCCTCGTCGGGTGGGGCATGGGCCGCCGCGCGAACGGGGCGGCCATCGTCCGCGCGCTCGACGCGCTCGCGGCCCTCAGCGGCAACATCGGGATCCCGGGCGGCGGCGTGTCGTTCTACTACAAGCGCCGCGGGGCGTTCGACACCTCCTTCGTGCGTGGGCTCAGCGCCGCGCCGCGCTCGGTGTGCGAGCCGCTCTTCGGGAGGGAGGTGCTGGCCGCGAGAGATCCGCCGATCCGCGCCGTGTGGATCACCGCGGGCAACCCCGTCGCGATGCTGCCGGACTCGAACACGACGCGCGAGGCGCTCGCGACGCGCGAGCTCGTGGTCGTGGTCGACGCGTTCCTCACCGACACCGCGCGCGAGGCGCACCTGGTCCTGCCGACGACCACGCTGCTGGAGGCCGACGATCTCCTCGGCGCCTACGGTCACCACTACCTGGGCTCGGCGCGCCCGGTCGTTGCGCCCCCGGCCGACGTACGGAGCGACCTGGAGATCATGCAGGCCCTCGCGTCCCGCGTGGGCCTCGGCGACGCGATCGACGGGGACGCCGCGTCGTGGAAGCGGCGCCTCCTCGGCTCCAGGATGGAGCCCGCCGGGGTCACGCTCGAGACGCTGGATCGCGGTCCGGTGAAGAATCCGCTCGCGCCCCGGATCCTCTTCGCCGACCGACGCTTTCCGACCCCGAGCGGTCGCGTGAACCTCATCACCGAGCCGCCCGCGAGGCCGAGCGCCGAGCCCGGCGACGTGAGCTACCCGCTTGTCCTGATGTCCCTCTCGACCGAGCGCTCCCAGTCGTCTCAGTGGGCGAAGGAGCCCAGGGGTCCTGCCGTCGTGACGGTTCACCCCGACGCCGCCTCCGGGATCGCCGATGGGGGAGAAGGCCGGCTCGAGTCTCGCATCGGGTCGATGACCGTGCGCGTGAAGCACGACGCCGAGCAACGCCGCGACGTCGCCATCGTGCCGAAGGGCGGGCACCTGAGGGACGGTCGCTGCCCGAACGTCCTCATCCGCGCCGCGACGACCGACCTCGGCGAGGGCGGTGCCCTCTACGACGAGCGCGTCCGGCTCGTCCCGATGGCGTGATGCGGTGCCGGAGTGTGTCAACCCGGATCGGCATGTCGTCCTCGCGGTTGCGATCACGCGGTGAACCGTGATCGGCACGAGGCTTGCTGCTGCGTCCTGGATCCATGCGACGCTCCACCGTCTTCCTTGCCGCCTCGGGTTCCCTGCTCCTCGCGGCTTGCGGCGCCGTCGCGCCCGCGCAACCCGGCGGGGTCGATGGCGGCTCGAGCACGACGACGCCCGCCGACGCTGCCGCCGGCAGTGACGCCACGACAGGAACGCTTGTCGTGGAGGGCAGCTACGACGTCACGTTCACGTTCGCGACCGTGAACCTGCTGCCGGGAGGACCGCCCGCGCCCCCGGCGCCGCCGCCCTCGCTCGCCACGCCCGCGCGCCTGGATCTGCGCCGGGCGGGCAGCGCGTGGGAGGCCCTGTTCACGCCGCGGTGGGGCACGCCTGCCTCCCTCGCGGTGTCGGAGACCGCCGCGGCTTTGGTGCTCAAGGGCGAGGCACGCGTGCACGGCGCCGCCGGTGGCGGCGTCGGTGGCGCCACCGACACCTGGAAGACCCTCACGCTCGCGAGAGACGCGACCGGCAAGCTCACGGGCGACGTGAAGGCCTCCGGCGACGAGAGCATCTTCCAGGGCGACGTCGTCTGGAGCGGAACGCTCGTCGGCGGCGCGACGCTCGCGGCCGACGCGACGGCGCCTGAGCTCCGCTCGCGCGTGGTGTCACCGATCGGACCTGGCGATCGCATGCTTCCGTGGGATCCCATCCGCGTCCAGGCGGCGGAGCCCGTGACGCCTGCGCCCGTGCGCGACGTGACCGTCATCGCGGGGCCGACGACCACGGTGCCGCTCGTGTTCGAAAAGGCGGCGCGCCCGGACTCGTGGGCGGGCGAGGTCGCGTACACGGGGCGCGTGTCGAGCTGGGCGTCCGTGATGAACGGCCAGCCGTGGGTGGTCGCGAACACGTCGAGCTCCATCAAGGACCTCGTCGGGCTCGCGGCGGCGCCGCTGTCGACGCCCTTGAAGTTCCTGCAGCTCGGCTTCGCGGCGCCCGAGATCGGCTTCGACTCGGACGTCGTGTTCGCGAGTCTGTGGGGCGAGAGCCGCTTCCTCGGGGGCGGGTTCACCGGCGCCACCGACCCCCGCTGCGAGGCGGGTGGCTGCGTGAAGATCGGTCCCGCCTCGTTCGGCGTCTGCGACGCCACGCGCGCCGGCTTCGCGGGGATCCTGGCGAGCGACGCGACGAAGACCAAGGTTGGCCTCCGGTACCGTGTCCTTGCCGAACCGGAGAACCCCGGCGATCTGTTCGTGCACTCGGACCTCGTGACGCTCGAGCTCGCTCGCCAGGGCGGGCAGCCGGTCGACACGATCGTACGGCCGAGCGACGTCAAGATGCCGAAGCTGGCGACGTCCATCGACGGCATGAGCTTCGGCACCACGTGGCTCGACCTCGACGTCGCGGCCCCCGCCGGTACGGGCCCGGTCGGGGTCGCGGTCGCGATCGGCGGCCCGTCGGCGCTCGTCGGCGTCTGCGGCGGTCCTCCCATCGCGCGTGTGAAGCTCGAGGTCCTCGTCGAGCGCGTCGGCTGGAAATAGTCCGGAACTTCTCCCGGGTGCGTGTGTCCACGCGCCCGATGACTCCGTACCTCGCCGGCCACGCACGCACCTCCATCCTCGTCCCCGCGCTGCTCTGCGTTCTCGGGGGCTGCGCGCCCGATCCCGCCGCGCCGACCCGCGCCGTCGCGCGCGCTCCCGCGATCCTGCCGCTCCGCTCGCTCCGCCTCTACGAGACGGGCGTGGGCTACTTCGAGCGATCAGGCGCCGCGTCCGGGCGCGCGATCACGTCGCTGCCGGTGCCTGCGGGGCACCTCGACGACGCGCTGAAGTCGCTCGTCGTGTTGAACGCCGGCGCTGGAGGCAAGGTCGGTGGCGTCGCCTTCGCCAGCAGCGTGAGCCGCGCCACGGCGCGCGTGCGCGCGGGGCTGCCGTCCGACCCCGACCAGGCGATCGGGTTTCGTGACCTCTTGGCCAGCATGAAAGGCGAGAAGGTCACGATCGCGACGCGCGCGTCGCGCGTCCCGGTCGCCGGGCGGGTCATCGAGGTCACCCACGAGATCGACGAGGTCGCCCTCCGCGCCCAGTCCGTCCGCGAGCGCAAGCCCGGGGAGGGCGACGGCGCGCGGCCCGATCCGAAGCGGCTCACGCTCACGCTCACGCTGATCGGCGATCGCGGCGAGGTCCGCGTGATCGAGGCCGCCGACATCCTCGAGATCCAGCCGGCGGATCCCGCCTTCCGCGCGCGCCTCGACGCGGCCTTGGACGCGCTCTCCACGCGGAGCGCCCAGAACGCGCGCGCCGTCCAGCTCCTCGGCGACGCGAGCGGGCAGATCACGTTCGGCTACATCGCCGAGACGCCGATCTGGCGCGCGACGTACCGCCTCGTCCAGGCGGCCGACGCGAAGGCCGACGCCGAGCTCCAGGGCTGGGCGCTGGTGCACAACGACACGGACGAGCGCTGGGCCGCCGTGCGCCTCGAGCTGGTCAACGGCGAGCCCGACTCCTTCCTGTTCCCGCTCGCCGCGCCCCGGTACGCGCGGCGATCCCTCCTCCACCCGGACGAGCCGCTCTCCACGCTGCCGCAGCTGCAGGGCACCACGGCCGACGCGATGTGGGGCGACCACACCGACAGCGTCGGCCATGGGGGAGGGGGCTCGATCGGGTATGGCTCCGCGGAGGGGCACATATCGGGCAGCCACAGGGTCGGCGTGCCCAGCATCCGGATGGGGGCGACGAGCGTGAGCGGCACGTCCGTGCGCCCGAGCTCGGTGCTGGCCGTCGGCAACCTGGCCGAGCTCGTACAGGCGAGCGGCGTCGAGAACGGGGCGTTCTTCACGTACGCGCTCCCTGGCGGCTTCTCCCTCGACTCCCACGCGAGCGCGCTCGTCCCCTTCGTGAGCCACCGCGTGCGCACGGAGACGATCGCGCTCTTCGCGTCGGCAGGCGCCTCGGCGCGGGCGGCCGTTCGCCTCGTCAACACGACGGGCCAGACGCTCCCCGCCGGGACGATCGCGGTCTTCGGATCCGCCGGCTTCGCGGGCGAGACCACGCTCGACCGGCTGAAGCCCGGCGAGCGGCGCTTCCTCCAGGTGGGAAACGATCTCGACGCCGAGGTCACGCCGAAGGACGCCGTGCGGCGCGAGGAGTCGAAGCGGGTGACGTTCCAGCACGACCAGCTCGAGGAGCACTTCCTCGCGACGACCGAACTGACGTGGGACCTGGAGAATCGCGGAGGCGCGGCGCGCACGTTCCACGTGGGGATGGACGTGCACAGGAACGCCAAGATCACGGGCACCGATCGCGTCGATTTCGACGAGGCGAAGGGCCACCCCATCGCGATCTTCGACGCACCGCCGCGCAAGAAGACGGCGCGCACGTTCACCGTCGTGGAGGGCCTGTCCCGCGCGACGACGCTCGGCTCGCTCGCGAGCAAGCCCGTCCACGAGCTCGCGCAGCGACCGTCCCTGCCGGCGGCCGAGGTCGCGGTGCTCGCGCAGGCCGAGCCCAGGATCCGCGATCTCGAGGGCGAGCAGGCGCGCGCGGCGGCGGCCGAAAAGGTCGCGTCCGACATCGAGAGCGATCTGGAGCGGCTGCGCGAGCACATGAAGGCGCTCGGCGGGGACAAGGGCGGGGCGGGCACCGCGGCGGGGCCCCTCGTGAAGCGCGTGATCGACGCCGAGGACCGGCTAGACCAGGCGCGAAGGAACAAGGAGACGGCCTCGCGCGAGGTCGAGAAGAAGCGTGAGGCCGTGCGCGAGGTCCTCAAGAGACTGGCCTCGCGGTAGCCTCCGAACCTAGACTCCACCCGTGGATCTCCACGGCTGGATCGACGCCTACCTCGATCACCTGCGCGTGGAGCGCGCCCTGTCGAGGAACACGCTGGAGGCCTACGCGCGCGATCTCTCCAGGCTCGCGGCCTGCCTGCCCGAGGACGTCGACGTGGCGCGGATCGATCTCGCCGGCATCACGGACCTGCTGAAGAAGAGCCTGGACCAAGGGCTGTCGGCGCGATCGACGGCGCGCATGCTCTCCTCGCTGCGCGGCTTCTTCCGGTTCCTCGTTCGTGAGCGGGCCACGCCGGAGGACCCGACGCGGCTCGTCGACCGCCCCCGCCTCCCGCGCAAGCTGCCGCGCGTGCTGTCTTTCGAGGAGGTCGAGCGGTTGCTGGTGCTGCCCGATCTGGAGCGCCCGCGCGGGCTCCTCCACGCGGCGATGATGAACGTGATGTACGCGTGCGGCCTGCGCGTCACCGAGCTCGTGACGCTCGGCGTGTCCGACGTGGATCTCGAGCGCGGCCTGGTGAGGCCCCTCGGCAAGGGAGGGAAGCGGCGCATCGTGCCCATGGGTGAGGTCGCGATCGACCTCGTGACACGGTGGCTCGCGGTACGCGCGGATCACCCCCACGCGGCCAGATCGAAGGTGCTGTTCCTCTCCCCGAGGGGCGGCGGCTTCACGCGCCAGGGGTTCTGGAAGCTCCTCAAGCGCAACGCCGCGGCAGCCGGCGTGACGACGCCGATCTCTCCGCACAAGCTCAGACACTCGTTCGCGACGCACCTCCTCGCCCGTGGCGCGGATCTCCGCGCGGTCCAGGCGATGCTTGGGCACGCCGATCTCGGCACGACGGAGATCTACACGCGGGTCAACCGGGATCACGTGCGTCGGGCGTACGACGCGGCGCACCCTCGCGCTCGGCGGTGACCCTCCGACACACTGCCACCACCGCGTCGAGCACGTAGTGCGCGCGCGCGGAGTCCCCGACGGAGAGGTACGGCGTTCGCGTGAAGACGTCGACTCCCAACCCGAACCTCGGTAGCTCCCCGGCGAGCAGCTCCCCGGCGGCCGCCTCCCAGCTCCGGGCTCTGCACCCCAGCCGCTCCTCGGGATCCGGCGTCCGTGCCCCGTCGAAGTAGAACGGATCGTAGGGGAGCACCAGCGACACGACGAGCCTTCCCTCGGCGCCGAGCGCCCGCCGCAGCGCCTCGAGCAGGGCCCTCGGCCGCGCGCAGCGATCGAGCACGTTGAGGCACGTCACGAGGTCCCACTCCCCGGCGCGTACCCCCGCCGCCGCCACGTCCACGCGCGAGCACGGGAAGCCGCGGCGCCGGAGCCGCCAGGCCATCGCGCGCGAGACCTCGGTCGCGTGCACCGCGCCGCACAGCGGCGCGAGGCACGCGGTGACGTCGCCCGACCCCGCGCCGACGTCGAGGCAGCGCGCGATGCGTGCGGGGCCGAGCAAGCGCCGCCACTGCTCGGTGCCGAGGAGGTGCATCCGGTACATCCCCAGCGCACCGTTGACGTCGAAATCCGACGCGAAGCGCTTGAGCGCATGGTTGAGCCGCGTCGTCGCCAGACCGTGCCTCCCCGAGGGGAGCCACGCGAGGAACGTCTCCGTCTCCGCGTCCGGGCCGAGCTCCACGAAACGCGCGCGGAGGGGCTCCGGAAGCCTCCGCGTATCGCAGCCGTAGCGGAGCCCCTCTCGCGCGCTGATCGCTACTCCTCCGCGTTCTCCGATCGGAGCTGCCCGTCCAGCTCGACCTCCCTCCCCACGACCCGCCCGCCGCGCACGTGTCGCGACCAGATCCCGTCGCCGTCGATGTCGCCACGCCCGATCGCCTCGAACGAGCTCCCCGTGGAGCGGTAGTCGTACTGGTAGTACTGGGGGTAGTCGAAGCTGAAACGGAGGCACCCGAAGCCCACGTCCTTCCGCTCGGGGTGCCAGTCCGAGCGGGCCGAAGCGTACTTCTGGCCGCCGACCTGCTTCTCGTCGACGGGCACTGCGCCGACGGCGCTCGGGCACAGCACCTCGTCGGCCTCGTAGCGCGCAGCGGCCTGCTTCGAGATCAGTCCGACCGTGTTGAGCACCTCCGCGCGCTTCGCGTTGCCCACGTACCTGCGAAAACCGACGAACGCGAGCACGACGAGCGTCCCGAGGAGGACGACCAGGAAGGTGCCGACCGAGAGCGCGATCACGGTCCCGATGCTCGTGCCCTTCGAGGGGGGCACGGGCGGCCGGACGTCCGGCGGCGGCGGTCCGCCGGGCGCGCCGAAGCCGCCGGCGGGCTGTGTCGCGCTCATGGGGCGGACCTTAGCACGGCGGGATGCCAGACCCCTGCGGGATCCGCCGCCGCCGGAGATCGGCGCGCGCCAGAAAGTGCCACGGCTTGCGCGGACCTCCCCGCAGTAGTGCTAGTGTTCGGCTGGATGCGCGTCGTTCGTCCGGGCTGGTGGCCGTTCGTTGCGGTCGTGGTCGCTTGCAGCGAGACCCAGCGGGGCGCTCCCCCGCCACCGGTCGACGCACCGGAGGCTGGCGTTCCCGTCGAGGAGGTGGAAGCGGGCGCGCGCGCGGAGGAGGACTCGGGCCCGTCCTTCCCGGACATCGACTTCTGCAAGAACTGCGGGAAGGCGGCGAAGAGCGGGGTGGTCGCGCTCAGCGTGGTCCTCGAGGCGTCCGGCATCGTCGCGAGCAGGGCCCACCCCGGCATCTTCTACATTCACAACGACGCGGGGGACAGCCCGCGCTTCTTCGCGATCGACGCGACGGGCGCCGACAAGGGCACCTGGAACGTGACGGGGGCCAAGGCGCAGGACTGGGAGGACATCTCGCTCGGGCCGTGCGAGCCGGGCCAGCCCGGCGCGTGCATCTTCCTCGGCGACATCGGCAACAACGGAGGGAACGCCAAGGACTACGTGATCTACCGCGTGGCCGAGCCGGAGACGCATGGTCCAGGCACCCACACGACGGCCGCGGTCGCCTTTCCCTACCGGTACCCGAGCGCCTTCCCGAACAGCGAGACGATGTTCGTCCACCCCGTCACCGGGGTGATCACGATCGTCACGAAGGTCCCGAGCGGGCCCTCGGAGATCTTCGAGTTCCCGATGCCGCTCACGCCAGGGAAGGTCGCCACGCTCGTCAGCGTCGGAAAGGTCCAGCCGACGACCGGCGACGTCCAGTACACGGGCGGCGACGTGCATCCAGGCGGCCACGGCGTCCTCGTCCGCACGTACTCGCACACGTACTACTTCAAGAGCGCCCCGGGACAGTCGGCGGGGAAGTCGCTCCTGGGCGCTCCCTGCATCGTGCCCTCCGCGGGATCCGGCACCGAGGCGGTCGGCTGGCTGGGGGACGGGACGGGCTACATCGGACTTCCGGAAGGACAGGGCTCCACGATCACCGTCGTCAAGTGCGTGCCGCCGTGAGCCTCACCGGCCGCGTCGGTCCGCGGCGAGCAGGACATCGCCCATGAAGTGGACGAGCTGCCACTTCTGCGCGGTCGTGGGCGTGCCCTCGAGCTCCACGTGCACGATCGCGGGACTCACGATCGCCTGACGCAGGCGCGCGGGCGGGACCTCGCGCGCGAGCCACGCGGTCTCGGTCGCCGGGATGACCGTGTCGCCGGCGCCATGCAGCAGGAAGACGTCCGCCTGGATGTCGGCGAGCTTGTCGCGCGGCGAGACCGCCGCCATCTCCGCGGCGTGCCCGTCGATGGCGTGTAGCAGGGTAGGACGGACGCCCTCGAGGTCCCCCGCGAAGAGAGTCTCGACCCGCGCCTGGCTCGACGGCGAGAGCTTCTTCGCCTCGGCGCGCGCGCGGTCGCGCTCCTCCCAGAGCCACAGCTTGATCGACTCCCGGGCGGCCGGCACGTCCTCGGCCGGGAAGAACTCCGCGACGCGCGCGTGGAGGAGCACCATGCCACCGTAGGCGTGCGGCTGCACCGGCGACGTCGCTCCGTCTGGTCCGGTCGCCGGCTGGCCCGCGAAGAACCGCGACACGCGGGCCATGTCGTGGTGCGCACCCACCGCCACAACCACGGACGCCACGTCGCGGTAGCGTGGATCGGCGGCCGTGAGGAGCGCGATGCCACCGCCGAAGCTCATCCCCATCACGCCGACCCGTTCGTGTCCCGTGCGCAGCGCCAGCGCGACCATCGCCGCGCCCACCGTGTCGATCGAGCGGGCCTCGACCACGTAGTCGGAGAACTCGACCACCTCGGGGGTCAGGATCGTCACGCCCGCGCGGGAGAGCGCGCGCGAGAACCGGAGGAGGCGCGGCTCGTCGATGCCCTTCCTGTGGACGCCATGGATGAGGACCATCGCCGGCGGTCGAACGGCGCCTTCGGGCACGAACACGCGCGCGCGCACTTCGCCTCGCGGCGCTGCGAACGTGAGGATCTCCTCCCGGACGCCGCCCGCCGTAGCGGCGCCGGCGTCCTGGAAGGCGAGCAGCAACCTCGCCGCGCGCACGTGGCTCGCCACGGGGGGCTCGACGGCCAGGCCCAGGAGGAAGAGGACGAAGACGAAGAGTGGGCGTGCGCTCGGCCTGCGGGAGGGGCTCACGGCGTTCGCGGCGGCGGGGAGCGGGGAGGCGAGGTCCATGTCGAAGGAACGGCACATGCGGGGCGTGGCTTCCGGCTTCCCACAAGGAAGGACAAGGAGATACGCACCGTTACAAGTGTACCGCGCGCGAGCCCACGGGGCCGCCAACTCTGCCGCCCGACCTCTGGCCATGCTCGGCTACGCTCACGTCGCCCCATGCGACGCGCGATCCTCCACGTCGACATGGACGCGTTCTTCGCGTCCGTCGAGCAGCACGACGATCCATCGCTGCGGGGGAAGCCCGTGCTCGTCGGTGGGCGCTCGCGCCGCGGCGTCGTGGCGGCTGCCTCGTACGAGGCCCGGAAGTTCGGCGTGCACAGCGCGATGCCCATGCACGAGGCGCTCCGGAGATGTCCCCACGCGGTCGTCGTGGAGGGTCGGCGCGGGCGCTACGCCGAGGTGAGCCACGCCGTCTTCGAGATCTTCCGCCGGTACACGCCGCTCGTCGAGGGTCTGAGCCTCGACGAGGCGTTCCTCGACGTGACGGGGAGCGAGTCCCTCTTCGGCGACCGGGTGGAGATCGCGCGCGCCATCAAGGACGCCATTCGCGAGGAGACCCGCCTCACGGCCTCGGCTGGCGTCGCGCGCTGCAAGTTCGTCGCGAAGATCGCGAGCGATCTCGAGAAGCCCGACGGTCTCGTCGTCGTGCCCGAGGACGCCAGGGCATTCCTCGCGCCGCTCCCGATCGAGCGGATGTGGGGAGTGGGCGCGAAGACCGCGCCGCTCCTCCGGGGACTGGGCCTGACGACCCTCGCGCACCTCGCGGCGGCCGATGCCCGCGTCCTCGAGCGCGCGCTCGGCTCGTGGGGCGCCGAGGCACGGAGGCTCGCCTGCGGGGACGATCCGAGGTCGGTCGAGCCGGACGGGGAGGCGAGGTCGATGGGCGCCGAGTCGACGTACGAGCACGATCTCGTGGACCGCGAGGACATCGCGCGGACGTTGCTCGCCCACGCGTCGCGCGTCGCGGAGCGGCTCACGGAGGGGGGCCTCGCCGGCCGCGTGGTCGTCGTGAAGCTGAAGTACGCCGACTTCTCGCTCGTCTCGCGGAGGGTCACGCTGGACGCACCGGTGAGCGACACGCGATCCATCCACGAAGCTGCGCTAGAGCTGCTCGCGCGCTTCGACCTCGGGGCGCTCGGCGTGCGCCTCACCGGCGTGTCCGTCTCCGATCTCGCCGCCCGCGGGCGCGGGCAGCGAGCGCTGTTCGACGATCGTTCCCGGGAGAAGCAGGAGCGCCTGGAAGCGGTGCGCTTGCAGATGAAACGTCGCTTCGGCGAGGCCAGCGGGACCCTCGCCTCCCTGCTGGAGGAGGCGGACGTGGTGGTCCCGCACGCGCAGAGGCTCCCCGACGCGCGCAGGGGAGGGCGGCGCTGACGCACCGGGGGCCTGGCGAAAGTGGGCAGCCGGCGGCCGCTTCGACTATCGTGGTGCGGCCATGACGAAGGGGCTGTACCTCGCCTGTGCGATCCTCACGGTGGTCCTCGCGGCTTGCGGCGGGAAGGCCAAGTCAGGCGAGAAGTGCAAGCTCGAAGCCAAGCAGGTCTGCGAGATCAAGCAGGCGGCCCTCGTGTGCCAGTCCGGCAAGTGGACCCCCGTCAAGTGTCGCGGTCCGAAGGGGTGCGTCGCGGTCCAGGGGGAGGGCGACTGCGATCAGGCGATCGCCGAGGCGGGCGAGGTCTGCGTGATCGAGAGCGACCACGCCTGCACCCCCGACCAGAAGGCGGTGGTCGCGTGCAGGAAGGGCAAGTGGGCGAGGGAGGCGGCGTGCGGTGGTGCGAAGGGCTGCCAGCGCGCCGCGAAGGACGTGAGCTGCGACAACTCGATCGCCTCGCCGGATGACCCGTGCCTCGTCGACAAGGACTACGCGTGTGCCCCGGACAGGAAGAGCTCGCTCGTATGCAAGGGCGGCAAGTTCGAGGCGTCGACCCTCTGCAGGGGCCCGAAGGGGTGCGCCGTCGCGCCCGGCGCGATCCAGTGCGACGACACGGTCGCCGAGGTCGGCGACGCCTGCGAGAAGAAGGCCAACGAGGATCACTTCGCGTGCTCGCTCGACGCGAAGAGCGTCCTCAAGTGCGACGCCGCCAAGTTCGTCGTGGTCGAGAAGTGCCGCGCGAAGGACACGTGCAAGATCACCACCGAGGGGACCGGCTGCGGGCCGTGATCGGCCCGGTCAGCCCCGTCGCGCGAGCGCGCGCAGGGGCGCCTCGGCCGAGGCGGTGGCCTCCGCGTCCACGATCGGTGCGACGCGCACGCGTGTCGGGGGCTCGGGGGTGTCGAGCGCGACGCGTGTCGCAACGGGGCCCGGCGCCGACGCGGGGGCGGGGCTCAGTCGCGAGAGGATGAGCGGCGCGGTCATGAGCAGGCCGGGCACCGCGGCGAGCGCGACGCCGACCCCGGTCGCGCCGCCGAGGATCGCCGCGGCCAGGAGCGCCGCGACGGACGTCACGCCCGCGAGCAGGGGCCCCCACCCCCGCATCCGCGCGATGCCGACGAGCGAGGCGAGGAGGGACAGGCAAAGGGCGCCGAGCCCCACCGCGGCGCCCACGTGCGAGCCGCGGGCGGCGTCGAGCGCGAAGTAGCCCCCCGAGAGGAACGCGGCCGCGGTGGCGGTCATCGAGGCGAGGACCCAGCGTCGAAAGCGGACCGGCGAGAAGGCGGCGCGCGCCTCGTCGGTGTTCAGCATCGGGTGACCGAGCGCGAGGGCGGCGCCGGTGCCCGCGGCCATCAGAGCGGCCTCGTGCTCGACCCGATGGGACATCCACAGCGACGCGATCGTGACGATGAGCGTCGGGGCGAACACGACCCAGGCGGTGCCGCGCGAGAGCGCCTGGGTCACGAGCCCGCGTCGAGAGAGGCCGACCGCCGCGACCGCCATCACCGCGGCAGGGAGCATGTCGTACCCGCCAAGGAACGGGGAGCGTGCGACCATGACGCCCACGCCCACCGCGGTCGCGCCCATCGCCAGCGAGGCGCCGGCCCTGCGCCACGCCGGCACGGTGGTCTGGGTGGCCATCCTGGTCGGAACGACGGGCGGGAGGTTTTGTTCCCGGAAAGAGCGGACCACGGCCGCCGGACCGCGGACGGGGACCGCGGTCCAGCGGCGTGGTCCATTGACGAGGCAACCACCGTCGCGTGATTCTAGGGCGGATGCTCCGCAACGTGATCTTCGTCGCGCCGTTCCCTACCGACGCGACGATGCGGTTCGTGCGCGCGACGCGCGGTCTCGACCGCGTGCGCCTCCTCGGCGTCGTTCACACGCCGCCCGAGGACGATGTGTACGACGACGTCGTCCGGGTGACCGAGCCGCAGAACGTCGAGCACGTCTCGGCCGCGGTCGAGGCCCTCCGCCAGCGCCACGGCGCGCCGCACCGCATCCTCGGCGTGCTCGAGGCCATGATGGTCGAGCTCGCGCAGGTCCGCGAGCGCTTCGGTGTCGTCGGCACGAGCGTGCGAACCGCCGAGCTCTTCCGCGAGAAGGCGCGCATGAAGGACGCCCTCCGCGCGGCCGGGCTGCCCGTCGCGCGCCACAGTCTGATCGCGTCGGAGCGCGACGCGGCGGCCTTCGCGGAGGAGGTCGGCTTCCCCGTGGTGGTGAAGCCCCCCGCGGGCATGGGCGCGAAGGCCACCTTCCGCGTCGGCTCACGCGAGGAGCTCATCGACGCCGTGCGATCCATGAGCGCGCGCCCCGGCGCCCCGATCCTCGCGGAGGAGATGCTGCGGGGGAGCGAGCACAGCTTCGAGACCATCACCGTGGGCGGCGTCCCGCGCGTGTGGTCCGTGTCGGACTACCTCCCGGGATGCCTCGAGGTGCTCGAGAACCCGTGGATCCAGTGGGCGGTCGTGCTCCCGCGCGAGACGGACGACGCCCGCTACGCGCGCGCCCGCGAGGCCGGCTTCGCGGCCATCCGCGCGCTCGGCCTCGAGGACGGGATGACCCACATGGAGTGGTTCGAGCGCCCCGACGGCACGCTCGCCATCGGCGAGATCGCCGCGCGTCCGCCCGGGCCGCAGCTCTGCCAGATGACCGGACTCGCCCACGGGATCGACGTGTACCGGGCGTGGGCGCGCGCCGTGGTGGACGGTGAGCTCGACGCGCCGTGGGAGCGTAAGTACGCGGCCGGGTGCGCCTACATCCGCGGCATGGGCCACGGCCGGGTGGTGTCGATCCGCGGCGTGCGGGAGACCCACGAGGCCATCCACAAGTGGCTCGTCGAGGCGAAGCTCCCCACCATCGGCGCGCCGAAGAGCGACAGCTACGAGGGAGACGGCTACGTCGTCGTCCGGCACCCCCAGACGGACGGGGTGAAGGCCCTCATCAAGAAGATCATCGAGACGCTCGAGATCCGCTACTCGGGCCCCGGCTGACCTCGCCGATAGGACGTGGCGGCGAGGGACCGATCCGCTATACCCGCTGAGCGATGCAGCTCTTCAGCGTCCCAGGCAACACGCAGCGCCTCGACGGGGGCGCGATGTTCGGCAACTGTCCGCGCCCCGTGTGGGAGAAGTGGGCGCCCCCCGACGAGCGTCACAGGATCTCGCTCGCGTGCCGCGCGCTCCTGGTCCGCGAGGCGGGGGGGCGCAACGTGCTCCTCGAGGCCGGCATCGGGGCGTTCTTCGACCGCAAGCTCCGCGAGCGCTTCGGTGTGGAGGAGGAGGAGCACGTCCTGCTCGCGTCGCTCGCGCAGATCGGCGTCGGGCCTGGCGACATCGACGTGGTGGTGCTCTCGCACCTGCACTTCGATCACGCGGGGGGCGTCCTGACGGCGCATCGCTCCGACGCGCCGCTCGAGCTGGTGTTCCCGAAGGCGCGGTGGGTGATCGGCGAGCGCGCGTGGCAGCGCGCGAGGAGCCCGCATGCGCGCGACCGGGCGAGCTTCATCCCGGAGCTCGTGCCGCTCCTCGAGGCGACCGGGCGGGTCGAGCGGGTCAAGGGCGAGACGAGCGAGACCCTGGGGGCCGGCTACTCGTTCACGTTCTCGGAGGGGCACACGCCCGGGCTCATGCTCACGCGTGTGGAGGGCCACGGCTCGGGGCCGATCACGTTCATGGGCGATCTCGTCCCGGGCGTGCCGTGGGTGCACCTGCCGATCACGATGGGGTACGACCGCTACCCGGAGCTGTTGATCGACGAGAAGAGGGCCGTGCTCGACCGCGTGATCGCGGAGGAGGGCAGGACGTTCTTCACGCACGATCCGCGGTGGTCCGCGGCGCGGGTGGGGCGTGACGCGCCGGGGAAATACGCGGCTCGGGAGATGGTCGAGACGCTGGCGGGGTGAGGCCGGCGGTCCCCCTCAGAACCGCCCCGCCCGGAAGTCCATCACGGCCTGCTCGACCTCCGCGCGGGTGTTCATCACGAACGGCCCGTACTGCACGATCGGCTCTCCGAGCGGCTTGCCCGCGACGATCAGCGCCTTCGCGGGTCCACCCTCGGCGGCGAGCGTGATCGCGTCGCCGTCGCCGAGGACCCCGATCTCACCGCGCGCGAGGATCCGGCCGCCGATCGCGACCGTGCCCTCGAACGGGTAGACGAACCCCTCGTGGCCCCGCGGCACCGGCACCGTCGCCGCCTGGCCCGCGGGGATCGCGACGTCCACGAACACGGGCTCCGTCGCGCGCCCCGAGATGGGGCCCGTCACGCCGCCGACGGATCCGGCGAGCACGCGCGCGGTCGCGGCGCCGAGCGCGACGCACGGGATGTCGGCGGCCTGAAGGTCCTTGTACGTGGGCGTGCGCATCTTCTCGGACGCGGGCAGGTTGAGCCAGAGCTGGAAACCCCACACGAGGCCCTCCTCCTGCTCGGGCATCTCGGAGTGCACGATGCCGCGGCCCGCGGTCATCCACTGCGCGCCTCCTGCGTCGAGCAGGCCCTCGTGGCCCTGGTTGTCCTTGTGGCGGAAGCGACCCGCGAGCATGTACGTGATGGTCTCGAAGCCGCGGTGCGGGTGATCGGGGAACCCGGCGAGGTAGTCCTGGGGCTCGTCCGAGCGGAACTCGTCGAGCATCAGGAAGGGATCGAGGTTGCGGATCGCGGGCGTACCGATGACGCGGGTGAGCTTGACGCCCGCGCCGTCGCTGGTGGGGATCCCGCGCGTGGTCCGGGTGATGGCGCGGGGGATCGTGGCCGTGGTGTCGTGCGTGGTCATCGGGTTCTCCTCGCGCACATCATGCGGCCGCGGGGCCTGCGGATGAAGGTGGGGGCGCGGCGACGGATTGTTGTGACATGAGCAACAATAGCGACGCTCCGTCGCCGCCAGGACGGTCCGCGGGGTGTCCGGCGTCGGGTCACCGGCCACCGACCTCCACCCAGATCCCATGCTTCGGCCGGAGCGTGATCAGCGGGCTCAACTCGAGCGGCCTCGCGGGCACCCGCGCGAGCGTGTGATCCCTCAGGACCTTCGCGAGGATGATCTGGGCCTCCATCATCGCGAACGCGTTCCCGATGCATGTGCGGGGACCGCCGCCGAAGGGCAGGTACGCGTACTTGTTCCGCGCCTCCTTCCGCTCGGGCGTGAAGCGCTCCGGATCGAACCCCTCCGGGTTCTCCCACAGCCCCGGGTGGCGGTGCAGCGAGTAGGGTGAGATCCCGACGATGCTCCCCTTCGGCACCGCGTACCCCGCCACCACGTCGTCCTCCACGGCCTGCCGCTCGAACGTCCAGGCGGGCGGGTAGAGCCGGAGCGCCTCCTCGAGCACCATCCGCGTGATCTCCAGGCGGCGCACGTCCTCGAAGCGGATCTCGCGTTCCCCGATCACCTGCCGCACCTCGGCCACCACGCGACGCTCCCACTCGGGGTGGCACGAGAGGAGGTGGAACGTGAAGGCCAGCAGGTTCGCCGTCGTCTCGTGGCCCGCCAGCACGAGCGTCAGGACCTCGTCGCGTAGCTGGCGCTCGGTCATGCGCTCCTTCCCGTCGTCGCCGCGCGCGCTCATCAGCATGCCGAGGAGGTCGTCCCCGTCCGAGCCGGAGCGGCGTCGCTCGTCGATGATGCGCGTGAACAGGTCGTCGATCGTGCGGACGGCCTTCTTGAACCCGGCGTTTCGCGGTGTCGGCACCCACGGCGGCACACGGACGATCGACTCCGCGTAGTCGTTCGCCCACTCGAGGCTGTACTGGAGCGCCTCGCCGATGGCGCTCGAGTCGCCGTCCACGTCGGTCGTGAACAGCGTCTGCCCGACGATCGCGAACGTGAGGCGCATCATCTCGGCGTGCACGTCGAGGACCGGCGCGTGCCCGTCGCTCGAGCGCGGGAGGTGTTGCCAGCGCGCGAGCATGCGGTTGGTCTCGCTCGCCATCGTGTTCGCGAACCCCACCAGGCGGTCGCGGTGGAACGCCGGCTGCGACAGGCGCCGCTGGCGCTTCCAGAACTCGCCCTCGCTCGTGAGGAGGCCGTTGCCGAAGATGACCTTGAGACCCTGGTAGTTCCGGCTCTTGGTGTAGTTCCTGGCGTTGTCGGTGAGGACGTGCTTGATGGCCGCCGGATCGTTGAACAGGAAGTAGCGGTACCACCCGAACCTGTACTGGACGGCGTCGCCGTACTGCGCCCGGCCCCGCAGGAAGAGGCCGAGCGGATCCCTCCATCCCTCGAACACGCTGCCGAAGAAGAAGACCCCGGGCGGGATCGGCGCCCGCTTCGGAGGCCCGGCAGGGGCCGAGCCCCGAGGTGCCTCCGCGTCCGCGTGCAGGGCGCGCCCCGACTCCCTGTCCGGGGAGACGCGCGGGCGGTTCGCGCTGGCGTCCTTGATCTCGTTGGCTGCTCGGGCCGGCACCGACATCGCATCCTCCAGGACAAAAAGTGAGGCGACCCTCACGTTGGGCCCAGAATGTGAGGGTCGTCTCACATTTGTCAAGTGCAGTCGCGCACGTCCTGCACCACATGCAGGAACTGCGGGTGGTCGCCGCGCTCGCGCAGCCTGGATTGCTGCAGTTGTCTGGACCGTCGCACGAGGCCGCGCGGGGGCGCCCAATGGCAGGCTTCCTGCTTGGCTCGATCGCATCATGACCATCCTCTGCGGAACCGACTTCTCCATGCCCGCCAGCCAGGCCGTCACGACCGCCGCGCTCCTCGCGAAGCGCGCGAACGAGCGCCTCCGCCTGGTCCACGTGTTCGACGACCTCGCGACCGTCACCATCAACGTCGAGGACGCGAAGGGGCCGCTCCTCGGTTCGCTCCGCGACGCGGCCGCGCGCGTCCGCTCGACAGGCGTGGAGGTCGACGAGGAGCTCGCGTTCGGCCGTGTCGGGGACGTCCTCGCGAGCATGACGGGCCCGAACGAGGCGCGCCTCGCGGTCGTCTCCTCCCTGGGCCTGCGGGCGCCGGCGCGGTGGCTCCTCGGGAGCGTCGCGGACAGGCTCGCGCGCCAGTCCCGCGTGCCGGTCATGATCGTGCGCGACGCCGCGCCCTTCGAGCGCTGGCTTCGCGGCGAGCGCCCGCTCGAGGTCCTCGTGGCGGCGGACCGATCCGCGTCGTCGGACGCGGCGGTGGGGTGGATCCGCGAGCTGCTCGCGTTCGGGCCGTGCCACGTGACCGTCGCGGCGATCGCGAGCCCGATCGACGACGTGGAGCGCCTGGGCGTCAAGGCGACGTTCGACTTCGACAAGGTGGACCCCGAGGTCGAGCGGAGCATCCTGCGCGATCTCCACGCCAAGGTGGGCGCGCTCCTGGGCGATCTCGACCCGCGCTACGTCGTGCGCCAGGCCGCGGGCGGAATCGATCACACGCTCGTCACGCTCGCCGGCGAGCTCGGCGCCGATCTCCTGGTCGTCGGGACGCACCAGCGCTCCCTCCTCGGACGCATCTGGCACGGATCCGTCTCACGAGGGGTCGCGCACCTCGCCCCCATCAGCGTCGCGGCGGTGCCGACGCCACGTGGCCCGCACGAGCGACGCGTGCCGGACATCCACCGCGTCCTCGCGGCCACGGACTTCTCGGAGGCGGGGGATCGTGCCCTCTCGCTCGCCGTGGCCCTCCTCCCCAACGGGGGTCGGCTGCACCTCGTGCACGTGCTGCCACCCGCGATGGGCCAGACGCCGGTGGGCGATCTCCTGCCCACGGTGCGCGGAACGCCCGAGGAGCGCGCCGCCGTGAAGGCGGAGATCCATCAGCGTCTTCGAAGGGTGGCCGAGGCCGGCGTGACGCATCCCGACGTGAAGGTGGACGTGGAGGCGCTCGAAGGCGTGATCGCCGACGAGATCTGTCACGCCGCCGAGCGCGAGTCCGTCGACGTCGTGTGCCTCGGTCAGTACGATCGCTCCGGCCTGGTCGCGCCGTCGGTCGCTCGCGCCGTGCTCAGGCAGTGTCGCCGGCCGGTGATCGTGGCGGGCCACGAGGAGTAGGCGCGGAGGACGCGCGCGAGGACGCGCCGACGGCTGGCATGCGGGCGTACCGCGCGATCACCCGCGGGAAGCGGTGCCGTCGATGGGGACCTCGAGCAGTCCGTGCCCGGTGTCCGCCGGCCGGCTCAACCCGGGCGCCGCTCCGTCGCGAACATCCGCAGCGCGTACGCCCCCGCTTCGCTCGCCCGTAGCTCGCGCACGAGATCGCCGACCGCCCGTGGCACCTCGTCGATCGGCGGGAACCACGCGGCGTACCCCTCCGCCGGGCTCGGCAGGAGCGCAGGCGCGGCCATGCACGCGAAGGCGAGATCCGCCGCGGTGAAGGTGTCCCCCACGAGGTAGCGTCTCCCGCGAACGCGCACGCCGATCTCGTCGAAGATCGCGCGGACCTTCGCGGTCGAGCGCGCCGCCCCCTCCGGCGTCACGCGGAGGCCCTTCTGGATGCCGGCCTTCGCGAAGGGCTGGAGCGCCTTGAACAACGTGGCCTGCGTGCGCCCGACGTTGTGATCCGCCATCTTGCCCAGCAGCGACGGATCCCTGAAGGCATGGAAGTACGCCACGCGGCGCGCGTGGGGTCCAAGCTCGTCGTGGAAGCGACGCTCGAGCGCGGCGGCCTCGTCCGTCGGATGGAGCGCCCCGCCGGCGTGTCGATCGGAGACCCAGCGCACGATGTCGGACGAGTCGCGAAGGCATTCACCGCCGTCCGTGACGAGGGCCGGGGTCGAGAAGGGCGTGGACGCGACGTCGCTCCTTCCGAGCCCGTACCGGATCGCGAGCGCCAGCGTGGGCAGGAAGTGGAAGGTCGGCATGTACGCCTCCTCCCGGTAGGGGACGCGGCAACGATCGAGCGCCCAGCGCGCCTTCTCGTTGTAGTGGGAGAAGCGGATGGTGATCAGACGGTGCACGGCAGGAGCGTAGCAGCGGACGTCGGGCGGCCGACACCCGCCACGGAACGTGAGGTTTTCCTCATGTTCCGCGCGCCGCCTGTGCGACAATGGCTCCCGCGATGCCGTCCTCCCCCCCCCGCGCCGTCCCCCTCCAGTCGCGGAGCCGCGAGCGGCGGGCGCGCATCCTCGACGCGGCCGCGCACGTGTTCGCGGAGGTCGGGTACGAGGCAGCGACCACGGAGGCCGTGGCCGAGCGGGCCCGCACGTCGATCGGGAGCGTCTACCGGTTCTTCCCGAACAAGCGCGCCCTCCTCGAGGCCCTCATCGCGTCGTACCTCGAGAAGTCCCGCGCGCTCTTCGCCGGGCTCCTGAGCGAGGACGTCCTCGGGACACCGTGGGAGGAGCTCATCTCGCGTGGCGTGGACATGTACGCGCGCTTCCACGAGACGGAGCCCGCGTTTCGCGCGGTGTTCCGGACCCTCCACATGACCGATCAGCTCCTCGTCGAGGGCGAGGCGCTCAACCGCGAGAACGCGATGCGGCTCGAGGCCGTGGTGCTGCACCACGCGCCCGCCATGTCGGCGGGGGACGCGAGGGTCGTGACCACGTTCACCGTCGAGCTCGTGTCGGCGATGCTCGCGGTGGCCGCCCACCGCCGGAAGATCGGACCGCGGCTCCTCGAGGAAACCAAGAAGGCGCTGCTCGCGTACCTGTCGGCGTACATCCCTCCCACGCCGCGCGGGAAACGATCCAAGAGGCGCGCTACGATGGATCTGGCCCTCTCGCGAAAGTAGACGCGTGCCCCCCACAGATCGCCCCCAGCGCATCCCGACCGACGCCTCGCAGCTCGAGCTCACCTCCGAGGAGAACTTCGTGCTCACGCGAATCGACGGGCGGCTCTCGCTCGAGGACCTCGGGGATCTGACCGGCATCCAGCCGCAGCGCGTGGAGTCGATCGTGGACAGCCTCGCCGAGAAGGGGGCCGTGGAGATCCCGGGCGCGACGCCGCTGCGGGCGCGCCGGAAGAGCTGGCGCCCGATGGTCGCCGCGACGGGGGGCCCGCCGACGGTGCAGGACGTGAGCGATCTCGGCGAGGGGGGCGAGGACGCCGCGTGGATGCGGGGGTTCGAGAAGGAGTGGCCCACGGGCGAGGAGCCGATCGCCGACCTCGGGGGCGCGGGGGAGGGCGAAGAAGACGGGGGCAGCAAGGCCTGGAGCGCGAGCGAAGGCGCGGAAGACGCGGGCGCGGTCACCGAGGAGGTGGACGCGGACGACGAGGGGGCAGCCGCCGCCGTCGAGGACGAGGAGGTCCGATCGCAGCGCGCGGCGGAGATCATGGAGGATCGCGCGGCAGGCGTGCTCGAACCGCAGAACTACCGGAAGACGTTCGCGATGAAGTTCGGCCCGCTGGAGGCGCAGACGCGGGCCCACATGGCCCTCACGGCGTCGCCGCAGGACCTGTTCGCGCTGGCGTTCGATCCGGACCCCTCGGTCATCGCGGCCCTGCTCGCCAACGGGCTCGTCGGCTTCGCGCAGGCGCGGTTCGTCGCGACGTGGCACGGGACGAGCGCCGGGCTCGACCTGCTCGCCAAGAAGCCTCAGTTCGTCCAGGACGGCGGCATCCAGCGCCGGCTCGTGCGAAACACGCACACGTCGGAGGCGCTCCTCCGGCGCATCCTCCAGCACAAGCGGATGGTCGAGATCTTCCGTACGGCGATGGACCGCGACGTCCCCCAGCTGACGCGGACGCGCGCCCGCGGCATCCTGCGCGCGCGCTTCACGCGGATGGCCCAGCCGGACGAGCGCGTCGAGCTCATCGTGAAGACCGAGGGGCGGTGCCTCGCGCTCCTCATCGGCTGCACGTTCGACGGTCGCACGACGCAGGCGCTCGCGTCGCGCCAGTACGGATCGATCGTGTTCATCCGCAACCTCGCGCGGTTCCCCGCGACGCCGCCGACGATCCTCGCGCACCTCGCCAAGCAGCCGATGGTTCGCCGCAACCAGGCCATCCGCAAATTGATCCTGCAGCACAAGAACACGCCTCCCGAGGCCAAGAGGAACCTGTAGGCCCTCGTCTCGCGGGGCGAAGGGGTGCGATTCCCCGAAGGACGTCCTCGTTCCGCCGCGTGTCGAAGCGCTGACGACAGCGCGGCACGGTCCTCGCTACGCGTGCTGGGCATGAGCCAGCTGCACCCGAAGAAGAGCCTGACCGACCGGAGATCCTGCACGCCGGCCTCGACCGCGCGTCAACGCGCTGGCGCTCTCGGCGTCACGTGGTTGATCCTGGGCGCGATCGCCACGGGGTGTGGACCGGCCGACCCGGGACCGACCCTGACGATCTCGGTGGAGGGCCCCCCGGGCGTGGATCCCGAGATCCTCGTGACGGGGCCCAACAAGTTCAGCACGACCATCCGGAAGGGATCTGTGCTCTCTCGCCTGCCAGAGGGCGAGTACAACGTGCGGATCGCCGACCGTCGTACGCGCGTCCCGCAGGCGGTCGTGGACGCGGTCTGGAGCGGCGTCGTCGTGGGGAGCCCCGCCCGCGTGACCGCGCGCGGCGCGAAGGTCGAGGTTCGCTTCGGGCTCGAGCCCGCGAGCGGTCGCCTCTGGGTGCCGCTCGCCGCGGCCGATCGCGTGGTGGCGTTCAGCGACGACGAGCTCGTGCGCCACGCCGCGCCCGGCCTCGAGCTCGCGGCGCCGAAGGGCAGCAGCCCCGACGCGGTGGCGTTCGATCCGCGCGGCAACATGTGGGTCGCTCTCTCCAAGGAGGGCCGGGCCATCCTCGTGCCGATGGACGAGCTCGGATCCAGCAAGGTGATGGTCCCCTCGAAGACCATCACGAACCTCGACACGCCCCAGGGCATGGCGTTCGACGCGAGGGGTGATCTGTGGATCTGCGCGGCGGGATCGCGCGAGGTCGTCCATTACGGGGACGTGGTGTACGGAACACCCACGAGGCGGCGCGCGATCCGCGTCGATGGGACGCCGCGTGCCGTCGCCTTCGACGCGGCCGGCAACCTGCTCGTCAGCCTCAGGGATCCGGCGGGCGTGGCCCTCTATGCGGCGGCCACGCTCACGGCCTCGAACCCGGCGCCGCGCGCGCTCCTGCGCGGCGTCGCGACGGGCCTCACGCGGCCCTCCGGCCTGGCGTTCGACGCCACCGGGAGCCTCTGGATCACGCAGGACACCGGGCCAGGCGCGCTTCGCTACGACGCCGCGTTCATCTCGGCCATGATGGGCGAGGTCGACGCGCCTCCGACGGGCAGCGTGGCGCCTCCGGCGGGCGGCACCTTCCACGGCCTCGCGTTCGCCAACGCGGGCGCGGGCTGGCTGAGCGCCGAGGTCGCCGGCAAGAACGCGCTGTCGCACGTCGTCGACATGGCGTCGGCCACGCCCACGTTCGCCGGCACGGTCGGCATCGGCGAGCAGGCGGCGGGGATCGGCCTCGGCATGCCAGCCTTCAACCCCGCGTCGAAGTCGCTGCCGATCCGGCGTTGAGCGAGCCGAGGGCTCGCTCGAGGAATCCCCCGGCGAAGGCGCCATCGACGCGGATCGAGTAGCGGAACCAGGGATCCGCCTCGACCCCGTGGTAGTCGCTGTCGTTGAACCAGAAAGCGCGCGCGTCGATGTGCGTGCGCGTCCCTTCCACGTCGTCCCACAGGAACAGCCTCTTCTTGCGGCCCGGGCAGAAGGTGATGAACGGGTCGACCGTCGTCTTCACGGCCGGATCCGCATCCCGGTGGACGGTGCCGTGATCGTTGGCGCGTAGGCCGAGGAGCTTCACGCTCCCGACGCTCGCGAAGGGGAGCCGCCGCACGAACTCCACGGTGCGCGGGAGGTGCACGAGGGCGTCCCGCGTCCACCGCTTCCCCGCGGGATCGCTCTTCTTTTCCCACGGGCCGCCAGGCATCAGCTCGACGTAGACCTTCCACGGGAAGTACACGCCGTGCTTCATCTCCAGGTGCAGCATCTGGCGCCGCGAGAGCGGTACAGCACGCTCCTCCCCGAACGTCAACTCCGCGCGGCGCGCGGGGTCGAGGAGATGCGGCGCGTCGGAGAGCGACGCGAAGACGAGGAACTCCCTGTCGGTCATCGCGCGGATGACCTCGCCGTGGTCCGCCCAGGGCTCCTTGGCGAAGGCCTCGGGCATGATGCCCATCGAACGGTGGCAGCCCCCCGTGTAGTCGGTCGGGATCTGCGCGAGCGCATAGCAGATCTCGTCGTCGAGGGAGGCGAGGGCCGTCAGGTCGATGAAGGGCTCCAGATCGACGAAGGGCCGGCCGGCGATCCCCGTGAGGCCACGCCCGAGCATCGGCACACCGTACCAGCCCGCCCGCGTTGGTGCTACACCGCCACCACGCATGGGCGAACCTCGCTTCCTCGTCATGGGCTGCGGCGGCATCGGTGGCATCGTCGCGGCGAGCCTCGTCGAGACGGGGTACGACGTCACCGCCGTCACCACCAACACGGAGATCGCCGCGGCGATCGAGAAGAACGGCTTCGTGCTCCGCGGCGAGGGGGGCGGGCGTACCGTGCGCGGCGCCATCTCGGTCGGCGTGCCGGCGCGCGCGTTCGACTATGTCCTCCTCGCGACGCAGCCGCCCCAGGTCGAGGAAGCCGCCCGGACGGCGCTCCCCGCGCTGGCCGACGACGGCAGGATGGTCTGCTTCCAGAACGGCCTCTGCGAGGATCGCGTCGCGGAGATCTGTGGCCCCGCCCGCGTCCTCGGCGGCGTCGTCGCGTGGGGGGCCGCCATGCTCGACCCGGGGGTGTACGATCGCACGGCGGCGGGCGGGTTCACGCTCGGCTCGCTCGCGCGCGGGAAGGCGCCCGATCCGGCCCTCGAGCCGCTGTCGCGCGCGCTCGAGGCGATCGGCCCCATCGAGATCACCGATAACCTGGCGGGCAAGCGCTGGAGCAAGCTCGCGATCAACTGCGCCATCTCATCCTTGGGCACGCTCGGTGGCGACCGGCTCGGCGCGCTCATGCCGAACCGCTTCGTGAGGCGCCTGGCGCTCGAGATCATGACCGAGGTCGTGGAGGTCTCCCGCGCCGAGGAGATCCGGCTCGAGAAGGTGTCGGGTACGATCGACCTCGACTGGATCGCGCTCACGGAGGAGGAGAAGGCCGCCGCGGGCTCGCCCGGCCTCTTCGCGAAGCACAGCTTGCTGCTCGCCGTGGGCCTCCGCTTCCGCAGGATGCGGAGCTCGATGCTGTCCGCGATCGAGCGCGGCCGTCCCCCCGCGATCGACTACCTGAACGGTGAGATCACGGCTCGCGGGAAGAAGCACGGGATCGCCACGCCCGTGAACGACGTCGTGCAGCGGACGGTCTGGGAGCTCGCGCGCGGAGAGAGGAAAATGGGCGTGCCGCTCCTCCGCGCGATCTTCGAGGAGACAGGCCCACACGGCGCGTGACCTTCAAGGGCACGCCGAGCGAAGCGTGTGCTCCATCTGCGCGCACGCGGTCTGCATCGCGGCGCGCTGCCGCGGATCCCTGCCCACGGTGCGCCACGCGCGCGCCAGCCCGTCGAGCACGTCCTTGGTCTGCGCCGGCAGCGCATTGCACGCGGCGTAACGCTGGAGGAACCTGTCGCAGGAGGAGACGCCCGTGCCGGATCCCATGACGCTCGAGCTGTCGTCGTCTGCGTCGTCTTCCGGCTCCGGCGCCGGCTCGGGCTTGTCGCGGCTCGGCTTCCTCGCCGGGGGCTTCCTCGGCGGAGCGGGCGCGTCCGCGGCGAGGCACGCGTCGCCCTCCATGTGCATGCCCGCGGGGCAGGCGTCGAACCCCGCGCCGCGGCAGAGCTTGCCGTTCCAGCTGGAGCTCTCGGGGCACGTGCTCGAGGCGCGCCTGGGCAGAGGGGTGCCCGCGTCCGCGTCGCTCCGGGGGTGGATCGCGGCGTCCGGAGGCGCGGCCGCGTCGGCGAGGGGCTGGCGCTGCGGATACTCGGGGACGGACGCGCGGGTCGCCGCCGGGGGCGGACCGGGGGGAGGAGCGCGCGTGGGGGCGCAGCTTGCCGCCGCAAGCGCGGTGAGGGCCGCTGCGAAGCGAAGGAGCACGCGGGGAGGGTAGCACCGCCCCTTGACCGCCGCGGTCCATTGGTCGAGCCTTCGTGGATGACACGCGTCGCCCGGCGGTTCCTCCTCCTCGTCGTCGCGATGATGTCGCTCCTCGCGCCGCTTCCTGCACGCGCGGACCGCCTCGATCCCAAGGGGGTGCCCGATGCCCTGAAGCCGTGGGTGGGCTGGGCGCTCGACGGGCGATCCACCTGCGCCATCTTCGAGGGGAAGGCGGACCTCACGCGGTGTGCGTGGCCCTCGCGGCTCGACCTCGTCCTCGACGACAAGGGCGGAAAGTTCACGCAGCGCTGGCGGGTCGACGCGCCGCGGCTCGCCGTGCCGCTCCCCGGCGACGGCAAGCGCTGGCCCGAAGGCGTCCAGGTCGGCGCGACACGTGCCATCGTGTTCGAGAGGAACGGGCCGCACGTCGAGCTCGCCCGCGGGGATGCGACGCTCACGGGGACGTTCACGTGGGACTCGCTTCCCGGGTCCCTCAAGGTGCCGCAGGAGACCGGCCTTCTGTCGCTGACCGTGCGCGGCCAAGCGATCGCCGCGCCCAACCGCGACGCGTCGGGCACGGTCTGGCTCCAGAAGGCGCGCGCCGCGGGCGAGGAGGGCGATCGTCTGGAGCTCGTGGTCCACCGCAAGGTGACCGACGACATCCCGCTCACCCTCGTCACGCGCGTCGAGATGCACGTGTCGGGGAAGAACCGCGAGCTCGTGACCGGCAGGGCGCTGCCGCCCGGTTTCGTCCCGACGTCGCTCGAATCCCCCATCCCGGCGCGCCTGGAGCCTGACGGAAGGCTCCGCGTGCAGGCCCGGCCCGGGGTGTTCACGCTGCAGCTCGCGGCCCGCAGCGACGGACCGGTGAACGCGCTCTCGCGGCCGCCTCCCGACGGACCGTGGCGCGAGGGCGAGGAGGTCTGGGTCTTCGAGGCGCGCCCGGATCTCCGCGTCGTGACCGTCGCGGGCGTCGTGTCGATCGATCCGCAGCAGACGACCCTCCCCGACGCGTGGAAGACCCTGCCCGCGTACCCGATGAAGGTGCAGGATACACTCCAGCTGGTCGAGACGCGGCGCGGCGATGCGGAGCCGCCGCCCAACCAGCTCACCCTGGACCGCAGGCTGTGGCTCGACTTCGACGGTCGCGGCTACACCGCGCGCGACACCCTGACGGGCACGCTGAACCGCGACACGCGGATCGACATGAGCGCGCCTTCGGTCCTCGGGCGCGTCGCGATAGGTGGCAAGGACCAGTTCATCACGCACACGCAGGACCCGGGGAAGACGGGCGTCGAGGTGCGCCACGGTCAGATCGTCGTCGAGGCGGACAGCCGCATTCCCGGAGGGCCCGACCTGCCGGCCGTCGGCTGGGCGCACGACTTCCACCAGGTCTCCGGGACGCTGCACCTCCCGCCTGGGTGGCGGCTCCTGCACGCGATCGGCGTCGACGACGCGTCCGGGACGTGGCTCAAGCACTGGTCGCTCCTGGAGATCTTCCTCGCGCTCGTCCTCGCCGCGGCCATCGGTCGCCTCTACGGCCCGAGGTGGGGCGGCGTGGCCGTGGTGCTCCTCGCGCTCACGGTGCCGGAGGAGGGCGCGCCGAAGTGGGCGTGGATCCCCCTCCTGGTCTCGGAGGCGCTCTTTCGCCTGGTGCCCGAGGGGTGGCGCTTGAAGACGGTCTTCTCGGTGACCCGGTTCGCGTCCGCGATCCTGGTGGCGCTGATCGCCCTCGGCTTCGTCGTCGAGCACGTGCGCGAGGGCATCTACCCTGCGCTCGCAAACCCGAACGTCGCGATCGGTGAGGGCGCGGACGTCGGCGGTCGCTTCGAGGCGACGACCGGCGAGGAGCGCGCCCCGATGGAGAAATCGGCGCCTAGACCGGCGCACCCGAAGGCGCAGAACACCCTCGACACGATCGACGCGCCCACCGACCAGGAGAACGCGAAGCGGTCCCCCGACCAGGGCGCCGAGAAGCGCGGCGAGCACGAGCAGGACGCCACCGAGGCGCTGAAGGACGAACGCGCTCGCAACCGCGAGCCCGCGTCGCCACCCGCGGTCGCGAGCGCGTGGGGGAAGAAGCACGGGAGCCTGGCGACCCGGGGCTACATGCAGTCGAACGCGCAGGTGTACGACCCCGCCGCGATCGTGCAGACCGGTCCCGGCCTCCCGCGCTGGAGCTGGACGAGCCTCGACCTCCGGTGGAGCGGGCCCGTCCAGGCCGCGCAGAGGATGCGCCTCTTGCTCCTCTCGCCTCGCGCGAACCTCGTGCTCGCGATCGTCCGGGCCGTGCTGCTCCTCTTCGTGGTGCTGCGCGTGCTGCCGTTCATCGCACGCCGCCTGCCTGGAGGCTGGGGATCGCCGGGCGGGCCCACGCCCGCGTCGCACACGGTCGCCGCGTCGATCCTCCTCTTCGGGGGGCTCGCCCTCTCGCCCCACGAGGCGCGCGCGGACAAGCCCGATCCGAAGGTCCTCGACGATCTCTCCGAGCGCCTGCTGCGCAAGCCACCGTGCGCCCCGCACTGCGCGTCGAGCTCGCACATGACCCTCGAGACACGCGGCAACGATCTCCGCGTGCGCATGGCCGTCGACGCCGCGGCGGAGACGGCGGTCCCCTTGCCGGGCTCCCTCGCGCAGTGGACACCGCGCGAGGTGCTCCTCGACGGCCACCCCGCGAAGGGCCTGGTGCGCGTCGACGGCGCGGTGCTGTGGCTGCTCGTCCCGGAGGGCAACCACGAGGTGACGCTCGACGGGGCGTTCCCGGATCGCGAGACCGTCCAGCTCCCGCTCCCGCTGCGGCCACACCGCGTGCTCGCGGATCTCCAGGACTGGACCGTCGAGGGCATCCACGAGGACGACCTCGCGGACGAGAACGTGCAGTGTACACGTATTCGAGCCGAGGGCGGCAAGGCCGCGGCGCTGCAGCCCGGCGTCCTCCCCCCGTTCGTGCGCGTCGAGCGCACGCTCCAGGTGGGGCTCGACTGGCAGGTGGACACGCGGGTGATCCGGACGACGCCCACGGGGGCCGCCGTCGTGCTGGAGATCCCGCTCCTCCCCGGCGAGAACGTGACGACCGCCGACGTGCGCGTCGTGGGGGGCAAGGCGCTGGTGAACATGGGCCCACAGGTGACCGAGGCCGCGTGGCACTCGGTCCTGGAGCAGAGGTCGCCCGTGCGGCTCTTCGCGTCGCGACAGACCGCGTGGACCGAGGTGTGGCAGGTGGACGTCGGGCCGATCTGGCACGCGTCCTTCGGGGGCATCCCGCCCGTCCGCACGCAGCCCACCGCCAACGTCCGCGTCCCGACCTTCCGCCCGTGGCCGGGCGAGGAGGTGCTCGTCGCGCTCGACCGGCCCGCGGGCGTCGCGGGGCAGACGTCGACGATCGACAACTCGACGCTCGCGGTACGTCCGGGCCTGCGGGCGACGGACGTGACCCTGACGGTCGCGATGCGCTCGAGTCGCGGCGGCGAGCACGCCATCACGCTCCCGCCGGGTGCGACGCTCGAGTCGCTCGCGGTGGACGGGAGGACGCAGCCGCTCCGGCAGGAGGGTGCCCGGGTGCTCGTGCCGCTCGTGCCAGGCGCGCAGACGCTCGCGCTCACGTGGCGCGAACCCGCGGGGATCGCCCCGCTGTTCCGGGTGAGCCCCGTCGATCTCGGCGCGCCGTCCGTCAACGCGACGACGCGGCTCGAGGTGCCTCGGGGGCGGTGGCTCCTCTTCGCGGGAGGCCTCGACGTCGGCCCGGTGGTCCTGTTCTGGAGTCTGCTGGCGATCCTGGGCGTCGTCGCCGTCGTGCTCGGGCGCGTCAGGACGACCCCGCTCGGGTGGTACGACTGGCTGCTCCTCGCGATCGGGCTGTCGCAGATCCCGATCGTCCTCGGGGCTGTCGTCGTCGGCTGGTTGCTCGCGCTCGGGCACCGTCGCACGCGCGCGAACGCGGACACGATGCGGCCCTGGGTGTTCGACCTTCGACAGATGGGGCTCGTCCTGCTCACGGCGATCGCCCTCGCCATCCTCGCCGCGGCGATCCACGAGGGTCTCCTCGGCGCGCCCGAGATGCAGGTGAAGGGGAACGGCTCCACCGCGTCGTCGCTCGTGTGGTTCTCCGATCGGAGCGCCGCGACGCTCACGACGCCGTGGGTCGTCTCCGTCCCGCTCCTCGTGTACCGCGCGGCGATGCTCGCGTGGGCGCTCTGGATCGCGCTCGCGCTCCTCGGCTGGCTCCGGTGGGGATGGTCGGCGTTCGGGACGGGGGGCCTCTGGAAGCGGTCCCCGCCGCGCCCACCGCCGATGCCCGCGGGCGCGTCCGCGCCGCAACCGGGAGGTCCCCCCGCGCCCGCGCCCGCGCCTACGGCGCCCGCGTGAGGGTGCGCCGCGTGGCAGAGCCCGGCGCACGGTCGTCGAGGAGCACCTCGCCACCGTCGCCCAGCGCGACGCCGAGGTACATGTAGACTGCATCCAGCTGCGGATCGACCGGTCCCTCGCTCCAGGCCTGGAACATCTCCGCGAGGACGGTCGTCCCCGTCGCCGCGTCACCGACCCGGCACGCCTCCGGCGCCGCCCAGCGGACGGCGTTGTTCCCTCCCGCCGCGACGATCGCGGCCAGCGCGTGACGGAGCGACCTCGCGCCCGCCGTCCGGCGCCGGATCTCGAGATCCGCCACGAGCCAGAAGAGCGCGCCGCCCCAGTAGACGCGGCCCCACGTGTGCGTCCGGTCGAGGCCGCGGTCGCCGCGCTCCGGCAGCCCGAAGTGCATCCCTGTCAGGAAACCGCGCCACACGGCCGCGTCGTCGAGGAGGCCCGCCTTCGCTCGCGCGAGCGGCTCCACGTACGTCGCGAGGCCCTCCTCCATCCAGTCGCGGTACCTCGGCTGGGCCGGGAAACCGAGGTGCACGAGCTCGTGTGCGAGCACCCAGTCGCGCGCGAGATCCTGGCGCCCGGCGCGCGCGCCCACGCGCAGGAAGACGCTCGCGCCGCCGCCCGAGAGGGACTTGCCGAAGTCGATGTCTGCCGCTCCGCCCGACACGAGGATCACGAGCGCGTGCGGCACGGGGAAGCGTCCGAACCAGCCTGCGACCGCCTCCGCGTTCGCTTTCACCCACCCGGCGAGCGCGCCATCGCCCACGTCGAACGGGCCGTCGAGCGCGAGCGTGATCGATGCGCCCGGAACCGGGATCTCGAGTGTCCGCACGCCGCCGAAGCCGGAGTACGGCGAGGTCTGGAGATCGCCCCACGTCAGCGCGTGCACGCCACCGCCCTCCGGCGACCGGAAGACCCCCGTAACGAAGACGAGCGGCGGAGGTGTGCGTACGCGGAACGCGATCCGCGTCGCCTCGTCCGCGTCGGTCGGCGCGAGCAGCCAGGTCGATGGCGGCGCCTCCTGCAGCCCGTGGAAGGCCTGCGCCGTGGAGATGTCCCCGATCGTCTCGCAAGCCTCCGCGAGCGCCACGCGGTAGCGGACGCGGCACCCGGCGGAGCAGCTCGAGAGATCCCACGCGCCGCCCACGCGGGGCGCGGCGCGTGTCCGTCCGTCCTCGACGAAGGCGACGTCGCGCACGAACGGGATCGCGGGCCCGTCGACCGAGAACGGTCGCGCGAAGCCGGGGGGTATGCTCGCCTCGACGTCGAGCGTTCCGGCGCCGTCGTGGACCACATCGTACTCGAGCGCGGCGCGCGGGGCGGAGCCGACGACCGGCAGAGGGCCGCCCGCCCGCCGGTGCGCGCAGGCCACGACCAACCCGACAGCGAGCGTCCCGAGGAGCGCCGCGCGGAGGGCCGTCAGCCAGCCTCGTACTTCTCGATCAGCCTGCCGAGGCGAGGGACGGCGGCCTCGACGTTCTTCTTCGCGGTGCTGCGGAGCTTGTCGTACGCGCCCTTCGCGGTGCCGCTCTTCGCGCGGGCGGCCTTCGCGTCCGTGATCGAGAGGAGCGCGTCGGCCGCGCGGCCAGAGTTGTCGCGGAAGTAGTCGCTGACCGACTTCCCCTTGCCCTTGGCCTCCTCGTAGAGCGGGTCGAGCACCTTCGCGAACTCGGGCAGCAGATCCTCGACGGCGTGCTCCACGAAGCCCGGCTTGATCTTCTTCACGGTGCCATAGCCGGCCTTGATGGCGAGGCCCGAGATGCCGCTCTTGTCGGCGACCTCGGCGTCGATCAGGACCAGGCAGTCGGCGATGACGCTCTTCTTCTTGGATTCGCCCGTCAGGATCTCGGTCAGCGTCGGCATGGACCCACCGAACTACCACACATTTCGCGAAGAAAGAAGTATGGTCCTGGGCCCGTGATCCCCCGTTACACGCCGCCGGATTTTGCCGCGTTGTGGTCGGTCGAGACGAAGCTCGCGGTGTGGCTCGAGGTCGAGCTCGCCGCATGCGCCGCGATGGAGACCGAGGGCCTCGTCCCCGCCGGGACGGCCGCCAGCCTCCGCGCGAGGGATCTCCAGCTCGATGCCGCGCGCGTCGACGCCATCGAGCGCACGGTGAAGCACGATGTCATCGCCTTCCTCACGCACGTGGAGGAGCTCGCCGGCCCGGACGCGCGCTGGCTCCACCGCGGCATGACCTCGAGCGACGTCCTCGATACGGCGCTCGCGATCCTCATGCGGCGCGCTTCGCGCGGTCTGCTCACCCGCGTGGAGGCCCTCCTCGAGGCCCTCGCCCGGCGTGCGCGGGAACACGCGCGGACGCCGATGATCGGCCGGAGTCACGGCATCTTCGCGGAGCCCGTCACGTTCGGCCTCGCCCTCGCGGGTCACCACGCGGAGATCGCCCGCGGGAAGGCGCGCCTCGCCGCCGCGGAGGGAGAGATCGCCTGCGGCAAGCTCGCCGGCGCGGTGGGCACCTACGCGCACCTCTCTCCGGCGATCGAGGCCGCCGCGCTCGGCGAGCTCGGCCTCGTCCCGGAGACCGCGAGCACGCAGGTCGTGGCGCGCGATCGCCACGCGGCGTTCTTCGCCGCGATGGCGCTCCTCGCCGCGGGCATCGAGCGGCTCGCCACCAACGTGCGCCACTGGCAACGCTCCGAGGTGGGAGAGGCCGAGGAGGCGTTCACGGCCGGGCAGAAGGGGTCGAGCGCGATGCCCCACAAGCGCAACCCCATCCTGAGCGAGAACCTCTGCGGCCTCGCGCGCGTGGTCCGCGCCGCGGTCGCGCCCGCGCTCGAGGACGTCTCCCTCTGGCACGAGCGCGACATCTCACACTCCTCGGTCGAGCGCATGCTCCTGCCGGACGCGACGTCGACGCTCGCGTTCATGCTCGAGCGCGCCGCGGGCCTCGTGGACGGCCTCGTCGTGTATCCGGATCACCTGCGGAAGAACCTCGAGCGCGCCGGCGAGCTGTACTTCTCGGAGGCGGTCCTCCTGGCGCTGGTGGAGGCCGGAATGGCGCGGCAGGACGCGTACGTGCTCGTCCAGCGAAGCGCGATGCGCGCCTGGTCGGGAGACGGCGCGTTCAAGGCGAACTTGCTCGGCGATCCGGCCGTGGCCGCGAGGCTCCCACCGGGTCGGGTCGAGGCGTGCTTCGACCTTGAGCACGCGCTCCGCCATGCGCCCGCGATCGTCGAGCGCGCCCTCCGCGCGTAGCGCCCGCCCGGCCCGTCAGATCTCCTGCTTGGAGAGCCGGTCCGCGATCGCCCTGGCGAGATCCTCGTCGAACGGCGCCAGGCCGAGCGCCCGGTAGGCCTTCTCCAGCGGCTCGTCGCGCTCGGGGATCGCCTCGAGGCCCGGGTAGCCGCACTCCCCGGCGTTCAGCTCGGCGATGGCGAGGATGGCGAGGGCCGGCGCCGAGAAGTCCTGGGCGTGGTGATCGCGGATGGCCGCGCCGAGCCCCTCGGGCAGCTTCCACTTCTGGCACAGCATCTCCCCGACGGCGGCGTGCACGTGGCTGGCCGCCTCGCTCAGGGAGGGTGCTGGCGGCACCTCGCCACGACCGACGCTCTCGGCGACGGCGACATAGCAGGCCGCGAAGCCGATGTCGTGCAGGAGACCGAGGAGGAACCCGTCGACCGTCGCGCCCGAGCGCCTCGCGACGAGGTCGGCCGCGTGCGCGGTCGCGACGGCGTGCTTGCGTAGCATCTCCATCGATCCCTCGAAGCGCGTGGCCTTGAAGACGTGCGACTCCACACAGGCGAGCACGAAGATGTTGCGGACGACGTCCATCCCGAGCCGCACGACCGCGTGCCGGAGAGACGTGACCGGGTTGCCGCGCGAGTAGAACGCCGAACGCGCGCGCCGCAGCACCTGGGCCGCGATGAACGGATCGTGGGACACGACGCGCACCACCTCGTCGACGGTGGCTTCGGGGTTCCGGGTGACCGCCAGGATCTCCAGGACGAGCGCGGGAGGAGCGGCGGCTCGTACGTGTCGGACCAGAACGTCGTGATCAGCAGGCGCTTGAGGTGCTCTCGCTCACGCTCACGCTCGGCCGTGGCCGCCTGCACCTCCAGCGGCGTGACGCGCGAGCGGGCTCCGGCGGACCTCATCGCTCCTACAAACGGTCAACGGGGCGGATCCTTGAGGGGCGGCCTTCCCCTCCGCCGCCGCCACGCGCGTCCGACGACGCGCGCGATACCCACGAGATGGTGCGCGCGTAACTTGCTGGTCTCGCTGGCATAAATGGCGCGGACCGGCACCTCCACGACGCGGAGCCCGAGGACCGCGGCGTGCCCGAGGAGGTCGTTGGGGTATCCGTAACCCGGCCACACCTCCCCGAGGGGGAGGCGCGCCGCGGCGGCGCGCGCGAGCGCGGTGTACCCGCACTGGGAGTCCCAGATGGGGAGTCCGGTGGCCCATCGGGTGGCGAGGGAGAACGCGAGGCCCCCGAGGATCCTGCCTGGCGGCATCGCGCGGAGGGTATCGAGGCGAAGGAAGCGGTTGCCCTTGACGTAGTCGGCCTCGCCGGTCGTCACCGGGGCGGCGACGCGTGCGAGGTCGCCGGGATCCATCTGGCCGTCACCCGCCATCACGCACAGGGCGTCCGTCGGGCCGCCCGGGGTCTCGAGCGCACGCCGGTACCCCGTGACGATCGCCGCGCCGACGCCTCGGTTCTGCTCGTGGCGCACTATCTCGATCCTCGCATCGGGCACCGCGCGGGCCGCCTCGCAGGTGGCGTCGGGGCTCTGGTCGTCCACGACGAGGACGCGATCGACGAACGCGGGCATCGCGCGCAGCACAGCCCCGATGTGCAGCGCCTCGCGGAACGCCGGCACGACGACCACGACCCGCGACGTTCCGAGCATAGGCACCCAGTCTGCCACGCGTCCGCTTGTGCTATCCAGAGCAAGCTCCTAGAACCGACGGTCATGGCGCGCATCCTGGTGGTCGAGGACGATCCGGACATCCAGGCTGTCCTCGAGTTCAACCTGCGCGAGGCCGGCCACAAGGTGACGCTCGCCACGCACGGGCAGGAGGGGCTGCGCCTCGCCCGCGAGAAACGGCCGGACCTGATCCTCCTCGACATCATGCTCCCCGATACTCCCGGGACCGAGGTGCTCCGGGCGATGCGCCAGGAGCCCTCGCTCCGGACCGCGTGCGTCATGCTGCTCACAGCGAAGGGCGAGGAGATCGACCGCGTCGTCGGTTTCGAGCTCGGCGCCGACGACTACGTGGTGAAACCCTTCAGCGTCCGCGAGCTCCTCCTGCGGGTGCAGGCCCTCCTCCGCCGCGCCGCCGCCCCCGACGAGCCCGGGCCCGCCTTCGACTTCGGCGTCCTCTCGGTCGATCGCGACGCCCACCGGGTACGTGTCTCGGGCGAGGTCGTCGAGCTCACGGCCCTCGAGTTCAAGCTCCTCGTCACGCTCTACGACCGGAAGAACCGCGTGCAGACACGCTCGCGGCTGCTCTCCGACGTGTGGGGCATCGACGCGGAGATCACGACGCGCACGGTCGACACGCACGTCAAGCGCCTCCGCGAGAAGCTCGGGGCCGCGGGCGACTACGTGCAGACCGTGCGGGGGGTCGGGTACCGCTTCGCGGAGAGCCCCGACAGGCGCACCGACGAGGAGTCTTGACCCGCCCGGCCCGCGCGCCGCTCGGGATCCGCCTGAAGGTCTTGGTCCTCACCTTCGGCGTGGTGATGTTCCTGTTCCTCGCCGGCGTCGGCGTCTCCATCGACGAGGCGGAGGCCGTGATGAACACCACCGACGGTGCGCGCCTCCACGTCAGGGTCACGCTGGTCGCGCTCGCCGTGGCCGCCTCGGCCGCGATTGTCGTCGCGCTGCAGGTCGGGCGCTGGGTGGCGAGCGCGGTCGAGCCGCTCACGCAGGCGGCGCGCAGCCTGGGCGAGGGCGACCTCGACGTCCGGCCCGTCGGCTCGCCGGACCTCGGGGAGCTCTCGCGCGAGCTCGAGCGCCTGTCACGGGCGATGACCGCGACGATGAACGAGCTCCGCGCGCAGCGGGATCTGCAGAAGACGATCCTCGAAGGCATGCAGGAGGGCGTGCTCCTCCTCGACGTCGAGGGGAACATCCTGATCGTCAACCGCGCGCTCCGCGAGATGCTCGCGCTCGCGGAGGACGTCGTGGGCTCCCCGCTCGTCCGGGTGGCCATGGGCTCCGGCCTCGAGGAGATCGTCGAGCTCGCGCGCAAGAAGCGCCTCGTGACGCGCGAGATCGGGATCCCTGGCGAGAAGCCACGCCGCGTGCTCGTCCGCGCGGCAGCCCGGGAGGGGCAGATCCTCGCCGTGTTCGTCGACGTCACGGAGATACGCCGCCTCGAGTCGCTGCGCCGCGACTTCGTCGCGAACGTGTCGCACGAGCTCCGCACGCCCGTCACCAGCATCCGCTCCTCGGTCGAGACCCTGCGCGGCGGAGCGCGGGAGGACCCGTCCTCCGCGTCCCGGTTCCTGGAGATCATCGATCGCAACGCCGAGCGCCTCCACCGCCTCGTCGAGGACCTGCTCGACCTCGCGCGCCTGGAGAGCGGACAGCTCGAGCTGCACCCGGACCTCGTGCCGCTCTCCGACGTGATCCAGCAGGTCTTCGGGATGTCGCGCGAGCGCGCCGACGCGAAGCGCATGGATCTCGTGAGCCACGTGCCCGAGGGGCGTGAGGTCTGGGCCGATCCTCGCGCGCTCGAGCAGCTGCTCGTGAACCTCGTGGACAACGCCGTGAAGTATTGCCAGGACGGCGCGACGATCGCGGTCGATGCGCGCGACGACGGTGGCGGCGCGACGCTGATCGAGGTCGCGGACACGGGCCCCGGGATCGCCGCGGAGCACCTGCCGCGCCTCTTCGAGCGCTTCTATCGTGTCGACGCCGGGCGCTCGCGGGCCGCAGGGGGTACGGGCCTCGGGCTCGCCATCGTGAAGCACCTCGCCGAGGCCTTCGGGGGCAGCGTCCGCGTGAGTAGCGTCGTCGGCGAGGGCACGCGGTTCTCCGTCACGCTGCCGCCCGAGCCCACCCGGCGTCCCTCCGGAGACCCACGCCCGAGCCAGTCGTGACACCGCCGGACGCGCGGACTGCACGGCCGTTCCGTGCCGGAGAAGCGCGAAATTCGCGCCTGATATCGCTTCCTGTCGGTACCTTCACCTGGAGATGAAGATCTTCGTCATCGAAGACGACAAGAAGCTGAACAGTTTTCTGGTACGGGTGCTGAGCGAGGAAGGCTACGTCGTCGACGCGGCCACGAGCGGCACTGACGCGGCGCGTCAGGCCGAGGTGGGGACCTACGACGCGATCATCCTGGACTGGATGCTGCCCGGCCTCGACGGCCTCTCGCTGTGCCGCGAGCTACGTCGCCGGGGCACGCTGGCCCCGATCCTGATGTTGACGGCGCGCGGGGAGACGCACGAGAAGGTGCTCGGCCTCGACGCTGGCGCCGACGTCGACATGGTCAAGCCATTCGAGGTGGAGGAGTTCACCGCCCGGGTCCGCGCGCTGCTCCGGCGGACACACGGCTTCGGCAAGCTGCGCTGCGGGGACGTCGAGATCGATCGCGTCGGCCATCGCGCGCTCCTGTCCGGCATGCCGCTGCCGCTGACCAGCCGCGAGTACGCGCTGCTCCTCCACCTCGTTCACCACGCAGATCGCGTCGTGACCCGCACCGACCTCCTGTCGCGCGTGTGGGAGACCAACTTCGATCCGGGCTCGAACCTGATCGAGGTGCACGTGAGTCGTCTGCGCGAGAAGCTCGGCTCCTTCTCCTGGATGATCGAGACTGTGCGCGGAGCGGGCTATCGCCTACGCTCCTCGCCGCCCTCGTGAAGTTTCGCACCCGACTCGTCGCCGCGCTGTCCGTCACCACCGCCGTCACTTTCGGGAGCGCCTTCGGGGCGGTCTCGGTCCTCGTGGACAGCAGCGAGGAGCGCGAGCTCGACGACGCCCTCCACGAGGCCGCGCGCGACGAGGTGCGCGCGCTGAGGGAGGTGCCGGGCCTCGAGCTCGGCGCGGCGGCCGGCCCGCTCGGCGACGACGCGACTCCGCTCGAACGGTACGTCGCGCTCTACCTCGGCGGGCGGCGCGCGTCGGCCAGCGCGGCCTTCGCGGCGGCGTGCGCGGACCCCCCCGATCTCGCCGTGGCGCACCCCCACGACGTCTCCTGCGGGGCCGTGCGCGTGCGAGCGCTCGTGGTGGCCGTGCCCCGGAGGACCGACGCGCGCCTGCTCGTGGGGGTGCCGCGTACGAACCTGGAGGCCGACGCGCTCTACCTCCGGCGCACCCTCGCGCTCGCGCTCGCGCTCGCCGTGGGCACGGCGACGCTCGTCACGACGCTGCTCGTTCGCCGCTTGACGCGCCAGCATGAGGCGATCGCGCAGACGGCCCACCGCGTGGCCGACGGAGATCTGGCGGCCCGGGTCGAGACCCTGTCGAACGACGCCGACGTCGTGGCGCTCACGCGGGATGTCAACCACATGATCTCCCGCGTCGAGACCCTGGTCACGTCGCAACGACGATTCGTCGCGCACGCCGCCCACGAGCTCCGCTCGCCGCTCACGGCGCTGTACGGCGAGCTTCAGCTCGCGAGTCGGAAGGAGCGCTCGGTCGAGGAGTACCGGAGCGCGATCGCGGAGGCGCTCAACGCATCCCGCCGCCTCAAGACGCTCACGGAGGAGCTGCTCGTCCTCGCGCGGCTGGGCACGCAGGCGCAGCCGGAGAGCGGGGATGTCGGCCTGCGGGATGTCGTCGACGACGCGATCGCGCAGATCGCCCAGGAGGCCGCCTCGAAGGGGGTCGCCGTCGAGGTCCAGGCCGAGCCGGTCGTCGTGCGAGGGCGTCGCGGAGATCTCGTACGGCTGGTGCGCAACTTGATCGAGAACGCGGTCGCGCACTCGGATCCCGGCCTGACGGTCACGGTCACCGTGCGCCAGGCGGGCACGGACGAGGCCGAGGTCCGCGTCGCCGACGAGGGGTCGGGCGTCCCGGAGGCGGATCGGGAGCGGATCTTCGAGCCCTTCTTCCGCGCCGCGGAGGATCGTGAGCGCGTGGGCCCCGGCGCCGGGCTCGGCCTCGCGATCGCGCGCGAGATCGCGCGGACCCACGCAGGGGAGCTGCGTCTCGCGCCGGCGGCAGCGAGCGGCGCCGTGTTCGTGGCCCGGCTCCCGCGGGCCCCCGCGCCGTCGACCACCGAGGGATCGGCGTGAGCCGACGGGTCAAGGTGGCCATCGCGCTGGGCCTCCTCGCGGTGGGCGCGGCCATCATCCTCAGGCTGTGGAGACCGTTCCCGTCGGACAAGACGCCCGAGGGAGCCTACATGCGGATCGCGAGGAGCGTCACGACGGGGAGGATCGAGGAGGCGTTCCCGTACCTGGAGACGGAAGCCCAGTGGGCCTCCTACACGGTCCGCGACATGCGTCGCGCGGCACGCGACACGGTCCTCGCCGCGTACCCGGAGCCCCAGCGGTCGGAGCTGTCCGCCGCGTATCGGGTCGAGGCGGAGGCGAAGGACGGGAGCGACGTGTTCGCGATCGTGGCGGATCGCCGCGGGTGGCGCTCGCGCCTGCGACGCGACCTCTCCGGCGCCGTCGCCATCGAGGTCGAGGGCGAGCGCGCGACCGTCGTCACGGCGCGCGGCACGCGTTATCCCTTCCGGCGGCGCGACAACGGGATCTGGGGCCTGACGATCTTCACCGCCGACCTGCTCGCCGAGGCCGAACGCGCCTCGCGCGATCTCGCGATGGTGAAGGCCGCGGCCGAGGACTACGCGGCCGATCGCTCGCGCAACCCGCCTGCCCCTAGGGCTCCCGGGGCAGGGACGTCCGACGCCAGCCAGCCTCCGTGATCTCTCCGAACACCCCGCGCGCGCCGTCCCAGCCCGCGCGCTGATCGTGCACGGTCGTGTACCCCGCGGCGGCCAGGAGCTCGCGGGCTCGAGCCGACCGCCCCCCTCCCTTGCAGCCCACGACGAGCCGCGTCGCGAGGTCCGGGAAGAGCCCGCGCACGTGCTCGACGAAGGACGGGTTGGGCTCGAGGCCCGTCACGGTCATGTTCGCGATCGGTACGTTCACGGCGCCCGCCGGCCTGCCCTCCGCGAACTCGGGCGCGCTTCGGACGTCCACGTAGACGAACCCCTCCTCGACCATGAGGCGGTGGGCCTCCGTCGGGGACACCTTCACGGGCACGCTCCCGGCTCCGCGATGGCGCGCTCCGCCAGCCGCGCCGCCTCTCCCCTCGACCCCCTCGCGAGGAGCGGCGCGAGGCGGTCGGCCAGATCCCTTGGGTGGATCCTCCCGAGGGCCTCGATCGCGGCGATGCCGAGCGCGAGATCGATTTCCATCGGCATCGGCACGGCGAGCGCGCGGGCGCGCGACGTGAGCTCGCCCACGGCGTCCGCTGCGCAGGCTGCGCCGAGGGCGACGACCGCGCGCCGGCGGACGTCCGGATCGCGGGCCTTGTCGCCCACGATCTCGACAGCACGGCGGACGGGCAGCGCGCGGTGGACGCCGAGGACGTGGAGCGCATCGGACTGCGCCCGCGGGCGAGGATCGTCGAGGAGCTTCGCGAGGCGGAGATCGATCGCCGCGTCGGGTGGCGTCCGCGCGAGGGCGGCGGCGGCGGCCACGGCGACGAAGGTCCATGGATCGTCCTCGAGCCGGGCGAGCAGGGTGGGCGCGGCACGCGGGGAGCCGAGCTCCGCCAGCGACCGCATCGCCGCCTCGCGCACGCGCGGCTCTGGATCCTCGCCGGCGAGCACGAGCGCGTCGACGAGGGATGGTCGGGCCGCCGCGAGCTCTGCGGCGCGCGCACGGATCGGCCACTCGGGCGCCGACCGCAGGGAGGAGAGGAGGGCGCCGTGGCTCCAGGTCCCGGGCTCGGCGAGCGCGGCGATGGGTTCGAGGAGGAGGTAGCGCGTGGCCATCGGCCGCTCGGAGGAGACGAGGGGAGCGAGGCTCCGCTCCGCCGGACCCCTGAGATCGGCGAGCCGCGCCCTCGCGGCGCGCAGGAGCTCCGCGCGTCGGGCGTCATCGGTCGTCGCTTCGAGCATCGCGGCGATGCGCTCGGCGGGCGCGGATCTCGCGGCGAGGGCGAACGCCCCGCGCGTGCTTCGGCGGGTCTCCGCGTCCCCGTCCCCGAGCGCGGCCAGCAGGGGCTCGAGCGCCGCGCTCGGCGCGACCAGCGCGAGCACGGGCGCGGCGCGTCTCCGCATGTCGAGGTCGGCCCCCTGGACGGCGCCCACGAGGGCGGGGCCGGACTTCGCGCCGCAGCGCTCGAGCCGCCCGCGAGCCTTGTTCGAGACCGCAAGGTCGCGATCGGCGAGCGCCCGCACGAAGATCGGCGCCGCCTCTGCGCACCCGGGCATGCCCGAAGCGACGGCGATCGCGAGGCCGCGGCCCGGCGCGTCGAGCCCGGCCCACGAGCGCTCGAGCGCCGGGACGACCGCCACCGGATCGGCCCGCTGGAGGAGGGCCGCGGCGGACTCCGCACGGGGCCCGCCGCCGCCGAGCGATCGCACGACACCCTCGATCGTCGCACCGGGTCGGTCGTGCTCGGTGTGGGCCAACAGCTCGGCCACGGCGACCTCGGGGTGAGCGCCCGCCCCGTACGCTTCGTCGAGGACGATCGCCACGCACCCCCCTCGCGCCGGCTCCGGCAGCGGGATCTCGTAGTGGTCGCCCGGGTGCATGGCGGCGTCCTCGGGGAGCGTCACCCGGAACGTGGCGCCGCCCGCCAGAAGGAAGAACGTCCTCGGGGCCGCGAAGGGCGACCTCGCGGAGGGCGAGGGGACGACGAACAGGCGCTCGATCGCCACCTCCGGCGGCGCCCGCATCACGACGAACTCCCCCCGCCCGTCGGAGGGCCGCTCTTCGCGCCACGCCGTGGTCAGGTCGCCGTCGGAAACGCGGGCGGCGTCCCCGCTGCTCGCGAAGTCGGCGCGGAGGGCGCGCGCGAGCGGCGCGGCGACGTCCTTGCCGCGCGCAATCGCCACGATCGTCCGCGCACGCGCGCGCTCCGCGGCGTCGAGCCGCTGCAGCGTCGCGCCGCGGAGGAGCATCGTGCTCGCGTCGAGACCGCGCGGCGCGAGCGCGGTGAAGCGTTGACCGCAGAGGCGGCGATCCTCGCGCACCTCCGCGATCGTCACGACGCTCGAGCCATCGTCGCGGCGCACGATCTGGATCACCTCGCCGGTGCGCTCGCCCTCCTGCCCGGTCACCCAGCCGGTGGGGCCCAGGAAGACCGGGGCGCCGGTGGCGGGGACGATCGCCTCGTAGGCGCGATCGGCGGTGTTCGCGAGGCCGACGCGCACGTGGGCGACAGATCGGGCGTGTCCGATGGCGACCGTCGTGATGGAGATCGCGCTCGCGTCCAGCTGGTCCCCCGCCCGCAGCGCGAGCGGGAGCCTCTCCTCGGCGCCGCCCGGGCCGCGCCTCCGGACGACCCCGGCCTTCGCGTTCACGTCCACGGTCGCCGTGGTCACGCCGTCGGACACCGTGGCCGGCGCGGCCTCCGCGAGCGGGGTCGCCCTCGCGCGCGGCGCGACGGCCGCGACCAAGCTGGCGGCGAGCAACCCCTGACGGATCGTTGGACGGATCATTGGACTCGGTGCTCGGGCGGACACGCGGGCGCCCATTTCTTGGCCCGCGTCGGAGCACTATGCCACACGATGGGCATGCGCCGGTGGTGGAGAGCTCCGCTGTGGGTCCCGAGGCTGACGGGTCGACTCCGTCTGCCCGTCCTCGCTGGGCCGTTCGTCGCGCTCGCGGTGCTCCTCGCCTTCATCCTGATCCCCGCGTCGCGGCGAACGCTCCACGCCGAGGTGGCGAAGAGGCCCGGCACCCCTGACGTGCTCGACCCCATGGCGCTCGTGCGGGCCCACCGCGCGGCACCGGTCGAGGGTATCGATCTCTCCCGCGTGGGCTTCGACGACGTCGGAGCCCTCACGAGCTTGCCCGACGGGCGTGTCGCGCGGCTTCACGTCGACCCGACCCTCCAGCGGACAGCGAAGACGCTGATGGCGATCCATCACGTACCGGAGGCGGCTGTCGTCATGATCGACGTCCCGACGGGACACGTCCTGGCCTACGCGAGTCACGTCGAGAAGGGCGCGGTGCGCGATCTCTGCGTCGAGGCGACCTCGCCCGCGGCGAGCGTGTTCAAGATCGTGACGGGCGCCGCGCTCGTCGAGCTCGCGAGCGTGAACCCGGACGCGAAGGAGTGCTACTCGGGCGGCGAGCAGCGGATCACGCCGCAGGATCTCGAGCCGAACCCCGCGCGCGACCGGTGGTGCACGACGCTCGGCGGCGCGATGGGCCGGAGCATCAACACCGTCTTCGCGCGCCTCGCGCTCCGGTCCCTGAAGCCCGCGCAGCTCGAGGACGTGGCGAAGGGCTTCGGCTTCGGGAGCTCCGTCGCGTTCGACGTGCCGGTCCAAGCGAGCGCGGTCAAGATGCCCGAGGACGGCCTCGCCTTCGCGCGGACGGCGGCGGGGTTCTGGAACACCACGCTCTCCCCGCTCCACGCGGCGATGCTGAGCGCGACCGTCGCGCGCGGGGGTGAGGTCATCCGGCCCCAGATCGTCAGGCAGGTCGAGGAGGCGACCGGCGACGTGGCGTGGACCTCGCCGGGCGTCCAGGTCCTCCGGCGCGCGATCAAGCCCGAGACGGCGGCGCTGGTCACGAGCATGATGGAGCGCACGGTGACCGAGGGGACGAGCTACCGCGCGTTCCACGACGCGAGGCGCACTCCCTTCCTCCCCGGCGTGGCGGTCGCCGGAAAGACGGGGACGCTCACGGACGCCGAGAAGGGGCGCTTCTACACGTGGTTCACCGGGTTCGCGCCGACCCACCCCGAGGCCGGCCAGCGGCAGGTTGCGATTGCCGTGCTCGTGGTCAACCAGGCCACCTGGACCGTGAAGGCCAACACCGTCGCGCGCGACATGCTGCGTTCGTTCTTCGCCGGACAGAAGGTGCCTGGCGTGTCCTCACCGAGCATGAAGGTGAGTGCCCGCCCGCAGAGGCCTGGCGCGTCCTCGCAGGCCTCACCGCCCACTCCCCCCTCACCCTGAGGCTCCTCTCGCTTGCGCGAGGGCCCGGCCCTGACTCCACGCCCGAGCCATCCAGAGGTCTGGTGGGATCAGGCGGACTTGAGCGCGTCGATGATCTCGCGCTCGTCGAGCATCTCGGCCCACCCCGAACCGCCCACGCGCTGCACTTGCGAGTCCGAAGGCACGAGGCCCGCGCGCACGCCGCGGGCGATCTGCGACGCGGTCACCGGGCCGACGACCTGCCCGCCCTCGGCCCAGACGAACCACTTCGTGGCCGGAGCCGGCGCGACCACCTTGAGGGCTGCGATGACGTCGCGCTGTGCGAGGACGTCGCTCCAGAACACGTCCCCCTTCCGCTGGACGCGCGCGTCGCTCGGAACCCGGCCGGCGCGAATGCCGCGCGCGATCTGGGTGGCCGAGACCGGGCCGACCGGATCGCCGCCCTTCGTCCACACCATCCAGTCCTTCTCGTCGAGGGGATCCACCTCCTCGATGTCGATCTCGAGCTCGAGCGCTGCCGCCATCCGTTCTCCGTACCAGCCAGGTGCCGGTCGGCAACCCGCGGCGGGCAAATTTTTTCGCGTCGCTGGAAACGTAATATCTATGTGCTTGAAATAACATCGTTTTCTACCCGGAGCGCGCGTCTCCGCCACGCCACGAGCACGGCGATCGGGGCGAGCAGCCACAGCGCCGAGGAGCCCGCGCTGGCGCTGGCCCTGGCCCTCGCGGGGCTGCAGTCGATGCCGCTGCAACCGTCGAGGGATCCGACGCACTCGACGCACGACGCGCAGAGATCCGCGCTCTCGCACAGCGTACACGCCGTGTCCGCGACGCAGGCGTCGCAACGCGGCTCGCAGCTCACGCACATCGTGGGCGGCGGCGGGGCGGGGGGTGGACCGGGGGGGCCAGCCCGCATCGGGCCCTGCGGCGGCCCCCAGCCAGGCGGCGGGCCCTGAGGCGGCCCCCAGCCAGGCGGCATTCCCTGCGGGGGCCCCATGGCCCAGACCATCCCGCCGAACGCGAGCGCGGCCCCGACCGCGGTGGGCGGGATCGCGCGCGCCAGACGTCGCTCGACGGCGTCGTGCCGCGTGGCCTCCATCGATCGCGAGGTTACACCTAACGCGCGCCGTGTACACGCACGCGCCACACCGCGAGCGTCGCGACCACCGCGAGCGCGATGAGCTGGGACGTCGACAGCCCGAGCGCCGATCCCCGCGAAGCATCGCCGCGCAGGAGCTCGACCAGGAAGCGCAGCACGGCGTAGCCAGCCATGAACGCGGCGAAGCGAGCCCCCGCGCCCACGGACATCTTCCTGGTCAAGAGGTAGAGGGCGAGCCCGCACAGGGCCATGTAGAGCTGCGTCGGATGCACCGGCAGGGACAGCGGCGTCTCCGCGGAGATCCAGCCGCGCGCGACGTGATCGCGCCACGCGTGACTGTCCCGCGGGAAGACGACTGCGAACGGAAGCGCGGTGGGCTTGCCGTAGTCGCAGCCGGCGAGAAAGCACCCCATGCGCGCGATGAAGTAGCCCACGCCGATCGCCGGGACGCCGGCGTCGAGGAACGGCAGGACCGGCGCCCTCGCGCGCCAGACCACGACCGCCGTGCCCGCGAGCCCGCCGAGGATGCCGCCATACGCGGCGAACCCGGCGCCGCCCGCCGCGCTCCCCGTCGCCCACCACCGGATCGCGCCCTGGACGAGCGGGATCGTCCCGGCCCCGGCGAGCCCCATCACGTAGGCGGCCAGCATGGCGCGCAGCGCGAGCGAGCGCGCGAACCCGGCGCGCCCGGTCTCATCGACCACGACGAGTGTGCCCACGAGACAGGCGAGGCCCAGCATGGCCGCGTACCCGGGAACCACGTGGCGTGCGAGCACGCCCAGCCACGGCTCGAGGAGCCCGACGACGCGCGGCCTCATCGCGTCAGCGGGGGAGGCGGGCCGTGATGACGCGACGACGTACCAGCATCGCGAGCACGCGGATCGCCTCGTGGCGAGGCATGCCGCACACGTCCACGATCGTCTCGAAGTCGAGGACCCCATCGATCAGCGTGAGGATGAACCCCATGTGGTGATCGAGGTGCAGATCGAAGAGCTCGTCGGTCGTGACGGCGAGGCGCGGGATCTGCTCGAGGGAGCCGAGGATCGCCACAGGATCGCCCTCCACGACCATCTCCCCCGACGGTTCCGCGATCTCGCCCCGCGGGGCGGGCGGGGCGACCGATCCCTTCATCGACTGCTGGCGCGCGAACTCGAGCTCCTCCTCGTCGGTGAGCGTACTGACCTTCTCGCGCATGGCCTCCGCCCGCGCGTAGCCCTCCACGTCGTACGGAGGGATGATGGTCGGGTTGGTGCTCTTCGAGGAGTCCTGAACCTCCCCCACCGCGGGTGTAGGTCGATCTTTGGCCACTCGAGCACCAAGCATAACACACGTCGTGCCAGCTCGGGCGGGAGGGCGCCAGGCGTTCAGTCTCAAGCGGGTACGCGGAGGCGGAGAGGGCCCCGGCGAGCTCCCCGCGGTGACTCACGCAAGGCCGAGGAGGAAGAGGAGCAGCGCCTTCTGCACGTGCAGGCGGTTCTCCGCTTGCTGCCACACGATCGAGCGGGGACCCTCCAGCGTCGCGTCGTCGATCTCCTCCCCCCGGTGCGCGGGAAGGCAGTGCATCACCCAGGCGTCCGGTGGGGCGGCCGAGAGGAGCCGAGCGTCCAGCGTGAACCCGGCGAAGGCCTTGCGCCGCGTCTCGGCCTCGCCCTCCTGTCCCATGCTCGCCCACACGTCGGTGTGGACGAAGGACACGTCCCGCAGGGCCTTCCTGGGATCGTCGTGGAGGACCACGAGCTCGGCGGCCTTCGCGACCTCGTACGCCGGCGGCCGGAAGCCCGGCGGCGCGCAGAGGTGCAGCTGGAATTCGAACAGGCGGGCGGCCTCGATCATGGACCGGGCCATGTTTCCCGAGCCGTCGCCCACGAACGCGACCTTGCGGCCGCGGAGTCGCGGTCCCTTGCCGTTCGCGGCGAGGACCTCCTCCATCGTGAAGACGTCGCAAAGCACCTGCACCGGGTGTCCGGTGTCGGTGAGCGCGTTGATCACGGGCACGCGCGCGGTCGCCATCTCCGTCATGCGATCGGAGCTCGACGTGCGGTACACGATCGCGTCGCAGTAGCGCTCGAGGACCCGCGCCGTGTCGGCGACGGGCTCCCCCCGCGCCAGCTGGCTCCCCTCGAGCGAGATGACGACCGGGTGTCCGCCCAGCTGGGAGACCCCCACCTCGAACGAGGCGCGCGTGCGCGTGCTCGCCTTCTCGAGGACGATCGCGACCGACCGTCCGTCCAGCGCGCGCTTGCGTTCGCCGCGGGGGTCGCGCTTGACGACGGTCGCGAGCCCGTACACCTCGCTGCACTCCGCGAGCGAGAGATCGGTGAGCCTCAGGAAATCGCGCTTGCTCATGGAACTCCCTCCTCCCGAAGCCCGGCCGCGAGCGCAGCCAGGCTGGGCACTTCCTGTGCGGCGAACGAGAGCTCGTGCGCCACCGCGCGCAGGTGTCCGACCTGCGTGCCCGTCACCTCGGAGCTCGTGCCTCCGGTGCTGCGCTTGGCCTCGACGGCGCGCTCCGGGACGAGCACACCGAGGGCCTCGTCGTCGAGCCCCGGGTGCGCCTCGCGGGCGCGAACGGCGCCCACGGTCGCGAGCGTTGTCCCACCGTCACGTGCCGCCCGTACGACGGCACCGACGGCGCGGTACGCCTCACGGAAGGGAACGCCCCGCTTCACCAGCGCCTCCGCGAGATCGGTCGCCTGCGTCGCGCCGTCCGCGAGCCCCGCCCGGCAGCGGGCGTCGTCGAACGAGAGGTGGGGGATCGCCGCGCGCACGGCCCCGAGGGCGCCCAGCACGAGCGGCGCGGTGCCGAGCACCGCCCGCCGGTCGTCCTGCAGATCGCGGTTGTACCCCGTGGGCAGCCCCTTCACGAGCGTGAGCAGGTGGACGAGGTTCGCGACGCCGAGCGCGCTCTTACCCCGGACGAGCTCGAAGATGTCCGGGTTCTTCTTCTGCGGCATCATCGACGACCCCGCGCTGATCGCGTCGCCCAGTCGGACGTACCCGAACTCCTGCGACGAGAAGTCGATCACGTCGGCCGCGAGCCGCGACAGCGCGAGGAGCACCCGCGCGCCCGCCCATGCGAAGTCGAGCTCGAAATCGCGGTCGCCGACGGTGTCGAGCGCGTTGACGGTGGGCGCGTCGAAGCGGAGGAGGCGCGCCGTGAGAGCGCGGTCGATCGGCAGCGACGTGCCCGAGCACGCCCCCGATCCCAGCGGGCACGCGGACATCTGGGTCAGCGCGAAGCGCAGGGCCTCGCCCGCCCGCGCGATGGGCATCGCCCACGCGACGAGGAGGAACCGCGCCGACACGGGCTGCGCGCGTTGCCGGTGCGTGAACGCGGGGACGATCGCCGTCTCCTCGTCGGCCCACTGCGCGAGATCGGCGAGGAGCGCGGCGACCTCGCGCAGCATGGCGGCGCAGCGATCGCGCACGTGCAGGCGGAGGGCAGTCGACACCTGATCGTTTCGCGAGCGCGCCGTGTGCACGCGCTTGCCCACGTCGCCGAGGGCCCGCGTCAGCTCGCCCTCGATGGCCATGTGGACGTCCTCCTCGCCGGGTGGGAGGTGGAGCTCGTCGCGATCGGCGCGGTCGAGCATGTCGAACAGGGCGTCGCGGAGTCGCGCGCAGTCCCCCGGCGTCAGGAGGCCCACCGCGCCGAGCATCGTCACGTGGGCGAGGCTCCCCAGGAGATCCTCACGCGCGAGCGCGAGATCGTCGACGAAGGACGACGACCAGCTCGCGAGGACCGGCAGCATGGGCGTCGTCCCGGTCGCGTTCGTGCGCGCGATGCTCTCCTGTCCGTCGTGGCCCTCGCAGCAGGGGGGGATCTCCTCGGCCTTCCTCATCGGTCACTCGCTCTTGATCAGGGTGCCGATGCCCCTGTCCGTGAAGAGCTCGGCGACGAGGCTGTGCGGGGTGCGCCCATCCACGATGTGTACGCTCCGCACGCCCCCGCGCAAGGCCCGGAGGACACTCTCGATCTTGGCGGCCATCCCGCCCTTGATGGCGCCCGTCGCGAGCTTCGCCTCGAGCTCGGGCACGGTGATCTCGCTCACGAGGTCGTCACCGTCGAGGAGGCCCGGCACGTCGGTGAGGTAGATGAGCTTCTCGGCCTGGAGCGCGATCGCGATCTCGGCGGCCGCCGTGTCGGCGTTGATGTTGTAACCCTCGCCGTCCTCGCCGAGGCCGACGGGGGAGATGACCGGGAGGTAGCTCTTCTCGAGCAGCACCTCGACCAGCTCGTGGTTCACCTGCGTGATCTCGCCGACTCTCCCGAGGTCGCGGCCGTCCTTCGCCAGGAGCTTCCGCGCGCGCAGGAGGCCCGCGTCCTTCCCCGAGAGGCCCACCGCGTGGCACGAGAGCTGGTTGAGCAAGGAGACGATCTCGGTGTTCACCTTTCCGGTGAGCACCATCTCGACGACCTTGACGTCGGCGGCGTCGGTGACGCGCACGCCGTCGATGAACTCGCTCTTCCCGCTGCCGAGCTTCTCGAGCGTTCGAGAGATCTCCGGACCGCCGCCGTGCACGACGATCGGGAGGAGGCCTGCCGAGCGCAGCAGGTTCACGTCGTTCGCGAAGCTCGCCTTGAGCCCCTCCTTGATCATCGCCGCGCCCCCGTACTTGATGACGGTGCGCTTGCCCTTGAACCGGGAGATGTACGACAGGGCCTCGACGAGGAGCGCCCGCTTGAACGAGGGGCTGTAGTTTCCCAGCCGGTCGTCCTTCGTCACGGTGCCGTCGGGTGCGGCGCTCGTGAGCGACGTGTAATCGGCGTTGATCTTGACGTAGTCGTACGAGAGATCGCACCCCCACGCGACGGCGCGCGTGTCGGCGGGACCGAGCCGGACCTGGATGGCCACGGTGGGCTCCTTCATCTTCGCGCGGAGCTGTCCCGGTTCGTGGGGCGCGGGGCCGCCGTTCGCGTACACGGTGACACCCTGGATCTCGACCGTGGCGCCGAACGGGTCCACCGCGAAGCCTCGCGATCCGGCGCGCGCGCCCACGGTGGCGAGCACGCGGCCCCAGTTCGGATCGGCGCCGAAGATCGCGGCCTTCACGAGGCTGGAGCCGGCGATGGAACGGGCGAGATCCTCCGCCACGGCGCGATCCTCGAGTCCCGTGACGGTGACCTCGACGAGCTTCGTCGCGCCCTCGCCGTCCTCCGCGATCGCGCGGGCGAGCTCCACGCAGACCGACACGAGGTGCGCCTCGAAGCTCGCGAGCTCACCCTTGTCGCGGAGGGGGGGCGCGCCCGCGGCGCCGTTGGCCAGGCAGAACACCGCGTCGTTGGTGCTCATGTCACCGTCGACGGTGAGGTTGTCGAAGCTCTGCGCGGTCGCGCGAGCGAGCATGCCCTGGAGCGTCTTGGGGTCCACGGAGGCGTCGGTCACGACGAACGCGAGCATCGTGGCGAGCTGGGGCGCGATCATCCCCGACCCCTTCGCCATCGCCGCGATCGTGACGGGGACGCCGCCCACCTGCAGCACGCGGCTCGTGAGCTTGACGCGCGTGTCGGTCGTCATGATGGCCTCGGCGGCGGCCATGATGTGCTCGCTCCGCGCCTTGGCGACGGCGTCGCACGCGGCGAGGAGCTTCGGCATCGGCAGCGGTACGCCGATGACGCCCGTGGACGCCGTGAGCACCGCTCCCTCGTCGATGCCGAGCGCGCGCCCGAGTCGTGCGCGTATGGCGCGGACGTCCTCCATCCCGGCGGGGCCGGTGAGGGCGTTCGCGTTGCCGCTGTTCGCGAAGATCGCGCGGAAGCCCGTGCCGGGGAGCCTCTGCCGGGCGTCGGTGATCGGTGCGGCCTGGGCCTTGTTCACGGTCACGACGCCGGCGGCGGTGGCGGGGACCTCGCTGTACACGAGCGCCACGTCCCTGCGCGACGCCTTGATGCCCGCGTTGATCCCCGCGAACGAGAAGCCCTTCGGCACCCTCACGGGGCGCTCCGCTCGAGGTGATCGAGGCCCGCGTCCTCGGCGAGACCGAAGGCGAGGTTCAGGTTCTGCACGGCCTGGCCGGACGCACCCTTGAGCAGGTTGTCGATGCTGGCGAGGCCCACCACGCTCCGACCGCGGACCGACACCGCGACCGCGACGTCGTTCGTGCCCACGACCTCCGCGAGCGACACCTCGTGTGGCGCCACGACGCGCACGAAGCGCGAGTCCTTGTAGAATGCACGTAACGCCTCCTCGGGCGCGGCCACCGGGATCCCCGCGCGGAGGCGCGCGTAGGCGGTGATGAGGATGCCGCGCCGCACGGGCAAGAGGTGCGGCACGAACGTGATCTCGACGCCCGTGCCCCCACGGCGCGCGAGGTGAGCGGCGATCTCGGGCTCGTGCTGGTGGTTGTGGATCTTGTACGCGCGCAGGTTCTCGTCCACCTCGGCGAAGGAGTGCTCCTCCTTCGCCTGGCGGCCAGCGCCCGTCGTGCCGCTCTTGGCGTCGACGGCGATCTCGGGCTCGACGAGGCCCGACGCCACGAGCGGCGCGAGCAGGCACAGCGTGGCCGTCGGGTAGCACCCGGGGTTGGCCACGAGCATGCTCACGGGGCGGCCGAAGAGCTCGGGCAGGCCGTAGTGCGCCTCGTCGCCGAGCCGGAAAGCGTTCGATAGATCGCAGACGACGACCGCCGAGTGGCGGCGGCGCAGCTCCGGAGCGAGCTTCTGCGACACCTCGGGTGGCGTCGCGAGCACGACGGCGCCGCAGTCCGACGCGCGATCGCAAGCCTCGCCGTTCGCGACGAGGACGCCGGCGCCGCGGATGCCGAGGTGCGCCAGGGGTCGGCCGCGGCGGAGATCCGAGGTGGCGAACGCGAGTTCGAACCGCGGGTGACGCGCGAGGATGCGCGCGGCGAGCGTCCCGGAGTAGCCCGAGGCACCGACGACCCCGACGCGGACGCGCTCCGTGGACAAGATCGGCTCAGTGCGCGGGGCGGCGCGGGTGGAGCGCGCGCTGCAGGGCGCTCGCGGCGCCGGCCGGGGGAGGCGGGGCGGACGCGTTGCCCGCGGGCAGCGCGGTGGCGGTGGCGGTGGCCGTGCCCGTGGTCGCCTTCGTCTCCGTCGCGCCCGGCTCCGTCGGACGTGAGGCCCAGCAGACGGCCACGCCCACGAAGAGGAGGCCGCCCAGCGCCGTGAGCCAGGCGGGCGTCCTCGGCTCGGGCAGGGGCGGAGGCCCGTGACTGTGACTACCGCTGGTCGCCATGCGTGAACTCTGAACTACACCCGTCCGCTCCTGTCAAGCGCAGGCCCGCCTGCTATGCTCGACTTTGGCACGCTCGCGCGTGCCTTCACGCCAGCGCGCCGCGCCCGGCCCCTGGCCCCCGTCTTGCTCTCAGCCGGAGGGATCCGTCATGCGCAACCCCACCCGCCCGCTCGCCGCCGTCGCCGTCGTCGCCCTCTCGACGGTCGTGCACGCGGCGCCTCCGCCACCGCCGCCGTTGCCGCCGCCGGGGCAGGCCACGGCGGCACCCCAGCCGCCGCTGGAGACGCCCCTCCACAAGGGCCTTGCCCTGATAGAGCGTGATGGTCGCCCGCTCGCGATCGGCACCATCCTCGCGAAGGACGGGCGGGTGGTGACGGCGCTCTCCCCGCTCGCGGGGTCGGACGTGGCCGACCTCAGGTACGCCGACGGGAGCGTCGTCAGGGTCAAGGTCGGGCACCGCGATCCCGCGTGGGATCTCGCCCTTCTCGTGCCGCAGAGCGGGACGTGGAAGGACGGCCTGGTCGCGAGCGACGCCGATCCCACGGCGATCGAGCTCAAGACCGCGACTCCCCTCCGGGGAAAGGTGCCGGCGCTCGTACCGGTCCTCCTGAAGATGCGGACGGACGCGAGGACGAAGGAGGGCGAGACCCTCGGCAACGTCCTCGACCTCGACCTCAAGGGGAGCCCTTCCGCCGCGGGGACACCCATCCTGGATCCGTCGGGCAGCGTGGTCGCGTTGCTCGCGCGGGCTTGCAAGGTCGGCGACGGCCCCTGCGTCCCCGTCACGATCGGGGTCCCCATCTCGGTGATCCGCCAGTTCCTCATGCGTACCCCCGCCTCGGCTGTGCGGCCCGCGCCCTGGCTCGGGCTCGGCGTGGCGCCGGCCGCGCACGGAAATGTGAAGGGAGTCCGCGTCCTTGGCGTCATGCCGCAGAGCCCGGCCGAGAAGGCGGGCCTGCGCGCCGGCGAGAACGGGGACCTCATCGTCGCCGTGGACGGGAAGCCGATCGACACATTCGAGGGCCTCGCCGAGGTCATCGCGACCAAGCAGATCGGCCAGAACGTGAAGCTGCTCGTCTATGGCGACGGAAAGTTCCGCGACGTGTCGGTCATCCTGCGCTCACCTCCGGAGAAGTAGCGGTTGACACGGCTCCATCCTTCTTGGAAGGATGGGGTCGTGGCCCTTCGAATCGAGGTCGCCGGCGAGACGAACGTCGGCATGAAGCGCAACCACAACGAGGACAACTTCTCGATCATCGAGGAGAGCGGCCTGTACATCGTTGCGGACGGCATGGGGGGCCACGCCTCGGGCGAGGTCGCGAGCAAGATGGCGGTCGACGCCATGCGCGAGTTCTTCGTCGCGACGGCCGACGATCCCGAGCGCACATGGCCCTACAAGATGGACCGCTCCAAGGGCTACGAGGAAAACCGTCTGATCACGGCCATCAAGCTCGCCAACCTCCGGATCTACGAGAGCGCTCAGCGCGACGCCAAACAGCGCGGAATGGGCACCACGCTCGTCACGATGTTCGCCGTGGAGGGCGGCGTCTACGTGGCCCACGTCGGGGACTCCCGGGTGTACCGCGCGCGCGACGCCAAGCTCGAGCTCCTGACGGAGGACCACTCGCTCCTCAACGACTACATCAAGATGCGTCGCCTCACGCCCGAGGAGATCGCGAACTTCCCGCACAAGAACGTCATCGTGCGCGCCCTCGGCATGAAGGACACCGTCAAGGTGGACACGCGTTTCGAGCAGCCGCGGGCCGACGACCTGTACCTGCTCTGCTCGGACGGCCTCTCCGGTCCGGTCACCGACGACGAGATCCTCGAGATCGTGACCGAGGGGCAGGGCCAGGACCTGAAGCGCTCCGCCTCACGGCTGATCGAGCGTGCGAACGAGAACGGCGGCCCCGACAACATCACGGTCGTGCTCGCCCGCTGGGTGGCGTAGTCAGGTTCGCGTCCGCGTCAGTGCCCCGTGACCCCGGTGGGGCCGAGGGCGAACCAGCACAGGGCGATCACGAGCAGCATCACGAGCGCGATCACCGCGTAGCTGATCTTGCTCTGCGACGTGGACCAGCCGTCCCCGTAGAACTTCCCCTTCGACCGGACCCGGAGCTTCTTCTGCACCGCGGGAAGCAGGCTCTTTCCTTCCGGATGGCCCGGTGTGGGGGCGAGCGGGTCGTCGTCGCGCGCGCCGAGCGAGCGCTTGATGAGGTCCTTCATCAGGCGGTCGTCGGCGGAGTCGGGGGGGTCCTGGTCGCTCATCTCAGCTTCTCTCCGAGTCGCTCCTCGACGATCTCGCGCAGCTTGTTCCTCGCACGGAACAGCTTGCTCTTCACGGTGCCCGCGGGAAGGCCCGTGATGGTCTCGATCTCCTCGTAGCTCAACTCCTCGACGTCGCGCAAAATGAGGCACTCGCGGAAGGAGGGGTCGATCTCCAGCATGGCCTCCTGGACGATGGTCTCGATCTGCTTGCCGGCGAGCGCCTCGTCGGGCCGCTCGATGCGGCTCGCGTTGGTCTTGGCGGAGTCACCGAAGGCCGCGCGCTCGATGACGCCGCCGAGCTCGTCCTGCTGGCGTGTCTTGCGGAGCGCGAGGTACTTCGAGCGGTTCTTCGTGAGGTTCATCGTGATGGAGAAGATCCACGTCGATAGCTTCGCGTCGCGGCGGAACGACCCGATGCCCTTGAACACCTGGACGAAGACCTCCTGGCTGACCTCCTCGGCCTCCGCGCGGTTGTTCAGCATGCGGGTGACCAGCCCCACGACCCGCCGCTCGTAGGTGCGGACGAGCTCGTTGAAGGCTCGCTCGTCGCGCGCCACGAGGCGCTCCACGAGCCGCGCTTCGACTTCGTCAGGGAGGGCCACGTCGAGCCATCGTGCCAGCTTCGGAGGTAAATGGGTAAGGGTGGACGCCAGCGCGGGGTCGGCCGCGGGGGTCGAACCGGCGCCGGCCGCGCCGGCCACGGGCCTGGCGCGCGGGTCTTTCATCCGCCGGCGTGACAACCGGGTGGGCGAAAAGTTCCGCCCCTACTTGCAGCCGGCCTCCGCCCCCTCGCCGTTGCAGGTCCGCACACGCGTTCCCGCGCAAGCGATCTCGACGCACGGCCTCCCGTCGCACTCCGACGGCCTCGCGCAGGCCCGCGGCTGTCCCGGATCGCACGCCTCGCGGCACGCCGTGCCGAACGCGGTGGTCCGCACCTCGACGACGCAGCACACCTCGCCTTCGGGACAGTCCTCGGTCTCGTCGCACACGCGCTCCGGGCCCGCGCAGGGCGTGCTCTCGGGCTGGCACGCCGCGCCGGCCTCCGGTGGGTGGCAGCAGGCGTTGTCGGGCACGGCGCACGTGCCGCCCGCGCACGCGATCACGCCCGGAGACGAGAACGGCGACATTCCATCGGCGTCGGGCATCGCGAGGCCCGCGTCGAGGACGGGCGCGAGGCCATCCTGCGCGTGCCCGGCGTCGCTCGCATCGCCCTCGGCCGGAAGCAAGGTTGCGTCCCCGGAGACGCCGATGAGGTAGGAGCAGCCCGCCGCCGCGGAGAGCACGAGCGCCGCCGCCCCCTCGCGGCGCATCAGAAGGCGCCTCGAACGCCCACGGCGCGCATGCCTGGATCCAGGAAGGGAACGAGCGCCGCCCGCGTGGAAGCGTCGGGCACCGGACGCTTCCCGGTGACCACGAGAAACGCGCCGACGCCGAGCGCGACCGCGCCGGCCGCGAACGACACCGTCGATATCGTGGCACTGGTCCGCGCGTCGTCCCGGATCGCGGCCCCTTCAGGCGTGCACGCGCTCCCCGCGCAGCGCGAGCCGATGTCGTCGCGCAGGGATATCGCGCGGATCCCGAACACGGACCCCATGCCGATGCCGACGAGGCCCGCGCCGAGGGTGCCGTAGCCGACGGTGCGCCACCGCGTGTCCCACCGCTGCGTCCCCGCTGGCGGCGAAGGCGCTGCCCCGCGCGGCGTGGCCGGGAGCGGCGCATCGTCGAGCGGCAGGATGGGCACGCTCTGCGCGCTCAGCCCCGCGAGGACGTGGACCTCGATCGTTCTCCGCACCTTGCCCGGCGCGGAGACCGTGATCGTGTGATCGCCCGGGTCGAGGTAGTGCGGCAGGAACCAGTAGGGCTCTGGCAGGGGCTCCCCGTCGATCTCGATGACCGCGATCTGCCGGTCCTCGGGCAGCTGGAGCTGGATGCGCGGCAGCTTCCGCTCGAGGCCGCGCGCGTGATCATGCGCGAACTCCTGCCGCTCCTTCTGATCGTTCTGGGCCGCCCACGCCGCGCCGTAGTGGTACTCCGTCCACGCGGTCGCGGTCTTGCCCTGGGTCTCGTGACAGAGCGCGAGGTTGAGCAGCGTGCCGAGCTTGGGCGCGAGCTTCAGGCTCTCCGACCACGCCTGGCAGGCGGGGGCGATCTCGCCCGCGTCGAAGTGGCGCTCGGCCTGGTGGAACAGCCGCTCCGCGCGCGCCTCGGGGCTCTCTCGCGCGGGCGCATGGGTGCCCTCCGCGGGCACCTCCGCGAGAGCGGAGGAGGGTAGCGCGAGCGCGAGCAATCCCCGGGCGAGGAAACGGCGTGAGACCATGAGGCACGGGCCGGTAGCGCTCCTCCCCTCCCTTTCTCGGAGGGCAGGCCGGGAGGGTGAGGTCTGCGGCGAACCGGCGCTAGTCCGGAGTATGCAGGAACTTCGGGCGCAGCGGCTTCTTTTGTGGGCCGGCGACCTTCGGCGCGCCCGAGTCCGCGCTCGCCGCCGGCACCTCCGCTGGCTCGGTCACGGAGTCGCTGGGCGCGGGGGCAGTGGTCGCCGGTTTCGAGAAGCTGATGGGTTCGCTCGTCAGGTCCTGCGCGGGTGGCGGCGCCGAGCGGATCGCGCCCTGGATCGGCGGCTGGCGAAGGAGGAGGAACCCGAGCGCGAGCGATCCGGCGACCGCGACGGCGACCGCCGCGACGATCACGCGCGTGCGGCCAGGGCGCTTGCCCTCGGGGGTGGGCACCGTGAACCCCGGCTGCGATCCCTCGGGCAGCGTCGGGGACGACGGCGCGACGGGGCGGAGCGGCCCCAGGCCTGGCACCGAGGCGCGCGAATCGGGCCGCACGAAGCTCACCGCCTCGATGCCGTAGCCGGGTGTGGGCAGGTCCCTCATGCTCTCGCGCGCGACGATGGTGTCGAGCTTGAGCGGGATGTGGCGCCAGGACTCGTGCGCGAAGGGCGCAAGCTCGGTCGCGAAGGCGTAGGCGGACTGGAAGCGCGCGTCCGGCGACTTCTGGAGGCAACGCAGCACGACCCTCTCGAGGCCCTCGGGGACCTCGGGGTTCCTCGCGCGGGGCGGGATCGGGTCCTTCTCGAGGATCGCCGCGAAGACCTCACCGATGCCTCCGTCGGCATCGAACGGCATCACCCCCGTGATGAGCTCGTACATGACGGCGCCGAGCGACCAGATGTCGGCGCGGTGGTCGATCAGCCTGGGATCGCGGAGCTGCTCGGGCGACATGTACGCTGGCGAGCCGAGGATGTTGCCGTCGTTCGTGAGGACCTTGTCGTTTCGGTCCGCCTTCTTCATCGTCTTCGAGATCCCGAAGTCGAGGATCTTGAGGATCTTCGAGCCGTCGGGCTGGATCGCGATGAAAAGGTTCGGCGGCTTGAGGTCGCGGTGGATGATCCCCTGCGCGTGGGCGAGGCCGACCGCCTCGAGGGCCTGGAGGATGTAGCTCGCCACGTCCTCCATCGGGAGGCGAGCCTTGCGCTCGAGCAACTGCTCCAGGTTCTCGCCCTCCAGGAACTCCATCGCGAGGAACGGCAGCCCGTTCTCGATCGCCCCCGCGTCCATGACGTGCGCGACGTGGGCGCTCTTGATGCGGGCGGCGGCCTGCACCTCGCGGGCGAAGCGCTCCACCGCGGAGTCCCTCGCGGCCGTCTCGGCGAAGAGGACCTTGAGGGCGACCCGCTGGTTGAACACCACGTGCCTCGCCGCGTACACGACGCCCATGCCGCCCTCGCCGGCGATGCGCTCGATCTCGTACTTGCCGGCGACGACGTCACCGGGCCGGGGCAGGGTGCGATCCATGGGGGGCGACAAGGAAGGATACCTTCTCACGACAGGACGGGCGAGAGAACCCGGACGTTAATCCCCCGCGCGGGCGGTCGTTTTTTCGCTCATGCGGTACGCGTACAGGCTGGAGACCCTCGAGGCCGAGGACATCCCGATTCACACGCTGGTCGCGTTGCCGCAACGCGCGAGGCGGCCGGCCCCCTTGCCCCGCGTGCCGCTCCCCGACACGGTGCGGCCACCTGCGCAGACCGAGGCGCCCGGGTCCGGGGAGCGCCCGGCCGTGAAGGGCCCGGAGCGGTCGATCCGGGAGAGCCACCGCCGCGTGAGCCCGAGGCGGCCGCTCTCGGCGCGCATGACGATCTGGTCGTTGCACGAGAGCCATGGCGGCTGGACCCTCAACGTGAGCGATGGGGGGCTCCGCGTGCTCGTCGAGGACGCCGTCGTCACGCGGGGGTTGGAGATGACGGTCGAGGTGCGAGAAGACGCTTGCGCCTGGCAGCGCAAGGCGAAGGTGGTCTGGGTGCAGGAGGAGCAGGGGGGCTGCGTGCTCGGGCTGAAGTTCCTGCAGGCGACCTCCATCCTGGGGCACGCGCCCGCCAACGACGGGCCGGATGATATCCTGAAGGATTCAGGACCTATCTATTCGTCTAGGTTCGCGGTGGGCTGAGCTCTTCTTTCGAGGAGGCTGGCCCGAGATCCGCGCGCGCTGGGAGAAGGCGATCGAGAAGCTCGTCGAGATCGCGCACAGCCACCCGGTCGGCCCCCGCGCGTTCTCGCACGAGGACGAGACGACCATGGAGGCGCTGCACGGTGCGCTCGGCCCGCGGCTTGCATTCTCCGTCGCCGCTCCGGACGGCATGATCCGCCGTCAGAGGCGGGGTGCACGAAACGTGGATACGCCCGTCGAGCCCGAGCCCTGGTGGGCCGCGCTCCTCCGGCGTGCGTCCGGCATGAAGACCTGAAAAGGAGAACGACCATGGCGATCCTCAACATCAGCTACAACGGCATGTCGGCCGACTACGCGGTCGAGCTCGACCACCGCGTCTCGGACGCGGACGTCCGCCGCATCGCGGCCGAGGTCATCCGCTCGGGCGAGGTCCGCGGGCTCTACATCGCGAACCTCTCGCCGAACGCGTTCGCGAACTACGTCGTCGACCGTTTCGACTCGCCCGTCGGCGGGCAGCGCATCTACCCGCGCCCTGAGGAATCCCCTCATTTTCGAGCCCGAGCCCGAGCCCGCGCCCGAGCCCGATTCCTGCGCAACGAACCCGCGGGTCGTGCCGACTGGCGG
>SXGT01879887.1_pt1 | contig 86024 bp, 50 predicted proteins | sample 3176221 | NCBI WGS metagenome assembly SXGT01 (sample SAMN11356862, study PRJNA531348) | freshwater metagenome | isolation source: freshwater sample F1-120 | place: China: Fuxian Lake, Yuxi | collected 2017-12-25 | reverse complement strand
GTTCAGCACGACCGGGACGTCGAAGGTCTCTCCGACGAAGCGCGGCGACCGCGGCAGCTGGATCCCGCCGCCCGCCGCCGCGAGCACGAGGGGCGCCGGCGCGGGTTGGAGCGTGATGAGGTGCGGCGACGCCTTGAAGGACGAGACCTGGGGCGTGGCCTGGATGAGGCCGCCCACCACGAAGTGCGCCGGAGACGCAGTCCACGACAGCACCGCCCGGCCCTGAGCGTCCGTGAGGCCTGACAGCGTCACGGGCGCGGCGAGCGGTCCGCCGGTGAGCGCCACGGTTACCGCCGTGCCCACCGCGATAGGGCGCCCGTGCGCGTCCCGGGCTTGGATCGCCACGCGCGTCTCGGCGTTGTCGACGTAGAGCGTATCGCGCATCAGGATCGACTCGACCGACAGCACCGAGGCGGCCTTCACGTCGAAGCTTGCGGGCCCGCCGACCTTCCCGTAGGCGTTGACGGACGACGTCCCGCTCTCGTTCGGGTTCATCAGGTCGTAGAGGCCCGTGGAGTAAGTCCCGTCGCCGTTGTCCACGATGACGTTGGCGGCCTGACCGCGGGTGGTGGTGAAGCGCAGCTCCGCGCCGAGCACCGGGTTCGTGAGCTCTGCGCAGGTGGGGCCGTCCGTGACGCCGTCGCAGTCGTTGTCGACCCCGTCGCCGCAGCTCTCGGCGAGGGTGGGCGCCGAGCATCCGGTGTACGCGCCGAGCAGGCAGGTCTCCACGCCCAGCTCGCCGCACGCGTTGCTGCAGGGCTGCGTCAGCGGGAGCCCCGTGGCGCCCTCGTCGGTCTTGCCGTCGCAGTCGTCGTCGACGGTGTTGCAGGCCTCGGCGCTGCCGCTCGTGGGGGTCCACGTGGTCTTCGAGACGGCTGGGTCGCAGACGAGGCACCCGCTGGTCGGGTGGGTGGTGCCTGCGGTGCGGCAAGCGCCCTCGATCAGACAGAACCCGGCGGCCAGAGAGTTGGAGCACCCGGAGCTGGTGGAGCAGACGTCCACGGTGCAGATCAGCGCGTCGTCGCACAGCGTGTTGTCCGGCAGGTGCGCGGCGCTCCCCGTCACGTCGTCGCACAGATCCACGGTGCAGGCGATGCCGTCATTGACGCTGGCGGCGCCTTGCACGCAGCCCGCCGTGGCCGAGCAGGTCTCCTTGCCGTTGCAGGTCTTCCCGTCGTCGCAGAGCGCGTCCACCGGGACGTGGGCGAACGTGTCGGCCAGCTCGTCGCAGACCTCCTGGGTACACGGCACGCCGTCATCCTGGCTGGGTGACGCGCCGGTGGTGCAGCCGATCACGGGATCGCAGGTCTCGACGCCGTTGCAGTACTTGCCGTCGTTGCAGAGGGCGTTGGCTGGCGTGTGCGTCACGCTCTTGGTGCTCTCGACGCAGGCGTCCACGGTGCACGCGAGGCCGTCGTCGAGGGCCACGGGCGACACCGTCTGGCAGCCCAGCCCGGGCTGGCAGGCCTCGAGGCCGTTGCAGAACAGGCCGTCGTCGCACGCGAAGGTGGTGTAGATGCACACCTTGTTGCCGCCGATCTCGTTGCAGGCCTCATTCGTGCAGACGTTGCCGTCGTTGCAGTCGGCGGCGGTGGTGCAGCAGTCCTCGGAGGTGTCGAGGAGGTGCTTGCACCACCCGAACGCGCAGACGTCGTCCGTGCACGGGTTCTTGTCGTCGCACTCCACGGCCTCGGCGGTGGGCCCGTGGCAGCAGGAGGCGCCCCCGGGGCCGTTCGCGATGGCGGTGTGCTTGCAGCTACCCCCGTCGCAGGTGTCCAGCGTGCAGGTGTCGTCGTCGTCACATTGGGCGGACACGGAGCCCACCGAGGGATCGCAGCACACGGCCCCTCCGGGGAGGACCGTGGGGCTATAGGCGCAGGTGCCCCCGGGCAGGCAGCTATCGGTGGTGCAGGCGTTGCCGTCGTCGCAGTCGAGCGCCGACGCGCAGCAGGGCGCCACATCGCGCACGTTGCGGCACGTCCCGTAGAACTCGCCGGGCGTGCCGTCGAGGGGCACGAGCCCGAGGCAGCGGTCGGTGGTGCAGTTGTTGCCGTCGTCGCAGTCCTCGGTCTCCTGGCTCACGAGGCAGCAGCCGGCGATCGCCTTGAATGTACACTTGCCCGTCTTGAGGTCGCAGGCGTCGGCCGTGCAGGGATCGCCGTCGAAGCAGTCGGCGGACTTGGCGCAGCAGTTGGCCAACGGCTCGCGGATACAGGTCTTCTCGGCCACGTTGCAGCTGTCGCCTGTGCAGGGGTTGCCGTCGAGGGCGCAGTGGTTCGTGCCGGACGCGTCGCCGGGCTGCGCGTCGCAGTAGTTGGAGTCCGGGAACGACAAACACACGAAGTCTTTGCAGACGTCGATGGTGGACGAGTCACCGTCGTCGCACTCGGCGGGGTCGGCCGGGCTCGGGTACGTGTTGGAGGTGCAGCACCCAGGGCCCGCCTGCAGCTTCGGCGGGAGGCAGAGGTGTGTCGCCGGGTCGCAGGCCGCCTTGAAGCAGCTGTTGCCGGCCTCGCCGCAGTCGGCGTCGGAGTCGCAGCACCCCACCCCGAGGGACAACGTGGAGGCGTGGCGGCAGTTGTGAGCGATGCACACGTCCACGGTGCAGACCGCGCCGTCGTCGCATTGGGCGTTGCTCTCGCAGCACTCCGGCGCCGCGATCGGCGCGAACGAGCACTCGTGGTCGGTGCAGGTGGCCGCGAGGCAGGGCCCCGGCGGCACGCAGTCCGCGGCGGTGTTGCAGCACCCCGGCACGGGGACGTGATCGCAGGTGGAGGCGACGCAGGTGTCCAGCGTGCACACGTCGTCGTTCGGCTTCTCGCGGCATGCCGCCGACAAGAGCAGCTTGAACACGTCGGTGTTCGCCGTCCCCGGGGTGCCCAGATCGCCGCTCTCGCCGGCGGTGGACGCGGCCCAGGAGGCGCCGAGGTCGTTCTCGGCACCGGGGTTCGTGAGGGCGATCGACGCCCCCTCCGGGTTGGGGAAGTTCTGGCCACCGTCGTAGGCGACCTGGTCGACCACCGCGCCGGTGTCGTCGACCAGCACGACCTCGTCGGCCTCGTTGGCCAGCGTGTAGCCGTTTCCGTACTCGGTGGTGCAGACCACGCCGCCGTTCTCTTCGGGCGCGGCGCGCCGGCAGAGCACGGCATAACCCCGGGCCGGGATCACCAGGGGGGCGCCCGGTGACAAGACCACGAGCTGAGGCGCGTCGCCCAGCTCCGTGAGCGCCCAGCCCGACAGGTCGACCGGCGCGTCGGTCTGGTTGTGCACCTCGACCCACTCCCCGAGCGCGTCGGAGGTGGCGGCGGGATCCACGAGGATCTCGTTGATGACCACGGGCGACGATCCCGGAGAGGTGCAGTACGCCGCGTCCGGCGTGTTGATGCACTGCCAGAAGACGCAGGCGTCGAGCGTGGAGGGGTCTTCGTCCCCGCACTCGGCGTGCTCGGTGCAGCACCCGGGGCCGGCGAGCGGCGCCGTCGTGGTGACGCAGACGTTCTGGTTCACGTCGCAGCCCTCGGCGGTGCAGGGGTTGCCGTCGTTGCACTGGCCGTCGTCCGTGCAGCAGAGCGCCGAGACTCCGGCGGAGCCGAGCCCGATCGGGAGGTGGCGGCACTGGTTCTCGACGCAGCTGTCGGCGTTGCAGGGGTTCTGGTCATCGCAGACGGGGTCGTCGTCGCCCTCGCAGCACACGGCGGCCCCCGGGAGGAGCACCGGCGTCGAGACGCAGGTGTTCGTGGCGCAGTTGCACGTGGACTCGAGGCAGGTGAAGTCGTCCTTGCAGGAGGCGGCCCCACCCGGGGCGTCGCAGTCGCAGCACGAGGGCGAGGTCTGTTGGTGGGCGCAGCTGCCTGCGGTGCAGCTGTCGGTGGTGCAGTCGTTCTTGTCGTCGCAGTCGGCGGCGACGAGGCAGCTCCCGCAGGTGTGGGTGGTGGTGTTGCAGAGCGTGCCGAGCGCGCAGTCGAGGTCAGACACGCAGCACCCGGCGACCGGCGGCGGTCCGAAGCTGCACTCCGAGGTGCCGTCTGGCTGCGGCGAGCAGGCGTTGGACGAGCACGCGAACGCGTCTTCGCAATCCGACGCCTCGACGCAGGCGCGCGTGACACGCACCGTGGTGGTGCAGGTGCCGCCCGCGAGGGGTGACGCGCCCGGCGGCGCCACGGCCAGCGTGAGTCGATGCTCGCCAAACCCAAGGGCGAAGGTCACGGGGGCCAGGGTGGCGCTGGAGGCGACGAGCGCGCCGTTGTCGAAGCCGCGCACCTCCAGGGCGCCGCTGCTGATCTCGGCCGAGAGCGTGCTGGTCCAGCTGACAGAGACCGCGACCGTAGCCTCGCCGTCCAGCGTGAACGTGGTGAACGGCGCGGGCGACGTGCACGTGATCAGCGTCTCTGCCGCTGCCTCGACGGTGCCGAGCGGCGCCGCGGCGTCGGGCGGTTCCTGCTCGCTAGCGCAGGCGGCGATGAGCAGCGCGGCTGACAGGCAGGCGACCCTCAGGGCAGGCGGCATCGAGGGCGCCGACGGCTTTGCGGAGAGCCACGCGGGGACGCGGCGGTTCGTCGCTGGCGCGAGGGGGGCGAACCCCTCCGTGCCGCTAGGGCACCAACTGGCTGGGAGGATTCGGCGCACGGTGTCCTCGGGCCTCGGGTGGACGCTCGGCAGCGTCGGTCGGGGGCCCTCGCGGGAGGGCCTGCGCGGGGAGTGTCCCCGCACGAGATAGCACGCCGTGGGAAGGCCCCGCGGCCGAGTGCGAAGGGAGCACTATACCCCAAGGTGCGGGTCGGATGCGCGGGGCTTGTCGAGCCGTTGCGAAGGCGACAGACTGCCGCACCCGATGGACCTGCACCTCGCCACCGCGCTCGAGCTCAAGGACGCCCTCGAACGGCGCGCTGTGAGCTCCCGCGAGATTGTCTCGGACCTGATCGCCCGGCGCAACGCGGTCGACCCGGTGCTCAACGCGATGATCGTGCGCTTCGACGACGCGGCGCTCGCTGCCGCCGACGCCGCCGACGCGGCGCGCGCGCGCGGTGACTCGCTCGGTCCGCTGCACGGGCTGCCGATCACCATCAAAGAGTCCATGGCGATCGCGGGAACGGCGTCCACGCTGGGCGTCCCGAGCCGCGCGGGTCGCCTGGAGCCCAAGGACGCCGTCACCGTCGAGCTGCTCAAGGCCGCGGGCGCCATCGTGCTGGGCAAGACCAACGTGCCGATGCTCCTGCTCTCCCATGAGAGCAACAACCCGATCTTCGGTCGCACCGTAAACCCGTGGCACACGGACAAGAGCCCCGGCGGCTCCAGCGGCGGCGAGTCGGCAGCCATCGCCTCGGGGATCACACCGTGGGGCGTCGGCACGGACATCGGCGGCAGCATCCGAGTCCCTGCTGCGTTCGCGGGGATCTGCGGCTTCAAGCCCACGGTCGACCGCTGGTCCAACCTCCGGAGCTACACGGCCCTCGCGGGGCAAGAGGTCATCCGCGGCCAGTGCGGGCCCATGGCGCGCACCGCGGCAGACGTGGCCGCGCTCTTCCGCGCCGTCGACAGCCCCGTCCACGCGCGCCGCGACCCGTTCGCGATCCCCATCCCCACGGAAGACCCGGCCACGCTCGGGATCGCCGGCCGGACGATCGGGCTCTACGTGGACGACGGCTTCATCACGCCGGCGGCGTCCGTGCAGCGCGCGGTCCGCCGCGCCGGCGAGCTGCTCACCGCCCTCGGGGCCCGCGTGGTGCCGTTCACCCCGCCCTGCGCCGGCGAGCTCATCGAGCTCTACTACGCGGCCCTGTCGAGCGACGGAGGCGCCACCGCCGAGGGCCTCGTGGGCAGCGACCCGGTCACCCCGGAGCTCACCGGGCTCATGAAGGCCATGAAGCTCCCCGCGCCGCTCCGACCCGTGATCGCGGCGCTGCTCGAGCGCACCGGCGAGCCCCGCGTGGCGCGCCTCCTGCGGAGGCTCCGGCGCAAGCCGCTCGAGGAGTACTGGCGCCTCACCGCCCGACGGTCGGCGATCCGCGCCGAGGTCTTTGCCGCGTGGGAGACCGCCGGACTCGACGCGGTGGTCTGCCCCGTCCACGCCACCCCCCCGATGTCGCACACCGACTCGGCCGAGGTCACCGCCGCCGGCAGCTACTCGATGCGCTACAACTTCCTGAACTTCCCCGCGGGCGTGGTGCCGATCTCACGTGTGCGGCCGAGTGAGCTGGTCCGACCGCCCGGTGGCGACCGGATCGAGAAGAAGCTCGCGCAGATCGAGGCCGGGAGCGTTGGGCTGCCGCTGGCGGTTCAGGTGGTCACGCGACCGCACCAGGACGGTCTCTGCCTCGCCCTCATGATGGCGCTGGACGCGGCCGCCCGCGCCGAGCCCGACTTCCCGTCTACTCCGATCGACCCGCAGGGAGCCGCCCGTTGAACTCCGAGCTCTTGACCCGCCGGAGCGCCCTCGTGGGCCTCGGGTCGCTGGCGCTCGCGGGCCTCCTCCCGCGCGACGCGGCGGCCGAGGACGTGGGCCGCCCCGCGCGTAACCCCTACAACCATCAGAACCGGGTGGCCGCTCTCCCGAAGTGGGACGGCAAGACCAGCAGCGAGTCCACCACGGACTCCTACCGCATGTTCCGCGGCAACCTCACGCACACCTACTACGGGTCCGGGAAGCTGCCGAAGCAGCCGAAGCTGCTGTGGAAGTTCCGCATGGCGGACTTCACCACCCTGAAGCACGGCAAGCGGTGGACCTGGCAGGGCACGGGCTGGACGGGGCAGACGCTCAAGTACGGCGACTACGTGTTCGTGGGCAGCACGGGCGGCCACCTCCACTGCTTCGAGGCCACCTCGGGCAAGCTCGTGTGGTTCCTCGCCGCAAACCGCAGCTTCAAGGGCTCGCCTTGTCTCTTCGAGAACCGCATCTACATCCCCAACATCGACAACATGTTGCGCTGCGTGGACGCCGCTACGGGCCAGATCGTGTGGCAGTGGCGCAGCCCCAAGGACATGGACTCGTCGCCGCGCGTAGTGGACGGCAAGCTCATCGTTGGGGGTGAAGACGGCTCGGTGAAGTGCTTCGACCCGCGGACCGGCGAGCTCCTGTGGAAGAAGGGCTTCGGCGTGGGCGTGGGCGAGAAGCTCGGCTCCGGCGGGATCGAGAGCTCGCTGGCGGTCAAGGACGGCGTCGCGTACTTCGGGCACCTCGACGGCAACGTGCGCGCCCTGGGTCTCGCGGATCAGAAGCTCCGGTGGGCCCGCAAGATCGGCGGCGACATCGACGCCTCCCCGGCGGTGGACGGCGACCGCCTGTTCATCGGGTCGCAGCAGTCGCGCTCGTGCTTTCACTGCCTCGACCGCCTTACGGGCGAGGTGGTCTGGACCGCCGCGGACATCCGTGGAGGGATCTGGTCCTCGGCCGCCGTGGTGGGCAACGACGTGTACGTGGGCGGTAACAGCGGCCGCATGTACTGCCTCGACAAGCAGAGCGGAAAGACGCGCTGGGTCTACAACGCCGGCGCGGCGATCTGGGCGTCGCCCTCCGTGGTGGACGGCAAGGTGCTCTTCGGGGCCTATGACGAGCACTTCCGGATGGTCGACGCGGCCACCGGGCAGCTCCTCTGGCAGCACGACATCGGGGGTCGCTCGCACTCTGGGATCTGCGCCGTGGGCGGCAAGATCTGGGTGGGCTCCGGTATCGGCTGGTACTACTGCTTCGGCTGATGGCGCGCTGGGCGATCGGCGACGTGCAGGGGTGCCTCGCCACCCTCCAGCGCCTCGTGGCGCGGCTCCAGGGAGAGCTGTGGTTCGTGGGCGATCTGGTGAACCGCGGCCCCGACTCGCTGGGCGTGCTCCGGTGGGTGATGGGGCAGGGCGATCGCGTCACCGCGGTGCTGGGCAACCACGATCTGCATCTGCTGGCGCGGCGCGCCGGGGCGTCCGCGGGCAAACACGACACGCTGGACGCGCTGCTCGAGGCGCCTGATCGCGACGTCCTCTGCGAGTGGCTGAGGCAGCGCCCGCTCCTGGTCGAGCGCGACGGGTGGCTGTTGTGCCACGCCGGGCTCCTCCCGCGCTGGTCGCTGGCGGAAGCGCGGCACTGGGCGGCTGCGGGCGAGGTCGCCCTCCGAGGGCCCCACGCGTCCGCGCGGCTCTTGAAGCTGCGCCAGAACACGCCGTGGGATCTGGCCTCGGCGGACGACCGCATCACCCTGGCGATCGGGGCCCTCACCCGCATTCGGATGGTCGACGGCTACGGCGAGCCCGCGTCGTTCAGCGGGCCCCTCGAGGAGGCGCCGCCTGGCTTGTTCCCCTGGTGGGAGCGCAGCCCCGTGCCGTCGCCCGAGCGCCGCGTCGTGATCGGGCACTGGGCGGCGCTGGGTTACCGAGACCTCCCCGGGGTGCTGGCGATCGACACCGGGTGCATCTGGGGTCGGGCGCTCACGGCCGTGAACCTCGACACGGGCGAGCGGCTGTCCGAGCCGTGCGCCGAAGTGCTCCCAAGACGCCCGAGAGGAGCCGCATGAGTCACGGTGAGCAGGACGGCGAGGCACGCCTCGCGATTCACGTGGCCACACGGCCCATCCTGGTGGCGGCGCGCCTCCGGGCGATCTTCGAGCGCCTCGGTTACAGCCTCACGCCCTCGAGACCCGGCGCCGGCGCGGGGCCGCTCGACGCGTTCCGGCTGGTGATCGCGCCCCACGACACCGGCGCTTGGGTGGTCACCGACGTGGGCGACGCGCTGCCCGACGAGCTCGGCCGCTTGTTGTCACAGGAGCTCCGCGCCACGGCGACCACTGTCGGCTGGACCGGCGACGTCACCGCCGTGGAGGTGGCCGAGCACGGGCGGGCGGTGCGCAGCCTCGCCGTGAATGGCGCCACGGTGCTCGACGGTGAGTGGCCCGAGCTCTTGGCGAGGCTCTCTGCGGGCCGCGCCGCGGCGCTCGCGTCGCTCGGGCTCGCGGGCTTCGACCTCGACGTGACCGCGGCTGCGGCCCTGCCGCGTGCGGTAGCGCTAGACCTGGTGCCGCCCAAGGGCAAGGGCGAGGTGATCGAGATCGACCCCGAGCTCTCGTGCCCGCTTTGTCGCCAGGCGATGCGTCGGGTGACGGGGCCTCATGGGGTGTTCTACGGATGTATCCGCTTCCCCGACTGCAAGGGGCGCCTCACGGCGAAGGCAGCCGGCCGCCCGGGGTGAGCCGGACGCGTCCCTCCATGTCTGCGACACCCGGGTTTGTGACCGAAGTCGAGCAGCCCAACGCGGTCGTTGTGGCCGGTGAGGGCTACTCGCCCTTCCAGTAGTCCACGCGGGCGGCGTTGTCGACGAAGGCGCCGAAGGTGCGCTGCTCGCGCGGGCCGCCCGGGGCCGAGCCGGCGAAGAGGCCGAGCTTGTTGGAGTCTGGGTATACGACGATGTCGGGCTCGGCCATGGTCGACATGCAGAGATACCGCAGGGGCTCGGTCCCCGTGTTCACCAGCTGGTGCGCGTGTTTCTCGCCGGCGGGCAACGCGATGTAGTCGCCGGCGCTCACGGCAATGGCGTCTTCGCCGATCGTGACGGTGCCTGCGCCGCTGAGCACATACACCGCCTCCTCGTTGCCGAGGTGGTAGTGGCGCGGCCACGCGGTCTTGCCGGGCGGCACCTCGTAGAGGCTGCAACCGAGGCGCTCACCGCCGGCGGCCTGGGCGAGCTGACGGCGCTTCTCGGAGTACTTCTCTCCGCGCGCGAACTCGGAGACCGAGGCCTCGGTCTCGGCGACCACGTTCGGGTGACGCCGCTCGCTCACTTCGAGTCGTTCTTCTCGCCCGGGGTGCCCATGTTGCCCGTGGGGCCGTAAGGCGAGGAGCCTACCACCCAGGACTCCGGCTTGGTGCCGTCGGCCTGCGGGGTGATGCGCTCGAGGCTCTTCCCGGCGTCGAAGTCCCACGGAGAGAAGCGGGAGTAACGCGTCTGGTCGATCAGCTGGGCCTGCGAGCCGGAGCCGTCGAAGAGCAGCACCGAGCCCACGGTGTTCGGGAGATAGAACGCGGTGCCGTACGCGAGGCTTACGTCCGCTCCGCCGTTCACGGCGGGGTTCGCGTCCATGCCGAGCACCATATACTCGCCGGGGCCCACCACGAGGTCCGCGCCCACGATTGGCCAGGCTTGCGCGCCGCAGTCGCGCAGCTCCCAGCCCGTGAGGTCTACGGCGCCCTGGCCCGGGTTGAAGAGCTCGATCCACTCCTGGCCCGAGTCGTTGGCGAAGGGATCGGCCATGATCTCGTTGATGATCAGGGCCTTGGTCCCGGGCTTCGTGTCGGGCACCTGGCACTCGGTGGCGATGCACTTCGAGATCGCCGTGACGCCGCCGGTCTTCGTGACCACGATGTCCGCCTCGTCCCTGGGCTCGATCTTGAAGTTGCCGAACGTGTAGTTCAGCGGGCCCGTGATCGACGCGAACTCGTCGCCGAGGCGCGCGGTCCACTTGGTGCCCATGTCGTCGACCCGGACGCCGCCGGTGACCATGAACTCGCCGTACTCCTCCGGACAGTCGGGTTTCGTGTGAATGGTCTTCACGTCCAGCACCTTCACGAGGACGCCCTCGAAGAGCTCGGACGCCGGGTGGTCGGTGGAGAGGTGAACGGGGTCCTCGGCGACGTAGGGCTCGAGCGGCGTGGTCTCACCGGTGACCTCGAAGCTCGAGAGGTAGAGCTGCGTGGACTCGAAGTACTCCGTATACGTGGCGATGACCGTCACGACGCTGCCGACCTTGAGCGCCTTGGTGCTGAGCCCGTGTGTGTAGACTCCGATTCCGCTGTACGGGCCGCCCGCCGGCTCCTGTACGAAGAACGTGTCGCTGTAGATGCCGGTTACCACCACACCCTGGAGCTCGACCGGGTACCCCGGCGCCGCCGTGGGCTCGGGGTTCGGGTGATCCGGGCAGTCCGTGTTCTGCAGGTCGTAGATGTTCAGCGCGCCGCCCGCGGGAGAACACAGCCCTGGGTCGATGACCACATCGGGCCCAGCGGGTCCCGCGTCCACCGGCACGTCCACCGGCTCAGGCAGATCGGGGAGGGGCTGGTCGAGGTCGACCCACGCGGTGTCTTCGGGGGGAACGACCACGTCGTCCACAGTCGCGATGTCTGGCTCTACCGGGGGGACGTCGTCGCCGGCGACCCCGTCTGACACCGTGGCGTCCGCAGCGCTGGACGCGACGACGCGGCTCGAGGGGCTGGAGCAGGCGACCACGAAGAGAGCGAGACAAATGACGCGCATGTGCGGCTTCTAGTGACGCGGTGGGGCCGGGTCAAGGAGAAGTTGCGCGCCCACGAGGTGCGGGGTAAGTCTCGTCGCCACATGGCTCAGCTCATCAAGAAGCTCAAGGACCGCGAGCTCGAACGAATCGACGTCACGTCGCGCGAGACGCGGGTAGGGCGTGACGAGACCAACGACGTGGTCATCGACAACCCCGGTGTCTCGCGGCATCACGCGTCCGTCCTGTACGACGGCAAGGAGTTCTCGGTCTCCGACCAGGGCAGCCAGAATGGGCTCTTCGTCAACGGCCAGCAGACGACCTCGTGGCCGCTCCGAGAGGGCGACGCGATCCAGGTGGGCAAGTTCGAGCTGGTCTTCACCTTGCGCGGCGGCGTGGCCCACCATGAGCTCCGCGGCCGGGACGACATCGCGCTGGCGCGGCTGCGTAACCCACTCCAGACCCTTGCCCTGAGCCCGGAAGACATCCAGCGCTACATGGCTGACGCCGCCGCCAAGGGTAAGCCCGTTGCTCCGGCAGCAGCGCCCGCTGGGACGCAGCGCCCTGCGGCCGGGCGTCCCCCGGCCGAGGCGGCCATCGAGGAAGAGGCCTCGAACCCCTACAAGGCGTTGTCGTTGGTGCTGGCCTTCCTCGTGGTCGGGCTCGGTGCCGTAGCCGTCTGGCTCGTCCTCCGGTGAGCTCCCGCGCGGAGCCCCGTCCTCCTCCGCTCCTCATCTGCCCGCGTTGTCGACGCCTCGAGGGCGACGCGCTCCAGCTAGCCACCGTGGTCTTGGAGGTGCCGTTCACAACAGGCGGCTCCCAGCCTGGGCCCCCGGGGGGCTGGCCAGCGCTTCCCGAGTGTGAAACAGCGAGCTGCGACGGGTGCTCGGCGGTATACCCCGTGGTCGACGGCGTCCTGGTGCTCGTACCGGCGCCCGCAGGCCTCCTCCGAGGCGACGGCCTCAGCCACTTCGTGACGGTTGGCCCCGCCGCGCTCGCGCTGCTCCACGGCTCCACGGACTCGGATCCCCTGGTGCGGCACCTCGAGTGGCGCTCGATCTGGGGCCAGGCCCATTGGGGTGACCGGGTCCAGCTCATCGACGGAGAGGGCACACTCGACGCCCCGTTCGGCTTCGAGGCGTTCGTGCCCTGGCTGCGCAGCCTCCCTCTGGCCGAGCACACCGTCGACCTCGGCTGCGGCTTCGGCCGCGCCGCCGTGGAGCTGCCTGCGCACGAGGTCGTGGCGCTCGACCTCGCCTTCGACGCGCTACGTATGGCGCGCTCGCTCTCCGCTGGCGAGGCGGTGCGCCTGGCAGTGCGGCAGCATGGGCGACACTACCGTTGGGCCACGGTGGCGGGGCGCGCTGCGCCGCACGTTCGCTGGATCTGCGCCGACATTCTGGATCCCCCGCTCGTCCCAGAGTCCTTCGATCGCGTCGTGTCGCTGAACACGCTGGACTCCGTCAGCGACCCCAGCGTGGCCGTGAGCGTGATCCAGCGGCTCTGCGCGCCCGGCGGTGAGGTGATCGTGGGCTCACCGTTCGCCTGGCAGAGCCACCTCACCCCCGACGATGAGCGCCCCGAAGGAGACCCCGTCGCCTGGCTCCTCGCTTGCTTCGGCGAGGGCTGGACCGTGCTCGAGACCCGAGAGATCCCCTGGTGGTTGCCTCGCGACGGCCGGTCGTCCCTGACCTATCGCTCGTTCGTCCTGAGGGCCCGGAAGGGCTAGGCGCCGCTCGTCTCTCCGGGGCCATGGCCGGCTGCGGTGCTCGCGGGCGTGAGGGTGACGAAGCGATAACGCACGCCGGCCTCCTCGGTAGCTGGTGAGACCTCGAGGCGCGTGAAGCGGCTCAGCGGCTGCAGGAAGACATCGCAGTCGAAGTCGGCGTCGATCTCCGTGAGGTAGACCCGGCGGAGCGCAGGGTGTTGGAACGCCGCCTGGAAGAGCTGCGCGCCGCCGATGACGAAGCGCTCCGGCGCGCCCGCGCTGAGGTGCAGCGCCTCGTCGAGCGATGATGCGAGGGCGCGCTCGGTTGCGTCCGGGTCGCGGAGCCCGCGACTGACCACGACGTTGGCTCGGCCCGGCAGCGGGCGAAACCTGGGGGGCAGCGAGTCCCACGTGAGGCGGCCCATGATCACGGCGTTGCGCGGTGCCCCCTCGGGGCCCAGGGTGAGCGCCCGGAAGTGCCGCAGCTCCGCCGGCAGGTGCCACGGCAGTCGCCCCCTGCGCCCGATGCCGAGCCGCCGATCGGCGGCGACCACGCAGTCGAACGGAGGGAGCCCCGCGCTCACACGGCCACCTCGAAGCGGATGAACGGGTGATGCACATACCCCTCGAGCGAGACGTCCTCGAAGGTGAGGTTGTCGATCGTGGCGCCGGGGCGGATGTGCACCGTGGGGAGCGGGTGCGGCTGGCGCTCGAGCTGCCGGCGCAGGCCCTCGATGTGGTTCTGGTAGATATGTGCATCGCCCAGTGTGTGCACGAAGTGGCGCGGCGTGAGGCCGGCCTCATTGGCGATGAGGTGCTGCAGGAGCGCGTAGCTGGCGATGTTGAACGGCACCCCGAGCGCGAGGTCCGCCGAGCGTTGGTAGAGCTGCAGGTCGAGGAAGGTGCCGGCGCGGTAGAGCTGGAAGAGCAAGTGGCACGGCGGGAGGCGCATCGCGGGCACGTCGGCCACGTTCCAGGCGCTGACCAGGTTGCGCCGCGAGCCGGGATCGACCGTGAGTGTGTTGACCGCGTTGCGCAGCTGGTCGATGCCCAGGCCCCCCCAGTTGCGCCACTGCCGCCCATAAATCGGGCCGAGCTCGCCGTCGGCGTCGGCCCACGCGTCCCAGATTGGCGTGTGCTGCGTGAGGTCGTCTCGGATGTTGGTGGAGCCCTTGAGGAACCAGACCAGCTCCCTCACCACGGCCGGGAACAAGACCTTCTTGGTCGTGACCAGCGGGAAGCCCTCTCGCAGGTCGTATCGGCACTGCTCGCCGAACACGGACAGCGTGCCCACACCAGTGCGGTCGGCGCGAGGCTCGCCGTGCTCGAGGACGCGGCGAATGAGGTCCAGATAGGTCTTCATGGGCTCACTCTTCGGAGGTGGGCGGGCGCCGCTGGGCCTTGGTGGTGGACGCCCGCCGCTTGGACGCGAGCCTCGCGCGGACCGCGCGCTTCGGGACCTTGGTGGCTACCCGCGGGACCGGCACGTGGCTCAGCTCCGCGAGGCGCTCGATGAGGCGCTCGTAGGCGGCCTCGAGGTTCTGCTTGCGCGAGCGCCGCTCGGTGGCCATGACCACGACCTCGCTGGGGAGGTGGCTGAGGCGGATGCCGGTCTCGCGCCGGTTCCTGTGTTGGCCGCCGGGGCCAGAGGCCCGGACCGCCTCGACCGAACACTCGAGCTCGAGCAGCTCGCGGTCCAAGGTGTAGGGCGGCGGCTCGGTCACAGGTCGTCGAGCTCGAAGTGGACGCTGATTCTGAAGGTCTTCCGCTCCCATTGGAGCTCCGGTGGGGGGTGCGGGAGGTTCGCCAGGCGCCGCACTGAAGCCAAGAGCGACTCGTCCAGCACGGAGTGACCCGAGCTCTTCGCGAGCGTGACCTCGAGGATCGTCCCGGCCCCGTCGATGGTGACATTCAAGGTCACGCGGCCTTCGAGCCCGGCGTCTTCGGCGGCGGCCGGGTACTCGCGGGCTCGGAGGATCGCGGCGCGGATCCGCTGCGTGTAGCGGCGAAGCAGATCGTCCTCCTGGGACAGCGTACCGCTGGCGGTGAGCCCGCCGATCGCTCCCGAACCAGAACCAATGGCCCCAATGACTCCGCCGCCCGCGGCCAGAAGGCCTGTGGGCACGCCCCCGACCACGCCACCCAGCGCCGAGCTGAGCACGGCCGTTTCGACCAGCTCGTCGTGTTGCAGGGACGTGAGCGAGTTGCCGGAGCCGGTGCCCAACATGGCGAGGGTGGCCACCGCGTGGTCGCGCGCGAAGAGGCCCCGCAATCGGGCCGAAGAGGAGCCCTCTCGCAGGCTGGGCGCGGCCACGGGGACAAGCTGCGGGAGCGCGATACTGGGCCCCGACGGCAGGTCCGCAATCTGAGCGTGAGGGAGCGGCAAGGCGCGGAGCGGCTCCGGGGGATCGACGAAGGCGACCTCCTCGTCGGGCGTCTCCCGCTCTTCGTCCTCCTCCCGCTCGTTGATGACCGTGATCTCCTGGATGGTGAAGACGGGCACGGGCTCAGGCACCGGAGTGAAGACCGGGGGCGGCTTCAGCTCCACCGCCGCGGCCAAGAGCGCGAGGTGGAAGACGACGGTCCCCAGCAGGATCGCCCGGCGCAAGGCGCGCTCCTCCGTCTCACGCGCGGGGAGTCTCCGCGCGCGTCGAAGGCCGGGCTGAAGGAGTGCCAGCATCATTGCCGCCGTCTAACCGCTTCCCGTGGGCTTTTCAAGGCGGACACCTCAGAACGGATCGGGATCGTCGGCGGGATCGCCTGATTCGTCGACCTTGGACTCGACCTGCTTCGCGAGCTCCCACCGCTTCTCGTCCTCCACGTAGCGCCACGACTGGAGAACGCGGGTTGTCTCCACGACGTTCGACGTCTTGGGGGTCCAAGTGAGCGTCACGATCACCTCGGCGTCGGTGGCCGTCATGGCGATGTGGCGGACCTCCACGATCTCGTAGTCGAGGAAGGTGACCCGCTCCGCGATCCTGCGGCGGCGCTTGAGCCACGCGTCCCGCTCGTCAGCCGGCACGAACTCCTGCGCGATGGGGAGGTTGTCCCACCGGACCGCGTGGTTGAAGGTGGTCACCGAGTGCTGGAGCCGCTGCCCCGGGGACTCGTTGCCGCCACAGGCGAGCGCGAGGACCGCAACGAGCGCGATACGAAGACGTGGGACCATTCAGGTGGACTCCCGGCGTTGCCGACGAAGAAGGCGCTTGAGGAGCTCGAGGTCGTCGCGACCCAGCTCCCGCGTGACGAGCAGGGTAGCCCCGTAGGCGAGGCCCCCCACGGCCGCGCGAATGACGAGCGGGCCGAAGCCCGTAGTGCCGGCTGGGACCAGGACTGCAGCGGCGGCGCCGGCACCAGCGGCGACCACCAGCCGGAGCCCGTTGGCCAACGGCAGACATCCGGGGACGGCGCGAGAGAGCGCGAAGCCCGCAGCCACGCAGCCCAGCGCGGCGGCGCCGGTGGTCACGAGGGCGGCGCGCAACAGCAGGGCCTCGGGGCCCAGCGCCACCAGGGCCTGCGGCTCGGGGGAGCGAAGTGCGAGGGCGAGGGCCACGGCGGCTGTCGCGCTGCTCAGCGCCATGGTGAGCAGCCCGCGTCCCTCGTTGCCGGTGGCGGACAGGATCGTGGTGAGCAGCACGAAGACGCTGAGCAGCGCCCCCCCGATGACGAGCACGGCCAGCGCGGTGCTGGAGGCGGCGTAGGCGTCTCCGAACAGCGCCCGCGTGAGCGCCGGCGCCGCGCCCGAGAGCGTGGCCACGAAGGCCCCCCCCGCGAGGGCCGTGAAGCGCAGCGCGCCGCGGATCGCGGTGGCGGCATCTCCCCCCGCCGCGCGGAGGCGCGGGTCGCTGAGGATGGGGAACACCACCAGGGTGAGCGCGAAGGTGGCCTGGTAGGGCAGGAGCCCCACGTTGCGCGCCGCGCCGTACAGCCCGGCGAGGCGGTCGGCCAGCGCGGCCCCAGCGAGGGCCTCGCCTTCGAGGGCACCCAGCGCGGCGCCGAGCTCGGCGCGAGCCGCTGCGGGCATGGCCTCGAGCGGCGACGTGAGCAGGCCCTTCACCGCGATCCCGTCCAGCTGGAGCAGCAGGTTGAGCAGGAGCTGCGTCCCGAGGAGAGGGAGGAACAGCCCCGCGACGGAGGGCGCCGTGTCGCGAGGCCGCGCGGCCTCGTCGGGCGCGGCCTCGCGGCCTCGCGACACGAAGATGGCGGCGACGCCAATGGCGAGGAGCGTAGCGGCCAGGAAACCCGTGAGGCCGCCCGAGACGCCGTAACCGAGCGCGACGGCGCCGAGGACCAGCGCCACCTTGGCCGTGGAGAAGACGATGTCGAGGCCGGCCTGCTCTACGAAGCGGCGCGCCCCGTTGAGGCGACCCACGAGGACGCCGTAGAACGAGTAGCCGAGCGCGATGAGTGCCGCCAGGCGAAGCCAGGGGGCGAAGCTGGGATCGGCGAACAGGAGGCCGGCCAGCGGCTCCGCCCAGAGGCTGACGGCCGTAGCCCAGACCACACCGAGGCCGCCTGCCAAGAGCGTTACCGCTCGAAGGCCCCCTCGGGCCGCGGCCGGATCGGCCACGACCCGCGCGGCCGTCTGGATGGCGGCCGTGATCAGGACCATGTTCGCGAGCGTCGCGAAGCCGTTGACCGTGCGGTAGCGCCCGAACGCCGCCGGGTCCCCGAAGAGGCGGGGGAGTCCCAGCCCCAGGACCGCCGAGGTGAGGATGAAGTAGATCTTGGACGCGAGGATGACCAGGAAGCCACGGCCGGCCGCGACCGCGACATCGCGACTCACGGTTTGGGCGGCGTGGGGGCCGGCGGCAGGGCCGGTGCGTCGTTGGCGTCTGCGGCGTTCACGCCCTGCGTGGCCACGCGCTCGACGGCGGCCTTGAGGTGGTCGCCGGTGTAGGCGAAGACCCTCTGGATCGCCTCGCGGCGCTGAGCTGCGTTCTCGGGGGTGAGCGTCTTCGCTTGCTCCGCGGCGGCGACGTCCGCGAGGAGTAGCAGCGACTCGGCGGCGTTCTGGGCCAGGCTGCCTACGGTGAGCGCCGTGATCGTCCCGGCGGCGATGGCCTCACGCCGCGACTCGTTGCCACCCGGGAAGAACAGCTCCTCGACGGAGGTGGTGTCGGTGGCCAGCGCGAGCAGCTTCGTCGCGGAGTCGGCGTTGCCCACGCGCTTGAGGCAGAGCGCGGTGACCGACTTCTGCATCCGATCGCCCTTCACCAACCAGCTCTCGAGGATAGGGCGCGCCGCGTCCTTGTGGGGCTCGATCCACCGCTTGCAGACCTCGGCCACCGCGTAGTCGGGGAGGTAGACGTCGTCGTTGGGCAGCTGCCACGAGTAGAGCGTGATGTCGGCCCTGAGCCCGTCGAGCGCCGCGTCGAGCGCCTGCGTTCCGTCGACCCCGAGCATCATCGTGGCCGCGTCCCAGCGGTCGGTGGCGAGCGGTGAGGCCATGAGGCGCTTCAGCGCGCCCAGGACAACCGCTTTCTTCTCCCTGGTGTCGGTGATGCTCGGGAGCTTCTTGTCGTCGGCGCCCCGGCCATCCAGCAGGTCTTGCGCCGCGCCCAGGGCGGACGAGCGCGCGGCTCCGTCGAAGTTCTCGTTGAGGTACACCGAGACGAGGAAGTCGACGGTCTCGGGCAACGGGAAGCGGCGCGCCGCGTCCAGCACGCCCCAAGGGGGCTCGAGATCAGGGAGCGCGAAGAGGCGCCGGATACCATCCAGCACCGTGCGCTGCAGCTCGGGGGTGGTGGCGGTCTCCGCCAGGAAAGGCGTGAGCGAGTTGGTCTCCACGCCGTGCGCGATGAGCCACGAAGCCACCGGAACGCCGTGATGGCCCAGTTGCTGGATTTGCCCTGGCAGCTGGAGGTCTTCCACGCGCTTGATGAGCGCCGCCCGCGGCGTGTTGGCGTCCAGGCCTCCCAGCGCCCAGGCGGCAACGGCGCCGAGCACCAGGTCGCGCTCCTTCTCCTCCACGTAAGGCAAGAGCACGAACAGCGCGTCCTTGGCTTTGATCTCGGCGCGCTTGTCGTCGGTCTCGAGGCGCTTCAGGAGCACCTCCTTGACCGCCGCCGTGACGGCGTCGCGGTCTTTGAGCTCGCCCAGCACCACCTGAAACTCGGTGGTCTGACCGAACTCGACCAGCTTCTCGATCGCCGCGACCCGCTCGGCGAGCGGTGTCTCGAGGTTGACGACGAACTCCGTGACCTTCGAGAACTGGCCGGCGCTGATCCAGGACTCGACGTCCCCCACCGAGGGCTTCTTGCACCCGGCGCCGAGGGTGAGAGCGGCGGCGAGTAAGGCGGTTCGAACGTTTCGTTTCACTGGCGGGCCTTAGGGCGCGACGTCGACGTCGAGCGTCGCCTCGTGGCTGTAGTAGAAGGGGTCCGTGTCGGAGAAGACGAGGAGGGCGAAGCGGTACTTTCCAGCCACGTCCGGCGTGACGTTTACCGCGGCCGCGGCGGGCGCGCCGTTGACGACGACACCGCTCCCTGCGGGTTTCTCGAGCAGGTAGAAGAGGTATCCGTTGTCGTCGATGGATCCCGAGCTGTTCTGTCCGGTGAGCGTGAACGACGCGCCCAACTTGGCCTCCCCGACGAGCTCGAGCACCGCGATGGGCGGCTCGACCGTGGGGGCGACGACGCCCGTCAGCGCGCGGCCGAAGCTGGTGACCGGCGTGCCCTGGGGATCGAGGTAGTCGACGTACAGGGTGCCATCGACCGACGGAGACTCGTCGTCGACCACCATCTCCACCTCGATCTGCTGGAGGCCGCCGACGGGCAGCACCAAGGGGAAAGCGGGCGCCTCGAGAACTTGGAAATACTTGGACGGGTTGCCGGGGAGGAAGGCGTCCTCGATGCGCACCGCGTTCACGGTGAGCTCGGCGTTGCCGCAGTTGTAGACCACGAACCGGGACTTGTCGGCCTCCCCCTTACCGGTGGAGTAGAACGTGAGCGGCGTGTCGCTGGCGGCGTCGCCGGGCGCGTACTCGAAGCAGGACTTCGGCTGCCCCCCGAACGCCGGCACCTCGATGGTGCCCTGCGCCGGGTTGGCGTAGGTGAAGACCACGGTGGCGTTCTTCCCGGCCAGCGTAGCGGCGCAGTACTTCACGGTGCACTCGAGCGTCCGACCCGCTGCGAGTCCGGCGGGCGGCTTGGGCACCGGCGTCGCGTTGGCGCCCTCCTGGGCGGGCGGGAGCTGGCAGCTGAGCGTGTAGAACTTGCCTTCCGTGTCTTCGGGCACGGCCCAGCCCTGGACCTGCATGCTGGAGGGGCCCACGTTGTAGAGCGAGACCACCTTCTCGGCGCAGCCCTCGGAGACCTGCGTGAAGTCTAGGAAGCCGTTCTCTTTGTTGTCGTACGTGATCTCGTAGGTGCCGGTCTCGAACTTCGAGTCGAGCTTCACCACGATCGGGGTCTGCGTGCAGTCGAACGAGACGGCGACGTTGACGGAGTCCGCGGCGCCGGACTCGGTGGGCGTGTACGTGACCTCGAAGGTCAGCTCGTCGTCGGGGCCGAGCTCGGTCCCATTGGTCCACGCCCGGCTGATCTGGAACTTGCTCGTGGCCGTGTTGAACGCCACGTCGTTGACCGCGCAGCCGCAGGAGCCGGTGTTGGTGATCGTGAACGTCTTGCGCTCAGGCTTCGCGATCGAGGCGTTGAAGAAGGTGTCCGTGGGGGGCGTTACGCGCGGGAGGCGGCTGCACTTGGGCGGGCCGAACTCCATGCGCGTGGGGCTCCCTGCTTCGGTATGCGAGACCAGCAGCGTGGCTTGGTCCTCGCAGTCCCCCGCGGCCGAGCACGCGTCCCCGGGCGAGTAGGTGACCTCGAACTCGAGGTTCTTCCCGCTCTCGAGCACGTAGCCACACGAGGAGAGGTCTGCGGTGGTGCAGAAGAGCAGGGAGGGATCCAGGGCACCCCAGTCGAGGACGATCCATGGGCTCTTGGGCGTGCCGTCGACATTGGTCGGCTCGAGCAGGACGCGGGTGATCCGCAGCGGCTCCCCACCGTTGTTCAGGAGGTTGACCCGGGCGCGCGCCGTGGAGCCGTTCCCGGGAGTGAGCCGGGTGAACTCGTAACGGGCGTGAAGCCCGTCCGTGGCCGTTGCCGGCACCGGCTCTCCGGCGATGAAGGCCAGGAACTCGGGCCGCAGGCCCTCGGAGAGGTCGCCGCCACACCCGCTGGACAGGAACACCGCCAACGTACCGAAGGCCCACGTAAACCGCATCGTCCGCTCCCTGAGTCGACGGTGCGGGCACGCACCGCATGGCATGTGGTCGCCTGAAGCGACCACGCCGGCGACCGACCATGCTGGAGCGGACCCGGCTGTGATCTCGCCCGTCCACACAGCTTTTGGGGCGGCGGAACGGGCGGCGGGAGTCTATCTCAAGGCACCCGCCGAGGTCGAGCCAAGCGTCTGCTCGCCCCTCACGTCTGGCGCGGCGACGCGCACCGCGCCGCCGTGCGCTGACTGAGATCACGGCCCGTAGAAGAACTCCTCGCGGACGATCTTCCCGGCCTTCACCGTGAAGAGGCCGACCTCCTTCATCTGCTGGCGCTCACCGGACAGCTTGTTGGTGATGTCGTAGTCGAACAGCACGGCGAACCGGTCGGGCGCGTGGCCGAAGGGGCCATCGACGTTGGCAGCGTGGATCGTGTGGTTCTCGCTCCACCAGATGTTCTTGCCCTTGATGGCCTCGACGCCCTCCATCACCCGCGGCATCCCCGCCATGTCCATGGCCTCGACGGAGACGATGTTGGGCGCGTACAGCGTTTCGATGGCCGTGAGGTTCTGCCCCTGGCGGCAGAGGGCGACGAGCTGAGCGGCGATGGCGCTGGTATCGGACATAGTGGAGCTCCTTGGATGCGCGACGAGCGTCGGGCTCTGGACCGGCCTCTCGGACCGGGGGACTTTGTGATGCGCGCAGTCAAGCTCGCTACGAGGGTGGGCGCAAGGGCCAGGGGCCGAAACCTGGACGGCCTCCTGCCAGAAGCTGTCAGGAGGGAGCCGTCAGGGCGTGGCGCCCAGCTGCCGCAGCAGCTCGCCCGAGCCCGCGAGCTCGCGCAGCTCCAGGTAGTCTTTGTGGGTGTTCATCGCCTTCCAGAAGCCGTGGTGCTTGTAGGCGTTGATGCGCCGCTCCGCGACGAGGGCGAGGAAGACCTCCTGCTCCAGCTCACCGCGCGGCAGCCAGCGGGCGAGGTCGCGAGACACGGACATGAAGCCGCCGTTGATCCAGTCGGTCATCCGGCACTTCTCGCGGAAGCCGGTCACGTCACCCGACGCGGCCAGGTCCATGACGCCGAACGGAGACGCCGGTTGAATGGCGGTGAGCGTGACGACCGAGTTGGTGGCGCGCGCCTGCGCGTCCACCGCGTCCAGGTCCACATCCGACAGGTCGTCGCCGTAAGAGAGCCAGAACCGGTCGGACTGCACGTGCTCCAGCGCGGCCGCCACGCGTGCGCTCTTCGTGGCGTCCACCCCGAGATCGCTCGTGATTACCGTCCAGCCGGGCTCTGCGTGGGCGGCGTACCACTCGGCGATCTTGGCGCCCTGGTAGCCGACGCACAGAATGAAGCGGCGGTGCCCCCGGCGGGAGAACAGCCCCATGATGTGGGAGAGGATTGGGCGATCCCCGATCGGCGCCAGGCCCTTCGGGGTCTCGACGGTGAGCTCGGCGAGGCGTGAGCCCTTACCGCCTGCCAGGATGACGACGTCCATCATCGGGGGACCTCCTTCGGTGCGGGGTTCTCCTCGTCGAACCGCGCTCTGAGGTTGCCGCGCTGGCCCAGCACGATCGCCTCCCGCGCACGAATCTCCAGCGCTCGTACGCGCTTCAGCGAGTGGGCCGGCACCTTGGCGCCCGCGAGCACGTCGAGTGCCTTGTCGGGGTCGCCGGACACCAGCGCGAGCTCGGCGCCCTCCAGCACCGACTCGCCGTCGCCGGCCATCGCGAAGAGCTGCACCGCCTGATACGCCTTGCCGCGCTGCCGGTACACCTCGGCCATCATCCTGAACCCGGAGGGCGCCTCCAGGGCCATGAGGCGCGTGGCCACGTCCTCGAGGCCTGCCCAGTCCTTGGCGTTCTTCCGCTCCCGTGCGACGTGCTCGAGGACCTCAGGCGCGTCGGGGAAGCCCGCGAGCACCGCCGCGGTCACCGACGGGTTCGGTGGGCGAAGCCAGGCGAGGTAGGCCGCCGCGTGCGGGCCATCGGGCAGCGCGCGCGTCAGTTCGGCCCCGGAGCGGGCCGAGCGCTGCAGCAGGTCGAACGCCTGCACGCGCACCCGGTAGGCGCCCGGGAGCGCAAGCGCGTCGCGGATGCGCTCGAAGCGCGCCTCGCCGGTGGAGAGCGCCGCGAGGGCGAGCGGCAGCCTCGGCTCGAAAGGCGCCAGGTGATGCGCGTGCTCGAGGAGCGGCACGCTCCGTAGCGCCACCCCGGCCGAGAAGAACGCGTACGCGTCCACCGGGTAGGTGCGCGCGGACTCGAGCGGGGCCTCGGTGAACCGGGCGTCTCTCCGCGGGCCCGCCTCGGGGCCGATCCTGCCCGCGAGCGCGGCAACACCGGCGGCCATGAGCAGGGCCGTGGCCCCGAGCCAGCGCCCGGGGATCGCGATCGTGCGTCGCGCCGGTTCGTGTGACGTCGTAGCGGCGCCGAGGCGCACCACGGCGCAGAGCACGGACGCCGCGAGCGCTACGGCGAGGATGTCGAGGCTGAAGTCGACGAGGTTGTGGAGCGCCAGGCCGGCCAGGGACAGCGCGGCTCCCCGGGCGACGGGCGAGCCGAGCACCTGATACGCGCCTTTGGCCATGAGCACCGTGAACAGGATCACCGCGGCTCCGCCGACCAGGATGCCGTAGTCGGCGATCATCTGGACTGGCGTGTTGTGGGCGTGGGTCACGGTGAATCCGGAGAGCCCCGAGTTCAGCACCGTCTGGGCGGCAGGGAAGGCGCCGCGGCCCACGCCGGTGAGGGGCCAGGTGCGGATGGTCTCGACGCCGAGGCTACGGACCCCGCGGTCCGTGGCCTCGAACAACCGGTCCAGACCGGGCAGCTGGGCGAGCTGGTCGCTGAGCGGCGTGGCGGCCACCAGGAACACCAGGAGGCCGAGGCCACCGAGGAGCACGGTGCGGGTCGCGCCCCGATCTCGCGAGATCGCGGCCAGCCCCGTCGCCAGTGCTGCGCTCACGGCGCCGGCCCGAGAGCCGGTGAGGACCACGCCCACGAGGAGGACCACCGCGGCCACCGCGAGCAACACCTTGGCTCGTGGGGCGGTGCCGCGCGCCCCGGCGACCGAGACGCAGATCGGCGCTCCCAGCGCGATGAACGCGGCGAGGTGGTTGGGATTGATGAAGCTGGCGAGGAACAGCGCCCCCGTGACCGTCCTCGAGGCACCCGCGGGGACCTCGTGGAGTCCGTAGATTCGCTCGAGGCCCAGCGCCGCGTGGATCAGCCCGATCGCCACCACGATGAGGCCGAGCACGGGGATCGCCAGGACCAGCCGCAGCCGGTCGCGCTCGCGCTCCGCCAGCTTCCGGACCGTGAGGTACGTGGCGGTCACAGCCAGCATCCACGCCAGCATGATGGCGGTGGAGGAGGGGTCCAGCGACAGCGGCAACCGTGTCGGCGCGGCCTCGCCCAGCGCTTCGGCCGCGCGGAGGCGGAGCTCCGCGGTCTTGGGAGCCAGCGAGGTGACCAGCCCCACGGGGAGCGGCATCAGCTGCAGGGAGGTCGCGGCGGTGAGGCCCAGGAGGAGGACGCCGAACGAGTCGACGGTGGGCCGGCTCGAGCTGAACGCGACCAGGGCCAACGCCAGGAGGCAAGCCACGGCGGCGCCCGTGATGGCCTCGGTGAACACACCGCCGAACGCGAGCGCCGTGATCCCCAGCACCGCCAGGATGACGGCGAACGCCGCGCGGCGCGCGATCGTCACACGCCCTGGCCACCGGCTCGGCACGCTCGGCCCGTGCGGCTCCCAGCTCGACGAGTGGCTCGCTGGGCGAGGTGCGCCCAGGCCCAGGTCGGCGTGGGCGTCGCTCTCGTCTGTCGGCTCCGTCATGCGGCTGCCCCCTGGGACTCGGGCCCGAGGAACTCGGGCATGGTGGCGTGCCCGGACTGGCTGATCCCGTCGCGCCGGAGCACCGTGCGTACCGTGCGGGCGAGCACGCGGAGGTCGAGCCACAAGGAGCGGTTCTCGACGTAGAAGATGTCTTGCTCGAAGCGCTCGTCCCAGGTGGTGGCGTTCCGGCCGTTGGCCTGAGCCCACCCGGTGACCCCGGGTGGGACCTCGTGGCGCCTGGCCTGCCGCGGGGTATAGCGGGGGAGGTACCGCTCCAACAGCGGGCGTGGACCGACGAGGCTCATGTGCCCGGCGAGCACGGTCAGCAGCGTGGGAAGCTCGTCGAGGCTGGCCGCTCGCAGCGCGCGGCCCACAGGGGTCAGCCGCGCGGCGTCGAACTCGGGGCCGAGCTCGTGAGGGCGCGGCTCTCGCATCGTGCGGAACTTCCGAATGAGGAACACGCGACCGCCTCGACCCGGGCGTCTTTGCTCGAAGACCACCGGCCGGCCGAGGTTCACGGCCACCGCCGCGGCCGTGGCCGCCAGGATCGGCGCCAGAGCGAGGGTGGCCGTGCCCGCGACGAGCACGTCCAGTGCCCGCTTGAGCGCGTCGTAGACCGGGTCGGCGTCGCGCCGCTCCGCGCAGACGCCGAGGAAGCGCTCCCACCGCGCGGCGAGCACGGCCAGGTCGTAGTGCTCCTCCGCGGCGCGTCGCGCGTTCGTTCGGAGCGTGGCGAGCTCGTCCTTCGATAGCGCGGCCAGCCACGCCAGCACGGCCTCGGAGTCACCCGGGGCGAAGACCTTGCCCGCCGCGTGGCGCTCGACCAACGCCCCGAGATCGGAGTCGAGCGGCGCGAGCGCCAGGACCGCGCTCCCGGCGCCCATCGCAGACAGGGCTTTCGACGGGATCGAGGTCCGAAACGCGGCGGGCTTGAGCGTGGCCACGCTGAGGTGCGAGCGCGCCAGCAGCCGCGCCCACGCCGCGTCGTCGAGGGGAGGCTCGAGCCGGATGTGGGGCGAGTCCGCGGCGGCCGCGACCAGCGCGGGGAGGCCCGGACCGGTGGCCGCGATGACCACGCGAAGCCGTCCGCCGAAGCGCCCAATCCCGCTCAAAACGCCGGCCAGCGTGTCCACGTCGTGGACGAGGCCGAGGTTGCCCACGTAGCTGAGCACGAGCGCGTCCGGCGCCTCGTCCAGCCAGGTCTCGAGGGGCGACTCGACGCGCTTGGGTGCCCTGAGCTCCGCCGTGTCGACGCCCGTCTCGAAGACCGCGTCGCGCCGCGGTGCCCCGTAACGCGCCCGGGCGTGCTCGGCCATCTTCTCGCCGATGAACACCACGCCGTCTGCGTTGCGGAAGACGAAGCGGTTCAGCGCCTCCGCCGCGCGGGCCAGGGGGCCGGTCTCCACGCCGCCAGCCTCGAGCGCGTCCGGGTAGAGATCGTAGATCAGCGGCACCACCGCACGGCCGTGGAGCGGTCGGGTCGCCACCAGCACGGCCGGCAGGAAGAAGGGGTTGGTGGTGGGCACCAGGACCTGGTCGTCGCGCTCGAACGCCGCCCGTACCGCGGCCACGGGCGTACCCACGAAGGCTCGGACGCGCGCCAGGAGGCGCCCCCGCGGCGTGCCCATTCGAGCGCGCCACGACTCCGGGCTGTCGAGGCTCACCACCTGAGCCGCGATCCCGCGCTCCTCGAGCCGCCGCGCGAGCCGCTCCATCGGGCCGCCGCCCACGCAGGAGCCCAGCACCACTCGCTTCCCACTCATCTCCATTGCGCACCGGGTGTGGCGGATGGGGGAGCGGCCGTCAAGAACGCGTCCACGAGCTCCCCGGCTGTGGTCCACTGCCCGGTCTGCAGGACCCGGTCGAGCAGGGCAGGGTTCCCCGACCGCCCGAGTCGCTGAGCCAGGCGGAACGCACCGGCCCGGAGGCGGTTCAGCGGACCGAGCGGCCCCGGGACCGCCTCGGGCGGCTGCGGGTCCAGCTGATACGGGTGCAGATAGACCACGGCAGGCTGGTCATTCGCAGCCTCGAGGCCCCGCACCACCCACGAGTCGGGCAAGGCGCGCCAGTACCCCCCGCCCGCGACGGGGAGGTTCCCTGCGCCCACTGCGACCGTGGCCAGCGGAAGCTCCACGAGCCTCCCGCCGGCGACGCGCTCGGGACCGCGAGGCCAGCCGGGAACGCCGTAGCGTCGATGCACGATGGGTACGATTGAGCTGTCGTAGGCGAAACCGGCGTCCGCCAGCTCCTCGAGCGCGTCGAGGTTGCTCCGCACGATCGAGAAGTAAGGCGCCCTGAAGCCGCGGACCGGGGCGCCCACGAGGTCCTCGAGACGCGCCTTCACAGCGCGCATCGACGCCTGGCGGCGCGCCGGCGTGAGACGGTCCAGGCGCTCGTGGGTCTCACCGTGGGCGCCGAGCTCGTGGCCTGCTGCGTGGATTCTCCGGACCAAGTCCGGAAACGCCCGCGCCGTGACCCCGAGCACGAACACCGTGGCTCGCACGCCGTGGCGCTCGGTGAGCGCGAGGAGCGTATCGGTGGCCCGCTCCAGCCCGTCGCGCCCGACCGCCCGGTCCTGGCCCGTCAGCTCGCCGTACACCATCTGGGGCCAGCACTCGAAGTCGATCGTGAGCACGCGCATGACGAGTGCCTTTCAGGCACGGTGGGCGGCGAGTCCCAGGCCGGCCGCCTCACAGGATAGAGACCGCTTGGTTGCCTCGGAGCGGGGCGGTGATCGCGCGGGTGCCCACCAAGCGGTGCGCCTCTTCGGGGCCGACCCGAAGTGCGCGGACTGCGCGGGCGCGGAGGAGCCCTTCGCTCAGTCGGTGGAGACGGCCGCGCCGGCGCAGGGCCCGCCGAGCTCCACGTCGAACTCGACGCGGCGATTGTCGCGGAGCGCGGGGTCACCCTCTTCGTCGAGGAGCGGCTTCGCCTCGCCGAAGCCCCGTCGCGCCAGGAGCGACGCCGAGATCCCCCGGTCGAGGAGGAAGTCGTACACCTGCAGTGCGCGCCGCAGCGAGAGGTCGTAGTTGTTCACGTCCGTACCCTCTTCCGAGGCGTGGCCCGACACGTAGACGTGCAGCAGCGGGGGGTCGCCGTTCGACACGTAGCTCGCGATCGCCTCGGCCACGCGGTTCAGCTTGGCCTGGGAGTCTGGCCGCAGCACGTCCTTCGCCTGATCGAAGCCGATCCGGGCGAGCTGGAGGCGGCACTGCACCACGTTCCGCTTCACGATGGGAGGCGCTTCGTCCGGGCAGCCGTCTCGGTCCTTGAAGCCGTTGATGGTCTCGGCCTGTTCGGTGCAGGCGTCCGCGGTGTCGAGGATCCCGTCATGGTCGTTGTCGAGCTCGGGGCAGCCATCGCGGTCCTCGAACAGATCCACGTCCTCGCGGTCGTACGGGCACAGGTCGATCGCGTCGGCGATACGGTCGCCGTCGACGTCGCCGTCCGGGCAGCCGTCGCCGTCGTCGATGCCGTTGCGGTCCTCGGGCTCGCGCGGGCAGCGGTCGTCCTTGTCCGCGAAGTTGTCGTTGTCGTCGTCCAGATCTGGGCAGCCGTCGTCGTCAGCCCAGCCGTCTTTGTCCTCGGCCGTGAACTGACAGGCGTCGGTGTCGTCGCTCACACCGTCGCCGTCCGCGTCCTCGTGGGCGGGGGCCCAGGAGAGCCCGAGACCGAAGCGGAAGCTCGGTGCGCCGTAGCCTTGGACGAGCCCGGCGCCGACGTGCGCTTCGAGGCCAAGGCCCTGCCACATCCACCACTTCGGGCCGCCCAGCAGCTCGAGCGTGGTGTGGTCCGCGTCCCCGAACGGCTCCTCGAGCGGGGTGCGCCCGAACAGCTCCACGCCCATGTCGATGCGCCGCCGCAGGAGGCTGACGTCCACTCCCACGCCGTACGTGAGCTCGTTGCCGAAGGTCCGGCCCAGGAACTCGGCCTCCTCGGTGCGGATACGAACGCCCACGTTGAGGGCCACGTCCACGCGCTCGCTCCGGTGGTCGAGCAGGAAGTTGGCGAGGACCCCGACCCCCGGATCACCGCGGAAGCGCGTGCCGTCGCCGGTGGGGATCGTCGCCCCAACCGACATGCCCACACCGACGCCGCCCACCCGGTTCGGGAGGAAGGTGCCGCGGACTCGCACGACCAGGTCCCCGAGCCCGGCGCCCTCGATCGGCGCGATGGCGCTCACGTCATCGCCGGACGACACCGACGCGATGAACGGCAGGGCCACCTCGAGCTGCGCCCAGTCGCCGAGCCCGAGCCCGATGCCGAGGTCAGCCACCGTCTGCATCTCCACCAGGACCTGCTCGGCACTGCCGGTCTGCACGCGGAGCGTGTCGAGCTCCCCATGGAAGCGCAGGTGGCCGAACGGCTGCCACGCCGGGGTCACCACGGACTGCTCCACCGAGAAGACACGGTAGCGACCGCCCGCCGGGTAGAAGTTCTCGATGTTCATATTGCCGGCGGTCTGCGCGTTCGCGGTCCCAGGCAGGCTCGAGGCGAGCCCGAGCAGGCCCACCAGAGCGAGCAGGGCGCCGCGCCGCGCGTGACGGCTCACCAGGAGCCCGAGGAGCACCAGCAGGAACACGCCCGCGCCCCCGGGGGAGCCCGGGCCGCCATCGCAGCGGAAGACGTTGTTTCCGGTGACGGTGGCCTTGCTGAAGTCGTCGACGGCGTCCTTCGGATCGGTGCCGTTCGAGAGCTCGAACCCGTCGTTCACGCCGCCGCCGTCGGTGTCGGCCGCGAACGGCGAGGTCCCGTGGACGTCCTTCTCGAGCTTGTCGTTCACGCCGTCTCCATCGGTGTCGGGGTTCGTGGGATCGAGGCAAACGCCCTCTTCGCACAGCGACTCTTCAACGACGTCCGCCAGGCCGTCGCCGTCGGTGTCCTTCTTCCCGTCTGCGGCCACGTTCGGATCGGACTCACCCGCGTCGACCTTGCCGTTCGCGTTCGCGTCCTCGAGGCCATCGGTAAGGCCGTCGTTGTCCGTGTCGTCGGAGCGCGGGTCGGTGGTGGTGGCGGGATCGGCGTCCACCTGGAAGCTCGGCCCGGTGAACGGCCCGGACTCGGTCACGCCCAGCTCGGTGCCGTCTTGCACGCCGTCGCCGTCGCTGTCCGCCGCGTTCGGCGAGGTCCCGGTGATGCCTGCTTCGTAGCCGTCGAGGAGGCCGTCGTCGTCGCTGTCGGCGTCGAGCGCGTCGGTCCCCAGCGTCTGCTCGCCCGTGTCCGACAGGCCGTCGCCGTCGTCGTCCGAGTCGGCGCAGTCGAGCGTGCCGTCGCCGTCGGTGTCGGCGGTGGCGCCCTCGGGGGGCTTGGCGGCGGCGTCGAGCGGGCCCGTGCCGCACGCCAGCTCGAAGACATCGGGGGTGCCGTCGTCGTCGTCGTCTTCGTCGCTGCAGTCGAGGTCGCCGTCACCATCGGTGTCGACCAGCGTGCCGAGCTCTGGCACCGACTTCTTGTCCAGCGGCTTCGTCCCGCAGAGCAGCTCGACGCCATCGGCGATCCCGTCCGCGTCGCTGTCGACCTCGGCGCCGTCACACACGTCCGAGGCGTCTTTGTCGACCGGGACGCTCTCCGCTGCGAGCGGATCGGTCGCGCAGCCGAGCTCGTACCCATCGCTGTGGCCGTCCGCGTCGGTGTCGAGCTTCAGGGGGTTCGTCTCGGAGTCGTCGGTCTTCCCGTCGCCGTTCTTGTCCTCGAGGCCATCGGGGACACCGTCTTCGTCGGAGTCCGGCTTCGTGGGGCTCGACTCCTGGCATGCGGTGGCCGCGCCGTCGCCGAGATAGCAGCTCAGGGTCTCGACCCGGTCCGATAGCCCGTCGCCGTCGGTGTCTGGGAGCACCGGCGAGGTCTCGTTCGGGTCGCGCGTCCCGTCGAGGTCGCTGTCTTCTTCGCCATCCGTGAGGCCGTCGCCGTCGCTGTCGGTGACCAGCGGGTTGGAGCCCTGGAGGGCCTCGGCCACATCGGGGAGCCCGTCGTTGTCGTCGTCTTCGTCCACGCAGCCGGGCGCGTCGTCGCCGTCCGCGTCGACGAGGTCCAGCGTGGTGGGGTGGTTCTTCGCGTCCAGCGGATCGGTCCCGCAGGTGAGCTCGGCGGTGTCCGGGGCGGCGTCCGCGTCGTCGTCGGTATCGACCCCGTTACACTGGCCGTCCTTGTCGGTGTCGACCGGCGTGCTCGACGCGAGCTCGGGCGCCGTGCCGCAGCTCACCTCCACCGCGTCGGGCCAGCCATCGCCGTCGTCGTCCACGGTGAGCGCGTCACACACGCCGTCCGCATCCGCGTCCGTGGGGGTGGAGCTGTCATCGTGGGGCTTGGTGCCACACGCCTCTTCCTTGTAGCTGGACCAGCCGTCGCCATCGGGGTCCGCGTCCGGGTCGCGCGCGTCGCAGAGGCCGTCGTTGTCCGTGTCGACAGGGGTGGACTCGGCCGACAGAGGGTCCGTGCCGCACAGCGCCTCGGTGGCGTCCAGCGACACGTCGCCGTCGTCGTCGTCATCGCTCGGATCGCAGGTCTTGTCGCCGTCCGTGTCCGTGGGCGCCGACGCCTTGAGCGCCGGCGAGGTCCCGCACTGGACCTCGAGGACGTCGCTCCACCCGTCGCCGTCGTCGTCCGAGTCGAGCTTGTCGCAGAGGATGTCTCCATCCACGTCGGCGCCGAGGGCCGTCGGGTTGTCGGCGGGGATCAACGCAGACGTGCCGCACTGGGTCTCGAGGACGTCCGGCCAGAGATCGCCGTCGGGGTCCGAGTCGATGAGGTCGCAGATGCCGTCGTCATCGGTGTCGGCCGGGGAGTCTGCCGCGTCCTGCCGGTTGGTCTCGCAGAGCAGCTCTTCGGCGTCTGACCAGTCATCACCGTCGTCGTCCTCGTCCACCGCGTCGCAGAGGTGATCGTCGTCCACGTCGAGGCCCGCGCTGCTCGGGCTCTCGGAGGCATTGGCGAGGCTGGTCCCGCAGGTGTTCTCCTCCGCGTCCGTCCAGTCGTCGCCGTCTCGGTCGGCGTCGCGCGCGTCGCAGATGTCGTCGTCGTCCAGATCGTAGGCCGGCTGATCCGGGCGGCTCCCAGCGTCTTCCGGGTCGCTGCCGCAGTCCACCTCAACGAGATCCGGGAAGCCGTCGGCGTCGTCATCGTCGTCGAACGCGTCGCACTGCCCGTCGTTGTCCAGGTCCGGGGGCGTCGACGTCGCGTCGGCCGGATCCGAGCCGCACAGCAGCTCTTCGGTGTCGTCGGATTGGTCCCCGTCGTCATCGGTGTCGATGCAGGCAGCGAGGGTGTCGTTGTCCTGATCCGACGCCGCGGCGTCGCTCGGCACGGAGGAGGCCTGAGTCGGCTTCGTGTTGCACTGCTGCTCGGTGCGGTTCGAGGCGCCGTCCGAGTCGAAGTCGGCTAGGCCGCAGATGGGCAGGAGAACGCAGTCGAGGTCCTGGCAGTCCGCCTTCTGGTCGCCGTCGTTGTCGAGGTTGTCGCCGCATTGCTGCTCGATGAAGCCGCACTCGGCCGACTCGCTGTCGAAGAAGCCGTCGCAGTCGGCGTCGACCGCGGCGATGGCGCACTGCAGCGGCGCGCCGGGATAGACGTCCGAGTCGTTCTTGGCGCCCGCGCTCAGCTGGCACTGGGAGGCCTCGGTGCTGTCGGAGTGGCCGTCGTTGTCGTCGTCGTTGTCCACGCAGTTGAGGAGCGTGTCGGTGTCGGCCTCTGCCACGTCGTCGGCCGACGGTACGGAGCCCGGGTTCACGGGATCCCGCCCGCAGATGAGCTCGACGCCGTTCGCCCGCCCGTCGCCGTCGAAGTCCACGTTCGCGCAGCTGACCGAGGCGACGCAGTCGTCGTCCGCGCAGTCGGTCTTGCCGTCCGCGTCGTCGTCCACGCCGCCGGAGCAGGCCTCCGAGCACCGCAGCGTGAGGCGCGCCGCGCCCGAGCCGCTACCCGCGCAGGCCGACACGTTGTCGAGCGTGATGAACAGTGGGGTGCCCGGCGTGACGGGGACCGTGCCGCTCCCGGCCGCCGCGCAGGTGCTCCCGATGGGCGCGATCCCGGCCGGGCACGCCGCGTTGCAGCTCGTCTTGTGGAGGAACGCGTTGTACTGGAGGCGCCCGAGGTTCTGGACCTCGAGGATCACGTTCCCGTCGAAGGTGCTGTTGAAGACGAAGACCGAGTCCACGCCCGGGCTGCAGGTGGCGTCGTTGGACTCGGGCTCCACCACCACCGTGGCGCCGCACGCGAGAGGGGTGGGCGCGGCGCAGCTCTCGCCCGCGCACGCCGCGGTGAGGCCGCACGCGCTGTCCGAGCAGTCCGCCTTGCCGTCGCAGTCGTCGTCCAGGCCGTTGGTGCAGGACGCGCCGCCCTCGGTGGCCTCTGGGCTCACGATGGTGAGCGTGTCGTCGCAGTCCGTGCGCGGCGTCCCGCCCTGGGTCTTGCACGTCGCGGGCAAGAGGCCGCCGGGCGTGCCCCAACCGTCGCCGTCGCCGTCGATGCAGCCGTCCCGGCAGTCCGGGGTGCTGTCGAGGTCCACGTCGGTCGTACAATCATTGGTGCAGCTCTTCACCAGGGGCGCGCAGTCCCGCGCGTCGCAGGTCCCGTCGGTGTCCGCGTCAGGGAAGCCCTGGTCTATCGTTCCGTCGCAGTCGTCGTCGATGCCGTCGCAGACCACCTCGCCGCATCCCCCGCCGGACCCGGGTGAGCCGTGGTGACGGCCGGAGTTCGCGTACGAGCTGGCGGTGGACGCCAGGCACCACGCCGAGGCCGCGTCGTTGCCCGTGTGGACCGTGGCCGCGGTGATGAGCGAGCGCCCAACGCCGGGCTTCGTGGCGCCCGCCAGCTCGCAGCCGAGGGCCGCGAGGTCAACGGTGTCGAGCGAGTCGTTCTCGGCCGAGACCGCGACGAGGCCGCCCAGCGTGCCGGAGCCGCACGCGAGATCCGCGTCGAGGCCGTCGAGGGTGTTCTGCGGCCCCAGGGCCACCACGTGCCGGCCGCCGGGCGCCACGACAGAGGTGGTGAGCACGGTGCAGTCGCGCAGCGGCACAGAGACGTCCAGCCCGAGGGTGATCCCGGATGCCGCGAGGTCGATGGGGGCCGACGTGGCGTTGTAGAGCTCGAGCCACTGCTCGCCGAGGGCCGTGGGGTCGAACCGCGTGAGGTGCAGCTCCGTCACCACCAGGGCGCCGGTCTCGAGGCGGCAGGTGGCCGAGCAGCCGTCGCCGGGGGCAATCCCGCCGTCGTCGCAGGTCTCGCCAGCGGTGACGGCGCCGTTGCCGCAAGAGGAGCAGCTCGGCTCCTCGGCGTCTGCCAGCCCGTCGCAGTCCTGATCGCCGACCAGATCGCAGAGCTCCGTGGCGCCGGGATTAGCGACGACCGAGTCGTCGTCGCAGTCGGCGGCGACCGAGGTGCATCCGCTGGCGAAGACCGCGGCGACCGAGGCGGGCGCGTAGCCGTCGTCGTCGGCGTCGACGCAGAGGTCACATCCCACGATGGCCGGGTCCTCGCCGAGCCCATCGCCGTCGAGGTCGCTCCCGACGCTGAGCTCATCGACGAAGAGCCCGCGGTTGCCGTTTCCGCCGCCGTCGACCGTGTCGTAGGCCACGACCACGTTCACCGCGCCGATGGCCGACGTGGGGAGGGGCACCTCCACGGTCACGATCCCCACTCCGGTGTTCACGTCAGAGGTCCACGTAGCGGCGCCGGTGACGGACGTGGTGCAGTTCGAGGCTTTGACGTCGAAGCACACGAGGACGACGTCCTTGCCCGCCTGCGCGTCCCCATCGAGCGCATACCGCAGGCGCAGGGTCGGTGCCGGGAGGCCGGATGGCACAGGGAAGGTGCGCGCGATCGCCGCAGTGATCCGGCCGCCGCCGTGGCTAGAGACCGTGCCCGTGAGCGCGGTCGAGAAGCCGATCGCCCCCGCGTGAGCCGCGCTGGCGCCCTGGCGGAAGACCTGGGTCTGCGTATTACCGTCGGGATCGTTGTCGCTGGCGACGGCGCCGTTGGTCCCCGTTGCGAACGTGAGCTTCGGCAGGCACGGGCTGCAGGCGGGGTCGCTGGCGCACGTCTGGTCAGCGCAGTCGATGCTGCCGTCGCCGTTGTCGTCCGCCCCGTTGGCGCAGTCTTCGATACCGCAGCTCCCGACGTCTAGACCGTCGACCAGGAGGTCACAGTCCTCGTCGATCCCCCCGCTGCAGAGCTCGGTCAGGCCCGGAGCTCGGGCGCTGGTCGTGTCGTCGCAGTCCGCAACGCCGCAGAGGCCAGGGCTATCGGCGCGCGCGGCGCCGTCGTTGTCTACGTCCCAACAGCGGTCGCAGCTCGCCGCGGCGCCGTCGAAGAAGCCGTCGCGGTCCACGTCGGACGAGAGCCGCAGCGCCTCGAGCCGCGTGAGCGGATTCCCCGTGGCGACCGTTGGCACCACCACAAAGACCGCCAGCGTGGACCCGCGCTTGCTCGTGAGGTCCACGAAGACGTGATCGAAGGTGCCGTCGTAGAACCCGCCGGCTGTGTGGGTGATGGACCCCGAGGCGCCGTTCACCGTGAGCAGGGGCTGCGTGCACGCGAGGTCGAGGCAGACGTGGAGCGGATCGGCGCCCTCCTTGCGGAGGACCAGCTCGAGTCTGGCCTCGGGGCGCTCGAGCGGCACCACCAGGTCCACCTTGAGGGCGCCGGTGCCTTGGGCCTCGAGGCCGCCGCTGGCGTGCACGAAGCCCGTGAGCAGCTCAGCCGTGTGCCGGCCGGTGGCGAAGGTGAGCGACGTGCCGCAGAGGTCGGTGCAGAACGGGTCAGCCGCGCAAGCGGGATCGGCGCAGTCGGCGCCGCCGGTGTCGTCCTCGATCCCGTTGGCGCAGTCTTCGGCCGCGTAGGCGCGGGGGGCCAGCGCGAGGAGCGCGAGTAGCAGGTGGTGGGACTTCATCGGCCGCCCTCCGTCTTCGCCCCGACATCCGCACAGCGGCCGCCGATCCTCACCTTGATCTCCACGCGCCGAGACGACGCTTCTTCAGAGAGCGGCTCGGTCTCGCCGTAGCCGCGCGCCGGTGTGATGGACCTCGGAACCGAGCCGCGCTCCACCAGCGCGTCCCGCACCGACTGGGCGCGTCGCCGCGAGAGCGCGAGCGTCTCCGCGTCGGCGCCCTCGGCCCGTGTATGCCCGTTGACACTCACCTCTTCGATCGGCGGCAACTTGCTGTCCGTGAGGCGCGCGAGGAGGCGATCGCCCATTGAACGAACCACCGCCCGGGCCTCGGAGTCGAGCGTCGTGGACAGCCGGTCGAAGGGGACCCGCTCGGCGATCTCGAACTGACAGGGATCAGCGGCCTCCTCGGGGGTCTGAGTGGCGATCTCGAGCTCGATCGCGTCGGGACAGCCATCGTGGTTCGTGTCCGTGGCCCCGCCGGCGACCAAGGCGCACTTGTCCTTCACGTCGTCTATCCCGTCTCCGTCGTTGTCTGGATCCGGGCAGCCGTCGCCGTCTTGGAAGTTGTCCGGATCCTCGGCACCTTTCGGGCAGCGGTCCACGATGTTGAGCTTGCCGTCTCCGTCGTCGTCTCCGTCCGGGCAGCCGTCGTCGTCCAGGCTGCCGTTCCTGTCCTCCGGCTGGTAGGGACACTTGTCGTTCGCGTCGGCCACGCCGTCGCCGTCGTTGTCCGCCTCTGGGCAGCCGTCGAGGTCGGCGTAGCCGTCCTTGTCCTCGGCCTCGAGCGGGCACGCGTCGTCCACGTCGTCGATGAGGTCACCGTCGGTGTCGGCCTCGCGAGGAGCCCAGGCGAGCCCCGTGACGAACCGGAAGTCGGGCGTGCCCACGCCTTGCACAAGGCCCATGGAGCCTGCGATCTCGAGCGACAGGCCCGAGACGATCCACCACTTCACGCCGAGCAGCGCCTCGAGTCCGGTGTTCTCCACACCGTCGAATGGCGCCGTGAGCGGGGTGCGCCCGAAGAGCTCGAGGCCCAGGTTGACGTGGCCGATCCAGGCCGCCACGTCCAGGCCGAGACCGTATGAGAGCTCGTTGCCGTAGTCGCGCCCGAGGAACTCGACTGGCGCCGTGCGGAACCGGCCGCCCAGGTTGAGCGAGAGCACCGCCCAGGTGGAACGGAACTCATTGATCGTATTGAGGAGGACCACCACGCCCTCGTCGCCGCGGAAGCGATCGGGATCGCCCGTGGGGAAGGACGCGCCGAGGGTGAAGCCGAGCCCATATCCGCCTCCCGTGCTGTCGATGGCCGTGCCCTTGAGTCGCAGGACCAGGTCACCGAGCCCCGCGCCGTCTGTGCGTCCCACCGGCTCCACAGCGGTCACGTCGGGAGCGGTGCTCATCTCGAGCGCGACCGGAAGGCCCAGGTCTACTTGCAGGATGCCGGCGAGGCCCACGCCCAGGTTCAGGTCCATGAAGGTGGTCGTGTCGACAAGGACTTCGGTGCGGATCCCGGCGGCGTCGGCCACCTGGAAGCTCTCCCGCTCGCCGTGGAACAGGACGTGCGCGTAGGGCTGCCAAGCCGGCCCGACAGGCGCCTGCTCCACACTGAACACGCGGAAGCGCCCGCCCGCGGGCTGGTACTGCTCGACGTTGACGTTCCCGACGCGCTGCGCGCCCGCCTCGCCGGGGAGAAGGGCCCCAGCCAAGAGCAGGCCCCCCACGAGCGGTCGCGAGCTCCGGCGCCCGAGGGCGAAGAGCAGGGCGAGGAGCGCCGCGAGGACGCCGCCGGCGCCTCCGAGGGCGCCTGGGCCGCCTGCGTCGCAGCCGAACACGTTGTCGCCTACGACCTTGGAGGCCGAGAAGTCGTCGTCCTTCTTGGTGGGATCCGTACCGGCCGTGACTTCGGCGCCATCGGCGATGCCCCCCTTGTCGGAGTCGGGGTCGTTCGGGTTGGTCTCGTACACGCTGACCTCGAGCTTGTCGTCGAGCTGGTCGTCGTCCGAGTCCGGATCGTCCACCTTCGTGTCCCAGAGGGTGAGCTCGTCGCGATCGATGAGCCCGTCGCCGTCCTGGTCGCGGAGCCCGTCGTTCGGGTCGTTCGGATCCGACTCGCTCGCGTCCACTCGCCCGTTATGGTTCATGTCCTCCCCGCCCTGCGCGTTGGAGCCGTCGGCGAGGCCGTCGTCGTCGGTGTCGACGCGCGTGGGGTGCGTCACGGTGCTCGGGTCGAGATCGGGCTCGAAGCTGTCCGCCGTGCCGAAGACGGGCTCGGTGACCCCGAGCTCCACGCCGTCGGCCACGCCGTCGCCATCGGTGTCGAGCTTTGTCGGGTCGGTGCCGTGGATGGTGACCTCTGCGCCATCAGAGAGCCCGTCGTCGTCCGTGTCACCATCGAGCGCGTCGGTCCCCCAGATCTTTTCTGTGTTCGTGTCGAGTCCGTCCGCGTCGTCATCGTCGTCGGCGCAGTCGAGCTGGCCATCGTCATCGGTGTCCTCGAGATCCGCGGGTGACGGCACCGCGCCCGCGTCCTTCGTGGACGTGCCGCACTGGGCCTCGGCCGCGTCGATCGCGCCGTCGTCGTCGTCGTCGGTGTCGTAGCAGTCGAGCTCACCGTCGCCGTCTTTGTCGTCTAGCTCGGTGAGCGGCGGCACGCTGGCAGCGCTGCCCGGGAGCGTCTTGCAGCGCGTCTCCACGCCATCCGCGATCCCGTCGCCGTCGCTGTCGGCCTCGGCGCCATCGCAGGTGCCGGACTGGTCTTTGTCCACCGGGAAGCTGGTCGCGTCGAGCGGGTCGGTCGCGCAGCCGACCTCGACCCCGTCGCTCGAGGTGTCGCCGTCTGTGTCCAACACGGTCGGATCCGTCTCGCCTTCGCCCACGCTCCCGTCGCTGTCGGCGTCTTCCTCCGCGTCTGACAGGCCGTCCGAGTCGCTGTCGCGCGACGTCGGGGAGGTCTTCGTGCAGGCCTCGCCGTAGCAGCTCGCAACCTCCTCACCGTCGATCAGTCCGTCTCCGTCGGTGTCGCCCTTCGTGGGGTCGGTCTCGCCCGTGTCCACGACGCCGTTCTTGTTGGCGTCCTCCGTCCCGTCGTCCAGGCCGTCCGTGTCGGTGTCCGCGAGCTTCGTATCGCCGAGCTCGACCACGTCCGGGATGCCGTCCTCGTCGTCGTCGGGATCGACGCAGTCGGCGATCTGGTCGCCGTCCGTGTCCGCGAGATCGGGCTCGAAGGGGAGCACCGTGGGGTCTTTCGGATCCGTGAGGCAGAGCGCCTCATCTGCGTCGGAGGCGCCGTCGCCGTCGTCGTCCGTGTCGATGGCGTCGCACGTGGCGTCCCCGTCGGTGTCCACGGGCTCCACGGCCCCGTTGGTGGCGGAGGTGCCGCACAGCAGCTCCGACAGGTCGCTCCAGCCGTCGTTGTCGTCGTCGTCGTCGAGCACGTCACAGACCTTGTCCGCGTCCGTGTCCAGCGGCTTGTCGGCCGGCACCTTCGGGTCGGTTCCGCACGCCAGCTCGTCTCCGTTGCTCCAGCCGTCCAGGTCCTCGTCGGCGTCGGTGTCCACCGGATCGCACACGCCGTCTCCGTCGGTGTCGATCGGCTTCGAGGTGGCATCCGCCGGATCCGTGCCGCAGATCAGCTCGCTGGCATCCATCGCTTCGTCCCCGTCGTCGTCGTCGTCGCGGAGGTCGCACACGTGGTCGTCGTCCAGGTCCGCCGGCAGCGCGTTGGGGTCTCTCGGGTCGGACTCACAAACCGCCTCGGCCTCGTCGGACCAACCGTCGCCGTCGTCGTCGGCGTCGAGGCTGTCGCAGAGCTTGTCGGCATCTTCGTCCTGGCCTTCGGCGCTGGGGTTCTTCGCGGCCAGCAGCGGGTTGGTGCCGCACAGCACCTCGAGCGTGTCGGGCCAGCCATCGTCGTCTGCGTCCACGTCGTAGGCGTCACAGATGCTGTCGCCGTCGACGTCGGCCGGCACGGAGTCCGGGGAGAGCGGATCGCTCTGGCAGAGCTCCTCCTTCTCATCGGACCAGGTGTCACCGTCGTCGTCCCCATCGAGCGCGTCGCAGAGCCCGTCGTCGTCACCGTCGAGACCGGCGGCCTCAGGGTTGTCGTTGGCGTCGGCGACGTCGGTGCCGCAGGCCTCCTCGACGCCGTTGGTCCAGTCGTCGCCGTCGAGGTCCACGTCACGAGCGTTGCAAACGCCGTCGAGGTCGAGGTCACGGACCGCGTCGATGGGCGTCTCGGTCGCCAGCGTGGGGCTGGAGCCGCACTGCACCTCGATGAGGTCCGCGAAGCCGTCCGCGTCGTCGTCCGGGTCCACGGCGTCACACTGGGTGTCACCGTCCGTGTCGACCGGCGTCGAGGACGCGTTCACGGGGTTCGACGCGCACGAGAACTCGACCACGTCGTCCCAGCCGTCGCCATCGTCGTCCGCGTCGGCGCAGCTCGGGACCGTGTCGCCGTCCCCATCGGCGGCGCCGGTGGCCGTGGGCTTCAGGTTCTTGTCGAGCGGGTTGGTCCCACACGCGAGCTCGATGGTGTTCGCGATCAGGTCACCGTCGAAGTCCAGGGCGGCGCAGGCGAGCGAGGGGATGCAGTCGGGGTCGGCGCAGTCCTTGGCGCCGTCGCTGTCGTTGTCCTTGGCGTCGGCGCACTGCGACTCGACCGCGCCGCACTCGGCCTCCGCGGAGTCGACGATGCCATTGCAGTTCGCGTCTACGCCCGCGTTGCCGCACTGGCGCGGGGCGCCGGGGTACACGCTGGCGTCCACGGAGGCACCGGCGGCGCACTGAGCGGCCTCCACGACGTCAGAGGCGGCGTCGTTGTCGTCGTCCGCGTCCACGCACGAGAGCTGGCTGTCGTTGTCCGGGTTCTGAACGTCGGCGGGGGAGGGCGACTGGAACGGCGAGGTGGGGCTGGCGCCACACGTGAGCTCGAGACCATTGGCGATGCCGTCGCCGTCGAAGTCCTGTCCTGCGCACACCGCCTGGCTCACGCAGTCGCTGTCGGCGCAGTCGGCCAAGAGGTCGCCGTCGTCGTCGACCCCGCCGGTGCAGTGCTCGGCGCAGGTCAGCTTGATCTCGACCGGCGCGGCGCCCGACGCGGAGCAGCTGGCCAGCTGGTCCACGACGATCGTGTACGCCTTGGCGGCCACGGCCGAGAAGGTGGCGGTTCCGGGCTCCTGGCAGGACGACTCGGCGTCTGCGATCCCCGGCGCGCAGGCCTGATTCGAGCACGCGACGTCGAAGATCCGGCCGGCGTACTGCTGGCTGCCGCCGCTCTTCACGTCGAGGCGAACCAGCTCGGTGCGCGGCGCGACGAAGCGGAGTACCGCGTCCGCACCGGGCCCACAGGGGAAGTCGTTGCCCTCCGGCTCGATCACTCGGACCTGGCCGCAGGTGAGGGTGAGCGGCAGGCCGCACGCCTCACCGGAGCACGCGGCGGTGCCGGCGCAGCTCGGGTCCGTGCAGTCGGGCGTGCCGTCGCAGTCGTCGTCCACGCCATCGAGGCAGGAGGCGGCGCTGGGTCCCTCCGACGCCGCGGGGTTGGCGAACGCCAGATCATCTTCGCAGTCGCTCTTCGCTACGCCCGCGAGCGTCTTGCAGGTGGAGCTCGGGAGGCCTCCGGCCACGCCCCAGCCATCGCCGTCCGAGTCGATGCAGCCGTCGCGGCAGTCGGGCGTGGAGTCCCCGTCCACGTCCGTGGCGCAGTCCAGCGCGCAAGAAGGTACCAGCGGCGCGCAGTCGCGGTCGTTACAGGTCCCATCCGCGTCGGTATCGGGAAGGAGCTCGTCCGTGGCGCCGTCGCAGTCGTCGTCCACGCCGTCACAGGCGCGCTCCGCACAGGCGCCCGCGGACCCGGGCGAGCCGTGGTGCTTGCCCGAGGTGGCGTAGCTCGTCGCCGTGGACGCGAGGCACCAAGACGCCGCGTCGTTCGGGTTGCTGGCCGGGTTCAGGCGCTCCAGCGACCGCCCGCGCCCCGCGGCGGCGGCCTCGGACAGCTCGCACGCGAAGGGGCGCGCGTCGGCCGTGTCGAGCGTGTCTGCGCCAGATAGCAAGGTGACTACGTCGCCGGTCGGGTCGAGCTGAAAGTCCTCGTCGCAACGGATCGCCGCGTTGAGGCCGTCGGAGGTCCCCGCGGTACCGAGGCTCACGACAACGCGCCCGTTGCCGGCGAGGACGAGGCTCGCGGCGGCGCAATCCGCGAAGCGGAGCTCCTGGCCGGTGCTGCGACGCAGGCCCGCGGCGAGCCCGCCGAGGTGGATCTTGGCGAGGGTGCGGCTCTGGAGCTCGACGAACTGCTCCCCGAAGGCGGTGGGGGAGAGCTTCGTGAAGTGGAGCTCGCTCAGGACGAGCGCGTTCGCCTCGAGCTCGCAGCTGGCGCTGCAGCCGTCGCCCGAGATCTTGGCGCCGTCGTCGCACTCTTCTGAGGCGCTGGCGACGCCGTCTCCGCAGGTGGTGCAGTCGCTGTCGTCCGCGTCTGCCTTGCCGTCGCAGTCGTGGTCGATGGTCCCGTCGCAGAGCTCGGTAGCTCCCGGGAAGGCCGTGGCGATGGTGTCCGCGCAGTCGCGCTTGTTGGACGCGCACTCAGACACATAGACGCCGGGGATCCCCTCACGGCCGAACGTGTCCAGGTCCTGGTCCACGCAGCGGTCGCACCCTTGCGTGACCGAGTCTTCGGACGCGCCGTCCGCGTCGGCGTCGCTGGCCACGTTCACGGCGTCGATGAAGAGGCCGGCGTTCGCGTTATTGGCGCCGTCGACCGTGTCGTAGAACAGCGTCACCGACACCGTCTTGCCCGCGCTGTTCGCCGGCAGGGGCACGTCGATGTTCGTGGTGCCGGTGGCTGCGGTGTCGACGTGCGTCGAGAAGGCCAGGGCGCTCGCCGGGGCGTCGGCCCGACACTCCGTCGCGGGCGTGTTGAAGCACACGCCGAACACGTCCTTGCCGGCCGCGGCCTCGCCGCGGAGGCGGTACGACACGCGCAGGCTGGGGCTGAGCGAGCCGGACGAGACATCGAAGCTGCGGGTGAGCGTGGCATGCACCGGCTTCACGCCCGAGTGTGTGCTCACCGTGCCCGTGCGGGCGGTCCACCAGCCGATCTCGGTGGGGAGCGAGGGGTTCGGCCCGTGGGTGAAGAGGCGTGTCGCGGCGTTGGCGTCGGGGTTGTCGTCGGCGGCCACGAAGGCCGCGCCGCCGCGGTTGAGATTGAGGACAGTGCCGCATGGGGCGCACGCGGCGTCCGACCCGCAGGTGACGTCCGCACAGTCGACCTGACCGTCGCCGTTGTCGTCTGCCCCGTTGGCGCAGTCCTCCACGCCGCAGTCCGAGTCGAGCGCGTCGGCGACGCCGTCGCAGTCGTCGTCTCCCACCACGCCACACTGCTCTGCGGCGGCGGGGTTCACGGCGGCGTTGGTGTCGTCGCAGTCCAGGTCGGGGGCGGTGCACTCGGCCGCGGTGGCCGGGCCCGCGGCGTCGACGTAGGTGTCCTTGTCGGCGTCCCAGCAGCGGTCGCAGCTGCCCGCGACGCCCTCGAAGGCGCCGTCTACGTCAACGTCCGACCCGACGATCAGGCGTGACACGCGGAGACCCTTTCGCCCGGCGGAGCCCCCTGCGGGCGCGTCGATGGCGAACGCGAGCGTCACGGTGGACCCAGCGTGGGCCGTGAGGTCGAGGAAGACGTGGTCGAAAACACCGTCATTGAACGATGGCGGGCTGGGCACGCCGAAAGGGGCCAGGCCTGGAGTGGTGTCGCGGCTCGTGCGGTAGAGCGGGTTGGGGGTGTCCTTCGTACACGGCACGCCGACGCAGACCGTGAAGGTGTCCTGGTGCGTGTCCTCGGCGGACGCCTTGCTCTTCAGCGAGAACACCACCTCCACGCGCGGGCTGGGCGCTTCGCCCGCCGCTGGCACCGCGACCGGCACCGTGAACACGTCGGACACCGCCGATGGGGTGAGGCCCGCGAGCCCGCCCGAGGCGATGAGCCCGTCGCCGGTGGCCTGGGCCCAGGTGAAGACCGCCGTGGGCACGGTGACCGGACCCTGGCCGGTGTCGAACGTGAGGTCGACGTTGCAGGGCGAGCAGAACGGGTCGGCCGCGCAGGCCGGATCCGCGCAGTCCGCGCCGCCGGCGGCGTCGTCATCGATGCCGTTCGCGCAATCTTCCGCGGCGCGCGCGAAGGGCGCGGCCAGTAGGAGGCTGGTGAAGAGGACTCTCGTCATGGTGTTCCCGTCGGCGCTGCGAGGGCCGCTGGCGCCCAGACGAAGCCCGTGTTGAAGCGGAACGTGGGCGCTCCGAGGCCCTGGACCAACCCGGCGCCGAGCCCGAGCTCGAAGGCCAGTGAATCGATGATCCACCAGCGCGGCCCGAGCATGATCTCGACGGCTGTGGTGTTGGTGTTGTCGAAGGCCTCCGCGGTGAGCGGCGTGCGACCCTGGAGCTCGAAGGCGAGGCCGAGGCGGCGGTCGAAGAGCTCGACCAGGACGCCGAGGCCGAAGGTGAGCTCGTTCCCGAACGTGGCGCTGAGGTAGGAGCTCTCCTCGAACCGAATCCGGACGCCGAGGTTGAGCGAGAGGCGCGCGATCGACCACGCGTGATCGAGGATCGCCGCCGCGATGAGGCCTGCGCCAGGGTCTCCCCGGAAGCGGTCGCCGTCGCCGGTGGGGACGGTGGCCGCGAGCTCCAAGCCGACGCCGAAGCCCGCTGTCCCGGTGGCGAGCGGGGTGCCCTTGATGCGGACGACCATATCCCCGAGGCCGGCGCCAGAGACCCCGGCGAGCGAGGTGGCGCCGTCGCCGGAGCTCATCGCCAGGCCCAGCGGCAGGGTGAGGTCTAGCGACAGGAAGCCGAAGAGCCCCACGCCAACGTTCACGTCGGCGAGATATTGCTCCTTGACCACCGTCTCGGTGTGGTCGCCAGCGCTGAGCTGAAGGACGTCCCGCGCGCCGTGGAACAGGACGTGTCCGTAGGGTTGCCAGGCGGGGCCGACGTCCGCGGACTCGACCGCGAACAGGCGGTACCGGCCGCCGGCCGGCGAGAAGTTCACGAGGTTGACGTTGCCTTCCGCTGGTGGCGCCGCGGCAGCCGCCAACGGACCGAGGATCAGCCAGAGGACGAGGCAGGACCGGATGTGCTTCACGCTGGACGCGCTCCTCGCGAGGTCTCGTCGCGCCGAAGTCGGGGCCGCTCTCTGGGCCGACGGTGGGCGATGTGCCGCAGGATCGCAGTGTAGCTCCCCAAGGTCAACCGAATCGGCCGCGCGGTGTCCCGGTGTCTTGGCGGGTGAGCCTTCCGGTGTGCCCTTCGAGGGCAACGAGGTTGACACCTCGAGACAGCCGCCTAACGTCGGCGCCCAACACCTCGGCACCACGAACTCGCGGCCAGCGAGTGGGGAATCGGGGGGTGTGCGGGCGCTGGATTCGCCACAGAGACCCCCGGTGCTGCGGCCCTAGCCCGACTTGAACGGATCGGAGTAGAGAGATGCCTATCTACGAATACGGCTGTGAGGCCTGCGGCAACGAATTCGAGCTCATGCAGAAGGTGGGCGCCGAGGCCCCACAGTGCCCGAAGTGCGCTGCGGCGACTCAAAAACGGATCTCCCGCACGTCGTTCCAGCTGAAGGGCGGCGGTTGGTACAAAGACGGCTACTCGGGCAAGAGCAACCAGAAGAGCGAGTCCACCAGCTCGGAGCCGGCGGCCTCCGCGTCGTCAACGGCCACACCGGCTCCTGCTCCGAAGGCGGATTCGAGCACCCCGTCCTCCACCCCTTAGCCCGCTGCCACTCCATGCGCGTAGGGCTCCTCACAGGCGGCGGCGACGCCCCTGGGCTCAATGGGATCATCGAGTCCGTGGTGCGCTCGTTGGCGCTGGCTGGACATGAGGTCGTCGGGATTTGCGACGGCTTCGAGGGCGTCTTTGAGGGGCGCGTTCGCTCGCTCACGCCAAACGACGTGCACCTGATCCACGCCACCGCCGGCACGCTCCTCGGCACCTCGAACCGCGTGGGCACCCGGGGCCGCGAAGCCGAGTTCTACGCCGCTTACCGCCGGCTCGTGCTCGACGGGCTCATCGTGGCCGGCGGCGACGGGACCTTCGCCGGCCTCTCGCCCTTCGTCACCGAGACCACCGAGTGGGGCCCGCCAATCCAGCTCGTCGGTGTGCCGAAGACCATCGACAACGACCTCCGCGGCACCGACCTCACGTTCGGGTACGACACGGCGTGCTCCGTCGTGGCGGAGGCCGTCGACGGGCTCCGCCTCACCGCGGAGGCGCATCGCCGGCTCATCGTCGTGGAGGCCATGGGTCGGACGGCCGGGTGGATCGCGCTCGGCGGTGGGCTCGCCTCCCACGCCGACGCCATCCTAATCCCGGAGCGCCCCTACTCCCTGGACGCGCTCACGCGCTTTGTCGAGGGCCGTCGCCAGGTGGGCCAACGAGGCCTCGTGGTGGTGGTCGCGGAGGGCGCGGCCGCCCAATCGGAGAGCGTGGCCGTGGCGCGCCAGGTCGACACCGGCCCGGCAGTGGCCGGCGGGCCTGACCCGTTCGGCGTGAACCGAGGGCCCGAGGCGCAGCGCCTGGGCGGCATCGCTGCGCGTCTGGCGGGGCGCCTCGAGGAAGCCACCGGCTGGGAGAGCCGCGTTGTGGTCCTGGGCCACCTCCAGCGCGCGCGCGCTCCCACCACCACCGACCGCTTCCTGACCACGGCCATGGGCGTGGAGGCGGCCCGGATGGTCGTCGAGTCGGCGTTCTCCCAGGCCGTGGTGTACCGGAGCGGGAGCGTGACCCGCGCTCCCATCTCCGACCTCATCGGCGAACCCCGTCGCGTGGGTCCGGACCACCCCTGGATCCGGGCGGCCGAGGCGCTCGGCATCTTCGTGTGAGCTTCACCGCGGGCGAGCGCGCCGAAACCGCGCCGCCTCCCCGCCTCCCCGCCTTACAGTGATACAGCCTCAGCGAGTAGCCGCGTCTCCGAAGCGGGTCGAGTCCCGAAGGATCACCACGCCCAGCACCGTGCTGGCCAGCGCGACGGCTGCGGCCGCTCCGAAGAGGCCGGCGCCCTGGGAGTGCTCGTAGAGGTATCCTGCCGCCACGGACGACACGGCACCCCCGAGCCCGAAGCCGAACGCGTAGAGCACGGCCTGGACGGTGGCGAGGGCGGTCTTGGGGACCAGCGCCGACAGCCACACCACCACCGTGAAGAAGGCGATGCCGAACGTGAAGCCGTGCAGCGACATCAGCGCCAGGAAGAGCCACGGCGAGGAGGTCGCGGCAAACAGGCCGCACTGGATGGCACAGAGCGCCAGGCAGGCGTTCAGAACGTGCCTCGCCTCGAACCGACCGAACCACGGGACCGCCTTGGCGAAGAGCAGGATCTCGGCGATCACCCCCACCGCCCAGTACGCAGACACGGCGCTATCGGGCACCCCGAGGCGATTCAAGTGCAGCGGTAGGAACTGGAAGAACCCGCTCATCGCTACGCGCCACAGGAAGATCACGAGGAACAGCCGCAGGACCGCCGGCGCCATGATGTGGCGGAGCGCGGCGCGGAGGCCAGGGTTCGCGGACACGCTGGCCGTTGCGTCGGGGCGCTCGGCCCGCACGTGCCGGAGGACCACCCAGACGGTGACTGCGAGCAGCGCCGTGAGCACGGCAGGAGTCGCTTCACGGCTGCTCAGCGCCAGGATCCCCGAGAGGAGGAAGCCCCCCGCGATGAAGCCGAGCGACCCGTAGATCCGGTGGCGTCCGAAGGTGCCCCCCTCACGGGTCACCAGCTGCAGCGTGGCGGTGTCCGTGGCGGGCAGGATCCCCTCCCGGAACCCATGGAACACGATCGTCGAGGCCATGAGCAGCGCGAAGTCGGTGGTGAGGAGATGAGGGAGGAAGCCGAGGAGGCTGCCAACGGCCGTGAGCGCGAGGACGCGACCGGGGTGGCCGTCGCGGTCGGCGAGCCGTCCCCAGAAGAGCGGCGTGACGATGAGGCACGCCGAGCGCGCGGCGCCCAGCCAACCCACGTCGACGTCGGACCAATCATGGGCCTCGAGCCAGAGCGGCAGGTAGTTGCCCTGCCCGCCGAGGAACATGAAGAGGACGAAGTAGAGCGTGCGGATTCGCAGGGTAGCGGGCGACACGGGCGCGGGTTCTACTCCTCCGCGAGCAGCGCGTCGATGTCCGCGCGCAGGGCCGTGAGCTCCGGCTCGGTCTCTTTGTAGATGTGCCGGACGATGCCCTTCTTATCGATGAGGTAGGCCAGCGGGAACAGCGTGAGCTGCTCGCCGATCCGGTTGTAGGCGTCGACCACGGCGTTGTCGTAGTCGATCAGCATCGGGAAGGTGATCTTCGTGCTGCGCTTCGAGCCCACCGCGTTGGGGACGTCGTCACCGACGTGGACGGCCAGCGGCGTGTAGGCGGTTCCGAGAAGGGCCTGGTGGATGTGCTGTTCGACTCGAGGCAACTCCTCGAGACAGCTCGTTCAGTAGGCGTTGAACAGCTTTACGTGGATCACGCGCCCCATGAGGTCGCCCAGGCTGACGAGCTCACCGTCCGTGCCCGGCATGGAGAAGGGCGTGGCCACGTCGCCCACGCTGAGCCGCTTCGGGTTGACCGTGACGGGGAGGGAGTAGCTGGGCTCGCCCGGCTCATTGGTGCTGAAGCTGAGGGTGCCCTCCAGGGGCTCGGCGCCGGTGACCTTGAGCTCGAGGAAGGCGACGTCGTCCGCCGCCACCGAGAGCGCGGCGGAGGTGTCGAGGTCCAGCGAGAGGCGCGGATGATCCACCGTGAGCCCGCGCACCTCCAGGGGCAGGGCGCCCTTGTTGCGGAAGAGCACGCCGGCCGACCCGCCGTCGAAATCGGCAGTGGCCTCCACCTGGATGCGCTGGGGCGTCAGCGCCAGCTCGGGTGCCACGGCCGTGGCGTCGAGCGCGAGCTCGGTCACCTCGGCCGCGCCCCTCACGCTCACGTGCGTGGCGTCCAAGGCCACGAGGTCGAACGCCCGCCGCTGCCCGAAGTGCTCACTCGCCAGGCGGCGCGGCGCGGCGGTATTGCTGACGTCGTAGAGCACCACGCGGTCCCAGTCCGCCGTCACGGCCAGCGAGCCCGCGATAGCCAGCGCGAGCCCCGGGCCTGGGTAGGGGGTGAGTCCCACGCTGGTCAGGGTCTCGCCCTCGAAGACCAGGGTGTGGAGCGAGCCGCCGGCCTCGAGGCCCACGACGAGCCCGTCGGCGCCGCGTGCCACAGCCGACGCGGGGAGCTTGGTGGGCACCTCCGACACAACGACCGCGTCCGGCCAGCTGCCCTTCACCAGCGCGAAGCCGTCCTGCCCTCGGGCGAGCACGCGGAGCCCGTCCTCGAGCGGCAGCACCGCGCGCACGGCGCCCAGCGCCGAGACCGTGACTGGCGCGATGGAGAGGTCGAGGGGCGCCACGGCCACGCCCGCGGCGCCGAGGGCCGCAACAAGGCGGTCCCCGTCGACTGCAAGGCGTTGGACCACGAGGCCGGCCTCGAGCTTCTGCGGCTCGCCCGCCAGCGGCACCCGATACCAGGCGCCGGCCGAGTCGACCGCGTACAGCGTGTCGCCCTGCGCCGTCAGGGCGAGCGCGGGCGCGTCGAGCGTGGCGACGAGCTCTGGGCCAGCGGCCGCCAGTCGGACGATCTCGCGCTCGCGACTCGTGTACAGCGCTCCAGAGGCCTGGGTGAGCGTGGCGAGCCCCACCGCACGTCCCACGACCGTCGGGGCGCCTGCGGCGATGGGGTCGCCCGGATGGGCGCCTACGACGCCGTCGTCGGGCGAATCCATGGTCCCGTCCGTGGTAGTGACGGTGTCAGCCGCGGAGACGTCGTTCGCGCCCGGGGCGGGGGTGGCCTCCGTGGAGCAGGCCGCGGCGACCGAGGCCGTGAGGGCGATGCGCCGGAGCACACGAAGAGGTCGGAGAGGGGAGTACCGTTCGCACATGCCCCCTATCCTCCTGGAACTCGCTGCCCGCGTCCACGATGAGCGATGTCCGCGGCAACCCGGTGAGGCGGGTGGAGCGGGGTCCCCTGCCTACGGTCGGAACACCAGGACGAAGACGTCGTAGAACGCGTGCGTGTAGACGGCGATGGCGAAGCCCCGAGCCCAGTACAGCACGCCGAAGATCCCACCGGCGAAAGTGCGGAACCAGAACGCGAAGGTATCGAAGGGCTCTGCGCGGAAGTGCGCGAGTGAGAAGAGCACGCTCGAGATCGCCAGCGCCAGGACGCCGATCGCGAAGGGGGCGTCTACGAACCGCCGCCCGAGCGCGATGAGGCCCCCCATGAGCAGCAGCCGGAACACCAGCTCTTCGTGGATGCCGGCGCCGGCGCTGAGGACTAGCCGCGAGAGGAGCGTGCCGTCGGCCTCAGGGCCTAAGAGCCTCGCCTCCGCCATGACTTGGAGGACCACGGTGCCGAGGCCCAGCGCGTAAGCGAGCGACTCGACGAAGACGGGGATGAAGTAATCGCCCGTGCCGCGACCCTTCCCGTCCAGCCACACGACGCCCACGCCGAATGCGAACAGGATCGCGAGGTTGAGGAGCAGGAAGGTGCGCCCCCCGAAGGTGAGGAGGTAACGCGTGACGAAGTCTGCGCCGTTGAGCGCCTCGACCCCGACGATCAGGAGGCCTGCCTGGTACGCCACGAGCAGCGGCGCGACCATCAGCAGCGACACACCGAGGCGGCGCGTCTCGGTGAAGTACTGCCACATCAGGGCGCTGGGGGAGCGATCTCCGGCTTGGGGGTCTCCGGGGTTGGCGCCTGGCCCGTCACCTGGGCCAGCACCCGCCCGAGGGAGCGGTCGTTGTACCCGGTGGGGGAGGTGAAGCGCCGCCCGTTGATGAAGAGCGTGGGCGTGCCCTTCACCTCGGCCCGCTCGGCCTCCTCGCGATCACGGCCCAGCACCTTGTCGGCCCGCTTCTCGTTCACGCACTTGCCCACCGCGGCCACGTCCACGCCCGCGGCCTTCAAGAGGCCCTCGCGCGCCTTCGCCGACAGGTCTTTCTGGTGCTCCACGTCCAGGAACTGCCGGTAGACCTCCCAGAACTTGCCCTGCTCAGCGGCGCAGATCGCCTCCACGGCGGCCGCTCGGGCCTCGGTGTGGAAGTCCTGCGGGAAGTGCTTGAAGTAGAGCTTGAGCTTGCCCGGGAACCGAGCGATCGCGCGGTCCAGGATCGGCACGAGGCGGCTCGAGAACGGGCACTGGAAGTCCGAGAAGAGCACCAGGGTCACGGGGCCATCCGCGGCGCCAAGGGGTGCGCCCGTGAGCTCGAAGTCGATCGCGGCCCCGCCCAACGGCTGACGCTCCTGACCCTTGGCGATGATCGCGGCGTAGAGCTCGGCCCGCGGGGTCCCGGCGGTGGCCAGCGCCTCGGCCTTGGCGGCCTCCTCGTCCACCAGCGCCGTCAGCTCCTCCAGGGTACGAGCGCCCACGAGTCGTCGCCCGTTCACGTAGAGGTTCGGCGTCCCGATCGCGTCCACCCGTGCCGCCAGCGCCTGGTCGGCCTCGATCGAAGCGCGCAGCGCCGGCCCGGCGAAGGCAGCCTCTAGCCCCTCGACGGGCGCCTCGGCGGCCCGCAGCGCGGCCTCCAGATCGGCGTCCGCCAGCGCGGGCTGGCCGCTGAGGACGTGGCGCGCGAACGGCCAGAAGCGCCCGTGCGTGGCTGCCCACGCCCCATAGAGGGCGGCGCGAGCGGCGCGAGGGTGCACGGCCAGCGGCTGGTGCTTGAAGACGAGGCGGGTGGTGGGGCGCTGCTCACGGAGCGACTCCAGCGTCTTCGAGAGCCGCGCGGTGAACGGGCACTCGAGGTCCCCGAACAGCACCAGCGTGACGGCGGCGTCCGCGGGTCCTTCCGAGGCGTCGTCTGCGTCCACCGGGACCTTCCAGACCGTGGCGTCTGGCGGCGGGAGCGCCGGCGGCGGAGCGGGCTTGGGCGTGGCGCCGTCGAAGAGCACAGCGGCCAGCTCCGCGTTGTTCGCGCGGGTCCGCGTGGTGATGCGGTCGCCCTCGACCGGCGCAGTGAGCTCCTCGTTCACGAGGGCCTCGAGGGCCTCGAACGTGACCTGGCCATCGAGGCGGCGCCCATTCACGAAGAACGCGGGCGTCCCCTTGACCCCCAGCGCGAGCGCGAGCGCCCGATCCGACGCCACCCGCGCGGTCACCTCCGGCGCGGTCCGATCCCGGTGGAAGGCGATCGCGTCGATGCCGACGCCGTCGGCCAGGCCCTGGAGGCGATCGTTGGTGAGCCCCGCGCCCGCCTCGACCACCTTGTCGAAGAGCTGCCAGAAGCGGCCCTGGACGTGCGCGGCCACGGCGGCCACGGCGAGCCGGTGGGCGCCTGGGTGGAGGTCGAGCGGGTTGTGCCGGTACTCGACTCGCACCGTGCCGTCTGGCCGGCCGTGCTTCTCGATCAGCTTCCGGACCACCGGGGTGGCGCGGGCGCAGTGGGGGCACTCGAGGTCCCCGAACCAGATCACGAGCACGCCCGGCGCCGCGGCGCCGAGGCTGGGGGCCGACGCGATGACGGCCTGGCGGTCAGGGACTGGCGGAGCGGCTGGGGCGGCGCTGGGGGTGGCCGGTGCGGCGCTGGGGGCGGCCGGGGCGGTCACGCTGGGCGCTGTTGCGGCGCCGGGGGCCGCTGGAGTGGGGTCGACGCACACCTTCTGCACGCAGATCCGCTCGCCTTTGCAGTCCTTGTCCGCCACGCACCCGTCGGCGGGCGCGGGATCTCCAGACCGACAAGCGGCGGCGAGCACGAGCAGAAGCGCGAAACGAGGACTCACGGGACACCTCTTGGTTCAGGGGACTCTGTGGCTCGGACGGTACCGGTGATGCACCCGATGGTTCGGGCCTCGGGAGCGAGCCGACGCGTTGCTCAGTCGGGGTCCATGAGGACGACGATCTTGCCGAAGACGTCGCGCCCTTCGAGGGCGGCGTGCGCCTCCCGAATCGCTTCGAGCGGGAAGGTCCGGTCGACCATGGGCTCTAGCCGGCCGTCGGCGACGAGCCGCGTCAGCTCGAATAGCTCGCCGCGGGAGCCCATGGTGGACCCGAGGATCGAGAGGTTCTTGAAGAAGACACGGCGAAGTTCGACGGACACGTCCGAGCCGCTGGTGGCGCCGCAGGTGACGAACGAGCCGCCGGGGCGCAGCGCGCGGATGGAGCCCTCGAAGAAGGCCTTGCCGACATGGTCGATCACCACATCCACGCCCACCTTGCCCGTGGCCTCGAACACCGCCTTCGACCAGTCGACGTCGGTGCGGGTGTCGTACGCGGCCTCGGCGCCCATGGAGAGCGCGCGGGCGCACTTGTCCGCGCCCCCGGCGGTGGCAAAGATCTGTGCGCCGTGGAGGCGGGCGATCTGGAGGGCGGCGCTGGAGACGCCGCTGCCCGCGGCGTGGATGAGCACCGTCTGCCCGGGGCGGATGTTGGCGCGCGCGACCAGCATATGCCACGCCGTCAGGAAAGTGAGCGGGTAGGCCGCCGCTTCGGCCCAGCTGAGGCGCGCTGGCTTCGGGACCAGGTTCTCCCGCGGCACCACGACCAGCTCGGCGCAGCCGCCGTTCCGGTGCTCGCCGAAGATGCCGTAGCGCTTGCACAGGTTGTCGCGCCCGGAGTTGCAGACCTCGCAGCGCCCACACGAATAACCGGGGGCGATGATCACCTCGGTGCCCGGCGTCACGCCCTCGCCCTCGACGACCACGCCAGCCATGTCGCAGCCCGGGATGAGCGGCAGCGGGAACTTGAAACCCGGCAGGCCCTTCCGAGCCCAGAGATCCATGTGGTTCAGGGCCAGCGCCTTGACGCGAACCAGCACCTCGCCCGGTGCCCGCTTCGGGTCGTCGACAGACTCGATGTTGATCGCGTCGAGCCCCCCGTGGGCCCGGATGATGGCGGCGCGCATGGGACCTCCTCAGGGGCCGCGAGCCTAAGGGCGGCGCGACCCTTTGGCAATGTCGTCGCCGGCTTGCCCGCTGGGCCGTGCCCCTGCGCGAAGCGGCCGCGGATGGGTCGATCGCGGTCGAACGCGCCGCCCTAGGCGCCTCGCGGCGCGTAGACCGCGAGGAGCTCGGCGGCGTGGCCTCGATTGAGCGTGTCGCTGCTGATGCTCCGCCGCACGGCGAACGACTCGATCTGGGCGGCGCCGTAGAGCCGGCGCGTCACCGGCGTGTCGTGGTTCGAGATGACCACCGTGGCCCCGCGCTCCGCCGCGCGCTCGGCGAAGAAGGCCAGGCGCTCCTGATCCGCCAGGCCGAACGAGCGATCCGTGTAAGACGCGAAGTACGACGTGGCCGACAGGGGGACGTAGGCCGGATCGCAGTACACCACGTCGCCTGGACCCGCCTCGGCGAGGCTGAGCTCGAAGTCCCGCGAGCCGAGCTCGGCGTCGGCGAGCCGCGCGCTCAGGCGCTCCAGGGCCTCCCGCGGGTGCAGGGTTCTGGCGTAGCGCCCGAAGGGGACGTTGAAGACGCCCTTCGAGTTCACGCGGTAGAGGCCGTTGAAGCCGTGGCGGTTCAGGTACAGGAAGAGCGCCGCGTCGCGCACGCTGCCGGGCGCGAGGCGCGCATTGAACTCGGCGCGGAGCGCCTCGAAGGCCTCGCGGTTGTTGCAGGCCTGGAAGAGCGGGGCGCTCTCCTCGAGCAGCTCGGACGGTAAGTCCCGGACCACGCGATAGAAGTTGATGAGCCGCTCGTTGTAGTCGGACAGGTACAAGCGCCGAGGCCCAGCGTTCAGCGCCACCACGCACGAGCCCAGGAACGGCTCGATCAAGCGCTGACCCGGCGGAAGCTTCGGGAGGATCCGGCCGAGCAGGGCGAACTTCCCGCCAGCCCACTTGAGCGGCGGGCGATGGTAGTCAAGGGGGGCCACGGCCCGCGTCTCGCACGTTTGGCCCCAGCTCGGCAAGGCGCGTCAGCGATTTCGACGCGCCGGCCGCCCGCGTCGCGTTGACGTCGGACCGCTCAGGGTGCAACTAGACCGCCCATGCGACCCCTGGCACTGACCCTCGAGGGCTTCACGTCATTCGCCACCTCGCGGCGAATCGACCTCGCCGATCTCGGGGTCTTCTCCATCGGGGGCGCCACGGGTGCGGGCAAGTCGTCGATCCTCGACGCGCTCCTCTTCGCGCTCTACGGCGAGGTGCCGCGCACCGGCAAAGCCGTGAGGGAGCTCATCACCACAGGCCAGGAGCGGCTCTCGGTGGTGCTGGACTTCGCGCTGCGCGGAGAGCGGTACCGGGTGGCTCGGGGGATCTATCGCGGGACGCGCCCCACCGAGGCGCAGCTCGAGCGGATCACCAACCCAGAGGACCCACGGATCCTGGCCGAGGGCGTGCGCCCGGTGAACGACGCTGTGGTGCGCCTCCTTGGCCTCGACTTCAGCGCGTTTTGTCGCGCGGTCGTCTTGCCGCAGGGCGAGTTCGACCGCTTCCTGCGCGGTGAGCACACCGAGCGCCGTAGGGTCCTCACCGGGCTGCTCGGGCTCGAGGTCTACGAGCGGATGCGAGCCGAGGCGTCCACGCGGCACGGGTCGGCGAAGCTCGAGGTCGCGGCGTTCGAGGCGCGGCTGGCTCGCGAGTTCGCCGGCGTCGAGCCCGCCGCCAAGGAGGCCATCGAAGCGGAGCTCGTGCAAGCCCGCGCCTCAGTGGACGAGGCGCGAGAGGCCGCGGCGGCGGCGCGCTCATTCACGGCACGGATGGCGGCGCTCGCCGAGGCCACCCTGGAGCTCGACGCGGCAGACGCCGCCTTGTCCGAGTCGGAGGCCGAGGCGGCACAGCTCGCGGCGGACCAGGAGCGTCTGAGCGAGGCCCGTCGTGTCGCGCCGGCGGCGCCTCTCCTGGACGCGGCGGCAGAGGCGGAAGCCGTGGCCGAGGCATCCCGACTGCGCGCCGCGGGTCTCGGGGTCGTTTCCCGGCGCGCACGGGAGCGCCTCCACACGGCAGAAGCCGCCAACGTCGGGCCCGATCTCGGGCTGCGCTCCCGGCGCGACGCGCTGCGCGCCGCGCTCCCTCGCCTCCTCGCAGTAGCCGGGCTACGCCGCGAACGCGAGGCCGTCACGGCGCGGCAGGCTGCCGCGTTGCCGCGCTGCGAGGCCGCTGAGGCCGCCGAGCGGGGCGCCAAGCGCCGGCTCGACGCGTGCGCGGAGGCGGTCGCCACCGCCGAGAAGGCACAGCGCACCGTGGACCGGGAATCGCTGGATCGCCTCGCCCGCCTCGATCCCGTGGCGCGGGTCTTGCTCGCGGAGCGGCCCCTGCTGGCCGAGGCGCGCCGCGCCGTCGAGCGGCAGCTCGCGGAGCTGGCCACGCGGGACCTGGCCGTGGGCGAGCGCCGTCGGGCTTTGGGGGTCGCCGGGGCGAGCGTGCGGGGACTCGCTGAGACGGTGGCTCACCTCGAGGCGTCAGCGCACCAGCTCCCCGCGTCGAAGCTGCGGGCCACCCTGGCGGTCGGGTCGCCTTGTCCCGTCTGCGAGGCCACGGTCTTGGGTCTGCCTCCGCCGCTGAACGTGGACGTGGCCGCCTTGGACGCCGCGCGCCGGCGGCTCGCGCTGGCGGAGGCCGATGCCATGGCGATGGAGCGCGCCGTGCACCAGGCCGAGGCGCAGATCCAGGCGGCCGAGCAGCTCCTAGCCGGCGTGCAGGCGGATCGAGATCACCGCCAGCGCTCGCTCGAGGCGGCCCGCGCCACGCTCGGCGCCGAACCCGAGGAGGTGCTCGCTGCCGCGGAGCGCGCCACGACCGAGGCCCGCGAGGCCGAGCGGCAGGGCCAGGCCCTAGCTGCGGCAAAGCAGGCGATGCAGCTCGCGGCGCGCGAACACGAGGGGGCCGCAGCCGCGCTGGCTCGCGAACAGGGGCTCGTGGCCGAGCTGGCCGCCGAGCTGGCCGGGCTGGACCAGCGCCAACGGAACTTGGAGGCGCTCTCCAGTGAGCAGCGACCCCCAGACCCCGAGGCGGCCGTGCTGGGAGCCCCGCCGCAAGTCGTCGAGGGACTTCAACCCGAGCTCATCGCCTCCCCCGAGCGCGCCCTCGAGGCTCTGGAGGCGCAGGTGGCGGCCGACGACGCTGCGCGGGCCGCGGCTGCCGCCACTCTCGACGCGGCGCGCCTCGACGCCGCCCGCGCCGAGGCGTCCACCACGATGGCCGACGAGGAGCACGCGCGGCACGCGGAGGCGGCGTCGCGCGCCGTCCAGGCGCTCGCGGAGGTGCTTGGGCGGCTGGGCCTCGATCGGGCGGGCGTCGCACGAGCGCGGCTCGAGCCCGGCGCCACGGCGGCGCTGGAGCAACGCGTCACCGAGGCCCGCGAGGCGCGTATGAGCTGGTTGTCTCGCCGGGCGCGAGCGCTGGAGCTGCTCGGCGGCCAGCGCGTCCCGGCACCCGTCCTCGAGGCCGCCCGCGAGGCAGAGGCGGAGGCGGGTCGCCGTGCCGAGGAGTGCCTTCGCGCGCTGGTCACACTGGAGACCGATCTCGCCCAGCTCGTCCGGCGCCTCGCCGAGCGCGCGGAGGTGGCGGAACAGCTGTCCGCGGCCGACGGTCGCCAGCGGCTCTGGAACTCGCTCGCCACCCACCTGAAGACCGACCGCTTCCAGGCCTATCTGCTCGAGGAGACGTTCAAGGAGCTGGTCGTCGAAGCGTCGGTTCGCCTGAGCGCGTGGACGGCAGGCCGGCTCACGCTGGGCTTCGAGGGCGACCGCTTTCGCGTGGTCGACGCCGAACACGCGGGCGAGTCCCGCGCGATCGAGACGCTGTCTGGGGGCGAGACCTTCCTCACCTCGCTGGCCCTGGCGCTGGCGCTGTCCGAGCACATCCAGCGAGCCCAGGGCCGCGTGCAGCTCGAGGCCCTGTTCGTGGACGAGGGCTTCGGCACCCTCGATCCCGAGCGCCTCGAGCCGGTGGCGGAGGCGCTCCTGTCGCTCGGGGAGTCCGGCCGCCTCGTGGGCGTGGTGAGCCACATCGCCGAGCTCAACCGCCAGATGCCCACGTGCCTCAGGGTCGCTCGCGCGCCCGACGGGTCCACCGTCACCCGAGAAGACGCGGGGTCCGAGGAGTGAGCCCGGGCCTACCACGCACCTTCGGGGCGTTCTTCGGGCGCTTCGCCGGCCTCAACGTGGTCCAGCGCGACGTGATCCCCGTGATCCTCGACGGGCGCTCCGCCGTGGTGGTGGCCCCCACCGCCAGCGGCAAGACCGAGGCCGCGGTCGCGCCCCTCGTGGAGCGCTGGGTGCCGCCGGACTCGGACGCGCTGCTCGTGCTCTACGTGGTGCCCACGCGCGCCCTCGTGAACGACCTGCGGCGGCGCCTCGAGGCCCCGCTCGCCGCGCTGCGAGTCCGCCTCGCCGCGAAGACCGGGGAGGTCATGACGCTCTCGGCGCGCGAGTCCTCCGGGATCCTCGTCACCACCCCCGAGAGCCTCGACTCGCTGCTCTGCCGCCGCGCCGCGCTCTTCGGCGCGCTACGCGCCGTGGTTCTCGACGAGGTCCACCTGCTGGACGGCACCTACCGCGGCGATCAGCTGCGCATCCTGTTGTCGCGGCTCGAGTCGCTCACGCCGGGCCCCCTGCAGCGCGTGGTCCTCTCGGCTACGGTCGCCGACGCCGAGGGGCTGGGCCAACGCTACGCGCCCGGAGCCACCGTGATCCGCACCGGCGAAGCGCGGCCGATCGCGCTCGAGACCGCCCCGAGCCGCGAGGCCGTGGTCGCGCGTCTACGGGAGTCGGGGCGCCTCAAGGCGCTCTGGTTCTGCGACAGCCGCGCCCAGGTCGAGAAGGTGGCGGAAGAGCTCGCCGCAGTCTGGCCGCGCAACCGCGTGGCGGTGCACCACGGCAGCCTCTCCCAGCGGGAGCGCCACGACGCCGAGGCGGCCCTGCGCGAGTGGACGTGGGGGATCTGCGTGGCCACCACGACGCTGGAGGTGGGCATCGACATCGGCGACGTCGACGCCGTGGTGCTCGAGGCCCCGCCGCTCACGGTGTCGGCCTTCGTGCAGCGCGTGGGGCGGGGCGGGCGCCGCGAAGACCGCGCGACGGCGGTGGGGCTCTGCCTCGGCGAGGACGACGCCCGCAGCTTCGAGGTCCTGGCCGAGCTGGCGGCGCGCGGTGAGCTCGAGGTCGTCGGGGCGCCGCCGGATCTCAGCGTCTGCGTGCAGCAGGTGCTGAGCGCGTTGTTCGGAGCGCCCTCTGGGCTCCCGCCCACCCAGCTCGAGGCCTGGCTCGAGCCGCTGGCGTCCCGCGCGGTGCTCGGCGCCATCCTCGACCACCTCGAGCGCGAGGACTACGTCGTGCGGGCGCGCGGCAAGCTCATGGCGTCCACCCGCACCATGGATCTCGGCGAGAAGGGACGCGTCCACTCCAACATCCCCGACGGGCGCGAGTCCCAGGTGGTGGACGCGGCCACCGGCCGGACGCTGGGGCGCTCGCTCACCGGCGTGCAGGCGGGCGACACCGTGGTCTTCGCTGGGGCTGCGCGGCGCGTGCTCTCCATCGGTGGCGGGCGCGTCGTGCTGGGTGGCGGTGGCGGGGCAGAGCCCGGGGCGCGGCCAGCCTTCGCACGCCGCCGTGAGCGCGGAGGCTTCGCGTGGCTGCTGCCGGAGGCCTTGCGCTGAGAGCGGGTGGAGGGGGTGCTCGCGTGCTCGCCGCCGTCGGGCGGGGCCGCGTGCTGGGGGCCGGCTTACTCCCCGGCTTGCTTCTCGCAACGGAGCAAGACCAGCCCGGGGCCGTCAGACCGTGCGCGACGCCGGATCTCCCCGAACGCCACTGAATACCCCTCGAAGCGGTCGAGCTGATTCGGGTGTGCGGTATCCGGTTCGGCCGGCGTCTTGAAGGAGCCGCTGACGAGCTTGGCCGTGCCGGCGGTGAGGCCCGCGTCCGTGTACCCGCTCCCTCCACCCCCGCCGCCGCCGAGCTTGTCCGACACGGCGCCGATCCACGTGGCCCCGCCGCCGCCTCCGTACCAGCCGCCGCCGCCTCCGCCGCCGCTGCACGCGCCCAGGGCTCCGTGGACGTGACCTGCGCCACCGAGGAGCTTCCCGCCACTGCCGCCCACGAAGTAGCCCTCGTAGTAGTCGCCCACGCCGAGCGCCTTCATTCCTCCGAGGCCTCCTGCGGTCGCGGTGGCGCCACCACCCGAGAATTGAGGGAGCTGGCCGGCTTGCCCGGAGGAGCCGCCCCCCGATCCCCCGGCGTCGACCGTGGGACCTCCGTCGGTGCCCGAGCTGCCTCCACCGCCACCGCCGGCCACGAGGAGATGCGAGCTGCCGCGGAGGACCGCCGAGAATCCCCCCCCGCCGCCGCCGCTACAGCTCGTGCCTGTGTAGCCACCCGGGCCGCCTCCGGGGAGACCGCCCTGCAGGCTCCCGGTTCCGCGCTGTCCCGGGGAGCCGATGTAGACCGCCAGGGACTCTCCGGGGCTGACCGGGAAGCTGCCGCCCGCGAAGCCTCCGCCTCCGCCATTCCCGCCTGCTCCGGCGGGGTTGCCAGCCTTCTGACCCCCGCTCCCGCCACCGGCGCCCCACACGAGCGCCGTGGCCTGCGCGCAACCGTTCGGGACGCTCCAAGACTGCGCTGTTGCCCCCGACGACTTCGGGGCCCACGCCCAGCAGTCGCCTTCCGAACACTGGTACGTCCAGACGCCTGTGCTGGGCGCGCAGACCGCACCATTGGCCGCCGAGCTCGCCGCGCCGCCCTTGCAGAGCCCCTGCTGGCAGGTAGCGCCCGTCCTGCAGGTGTTGCACGGCTGTCCTTCGTTCTGCGTCGTCCACGCCGTCTGGCTCGCGAAAGGGTCACAGATGGCACAACTGTCATGGGGAGCCCCACGCCCGGCGTCGATCGGGTAGCACACTCCGCCGATGAGGCAGGTGAGCGGCGAGATCGCGCCGGCGTTACACGTCCCGCTGACGCACGCGTCCGCCGTGCACGCCTTGCCATCCAGATCGCAGAGGTTCGAGTCGTCGCTCGTGAACTGACACCCGGCGACCGGGTGGCACACGTCGTCCGTGCAGGGCTTCTGGTCGTCGCAGGTGATCGTGGCCACGCTGGTACAGGTGCCGGCGACACACTTGCTGCTCGTGGTGCACACGTTGCTGTCGTCGCAGCTCACCGTGTCCGCGAGCAGGGTCCACTGCGCAGCCCCGGAGGCGACCTTACAGATCTGGCAGCCGTTCAGCGGGTTGGGCGCGTTGTTCGAGTAACACGTCCCCGCGATGAGACACTTCCCCGCTTCCAAGACGCCTTTGCAGGAACCCGATCCGTCGCACGTCGTGCCCGTCGTGCACGAGAGGGCGTCGTCGCAGGGCGTCGTCGCGTCCGCGTTGGTGGACGTGCAACCCGACTGCGGACTGCACGCGTCGACGGTGCAGGGGTTTCCATCGTCGCAGGTCCTCTCCGCACCGAGGCACATGCCCGCGACGCACGCGTCGTTCAGTGTGCACGCAGAGTCGTCGCTGCACGGTGTGCCGTTGGTCACGAGAGTTGCGGCCGGGCAGTTCCCAGTGTTCGGATCGCAAGCGACCGCGAGATGACAAGAATTCGGGGCGACACAATTAATGTGCGGACCCGGCTGACACTGACCGCTCTCGTCGCAAGCGTCCTCCTGAGAGCAGGGGTTGCCGTCATCACAGATCGAGCCGGGCGGAGCGACCGGGTATTCGCAAGTCCCGGTCGCGGACACGCAGGCGCCGGGCTCTCTGCACGATTCGGGAGACGGGCACGCGACGATTGGACCCGGCTTGCACGTCCCGTCGAGACAGGAGTCCGAGGTCGTGCACGGGTTGCCGTCGTCGCACGCGGTACCATCCGGGGTGCCGGCCGAGCCACACCCGGCCGTCGTTGGAGGTTCGCATCGGAGCAGGACCAGCCCCGGCTGGCCCGGGTTGCTTGAGCTAGTCCGCGAGTAGCCAATCGGGGGCGACCAGTTGAGCGGCGAGGTCACGGAAGTATGGAAGTAGCTGGCCCCCCCGCCTCCACCACCGCCGCCGGAGTCGGCTGCGCCGCCTCCGCCCCAACCGCCTCCGCCCGAGCCGCCCCAGCGGTAGCCTCCGCCTCCGCCTCCGCCACCCTTCGCGTAGCTCCCGGTCCCGGCCCCACCCGCGCCACCGGCCTCACCCGCCGGTTGGCCGGCGCCGCCCCCGCTCTTCCCGAGTCCACCGACAGGAGCCACCCCGCCTGACGACGGCCCACCCTGACCCGCCCCCGCCGAGAGCGGATAGGGGCTCCCTCCGTTGTTCCCCGCAAGCGAGGGCCACTGTCCACCCGGACCTCCACCGGCTTGGTAGAACGCGGCTCCCCCGCCGCCACCACCCACGAGCACCATCTGCCCTTTGTGGTGCACGAGGCTGGCGGCTCCGCCGCCGTTGCCACCAATGCCGGTCCCATCCGGCACTGAGCCTCCATCGCCGCCGCGCACGGTCCCGGCGCCTCCAGCGCCGGCGAGGCCGGCCGTGCCTAGACCACCACCCGCGCCGACCCACATAGCGATGATGTCCCCCGGCGAGACGATGAGCCGACCGCCGATCGTCCCTCCGTAGCCACCTTCTCCTCCGCCGGCGCCTGCGACGCGGACATCCAGCTCGAAGCAACCACCCGGCACCGTGAAGCTGTAACCGCGATCCCCCTGTGGGCCCGCCAGCGCCGGATACTGCAGCCAGCAGTCACCGCTGAGGCAGACGCCATCCGGACAGCTCGAGCCAGAGTGGCCGTTTCCTCCCTCACACCGGCCTTCCGCCGAACACGTGGCCCCGCTTCGACAGGGGTTCGAGCTACAAGCCTGGCCCACGAGGAAGGGGATCGGGGTCCACCCGAGCGGATTCGTGAAGGGGTCACACGCGAGACAGTCGGCATCGGGGCCGGACGGGGTCGCGTCGACCTCGTGACAAGCACCATCGATGAAGCAAGTCCCGACGCTCACGTTGGCGAAGGTGCATTGCCCGCCGATGCATCGGTCGGTCGTGCAGCTCAGCCCGTCGCGATCGCACGCCGTCAAGTTCGCCGCCGCCGAATGGACACATCCTGAGAGAGGCGAGCAGCTGTCGACCGTGCACGCGTTCTGGTCGTCACAGCTCAACGTCCCCGTCTGGGCGCAGCTCCCCTGGGAGCACGCTGATGTGGTGGTACACGCGTCCCCATCGTCGCAGGCCAGCAGCTCCGCCTTGAACGTCCAGGCGGTCGGGCTGGTCGACTTACAAAGGCGGCACGGGCCCTTCGGATCGGTCTGGTTGTGCACGAAGCAGGCCCCGTCGATGGCACACGAGCCGGCTTGCACCGGGCCGGAGCAGCCGCCCGCACCATCGCAGGCGTCGTCGGTCGTACAGCTGAGGCCGTCGTCGCACGCCTTGCCCTGGGCGCTGTTGCCCGCGAGCGCGCAGACCTTCAGGCCCTGCCCGAGCTCCGTGCAAATGGTCGTTCGGCAGCCGACGTCCGAACACGGGAAGAGTGTCCCCTTGCACACGCCGCCACTGCACGAATCGTCGAGGGTGCACGAGAGCCCGTCGCTACACGGTCCAGCCTTGGGATCGTGCTGGCAACCGCTCGCGGGCGCGCAGGAGTCGGCCGTGCACGGGTTACCGTCATCGCAGTCGCGCTTCTGTCCGGCGCACTGGCCCGCCGCACAGGCGTCCTCCGCCGTGCACGCGTTACCGTCTGAGCATGTGCCCTGGCGCGCGATGGACTGGCACGCTCCCCCCTCGCAGCCGTCGGTCGTGCAGTCCTGGCCGTCATCGCACGACCTGGGCGTGGACACGCAGGTGTTCGCGACGCACGCGTCATCCGTACACGCGTCGCCATCGTCACAGCTGGCGGCCGTGCTGCTCCCCACGCACGACCCGGCGGTGGCACCCGTCCCGCAGCGGTCCAGATCCGTGCAGGGGTTGCCGTCATCGCAAGCCGTGGTGTCCGGGGCGTACACCGGCGCGCACGTCGCCACACCCTGGACGACATGGCACGCCGAGGCCGCGCAAACGTTCCCCTCGCCGCAGTCCACCTCAGAGCCGCCGCACGCGCCCGAGACGCACTGATCCTCCACGGTACAGGCGTCGCCGTCGTCACAAGGGGGGCCCGACGCCGGCGTGTTGGTGCACGCGCCATCGCAGGCGTCGACGGTGCAAGGATCGCCGTCGTCGCACGCGCGGGGGACCTTCTGGCCGCCAGGCGCGCTCGAGCACACGGCGCACCCGGTCTCATCGATCGTGCCCGCTGCCACGCACTCCTCGCCGAAGATGCAGGCGCCTGTGGCTTCGCAAGGCGCGTCACCACAAGGAGCCGGGCAACTGACCGCAAACTGGCAGACGATGGGAGGGCCCAGCTTCAGGCATCCATCGAGCTGAACGCAGGGGCTCAGCTCGGATGCCTGCGCCGTGCAGTAGAGATGACCCTCGATAGGGCACTCGTCCACACAGCCTACGTCGGGCGGCGACACGTCGTCTGAGGCGTCGGACTCAGGAGGCGCGTCGGCTCCCTCGACGTCGCTCGTGGGGCCCTCGTCGGTGGGCTCCGTCAGGTCCGCGCTGGAGTCCGGCACATCGACGCCATCGGTCCCGTCGGTCCCCGACGCGTCTTCCAGGGGTCCCGCGTCGTCCAGAGCTCCGGTGTCGTCGGGCTCCCAGAGGTCGGGGGCCGCCGCGGTGTCGGGGCCGGTGTCGTCCACCAGCAGGTCGGGCCCGAGCGGCACGTCGGTCGCGGCCGTGTCAGTCCCGCTGGTGTCGGGGGTGGGATCGGGCGCATCGCCGCCCGCATCCACCCCTGAGACGTCGCTTCCAACCTTCACGCATTGCTGCCGGACCCCGTCGCAGACCCACCCGGCGATACAGTCGGCGTTGGTTCGACAGAAGGCATGGCTCTCGGGCTCGAAGTCCCCGAAGCAGCCTGTGACCATGAGCAGGGCAAGGAGGAGTCGCGGCAAAGCCGCGTGCGGGGCTGCAGCCGATAGAGTTCGAAGGTTCATGCGCCGGCAGGGTAACTCGACAGGGTCTGATGCGTCACTCGGACGGCGCCACCCCAATTTCTCCTGCGGCGAGGTGCCGGCGTACACGCCAGTGAAGAGGGACCCAGTCGCGCAGCGGGCGACCGAGCGCCTCGCGATCAGCGGATGGACCTGATCGGGCGGAGGCCGACGTGGTGGAAGCGGTACTCGGGGACCACCGAGAAGCGGTTGGCGGCCCGCAGGTCCCGCGCCCACGCGGCCCAGGACCCGCCCCGGTAGACACGGCGGTCTCCGCTGGGCGGCCCGATGGGATCGGTCGCACGGCCGGAGTAGTCGCCGGCCCAGTCGCCGCACCACTCCCAGACGCCGCCGAGCATGTCGTAGGCACCCCAGCCGTTCGGTGCCTTCTTGCCCACCGTCTGGGGGCCGCAACGGCTCGTCGAGGGCGGGAGCTTCTTCCACTCGGAGCAGTCGAACGCGCCGTCGTAGGCCGCGGCGCTATTGGCCGCGTACCACCCAATCGGGTCCAGCTCCGGGGCCTCGTCGCCGTGCAGTGTGATTCGGCCGGTATAGAGGGGCGTCGTGGACCCCCCGCGTGCCGCGTACTCCCACTCGGCCTCGGTCGGCAGGCGGTACCCGGTGCACCGGGTACCGCTGAAAGTCACGTCGGAGCACGCGAAGTCGCCCCGGCACGAGCCTTCTGACCAGTTCGTGCACCCGCCGCCGACGGTGCCCAGGCACCCCGACAACACGTAGCACTCCGGGAGGTTCTCCCGGCGAGACAGCGCATTCACGTACGCGATCGCGTCGTACCAGCTCACGCCCTCGACCGGGCAGTCGTCGCCGCAGGACGCGAAGCGCGAGGGGTTCGTCCCTATCAGGGCCTTCCACTCGCCCCGGGTCACCTCCGTGGCCTTGAGCCAGAACGACCGGGTGAGACGCACCGGATGAGGCTGCTCGTTGGGGTAGCGCCCGGGCTCGTCCAGCGGCGACCCCATCTGGAACGTCCCCGCCTTGACCTTCACGTAGCCGGGCGGGGCCGAGGTGGACTTCCCCTTCGGCGGACCGGCCAACGCCAGGGGCGTGATCAGGAGAGCGAGCAGGGCGAGCATCCGCCGCTGAGTCATGGGTACCTCGAGACGATGCAGGTGGTCATGTCACCGAGCGCTGCGTGCCGTGTCAACCCAGCGCGCGGCCGGGCTGGCAGAATGTGAGTCCCCGGGCGCAATTACGTATCGGCCCGACGGCACCGCCGGACTGCACCTTCGGTTCAAGGCGCCGGCTCAGTGAGCGATTGGGCTGCCTTTCGAGTCTACGGGGCCGGCTGCGAAGATGTGCGAGTCCACCCGAGGCCGGAAACGGCCCTTCTGGGTAACCATTCCCGACAGCTCTTCCGTCCGCGCGAGCCGTCTAGCCACTGTAGGAGACTTCGACTCGAGTGAGACCTGCTCAAGGAGCCCCGGTGAGCGGATCGAGGTAGACCAATTGCTGACCTGTCCATTCTGATCCGGCCGACCGATCGGCCCCGACTGCGCCGCCGGCCCGATGTAGTACACAGTTCCAGGCAAGATCGAATACACGAAGATCTCTCTGAACAGGTTGCCCCAAAGCGCCGCGTTGAGGTCGGCCTCCAGTGCCTGCGCCGTGAGTCCCTGTACCGCGCCTGTCAGACTCCTCGTGGGGATGAAGAAGCAGTTTCCGAGAGCGTTGCTGCCCCCGCCTGCGGCTCGATAGACGGTAACGGGTCCGCGGGCCGTCTCGCGCCGCGGCGGACTGGCCCATCCCTCTGCTTGCCACCATTCCATCGGGATCTCCCTCTAGTCAGAAGCGGGGCCCACTCTAGCACTGGCGGCGCCGCGAACGGAAGCCCACGGGCGACCCAGGCGACCCAGGTCGACCATGCGATGCTCCGGCTCGCATCACCGACCGAGCGTGTAGGGGCGTCCGCGGTCGGGACAATCAGGTGGCTCTCGCAGAGCTACTCCGCCCGTTTCGCCTCGTCCGGGTGCATCGGGCAGCCCGCGACGCCCTTTCGAGTCAGCTTGGCTTGTTCTCGCTTGGGAAGAGTGGCCCAGACTCGCTCGAAGGCCGCCGGATCGTTGATGCCACGCCGGAGTAGGAATGCGTTGGCGGCCTGCGCTCCGCGGCGCCTCCAGCAGGCGTGGCGCGGGGCGATGTAGCGCACCCAGGTTGTCGAGGGCGGCTGCCCGTTCAAGATCTTGAGCCGCTGCCGCGCGTCGGCGTTCGTCTTCGCAGCCAGCTCCAGCCAGGCCCGGGCCTTGGCCGTTTCGCCTTCGACCGTCGCGATCGCCGCCGAGAGCTGTAGCGCCTTCACGGAGTCTGGCTTGCCTGCGAGGGCGACCTCGGCCGTTGTCCGAGCCGCCGCAGTGTCGCCCAACTCGAGCTGGACCCAGCCTCGTCCGACCGCGGCGGTGACGTTCTCCGGGTCTGCCTTCGCCGCGTCAGAGCACGCGGCCATGGCGTCTCGCAGCCGAAGCTGTTCGAACGCCTTGGTACAGTCGGCCAGCAGACGTTTGACGTTGGGAGCTGTTGGCGGGCTCGCTGCGACGGAACCGTTCGGGTCGGCGGGCAGCGCGGCGACGGCCGCGTCACGGGCGGCTTCCGCCCTGGCGAACAGCTCCCGGGGGGCGCCTCTCCGGGCGAACCTGTCGCTCGAATCCACGAACTCGGCACTTACCAGCGGATCGGAGAGGGCCGACTCCAGAGAGCGCAGTGCGGCTTCGTGGTCACCGCCCACCCCAAGCTGGCGCTCGATCGCCTTGAGACGCACCCACGGCTTCGGCGAGGAGAGCTCGAGGCGGCTGGCCGCCAGCCCAGCCGCTCGCCACTGCTCCGGTGTCTCTGCCGCGTGCGCCGCGTACCAGGCGGCCCAGGCCCTACCGATATCGGCCATCTCGGTGTCGGTCTCCGTCGACGTGTCCTCGTCGTGTCGCGATGCGGGCAATGGCACCACGTCGGTGACGGTGGCCTGCTCCAACGCGTCCACGATCACGCTCATGTGTTCGCTGTCCCCCGACTCCGGGTCGAAGCTCTTCCCGAGGTGGAACGCGGCGCGCACCAGGTACTGAACGGCTACTGGGCTCCCAACCTCGCCAAGGTGGCCGACCAGTACGGGCCAGTCGCCCATGGCACCTCCCCAGTCGTGTGCGGAGAACGATGGGCTGAGCGCCACCCGTCCGATCGCGTGGATGACAGCCTCATCGGTCTTCAGTAACGCTGCCAGGTAGGTCGGACACTTCTCCCGGTCGTAGTCATCGTCCTCGATGAACCACTCGCCGTTGCGCGACCGCGTCTGCTGACAATGCTCCCTGAACTTGGCCAGGATCCCGCGCGCGACTTTGACTGCAGGCGCGAGGTCGGCCGGGATGGGCGGGGCCTTGGGCGGCACGGCGAGCGCGAGCTGCGGTAGCAGGACGAGGGCGAGCCACAACGCCAAACCTGTGCGGCACCCGCGCTTCAGCGCTGCCCTCCGGAGGTTCCCGCTCATTTGACACCCCCATTGCCATACCTGATCTCGAGTCGAGTCGCGTCGGACTCGTCGTGACCGCATTCCTGGAGCCTGAGTTTCACTGCGACATAAGGGTTCTTGGCCCGCCACTGACTCCAGGAAGCGGCCTTCACGCGGACTGTCGGTGGCCCAACCGCAGCGAGGATGGACGGCGCCAGCGAACTGAGCTCCTCGAAGCCACTCTCAAATTCACACGCAGCGAGGGACAAGTTCGCGCCGCCGGGCTTGTAGACGAACGATAGGTTGAACGACTTTCCCGCCAGATCGACTCTGGCGGCGTCTCCCATCGGGTCGGGTTTCCCGTCATCGTTGTGGAACTCTACCCCGGCTGCGGCGAGCTTCGCCCGCAGCTCGGCCGACGTGGGCCTGGACTTCCAACCGAACAGCGCGTCGCGGAGGGGGGCTGAGAGCCCCGGCGCGACTGGAATCACCGGACACGGGGCGCTGGTCCAAGTGAGCTTCGTGGACGCGTACGTCCGGACTCTGATCCCAACGTCTGTGGTAGCGCCGTTCGAGTCGAACTCGAGCGGCTGGCAATCCACACCGACGGCGTTGGGCTCGTCGGTGTCGCACCACAAACGAACGGCCTCCTTGACGCCCTCGAAGGTCGCCGCGTCTACGTCGCGCCGAGAGAAGGCCGCCTTCAGCTGAAACCGCGTGCAGGTGGGTGTCTCGAAGCGGATCCAGCGCGTGGTGTACGTGGCTTGGAAGCCGCTGAGCGAGCCTTGGAGCGGGACCACGACTGGGTCGCTCCGAGTGCCGCCGAAGGGCGTTACGGACGTGCCGAGGCTCGCCAGCATCGCCAGTGGGATCAACATGGCAGTCACTCCTCCCCAGCTGTTGGCTGGTCCGGACGCGTGGTGGCACCTGTGGTTGTCCCCTGGAACAACCCCGGACGTTCCACCGGCGTCCCGCCCGCGGCAGCGTCAATGGTGGGCATGATGAGATAGGCCAGCGACCGCGTCACCTCTGCGATCGACGCGCGCACGAGACTACTCCGTCCGTTTGGCCTGGTCCGCCTGGAAAGGGCAGCCCGTGACGCCCTTCCGAGTCAGCTTGGCTTTTTCCCGCTTGGGCAAGGTGGCCCAGACTTGCTCGAAGGCCGCCGGGTCGTTGATGCCGCGACGGAGCAAGAACGCGTTGGACGCTTGGTTTCCGCGGCGCTTCCAGCAGGCGTGGCGCGGGGCGATGTAGCGCACCCAGGTTTTCGCGGGCGGCTGCCCGTTCAAGATGCCGAGCCGCTGACGGGCGTCGGCGTTGGTCTTCGCTGCCGACTCCAGCCAGGCCCGGGCCTTGGCCGCGTCGCCTTCCACCGTGGCCACCGCCGCCGCGAGCTGCAGCGCCCCCACCGAGCCTGGCTTGTTTGCGAGCGCAACCTCGGCCGTTGCCTTGGCGGCCGCGGTGTCGCCGACCTCGAGCTGGACCCACCCGCGGCCCACCTCCGCGGTGACGTTCTTTGGGTCCGCCTTCGCCGCCGCGGAACACGCATCCATCGCGTCTCGCAGCCGGAGCTGGTCGAAGGCCTTGGTGCAAGCGGCAAGCAGCCGCTTGACGTTGGGAGCTGTTCGCGGGAGCGCCGCGACGGAGCCATCCGGGCCGGCCGGCAAGGCCGCGACGGCTGCCTGGCGGGCGTCACCCGCCCTGTCGTACAGCTCGCTGGGGGCGCCTACCGAGAGGAATCGGGCGGCCCTATCCACGAAACCGGCGCTCACCAGGGGATCGGAGAGAGCCGACTCGAGAGAGCGCAGTGCGGCCTCGTGGTCGCCGCCCGTCCCGAGTTGGCGCTCGATCGCCGTGAAACGCACGATGGGATCGGGCGAGGAGAGCTCGAGGCGGCTGGCGGCGAGCCCGGCGGCCCGCCACTGCTCGGGCGTCTCGGCCGAGTGGACCGCGTACCAGGCGGCCCAGTCTTTACCGATGTCGGCCGCATTGGTGCGGACCTTCGTCGGGGTGTCCTCGTCGATCTCCCAGGGAGGCATTCGCCCCACGTCGTTGCCGGTGGCCAGTCGCAGCGCGTCCACGATGACGCTCATGTACTCGGGGTCTTCCGAGTCTTCATCGAACTTCTTGCCGAGGTGAAAAGCGGCGCGCACCAGGTACTGGACGGCTAGGGGGCTGCCAACCTCGCCAAGGTGGGCCACCAACCCGGGCCACTCGGCCATCGCGCCTCCCCAGCCCTCCGGCGAGAACGACGGGCTGAGCGCCCCCTGGCCGATCGCGTGGACGACGGCCTCGTCGGGCTTCATGAGCGCGGCGAGGTAGGTCGCACACTTCTTTGTGTCGTACTCCTCCTCATCGACATACCACTCGCCGTTACGTGACCGCACTTGAAGGCAGTTATCACGGAGTTTGGCGAGGATACCGCGCGCTGCTTTGACCGCAGGGGCGAGGCTGGCAGGGACGACGGGTGCTTCCGGTGGAGCGGCGCGCGCCACGGCTGTGTGCAGCATGAGGGCGAGCCCCAAGAGCGCGCGTGCTCGCGGGGCGTGCTCCCGAACGGTCTTGGCGAGGGTGCAACTCATTTGCGACCACCGGTCTTTCGATAGCGGATGTCGAGCGTCGTGGTCTCTCGTTCGTACCTGCACTCTTGGACGTCGAGTTCTACTTCGACATACGGGTTCTTGGCCCGCCATCGCCACCAATGTCCTGCGCCCACGACCAACGTCGGCGGCCCCACTGCGGCGAGCACGGGAGGCACCATCGAGGTGAGCACCTCGATGTCATTGCCCGTCTCACACCCATCGAGAGACAAGGTCGCGCCAGCGGAATAGCCCGCGAGGGAGAGCGACAACGACACTCCCCCAAGGTCGAGAGTCGCGGCGTCCCCCATCGGGTCAGGTTCGCCTTCGTCGTTCTGGAACTTCACCCCAGCAGCGACGAGCTTCGTGCGCAGCTCGGCCGGGGTCGGCCCCGACTTCCAGCCGAACAGGGCGTCGCGGAGGAGCACCGAGAGCCCCGGCGCGACAGGAGTCACTGGGCACGGGGTGCTGCTCCAAGAGAGCTTCACGGACCTGTACTTCCGGACCCAGATGCCGACGTCCGTGGTAGCCCCTTGCGAATCGAACTCGAGCGGCGCGCAGTCCACAGAGTCCGCGTCGCGCTCGTCCGTGTCACAAGAGAACCCAACGCGATCCTCGAAGCCCTCCAAGAACGCCGCCTGTTCGTCGTCCCGAGAGAAGGCCGCCTCCAGCCGAAACCGTGTGCAGGTGGGCGTCTCGAAGCGGATCCAGCGCGTGGTGGATGTGGCTTGGAATCCGCTGAGCGAGCCTTGGAGCGGAACCACGACGGGGTCGCTCCGAGTGCCGCCGAAGGGCGTTACGGACGTGACGAGGTTCGCCAGCATGGCCAATGGGATCAACATGGCGGTTACTCCTCCTACTCCTCCCCAGCTGTTGGCTGGTCCGGACGCGTAGTGGCTACAGTGGCTGTCCCCTGGAACAACCCCAGGCGCTCCACCGGCGTCCCGCCCGCGGCGGCGTCGATGGTGGGCATGATGAGATAGTCGAACGACCAAGTCACCTCCGCGACCGTCGAGCCCACGAAACGCACCTGCCGCGTGGGGGCGATGCCCGCGCCGGGCGGCGGCACGCGTGTGTCAGCTACTTCGCGGCGCTCGCGGATGATCTGGCCGTCCTGTCGGACCGCGACGTGATCGCGAAACCGCCGCGCATAAGACAGCGTCTTGACGGCGTCTCCGGCCCGGATGGTCATCTCGGCGCGGCGGAAGAGGTCACCCGTGGGGAAGGAGTGCCCAGTGGCCGCCGCGACTACCCGGGCGTCGACGATCACATCCTGGCCCTCTCGTCGCGCCGTGACGGTCGCCGTGACCGCGGAGCGAAGCATCGTGAGGTCACGCCCGCCAAGGAAGGCGTGGCTACGGTGCGAGGCCGCCCCCTGGCCCGACCTAGGCATGTGGCAGTCCACACAGGAGATGCCCTGGCGGGAGGCGCTGCTCCGAGTCCACTCGCCCCACGTGTCTTGTTGCGGCTCCGCCAGCTCCACCTGCTGCCCGTCGACCTCGCTGAAGAAACCAAACTGATGGCAGCTGGCGCAGAACGTGGCCTCTCGGAGCTGCGGCTCCACCCGCCCGGCGTGGGCCGCGACGGTTACGCCGTGGACCCCGAGGACGTGTCCGCCTCGCACATGGCACACGTTGCACGAGACGCCGTCGGAGGCAGCGAGCTGCGCGGGGAGGCCGCCGTCGTTGTTGGGCGCATGGCAGTTTCGACACGGAGCGAGAGGCTCCACCGCATAGGCGTCCTGAAACACCTTGTTGGTCCACGAGGAAGCATGGCCGCTGCCACGCCACTCGGCAGCGATCTCGGCGTGGCAACCCGCGCAAGCCGAAGCGTCGGTGGACGCGAGCCCTGCGGGGAGAGGTCCGAGGTCCACGGGCGCGCTGCCGCCTCTAGCGAAGAGCAATGGCCCTGCCGCTGAGAGGTAGACCGTGAACGCGATAGCCACCACGAGGCTCACCAGGCTCTCCTGCGCGACCGCCACGAGGTCAGACCCGGGAGACGCCCGGGCGAAGGGGACCGAACCACGACTTCGCGCAGTGTGTCACCTCGTCGCCTCCGGTGTACACCCGGTCAGGCCCCCGCTGGCGTGTCGTCGACCCTGCGCGTCCACGAGCACCGCCTCGGCCCCCCTGGGCCTCCACCGCGCGCGAAACGCCCCAATGCCGGACCGCGACGGGTGCGGGGCCGCGGCCGCCCGCGCGACCGACTAGAGCCCCAGGTAGCTCTCGGTCGCGGCGACGCGGCTCTGCGCATGGGCTCGCAGGGCGTCGAACGCGGCACCGAACGCGGACGCGCTCTTCAGGAACGTGAAGCCTGAGCGCTCGGCCTCGGCGTAGGGGGCCAGCAGCGCTTCGTAGGCGTCGTAGCGCGCGGTCATGGCGGCCACGGTGAAGGGGCCCTCGATGGTCTGACGAAGCCAGTCCTGATACTTCGCGCGGTAGACGGGGTCCGCATAGAGGAACCCGATGAGCGGCCAGGTGGCGGACTGCACCCCGGCGAAGTCGAGTGGGAGCGCGCCGCCCTGCTTGCCGGCTTGTAGCGCCTCGTTGTTGTCCCAGGGGATCCACACGAACTTCGACGTGCTGGGCGAACGGTACATGAAGTAGTTGTGGGTCATGCGGCCGTAGGTGTCCCAGTTCTGGCCGATGCCGTTGATGGCGAGGTAGTGAAGGAACACATCGGTGTCGAAGATCTTGTCGAGGGCGGCACGCCAGGCCTCCGGGTCCGACGTCCGCGTGCCGTCGTGAAGCGCCGCGAGCAGCGCGAGGACATCGCTGTAATCGGCCGCCTCCTCGTTGGTCTCCTTACCGAGCTCCTCCTCGTCGAACGACCCCTCCGAGAGCTGCGCCGCGGTCCCGTCCGGCTGGTACAGATTGCCGCCGTCCTCGAACTGCGTCTCGATGAGGGTGTCATCCACCTCCTCGACGAGGGTGTAGAGCCCGAAGTACTCCGGCCCGTCACCCCGGTCGACGTAGACCGCACAGAAGCTGGTGTGCGAGGCCGCCATTCCGCCGGCTCTGAACAGGTCCGTCATCACCTTCTCGCGCACCAGTGAAGCGTCCTGGTAGTTGTTCTTCAGGCTGAGCTTCTTGAACCCATGGAAGCGCTGGTCGTCGATCTCGGGGAACTCGCCTTCGAATTCGTCGAAGTCGAGCTTGAACGACAGCTTGAGGTTGCCACTCGTCCAGGTGGATCGAAGGCTCGAATTACCCTTGAACCGCACACCCACGTGAGTCCACGTGTGGTCTCCGAAGCGCACCGTCGCGGGCACGAAGATGGGGTCTTGTTCGGAGAAGCCGCCGCCGCCGCCCCCGCCTGGCCCCCCGCCACCCGGACCGCCGCCACCCCCGCTGGGCTCGCCGTAGATCTCGGTCATGTCCGCCATCATCGCTTCCCATGGGTCGGCGCCGATCTCGATGTCGATGCGCTTCACCTCGGTGTCGCTGAAGACCTCGGCGAAGTTGGGCGGCACGCCATTCGAGTGGGTCGCGGTGGTCCAGCCCTCGGGGCGATCGACCCCGACGTCCGGCTCGGTGCCGACGGCCACGTCCGGTTCGGTGCCGATCTCTTGCCCCTCCGCGTCGCTCGATGCCGAGGAGTCGACGCCGTCGGCCGAGGTGTCGCCCGGGTCGGAGGCGTCGGCGAGGAGGAGGTCTCCCGTGGACGCGGTGTCGGGCGCAGGCTGCGTGCCAGCCGCCGTGTCATCCCCGCAGGCTTGCGCGAACAGGGAGAGGCAGAAGACCAGCGTCAGGGCGGAGAACGGTCGGGGCTGGGGCACGCGCTTGTACTACCTTGGGCCGTGGGGTGTCGGAGCCCGACCTGGGCTGTCCGTTTCAAGACCCGGGCGGAGGCTATTGACGCGCGCACAGGGTGTCGAGCCCGGGCTTCCCAATGACTCTCGGGGGGCGGGCACAGCCAGGGTGAAGAGCGCGTTGTACTGCAGGTCAGTGGGCGACGAACGGGCTCTGGAGTGGTCCGAAGGGCGTCTTGGGCGTGGGCCCCACGGCCGACGCCTCGAGCGCGTCGAGGCGGGCGTCGAGCTCCTTGTCGTAGAACGGCGAGAACTCCCGGTCCTCATTGGTCTGGACGAAGGGCGCGTCGGCCGTGTGGCACCCGACGCACCCCACCTGCTCGACGGCCTGGCGTAGCGAGGTGAGATCACCCACGCTGGCGGGTAGGCCCGAGAGGTCCAGCGGCTCCCACGGAACACCTTGATTCAGGCGCCCCGAGGGCGAACGAAAGGCCTCTGGAACCTCAGCCCGGCGCTCGCGGAGCGCGTCGGCGTTGGCGGTGACGTACGCCAGGAAGGCCTCCCGGTCGGGCCCCGGTGCGTTGACGCGGGGGAGGTCCACCGTCTGGAAGAGGGGGCGGTTCTCCAGCACCTGGGGCTCGGTGGCGCTGAAGAACCACTGTCGCCACTCCCAGGGGGCCACCATGAACTCGAGGCTCTCGGCCGCCAGGAAGTGCTGGGCGGTGAACGACGCGGCGGCCAGCGCCTGCGACGCGGGCACGCGCTGTTCGTCGGGCAGCTCCGAGAGGCGCGCCCAGGCCAGGGCGGTGGCGGTGCAGTGCAGGCTGCCGTCGGGGGCGGCGTCGTCGAGGCGCGGAGGGAGCGCAAACAGGAAGAGGAGGTGAAAGGGCTTGAGCAGCGGATCCACCGACGCCAGCGACACCCGCAGCTCGCCGCAGTGGGCGGCGTTTCGGAGGTCTAGTCGGTTGTGGACGCCGGTGACGCGGAACGGGAGCAGATCCAGGTCCCAGCCGCTCGGGTCCACCCCCTGCGCCGCGGCGATCTGCTCGAGGAGGAGGGCCGGGCCGAAGCGCTCGGAGTGGGGTGTGGTGGAGAACCGGAGGAACCAGTCGTGGAGCAGCTGGCCCCCGTGGCCGTCTTCCGCGAGCGCAGCCATGAGGCAGGCGAGGCCGCACACGTCCACCAGCGGGGCCTCGCTCCACACGAGGCTCTTGGCGCGATCAACTGGCCCGGGCGGCGCGCCCAGGTTCAGGACACGCACGTGCGCAGGTGCTTCGCTCTCGGGCGCAATCGTCAGCGTGATGGGCCCCGCGGGGAGCAGGCGTGGCGCCGACCAACCGGGGGCGTCGACGGGCACGCCGGAGAGGCTCCCCTGCGTCACCTCGAAGGCCACAACCGCCGGGCTGGGGAGCGTGAGCGTGAGCGGGCAGAGGCCCGGGAGCGCTGCCTCCAGCGTGACGCCCTCTGGCCCCACGGCGACGGGGCTCAGCCACGGGCAGGCCGGAATCTCCGTGTCTTCTGGGACGAGGGCGTCGGAGGCGTCGCCTGGGCCGGGGAGGGCGGCTGCGTCGTCGGGCTCGAGGCCGCCGGCCGCGTCGTCGGGATCGAGGCCGCCGCCTGCGTCGTCGGGATCGAGGCCGCCGGTCGCGTCCTTGGAGCCGGAGGTGTCGCCGCCATCCGCCGAGCGGGGGGTGTCGGTGCCACCCTCGGGGTCGAGGCTGTCCGCCGCGCCCTCGGGGTCGAGGCTGTCCTGCGCGCCCTCCGGTCCGAGGCTGTCCGCAGCGTCCCCGACGTCAGGGGCGCCAACGCCGGCGACGTCGGCCGGGGAGTACGTCGTCATGGGCGCGGAGCACGCCAGGGCGCTGACGAGGGCGAGCCCCCCGACGAGGGACGACGCACCGCGCAGGGCGAGGAGCGCCGGGCTCCCGTTCATCGACGGCGAGCCAACGCCAGGAGCGCGAACGCGAGGAGCGCCGCAACAGGCCACCGGCCGCCCGCCTGCCGCGTTGTGCCGCAGCCCGCGTCGTCGGGCGGTGGCATGGCCACCGTTGGGCTGGCGTCCAGCCCTGAGGGGGCAGCACCGTCGTGTGCGTCCCAGTCAGTCCCCGCGTCGGGCCCGTCCGAAATGCCGCGCGCGTCGGGGCCACCCCAGGGACTGGCGTCCCCCGCCACCTCGGGCGTGTCGGTGGCCATGGCTGCGTCAGCGGGCCAGCCGGCATCCCAGGCAAGGGGGACGTCCCACGACGGCGACGCGTCCCACCCCACCCCAGTATCCAGCGCACCACCGGTGGAGTCGTTGGGAATCACACCATCCGGTGGCCCGGTCACGTCCTGCGGCTCGGTCACGTCCAGCGGCTCGGTCACGTCGTGCGGCTCGGTCACGTCCTGCGGCTCGGTCACATCCTGCGGCTCGGTCACATCCTGCGGCTCGGTCACGTCCGGCGCAGGGCCGGGGTCGGGGGGCTCGGTCGTATCCTCCACCACCGTCAGCTGGACGAGGGGCGTGAGCTCGCCGAACCACTCGGCGCCGTCCTGCACCATGCGCCACTGAAAGTCGTAGGCGCCGGGCCCCGCAGGCGCCACCAGGTCGGCGACAAAGGTCACGGTGTCGCCGGTCTCCACACGGCCGCCCGGGAGCGACACGCGCCCCGCGCCGAAGGTGCCGTTGTCTTGTGGGGCCTGGGACCCGAGGCGATGCAGCGTGTGGACCGACCACGCCGTGCGGCCCGTGTTCCGGAAGGTCACCTGCGCCTGGAACGCGGCGCCCGCGGTGACCTCCGCGGGCACCTGCCAGCTCACGAACCGCGCGTGGTTGCCCGGGCGTGCCGCCACGCTCAGGTCGCGCACCACGCGAGACACGCGAAGCTCGTCGATGGCGCCCTTGAAGTTGCCGTCGCCGTTTGGGCATTCGGCGCGGGGCCCGCCGGGGCCGCCGATGGTGATGGGGTGACTCGACCCGTCCAACGGCGCCGGCGGGTGGTCCGCCAATCCGGCCAGCATGCCGTTCACGTAGAAGCGCATGGCGCCCGTGGTGGCCTCGTAGGTGAAGCCCACGTGGCTCCACTCGCCCACGACCAGCGGCGAGCTCAGGGCCCACACGGCGCGCTCGGCTCCGCCAGCACGCACCCGCGCCTGGAACACCTGTCCCTCCTCCAACACGAGCGACCAGGCTCCGTCTGCGATGGGGCCTTTACCCAGCAGGAACCGGTAGTTGTTGTTCCCATCGCAGTCGACCGGCGCGTCCGGGCGCAGCCAGAGAGACACCGTGAGCGCGTTGGAGGCGCCGTGTGAGGCGGCGTGCGGCACGCTCACCCAGTCGTCCACCCCGTCGAACTCGAGGGCCTTGCCGAAGAGCCCGTTGTTCTTCGTGGGGAACGTGGCCCCATTGACGGTGCCCGTGTGGAAGTAGCCGCTGGTGTCGGGGGTGCGGGTCTTGTCGAGGTTGCCCGCCTTGTTTACCGACTCGTTCATGAGCCACACGCCCACGTACTGCCCGTCCAGCCCGTCATCGAGGACGAGGTCGCCGTGGTTCGACGTATTGGAGCCGAAGAACGGCCAGACGTCCGTTCCGCTCGTGACCGGGAGCTGAGGGAAGGTGTGCGGGCCGGGGGAGGAGAAGAACAGACGCACCTGGTCGTCGGTCGACGGGTTGAGGGCGCCGTCGATGTGCGCGAGGCCCCAGTTGGTGGGGTAACCCATCACCGCCAGCCCACCGCGCCGCGCGTCGCACCCGGGCGGGTTGTTCTCGCTGACGCACGGGATCACCACGGACGTGAACGTGAGGGCGTCGCCGTCTGGGAAGAGCCAGGGGTAGGCGCCGCGGATGAGGTCGCCGTCGGCGTAGGCCGCACCGTCTGCGGCCCGAAACGCCTTGTCGGCCAGCGGGTACACGCCCTTCACCGCGGGGTCGTTGACCATGTGGGAGAGGTTCTTCTGGGCGCTCCACGTGGTGCCGCAGGCGGCCGCGTTGGTGGCGTAGACGAGTACGTCGATCTTGCCGTCGTTCTGCGGGTGGCCCTGCCAGACCATGAGGCGGCCGTCGCGCGTGACCGTGGGCTCTATCCCGCGGAGGTCCACCCCTCCGCCCTGCACCGGCACCATCCCCTCGGTCCACTGCCACTTCTCGAGGCGTGCGCTCGGCGTGGCCGGATCGGCCACCCACAACATCAGGCGCCGCCGGCGCAGGCCGTTGTATTGACCACCCTCCGCGTTGGAGTCGAAGACGAAGAGGTCGTAGCAGGCGAAGGGCCCGGCCGCCGGGGCCCCCGTGGCGTCGCACGCGAACGGTTGCGGTGTGGCTTCGCACAGCGCCAGCGCGTTCTCCCCGTTGCTGGGCCCCTGGATGAGCGCTGGCGCCGAGAAAGCACCCTGCTTGAGGTCGAGCGCGCCCCCTGGCAGGTAGCGGACATTCTCCGGCCGCAACACGAAGACGTTCCACCCGTCCTGGGCTCCGCCTTGCCGCACCACGTACACGCGCCCGTCGAAGGTGACGCTGTGGCCGTTACCCCCGAAGGGGCTTGGCGACGATGGGCCAGAGCTGGCGGCGTGGGCCATCGGGGCGAGGGCGAGGAGGAGGGCGAGGCCGCGCTGCATTCGCGCATCGTACGCACACCGCGGGGGCGCGCGGAAGGGCTGCACGCGACATGGCACCTCGGGCACACAACAGGTGCTCTGGGTCGGGTGCTCAGCGCGCGAGGAGCGTGTCGAGGGTGCACCGGCCGACCCGGGCGGGCGGCGGCGCCTTGTTGCGCGCGGCCACGGTCGAGAGCTCCTCGTTCCGCCTGAGCTTGGCCGGCTTTCGCACCTCCCACGCTTGCCCCGACGGCCCGTGCACCCACACCTCGAGCGGCGTTCGGGCCCGGTGGAAGCAGGCGCGTGAGCAGCCAGGGTCCTCCTCGTGGTCGCAGGCCTTGCCGGTGGCGTCGCTCACGCCGACCACCCGTGGATAAGCCGTGAAACCCCGCAGCCTCACCCAGCCATTGGCGTACTCGCTGGTCCCGACCGACGCCTCGCCGGTGCAGTGATACTCCCGGTAGACTCCCTGCAACACGGCCACGCCGATGCGCTCTCCGGGCACCACCAACACGGCGCGTTGCATGCTGTCGTCGGCCACGACGGTCCCAAAGGGCGTGGTGAGGCAAGGGGCGCTGTCACACAGCAGCGTGCGGCCGGTGGCGTCGTCGATGTCGGTGGCCGCCGGCTCACCCTCTCGGCGCAGGGCCTCCGCGGCCGCGGCTCCCCAACCGGTGACCTGCGTGAGCGCGTCCACGGGCTGGAGCAGCCGGGAGCAGGCCACTGGAGGGGCGCTCTGCACGCCCAGGTTCACGAGGAGGAGCACCGAGGTCGCAGCCAGCATGGCGCCGTTGTCGACCTGGCGCCGCCAGCCGTCAAGGTGGACCTCCACCCCGCGCCGAGTCCGCCCGGCGTCGCGGCGCCGTGCGTTACCTCCGCGCGGTGCGCCACGACCGCGGCGCTGGCGTTCATGCGGAGCCAAGCCTCAGTGCCCTCGAAGGATGGCTTGCCCACCCACAGCTCCACCAGGAATGTGGTCGTTGTCTCAGTCACGTTGCCTCCAGTGTCTAGGTGTTGGGTTGTGCGCATCTCGGCCTGGAGAGGCGCAGCCGGGACTTCGTTCTGCTTGTGTCAGCGGAACGTACACAGTCCGGTATCGCGCCCTGCCACGTCCGCTCCGACTCAGCGTGGTCGTATGTGGCGGAATCGAGTGTAGGCCCACGGGGCGCCTCCAACGCGCGGCGCGGTCGTTCCCCGCTTGCTGCCCGCGCCTTGCGCTCACATGGCTGTTTGGATAGCGTCACCGAGCGGCAGAGGCCCAGGGAGCGACCGGGTCGCTCGCCGTCCCCCTTCTCCCTCGAGGCCTCGTGAGTCCACTCGCAAACCGCCGCCCATCGGGAGCCTCTCACGGGCCCCCGCGCGTCGAGCCCGAGTTGTCCCAAGCGCGGAACGCTCTTCGGGCGCTGGCGCTGGCGGTGGCGCTCGCCGCGCTACCGGGCAGCATCCTGGGTTGCCAGGAAGAGGCCAAGGGTCCCATCCCCGCCGGCGAGGAGCTGGGCGAAGGGCCGATCTTCTCGGCCATGCCCTCCGGGGTGCCGCAGCTCATCTCCGTGTGTCAGCGGCTCAGTGCGCGCGGAGCGAGCCACAAGATCGCGCGCGCCTTTTGCGCCAACGGGCTGCCCGTGATCAGTGGGATCACCGACGTGTACGAGCTCCTGGGTCTGGAGTTCAACGGCCCGGTGGGCCGCGCCGCCCAGCACTTCCCGAACGGAAACCCGGGCTTCGCGTTCGTCGCGCACTCGTCGTCCCTGAGCCGCCGGCTGGTGAGCTCGCTCAACCCGCGCGCGATCGTCATGACGCAGCCGGGGACGCGCTTCGACACCGAGCCGGGTTTCGTCGTGACCGCCTTCACGCGCGGTGAGCGCTTCGTGGAGCTCATGGCGCACGACGTAGGCCTCGACACCGTGGAGTTCTTCCTCCTCCACTTCGAGCAGGCTTGCGACGCCGCGCCGGGGGGCTGCACGCCCACCGACCTCCACACCGAGCGAACCGAGCGCGGCTGGGTCGCCTGGTCGCTGTATGACGAAACCGACCTGCGCAATACCATCTTCGATTGCGCCGTGTGCCACGAACACGGCTACCGGGACGCCGCGGTGCGCCGAAAAGGGCCCCTCATGTTCGAGCTCAACGGCTTGTGGCCCCATTGGCTCTACAACCCGACGTACTTCCCGGGGTGGGAGGGGCGCCCGGGGGGGCCAGGGCCCTTCCTCGAGAATATGTCCACCTATGTGGCCGCCCACGCGACCCAGGCCGAGCCCATCGGCGAGCCCTACGCCGGCGTGCCGGGGCCGAACGTGTACGAGTCTCGGCCGATGAGCCTCGAGGACCTCATCGAGGGGAACGGGTTCGGCAACGGCTTCGACCGCGCTGCCTATCGTAACGACGGGCGGGGCGACGGTCTGAGCGACCTCGGCGACGAGGTCCTCCGAGCCCTGGCCCGGGCCGGTCTCCTGATCACGCCCCCGGCTGCGGCGGACAACCCCTTCGACCCGGGGCGGCTCGCCGCGGCTGTGGCCGCGATGAAGGACTATCGGAAGGGTGTCTCGCAGGAGTTGGCGGACATCACCGACGTGTTCGACCCGGAGGCGCTCCACCTCGTCGGCCTGGGCGTCCAACCCGATGCCTCGGCCCCCGAGATCCTGGTGGAGGCATGCACGCAGTGCCACCACGAGAGGCTGGACCAGAGCGTCACGCGCGCGCGCTTCACCCTCGAGCTGCCGTTGCTGCCCGACCTCACCGTGACTGAAGCGATCCGCAGGCTGGAGCTGCCGCCGACGCACCCGAAGGCCATGCCGCCCCATCGACTGCGGGAGCTCCTCCCGGCGGAGCGCGAGCGTGTCACGCTCTGGCTGCGCCAGCTCCTGGACACCCGAGCCAACAAGACGCCGGTGAGCCTGCCCCAGGCCAGCTTCGAGCAGGCCCCCAGCGGCATCGTGGGGATCGGGCCCCAGACAGGGCCTGTAGGTGCCAAGACTTATCTCGCGCACATGCGCGCCGCGGTGCCCACGGTAAACGCCGCGCCCGTCGAGTACCGCTTCGAGGCGCTCGAGGAGCGCGCCGGGGCCACGTCGAGCAAGTGGCAGATCAGCCCCTTCTACGTCGATACCGGCCTGGAGCCCGACGTGGTGTATCGCTATCGCGTCTTGACGCGGGTCGGCGAGCAGCTGTCCGAGGCGTCCGATCCGGCGAGCGTCACCCTCGAGCCCGGCACGCAGTACCATGGCTCCGAAGCGGGCCCCTACGGCAGTCCCAAGGTCTGCAGCAAGAACGAGGACTGCGAGGGCGCTGGCAACTGCTTCCTCGACGCGCCTCTCGGCTGCGATTGCCTCGAGGCGGCGCCGCCACAGGGTCAGGTCTGCGTCCCGCGATGCAAGGTGGACGTGGACTGCCCTCAGCTGCTCGGCATAGCCCTCCAGTGCACAGCGGGCTACTGCAGACCGGGCACGTAGGGGCTAGGCGTCAGCGTCCTTCATCCCCAGGGTCGGAACGTGTTGGGTCAACCCGAGAGTTCACCGCGGCGCTGTTCGGCGATCTAGCCCGTCGGTGTCCGTCGGTGACTCTCCTCGACATCCCCCGCGTTATTCGCAAGATTGACGCCATGCGTCCCGCCGCCACCACAGCCCTCACCGTCGTCCTCGGCGTCATTCTCTCCACCGCCTCAGCGTTGGCCTATGAGGGCACCCCCGTCCAGGGGCTGCTTCAGAACGGCGCCGGGCCTGTGACCGATGGGCTCTACACCGTCAAGGTCGGGCTCTGGACCGAGGAGAGCGCCGGGTCGCTCGTCTGGACCGAGATCCACCCGGCCGTCCCTGTGGGCGATGGCCTCTTCTCGCTCCAGCTCGGGTCCTTCACGGAGCTGCCAGCCACGGTCTGGCGCGACAACGACGCGCTCTGGGTGTCGGTTTCCGTGGAGCAGGAGCCCGAGCTGCCGCGCCGGCCGCTCTCAGCGGTGCCCTGGGCTGAGGTTGCTGCATTCGCCCGCGAGGCGGGGGCGCTCGCCTGCACGGGCTGCATCGGCGCCAGTCAGCTCGGGATCACCGCCGACGAATACGGCAGCTTCGCGCTGCTCACCCCATCAGGCCTCGCGGGGTCGGCGCTTGTCCAAGACGCTTCGGGCTTCGTTGGCGTCAACCAGGGGGCCCCGGTCGTCGCGCTCGACGTCGGCGGCGCCATCCGCGTCGCGTCCACGTCGGCGCCGTGCACCCCCACCATCGAAGGTGCCATTCAGTACGATCCCGCGTCCAAACAGCTTCGCTTCTGCAACGGCGTCGCCTGGGCGGCTGTCGGCGGCTCCTTCGAGGGGCTCTCGCGGGGCTTCGTGGTGCAGAACGGCAATGGTTCCCAGGTCTCGGGATATCAGCTTCGCGTCGACGTCACCGACTTCGTGTTGCTCTACGGGTCGCTCTTCCAGGTGCTGGCTCCCGGCGGTACGCAGGTGCCCTACTGCTTCGAGCAGCCCAACGGCGAGTGCGGCAAAGCGGCGTCGAACGCCGTGTGGGTGAAGCTCCCAGCGATCGCCGCGTCCTCCTCGGCGACCTTCACGTTCCAGAAGGCCGCGGCGAACGGCGCCGAAGCCGCGCCACAAGTCTTCGACTTCTATGAAGACTTTGGCGCCGCCATCGACCTCGTCCGCTGGCAGATCGCCACCGACACCTGCACGCCCACGGTCAGCAACGGCGAGCTCCGCAGCGGCAGCGCCAACAGCAACAACGGCGAGTGCGGCCTCATGTCTTCGTCGGCGCTGCTCAGCGACAGCCTGACCCTCGAGGCGCGGCTCTCCGTCGCGCTCAGCGGGCCGAGCGACTCCGACCCCATCGTCGCGGCGGTCTCGTCTGACTACACCACCACCGCTACACACAACAACTCAGCGGTCGGTTGGGTTTGTGACGACGAAGGGCCGAGCCACTCGGTCTATTACGGCGTTGGCCAGGCAAGCGCGTTCTCCACTGCGAACATCCGGGGAGCGACCTTCAGCGTCCGAGTGAACCTGCACGCTGGCCAGGTTCAAGCGTGTTTGAGCGTCGATGGCTCCTGCTCCTCGTTTCAATCCCGCGGCACCGGCCGCGACCGCATCTTCGTGGGCTCCACCGCCTTCGGCGGAATCCCGTGGTCCTACGACTGGGTCCGGGTGCGCCGCTACGCCTCGACGGCGCTCACGGGCGCCTGGCAGTAACCGCGACCTACCATTGAAGACGACGGGTCTCGCTGAGCTCGCAGACCTGCGGCAGATGGTCGAAGAAGACCGCGCCCATCACCGCGGGCACTTCTTCGGCGTGCCCCGCTGCTGTGCACCCCCCGCCAAAGGCGTCTGACAGGACGTGGTCGATGTTTAGAAACCCGGCGTAGGTGGCGGGTGCGTCCACACCCACGTCGCTTATGAAGCGCAGCCGAGCGTCCGGGCCGTTCGCTTGCTCCCACCACGCCGCCGCGCTGGGGTCGCTGTCGGCTAGACGGCCCGGGTCGGTGTTCAAGTCACCGAGGACGATGTTGCGCCCTCCCACCAGGCCAGGGGCGCCGTCGCCGAAGTCGTCGAATACCCGCGCGACCTGCTGAGTCCGACAGACCAAGTCGCCCTCGGAGAACCCCGACGAGCCGTGGAAGCTGATCAGCGTGATGGGGGCGCCTCCGTCGGCTGGCTGGAGCACTCCTCGGGCCACACGAACCCCCGAGCCACAGCCGGTGATCGGGTAGCCCTCGAGGGAATCCAGACAGAGCCCGGATGGGCAGCCCACCAGCGTGCCCACGCGGTGGTGCACGGCCAGGCACTTATCCGGCTTCCCGGGGTGACACGCGATCGCGTAGTCCGGCCCAACCAGCCGCTCGGCAACGCTGGGATCGCCCGGCTTCCAGTTCTCGCACACTGTGCCGAGGCGCGCATCTTCGGGGATCGTGGGGCACTCGCCGGGCCAGAAGATCTCCTGGAAGGCCACGATGTCGGGGTCTACCAGGAGAAACCACGCAGCCGTGGCCTCAACAAAGGGCGTCCACGAGAGACCGTTGCCGAACCACTCGTCGATGAGCTCGGCCTGCGCCGACGAGAAGCCGTCGTCGGGCGGACCGTCGTGCGCCAGCTCGATGGCGGTGCCCGTGTTGAAGGTGACCACCCGAAGCGTCAGGGGGGCGGGAGCATCGAGGTCGTTCGGGGGGACGTCGGTCGGGGGGACATCGGGCCTCGTCTGATCGCCCTCCCGCGCACTCGGGAGCGCGTCGGCAGACGGGCCCTCGGGGAGCTCCAAGAGGGTCACGTCAGCCGCGCCGGCAGAGCCGGACCCGGCGTCCGCGCAACCCAGCAGCACAGAGGACGAGAGCCACACCCGACAGGAGGCGTTGAGACGCATGGCCGCAGCATAACGCACCGCCCTGCCGATCAGCGTTTGCGCGGCCCGACTCGGCCCGACTCGGTGCCAGCCGAGCTCAGCTCAACGCTGAGCCAACGCGGCCTCGTGCTCGGCGGCGAGCGCCAGGTCCAGCGCGCGCGCCTTGGCGAAGCTGGGGCGCGCGGTCACTCGCTCCATGTACTCGGTGAACACCGGCGTCTTGGGCACCAGCCCGAACGCCATGGTCCAGCTGAGCCCCATCCCCCAGACCACATCGGCGGCCGTGAAGCGTGTGCCCAGGAGGTAGGGGCCCGGCGCCAGCTGCGCCTCCAGCGCGCCGAGCATGGTCTCGTAGTCTCCGTACACCGACCGTGTGGGCGGGGCGGGCTCACGCTGCATGGACCGATCGATGAGCGCGGGCTCGAAACACGCCGCGTAGTAGACCATCCACCGGAGGTAGGGGCCGCGCTCTGGATCGGAGAGCGCGGGCGCGAGCCCGGCCTCCGGGAAGAGGTCGGCCAGGTAGAGCGCCACCGCCACCTGCTCCGTGATGAGCGCGTCTCCGTGCCGGATCGCGGGCACCTTGCCGAGCGG
>SXGT01397126.1_pt1 | contig 86210 bp, 46 predicted proteins | sample 3176221 | NCBI WGS metagenome assembly SXGT01 (sample SAMN11356862, study PRJNA531348) | freshwater metagenome | isolation source: freshwater sample F1-120 | place: China: Fuxian Lake, Yuxi | collected 2017-12-25 | reverse complement strand
GCCGCGTGAAGAAGCTCGACAAGGTCGAGCGCATCGTGCCTCCCAAGCGCATGCAGGACCCCAAGCCCTTCGAGTTCAAGCCGGCGCCGCGCTCGGGCGACGACGTCGTGCGCGCGCTGGGGGTCACCAAGCAGTACGGCGCCCGCAAGGTGCACGATGGCCTCGACTGGCTCGTTCGGCGCGGCGAGCGCTGGGCGCTGATGGGCGAGAACGGCGCCGGTAAGACCACGCTGCTCAAGATGGTCGCCGGTGTGACCAAGGCCGATGGCGGCAAGATCGACGTCGGTGCCTCGGTCGTCATGGGCTACTTCGCGCAGCACCAGATGGAGCAGCTCTCGGCGAGCCGCACGGTCATCGAGGAGCTCACGGCCCATGCCCCGCTGGCCACGCCGGGCACGCTGCGCAACCTGGCGGGCGCGTTCGGCTTCTCGGGGGACGACGTCGAGAAACCGATCGAGGTGCTCTCGGGCGGTGAGAAGGCCCGCGTCGCGCTGGCCAAGATCCTGTTCGACGGACCCAACCTGCTCGTGCTCGACGAGCCCACGAACCACCTCGACATCGTGACCAAGCGGGTGCTCATCCGCGCGCTCTCGGGCTTCGAGGGGACGATCCTGTTCGTCTCCCACGATCGCCAGGTCCTCCGCGCGCTGGCCAATCGCGTGCTGGAGCTGCTCCCGACCGGGCCCGTGCGCTACGACGGCTCCTACGACGAGTACGTGACGCGCTCGGGGCACGAGGCGCCCGGACTCAGAAGCCAGGATCCCACACGTAGCTCGGTAGCAGCGTAAGCGCCTTACAGGCCATCATGCCCGACTGCGTGGCCGCCTCGACGGAGCCGCAGGACAGGTGCGTGCGGGTCCAGTCGCCGGCGATGACGAGGTTCTGCGTCTCCGTCTCGTCGGGACGCAGGCGCACGCCGTCGATCTTGGTCGGCTGGCTCGTCGTGTAGAGATCCGTCGGCTGAAGCCCGGCGACGAAGTGCTGCTGGCGAAAGCGCTCGATGGGAGTGGCCGGGGGCGTACCCGGCACCGTCATCGCCTTGCAGAGCGCGTCCACGGTGAAGAACTTGTCGTAGAGCAGCGTGCCGTGGTTCTTGAGCCAGAGCTCGGCGTCGGCCTTCCACTGCGCAAGCGCTAGCGCGGGCGTGTTGGCGGGGGTGGAGCTGGGCAGGTCCTGCGTCGCGCGCGGCTTGGGCCCCGCGGCGCCCGTGAGGTAGGCGAGGTGCTTCGGCCGGATGGACGCCGGCCACCCTTCGTCGGCGATGACGTGCGTAAAGTCGCCCCAGCTCGGCTCCGGCTGCGCGAAGCCCGACAGCAGGCCCCGCCGCTGCGAGCCACGATAGAGCTTCGTTCGCGACTTGGAGAACCAAATCTGCATCGACAGCGTGCGGACGAGCTGGATGTCGTCGAGCATCGTCTTCCAGCGCGGGTTGTACGACGGCTTGGCGGGCTCGCCGAGGTCGGTCGCAACCGTGTACAGCGCGCCTGGGGGCACGGCGAGGACCACGGCGTCGAACGTGGCGCTCGCCGGGATGCTGACGGGCGCGTTGGGACCGACGCCGATCTCGACGTCGCCATGGGACCAGCGGGTCTGCCAGGCGTCCGTCATGAACGTGCCGTCGGGTGCGCCCGGTGGGAGGTCGACCTGGGTGAGGTCCGCCTCGTTGCGCCACTCGCGGAGGTTCGCGCCGGAGGGGGTCGGAGAGGGCAGGCTCGTGAACGGATCGTAGCTGAGCCCCAGCCCGAGGTTGGTCGCCTTGAGGCGGGCTTGCTCGCGAAACACGGCGCGGACGAGCTCCCGCGCGCTCCCGGCACCCGTGACCTCGAGGGTGTGGAGCTCGTGGAACAGGTGAGCCTTGATGCCGAGAGCCTCGAACGCCTCCCAGTACGCCGTGAACACCGTCGCGCCGGTGCTCTTGAGGAAGCGATACGCCGGGTGGCCCTGGTAGCCGAAGCTCTCGAGGAAAAGCCAGCGTAGACCGACGCCCGCCGCGAGCTGTCCTGGCTTGACCTGGTGCGTTGGGGACGTCGGCGGGAGGGGATCGTGAGAGAACAGCGTCTCATGCAAATGCGTCAGCGCCGCAGCGTTGTAGGCGCTCGTGTGGAGTCCGTGGCCGCTGAGCCAGGCGCGAAGCTCGCGATCGTCGAGCTGATCGAGGTGCGTCACGCCCTCCTTGAGCAGGCCGATGGCCGCGGTGAGCATGACCTCGATGCCCGTCCAGAGGAACCAGGCCTTGCCTGAGAAGGTGCCGATCGTGAGCAGCACCACGCGGAACGCCGCACGCATCGCCTCGAGCAGCAGGACGCCAAGCCCCAAGATCGTGGGCCAGATGAGCGCGCCGAGGGTCGCCCAGGAGACCGCGAGGATCTGGAGTACGCCGGCAATGAGCCCGACGATCGTGAGGATGGGCTGGGCGACGAGCCCCGGGGATAGACCGAAGGCCGAGAGGAGCGCCGCGAGCTGGGTGTTGGTCATGAGCGAGGCGATCGCGGACTGAAACGCGGCGACGGCGGCCGTGCTCAACAGGAGCATCGATTGCCCTTGAGTCACGATCCAGGTCAGCGCGCTCGCGACGGCGCTGGCCATGGCCGACCAGGTCGGCAGGGGCAGGAGCGGGATCGTGCCGGGGATGCCACCCTTGGGCGGCTGCGGCGACTTGAAGAAGCGCCAGTGACCGTTCCAGAGGTCCATGAGCCCTGGGTCCTTCTCGGGGATGAAGGCGCCTTCGAAGGGCTGTCCGAGCGGGCCGTCGATTGGAATTCCCGCCGTGCTGTAGACCTCGCGCACGGTGCGAAACGCGTTGTCGTAGAAGCCGACGAAGGCGTGGAGTCCGTGCTCGACGATGCGGTCGTGGGCGTTGGGGTCGACGGACGAGGCGCACTTGCCGCCAAGTCGAAAGCCGGCGGTGAAGAGCTCGACCTGCACGCCGGAGCGTGCGAGCCAGTACGCTGCGGCGCAGCCGGAGGGGCCGCCGCCGATGACGGCGACCCGAGCCGGTGGAAGACCTGAGCCAAGCGCAGCGAACATCGTGACGGGCGGAAGCGGCATGGGGCTCCCGAGCTCGATGGGCGCCTGCACCCGGTAGGCCCCGATGAGGCCTTCGGGCGCGTCGGCGTCGTGGAGGAGGCTCACCACGAGCGGGCTGAGCTGGGGCGCATCGGCCGCAAGGACGATCTTGTGAGGGGCGGTGGCGTTGAGCGACCCGGCCGCCGAGTATGCCGAGCGCAGCACAGAGAACGCCTCGCCCGCGAGCGGCGACGCCTCGAGAGACTTGGGCGCGAAGCGATCGATGGAGACGAGGGTGAGCTGGTCCAAGAAGCGCGCCAACCGGCGGTGCTCAGCGATCGGCACGCTGGGAGGCGAGGTCTGGCCTGGGGTAGGCAGTGACGGCGCGATGTCGACCCCGCCGAGAGTCCACACGCCTGCAACCGCGGTGATCTTGGTGGCGTGAAACGGCATGCCGACCATGCGGAGCCGGTGCGGCAGACTCTGGCGCAGGACGGCGACGGGATGCAGGAACGGCCCGCGGGTGGGCGTACCGACCGACCGGAGCTGGACGCACGGAACAGCGACGGTCACCTCGACGACGTCCTCGGCACCAGCCCAGGCCGTCGCGGCGGGCAGGACCGTGTGCGCGCAGACGATGAGCACGGGGTGCGTCCCCGGCGGAGTAAGCGCTGCCGCGAGCGGCATGAGCTCGAGGTTGGCCGGCAGGAGCTGCTGGGCCACAGACCGAGGCACGGCCCGGACGATGACCGTCGCGTCGACGGTGCCATGCGAGACGAACCCGGCGGCCTTCCCTTGCGCGACCATGGCCGCATCGAGGCCGGCGAGCGTGGCGAGGTCGCTCTGCGCATCCTCCCAGCCGCCCTCGGTCCACAGCTTGAACAACGCCGCGTGTAGCGTGCCCGTGGGTTCACTCATGCTCCGCCCTCCTTCTGTTTTCGGATGCCCGCGTAGGGGACACGGTGCCTTGACACCGCGTTGAGGTCAAGCGGCTCGCCACGGATGACAGCGACGTGATTTCGCGCTATCGCTGGCTCGATGTCGCCTCTCATTGGAACCGCGTTCGTCACTGGCGCCGCACGCCGCGTGGGCCGCGTCATCGCGGTGGAGCTTGCGACGCGCGGCATGGATGTCGTGGTCCACCATCGGGCCATGGATTCCTACGCCGAGGCCACGGCAGTCGCAGCGCAATGCCGCGGGCTGGGACGACGCGCCTGGGTCGTCGCGGCCGACCTCACCGACCCGGACGCCGTCGCGCGTCTCGCTGAATTGGTCGTCGCGGGGCCCGGCAGCCTCGACCTGGTCGTCAACAGCGCCAGCCGCTTCGAGCGCGTCCCGTGGGAGTCGCTGGACGTCGCCGCGCTCCGGCGCGCGATGGCGCACAACGTCGAGGCGCCGCTGCTGGTGATCCAGGCGTTGGCGCCGCTGGTACGCGACGGTGGTGCGATCGTGAACGTCGGCGACTTCCTCGCCACCGAGCCGGTCGTCGCCTACGCCGCTCATGGCGCCAGCAAGGCCGCGCTGCACCACCTCACGCGCGCGATGGCGCTCGCGCTCGCGCCGCGGCTGCGGGTCAACCTCGTCGTCCCGGGCACGGTCCTGCCGCCGGCGGACTTCTCCGACGCGGGGCTGCGCTACGAAGAGCGCCGCTCGGCGCTCGGCCACCTCGGCACGCCGGAGGACGTCGCCGAGGCCGTGGCGTACCTGTACGGCGCACGCTTTGTGACCGGGTCGACGTTGACCGTGGACGGCGGACGCGCGCTCAGCGGGCCGCGCGGCGCGCAGCCATGACGGCCCGACTGCTCGCCGTCGTGGACCTCGGCTCGAACAGCTTTCACGCGCAGCTCGCACACGTGACGCCCGGCGCCCCGCCGGTGATCTCCGTCATCGATCGCGCTCGGGCCACCGTTCAGCTCGCCGCCGGGCTCCGCCGCGATGGGACGTTGTCTGACGCCGCACAGCGCCGGGGACTGCGCGTCCTGCGCCACTTCGGGGACGTGCTGCGCTCCTGGCAGCCGCACGCCGTCCGGGTCGTCGCTACGAACACGCTCCGAGTCGCCTCCAATCGCGCGGCGTTCGTTCAGCGTGGAACCACCTTGATCGGCCACCCGATCGAGGTCATCCCAGGCATCGAGGAGGCTCACCTCATCTACCGGGGCGTGGCGTACGCCGTCCCACCACGCCCGGAGCGACGGCGGCTCGTGCTCGACATCGGCGGCGGCAGCACCGAGTGCGCCGTCGGCGACGGTCACGCGGTTCACCTCGCGGAGAGCCGGCCGGTGGGCTGCGTGACCCTGACCCGGCAGCGCTTTCCTCGCGGCCTCATCACGCCGGGACACCTGCGGACGGCGATCGACGTGGCGAGCCAGGCCATGGCCGACGTCGCGCCGCGCGTGCGCGCTCTCGGCTTCGATGAGGCGATTGGCTCCTCGGGCACGATTCAGAGCGCCGGGGCGATGCTCGCCGCCGCCGGAGTCACCGACGGGACGGTCACCTCGCGCGGCCTCTCCGAGCTGGAGGGAGCGCTGTGTCGCGCCGGTCGCGTCGCCGGCCTGGCCTTGCCGGGTCTGCGCCCGGACCGGGCCAACGTCCTCGCGGGCGGCCTCGCCGTACTCCGCGCCGCCTTCGACACCCTGGGCATCGAGGAGCTGCGCGTCTCCCCCGGCGCGCTGCGCGAGGGCGTCCTGCTGGAGCTCCACGCGCGTGCTGCGCGCTGACGTCCTCGCGTGGTGCCGGGACCTGCTGGCCGAGCGAGTCCCCGGTCGCGCGTTCGTCCTGGGCATCAACGGCCCGCAAGGCGCCGGTAAGTCGACGCTCGTGCGCTGGCTGGAGCGCCGCTTCGCCGAGGAGGGCGTACGCGCCGTGGGTGTGTCGATCGACGACTTCTACCTCACGCGCGCGGAGCAGGCCGCGGTCTCTGAGACATACGCCGGGAACCGCTACCTCGCACAGCGCGGCTACCCCGGAACGCACGACGTGGCGCTCGGGACGCAGGTGCTGGAGGCGCTGACGACGGAGACGGGGCCCATCGCGCTGCCGGTCTATGACAAGGCCGCGCACGGCGGGCTCGGCGACCGCGCTCCAGAGAGCCGCGTGGTCGTTGGGCCCGTAGACCTGATTCTGTTCGAGGGCTGGATGCTTGGCTTCACGCCGGATCCACTCGCTGCGGCGGAGGCGGAGTTCGCGGTCGTGGACGCGCTGCTCGCTCGCTACGCGCCGTGGCGCGACCGGCTCGACGCGATGCTGCAACTCGTGATGGCCGAGCCTGACCAGGTCATCGCGTGGCGCATGGAGGCCGAGGCGACGATGCGCGCTAGTGGCCTGGGCGGGATGTTGGACGCGGCCATTCGCGACTACGTGGGGCGGTTCCTGCCGGCGTACGCGGTCTGGCCCGTGCGGCTTGCGGCAAGGCCGCCGGTGCCGGGACGACATCGGGTCGTCGTTCTCGGGCGGGACCGGGAGGCGATCGCGGGGTGGCGACGTGAGCATGCGGGATGGCGCTAAGTACCGGAAAGTGAGGGCAGTGTGGGGTTCAGTCTGAGAGGACGGCCCCGTCGCTCCACTCGACACTCAGTTCGGTTCCGCATTCGCCCGCCGTCAGGGTCAGGCGGCAGGCGTGGGGGCCAAGCACCTCAGTTTGCCCGTCGAGCAGAAAGAAGTGCTGATGTCGGCAAGTCGGGCAGGCAGCTCGGAAGACAAATGGAGACAGCAGACGCAATGGGGAGCTCTCACCGTCAGCCGAGCCGGTGTAGACGAGCCGGACCTCGCGCGCGACGGCTTCCGCCTGGTCACTGACATGTCCCAGCCGATCCGGGAGGCGACGGAACGTCTCGAGATAGCCTTCCCTCACACGCGACCCTCTCCCGATCCAGTCGCGAACCCGGTAGCGATAGACTGGGATGCCAGAAGGCAGCCCCACCTCGTCGACGGTGCATAGGCCTCTGCGGAGGACGCCTAGGCGGCGCAAGACCTCGGTGGTGTCCCTGTCCCAAAGGAGGACGGCTTGGCTGCGCCCGGCCGGAGTGCTCGCCGGACGGTGCGCATGGTCGTTACGGCGCTTCAGCCAACGCTGGAGCAGTTGCCTGGACTCGGCTAGCTCACACGCGACTGGGTTACTTGGCGACACCCGCGCCAGCTTCGCGGTGAGCGACCAAAGGTTGTGGCCAGCGCCCGCGGGAGACTCGCGGACAGCGGCCAGCGCAAGGTGCCGATGTTCGGGAAACGCTATGAGCTCAGCAGCCGCGTGAGCCCGGACAATCCGACAGGTCGTCTCAGCGAGCGCTGAGAGCGTGGTCAATCGCTCCGCTGCGGTCTCGTCCTCGTTCCAGAGCCGAGCAACAAGGGCCGCCAGGGGCGGCGCGACGGAGTCGAGAACCGTCGAACGATCGATCTCCGTCTGCCGGAGTGCGACGTAGTCCGCCAGCCTCGCCTGAATCGCCCCACCCAACCGGGACAGAGCGCTCCGCACGAGGCCGTAGCCCCACGCGAACTCGATGTAGTGCCAAAGGCGCTCGTCCGAACTGTCGACTCCAGGTCGGCCGATCCGACGAGCGCGAACTTCGTAGGTGGCCAATGCCCGCAGAAGCCGCGCCAGAACTGGATCGTCGATTCGACCCTCGGACAGCGTGAGCCCGCCTCCGAGGCAGACGAGGCGCGGAGCGTACGAATAGCTCATCTTCCAGCCAGAGGTGGTCGGCATCTCGTCCTCCTCGAGGAGCGAAGTCCCTTCCGCTCCTTGGAGGAGGTGCCGCCGCACGACGTCGGACGTCGGATCGGCAGGCCGCATTCCGAGAGCCGATGCCGCGAGCTGAGTGGTCGTGCACGACGACGTGGTCACCGCAGGACGGAATGGCCAGGCGCCATCGGGTAGACGACAGTCCGTGAGCCAACGGGACCCGCGTCGACGAGCATCGGCGTGGGTGATCGGGTCGAGCGCCATGATCGCGTACGCGGTCGAGTACACCCGCCCGGGCTCTCCCTCGCTGATCCCCCAACCTCCGTCCGCGGCCTGAGCGACCAGCAGCCAGGCCTGGACGCTCGCGACGATCTCCGGGTGCACGTGCCGGGCGCGTAGCCCAATCACCAGAGCTGCGCTGGCCTCTACAATGCATCGAGCACCGGGACCTGCGGGGTAGTGACACAAGCCCCGGCCTCCGAGCGTCTGCTGGCCACGAATCAGCCAGCGCTCCAGGGCGTCGACTGCCCCGACCGGGCAGAGGTCGTAGAGCTCGAACTCGCAGATCGCGGCGTAGACCTCGCTGGAAGTCCAGTAGCCTGGGGGCGTGCCAGGAAACGTCTCTGGCAGCCCGCCGTCTGACGTCTGGTGACCGAAGCAGCGCGCGAGGAACGCGCGAGCGAGGTCGTCGAATGGTCTAGTTCTCACGAGGCCTCCCGGCCGCAGGCACGCCCGCTACAGCGCCCCCGATTCGGCGTTGGCTGCCTCCGACAGCCGCCACCCGAGCCAACACGACCGCCTCCGGGGGTCGTCGCGCGGAGTTCGAGGATGACAGCAGTCGCCTCCGAGATCCATGCAGGAGCGCTTCACGGGCCGCTCCTGTGGGGCCTCTCGCTCGCCGCTCCCGATAGCGCTGAGTTTGGGCCCGAGCCAGGCCCTCGTGTGGAGACATGGCGTTGGTAGGTGACCTGCCGGTCGACCGCTCGGTCGACTCCGCAAGCGCTTGGCCCCACAGGGTCCCCGACCGGACCCGCGCCTACGTGTGGAGCCTGCCGCCTCGGCGATTCGAGGCGCTCGGTTAGCTCGGCCTCGTCGTCGGGGTCCGAGACATCGGGGGCCGTAGCGACGGGGCCCTCGACCGCGTATTCGCCGAGGACGACCGCCACTGGACTGAGCGCCCGTCGGGCTTCCTCGTCTTGTCGACCGTGAGACGCGTCTGAGAAACCTGATGCGATTCCTTCGCTCGGTGACACTGCGTGACGAGACGTCGCACGAGCAGGGCTGGGCAGCCCCCTTGGGATGCCTTCGCCTCGCTCTGACGACCGCAGGCGAACCACTCGTCGCGGGACTCCGTGAGCGCCCGGAGGCGGTCGCCTCACGCGGCAGAACGGGCCCGCCGCCCCTTGCGCAGAACGACAACTCGCGGGAGGCCTGCCCTCGCCGTTGCCGGTGCCTGCCGTTCCGGGGTTGAGTACGCGCGGACCGGGGTGGTATCGGCCGCGAGCGGCGCTCGGTGACGCCCCGGGCGTTGCGTCGCGCCGCAGGTGATGTACATCAATCGCTGGTGTCGCGCTCCGGGGTCATGTTGACACCGGACGAGGCGATCGATTACCGTCGGCGGAACGACACTTTGCAGGTGACGAATGCAGTTCAACCTCACGACGATTGATGAACTCAGGAGACGGGTGTCGGAGGCAAGGTCGCTGGTTCGTGACCTCGCCCCGGCCCTTCGCGACGCCGCGGACAGGGCCGTCGAAGATGGGTCGCCGCCCGGGAGCGACCTTCAGCGCCGCCTACAAGAAGCGGACTCCGTCGTCGCCACGCTCCACGAACAGGTCGTCTCGTTCGCAGCGCACAAAGGCATCCAGGTCGATCTCTCCGCGTGCTCCGCGGACGCACTGGACCTGATCCTCGAAGGTCTCTCTGCGGATGGGTCGAACCGCCTCCATGAACTGATTGATGGGGCCGGGAAACTGCAGGGGCCTAGCCTCGCAATCCGTCCTGTCCAGGCAGCCCTAGAGCGCACGAGGCGGATCTGCGAAGCGGCGGAGATCCCCGATTCAGGCGAGCTTGCCGCCCTCGAGAACGCTCTGGGTGCGGTCCTCGTGGCAGTCTCCGGCGTGCACAGCGATGAGGTGCTCGAGAGGGTCAAGACCGCCTTCGGCTATCCCACGCTCGTCGGGATCCTGCTTGGGGATATCTCGATCGTCACTGGCGATTTCGGACAGCCTCCTGAGTCAATCGCGGAGCCCGAGACGAACGCGGAGCCCGCCCCCGGCGCGCGGACGCCCCTCAAACCTGAGCCGGCTTCCAACCGGCACGAGCCCGCCCCACATGTGTCTGCGGCGCGATGGCAGCCAGTTGCCGAGCTGGCGGCCAGTCCCAGACAGATCACTTCGGAGGAGCCGCTGCCCAATTCCCCTCCCTCGGTGGAGCCGGTCCCAGAACTCCCCGAGGACCCGTTCGCAGCATCGGCAGTCGGCGATGACGGCCCCGGTGCGGAGCCGGCAGCAGACTCGATTGAGCACATGCGCGGTTCCGCACCGATAGCGGAACCTGCCGAGGTGAGTGCGTTCTGGCGGCTGGTCCACGTGTTCTCGGCGCAGGCCGAGGCGATGCGCGGCACCGTGCGCTTGCAGCCGATGGTGCGGAATCCTGCCATCGGGGAGGCATCGCGACCGGCACGACGCGACGAGGCGACCCCCGAAACGGTCTCCTGGCCTTGGCGTACCGAGACCGCGGACAGCTGCTCTCGGCCCACCGTTCTGCTTACCGTGGCGGATCTAGCACCCCCTCTCCCCGCCGCGGCGGACCTTGCCAAGCGATGCTTGGCGGCGAACGGCCCTCCCGACGGGCGCCAGCTTGCACTACTTATCTGGGCCCTCGCCACAGAGGGGAGGCACGGGCTGGGGTACTGCGTCGCCAGCAGTCTGGAAGTGTCGTCCACGCCACAGGGCATGTGCTTACCGTCATGGCTCCTCGGGGTGCTGGCGGCAGCGCAGCAGCTCAGCAGGCCGCGGGGCGACCTGGCAAAGCGGTTGGTCGAGATGCACTGGACCCCCGAGACGTCCGAATTCGTCGCTCAGCTGGAAAACAATGATGATGGCGGCATGGCGATGGCCCTGGCCCTCGGGGCGGCGCTGATTCCGGCCGGTGTGGTTGCAGCCGATCGAGGGGCCGCAAACCTGCTTCGCAGCTGCGACGCGCTGCTCGCGCGCGAGCTCCCAGACTTCCACGCGGTCGCCGAGATCGCTCTAGCAGTTGCCGATCATGGTGTCCCCCTCGACCTCCTCCTCCTCCGGGATCTCCAGGGCCCCGACTCGCGAGACGCCCGGCTAGGTCGGCTCCGTACCCAGGTAGGGGAGTGGCTGGACACGCCGAGGGTATTCCGTTTCGCGCCGTCGAGCGAGGTGTGGAGGCGTTGGATCGAGCGAGGACCAGAGGGAGTCCTACACCGCCTTCTAGACCCGATCCGGGTGGGTGACCGGAGCCGGAAATCCGATGTCGAGGCGCTCATCGAGGAGGTGTCGAATCGCCGGCTCATCTACGATCGCATCCATCGGGTCGATCGGGCCGTGAACCGCCGCGGAGGGGGCCGGGACATTCAGGGCGGCGAGCCGAACAGGCTCTTCGAGCGCTTGCAGCCTGCCGTCGGCCTGGCGCAGCAATGGATCGACCTCCTCGACAGCGAGGAACGTGTCGCCGCGGCCGGCGACGTCGCCCACCACACGGATGTGGCGCGGACGCTGGCGGCGCGATGCGGCTCGCTTCGGAACACGCTCGAAGGGCATACCGACGTCCCCGACAACGCAGCCTGGAAAATCGGGGCCACCATCCTCTGTCAGTCTTTGCAGCGGATCGAGGAGCTAGTCGACCCTGCATTGTCGCTCCCTCTAGCGGAGCCGGCGCTCGTGCACGTGCTAATGAGAGACGCACTGTGCTCGGGGGCCCAGCTGGACGCATGGTGGCGTCCGACCGAGGGCGCAACCGCCCTGCTGCCAAAGCTGCTTCGCGGTGCAATCTCGACCCCAGATGCTGCTGCCGCCTTCGACGTCCGGCTCGAGCATGGGGACCACGTCGGCTCCAGACTGCTCATCGAACTCGCGACCGCTGAGGGACCACCGGGCGTTGAAACACTCGAACTGCGGCGCGCAGAGGGGCTCGCCCGGGAGCGCACCGCGATCCGCAAGGCGCTTGCATCGTTCAGGCTCGATATCGAGCGGGCCTTCGGCCGAGGCGCCGTCCCCGAGAGCACCCGCGCGGCGTTGATCGCGCAGGTCGAGCGTACCGAGGAGCGGAGCGAGCATGTCGAGGACTTCGTCCGCGAACGGGAGGGGCTGGCGGCGCAGCGCGACGAGCTGCGCAGGCAGATCGACGACAAACGCGCCCAGATCCTCCAAGAATTGGCAGCGTTCGGGTCACGGGTCTCCGCCGATGATCGGCGGCGGGTCGAGGAGTCGGTGGCGAATGAAGACATCGTGACCGCGAACGACTACATCGGCCAGCTCCAGGCAGATGGCGAGCTGTCGGCGGAGTCCGCACCTGGGGGCGGACCCTGGGAATTCGTGGACGCACTTGACGACCTCGATCAGCGACTCGGACTCCTGGACGCTGCGTCGCCCGAGGACCCGCGCTGGCAGTCGTTCCTCAGGAACATCGAGCAGCGCCAGCCGTTGGGCGGGCTACGGCTCACAGAGCTGGACGGGAAGCGGATCCAGGGCGCCCAGGACGCACTCCGGGCTTGGAGACACACGAAGCTGCGGCGGGACCGCACAGTCTCCGAGGACATGGCGCGTGACATTCTCCAGAAACTTGGGTGGGCCCGCATTACTTCGCTGAGAGTGATCCCCGGCAGACCCCTCACAATACAGTTTCAGTCAGGTCAAGAGCCCGATCCGGAGCGCTGCCCGGTACCAGCCTTCGGATCGGCCGCGGCGAGGGGAGGGTACAGCGTGCACTGCTACTGGGATCGGCCTCACGCGGCTCGGGTGCTCGCCGACTTCGGCGTCCCACATCCTGACGACCCCGCCCGAATTGTTTTTTGGTTTGGTAGGATGAACCGACAGAAGCGGAGTGAGATGGCCACGGAGTGCGTTCGCAAGCGCCTCCCGGTGTTGGTCGTCGACGACATAGCGTTGGCGTACGTGTGCCTGTCGCCCGGTGACCCGCATCGCTCCCTGTTCACCGCCACCCTCCCGTTCACATTCGTCGAGCCCTACAGTGCCCGCGCCGGCACTTGCCCACCGGAGATGTTCTACGGACGGTTTGCGGAGCGGAAGGCGATCGAGCGGGGGGAGGTCAGCTTTGTTTACGGAGGGCGCCAACTTGGCAAAACGGTGCTCTTGCACAACGTCGCGCACAGCTTCCACAAACCCGCTGATCAGAAGGTCGCGCTTTACCTCGATATCAAGCAGCTCACCGAAGGCTTCTGGATCCATCTCGGCGAACGCATCAAGGAGCTGGCTAGCCGAACCCACATCCCGCTCGTTCCGAACCACTTTCAGCCAAGGAAGGGAGGACCTGGCGTCCTTATCGGCCACCTCCGCAGTTGGCTGCTCGAGGACTCGAGCCGGGTTCTACTGCTCCTCCTCGACGAGGCCGACAACTTCCTGGCGTACGACGCCATCCGTCGCCCGGGACAGCCGGACGGCTACGCCATGATGGGCATACTGCGCGAGCTGTCTGTGAGCACCAAGGACCGCTTTCGCGTCGTGCTGGCAGGACTACACAACGTCCTGCGTACATCGCTTCGCGGCAACCATCCGCTGGGGCAGCTTAGCCCGAGGCGCATTGGCCCGATGATGCAAGGGGAGGAGCTGAAGGCGGCCCGGGAGCTCGTGGATGTCCCATTCCGCGCGATGGGGTTCCAGTTCGAGTCCCCCGATCTCGTAACGCGCATACTGTCGCAGACCAACTACTACCCGAGCCTGATCCAGCTCTATTGCGAGCTGCTGCTCAAGCACCTGATTGCAGAAAGGGAGACGCCTGAGACCCCGGTGCCGACCGTCATTCGCTCAGACGATCTCGAACGGGCGTACCGTGAGAAGGACCTGCGGGAGGCCATTCGCTATCGATTCGGCCTCACACTGGATCTCGACCTGAGATACAAGGTCATCGCGTACGCGATGGGCTTCGCGATCCTAATGGACGAGGTGCCGGCCTCCGACAAAGTTGGCTTCTCTGTGCAGTGGACATTGCGGTATGGCCAAGTCTACTGGCCTATGGGCTTCGAGGACATGACCGAGTCGTCCGTCCGATTGTACCTCGAGGAGATGGTCCAGCTTGGTGTACTCCGGGCGGTCGGCACGAACTTCACGCTCCGAAATCAGAACGTGCTCCTCCTGCTCGGTCCCGAAGGGGAAATCCTGGAGGTCCTGTCCCGCATGCGGGATGCGGAGGAACCGCTCGGGGCCGCCGCTGCTAGGGAGAAGTTCGAGGGGCCGGATGGGCACGCCTTGTTCAGTCCGCTGCTGCAGCGGCAGGAATACGACCTGCGCGACAACAGCAAAGGTGGCAAGCGAGTGCACGTTCTAATCGGCTCACTCGCGCTCGGTCTCGATCAGATTGAGGTCGCGCTCGCCTCGTCGTTCTCACGCCAGGCCGTGCGCCGGATCGAGGGGCCGCTGCTCCCGGCGCTGGACACCGCATTCGATTCGCTGAGGAGCGAGCGTCGGACCGGGACCACGCTGCTGCTCGTCGGGGACGACGTGGCCTGGGACGAATCCTGGCTCCGGTCCGCCCAGGGGCGGGCGACGGCGCTCTACTCCCAGGATGCCGTCCATGTGATCTTTCTCGCCGGACCGGGGAAAGCCTGGCATTACCGTGCAGAGTTCGCGCGTCCTCCCCCAAGTTGGCCGGACATCCGGATCGAGCGCATTGAGCGCTGGTCCGACGACGACGTTCGCCATTGGTTAGAGGAAACCGGTGCCCTTCCTGCGAGTCTCGAGGCGCGGACGGCAATCCGCCACTGCACGGGCTACTGGACAGTACTTCTGGCCGCGTTGCACCGGCTGTCCGCCAGCGCGCCGCAGAGGTGGCAACAGGCACTCGGGGCACTCGACACTGCCATGGCTACACCGGAGCTGGCCTCGGCATTCCTGTCGGCAGTCGGGCTCGAAGGTCGACGGCTGGAAGTAGTCAGGGCGCTATCCGCCCTGTCCTACGACGCTGGGGCGGCAGGCGGATGTGTGGCCGTTCCCGCCTCCGACGTGATGACCGTGCTCGAGCCCCAGTCTGGTGAAACCATCGAGGAAGTGCTCGACTGGGCCGAACAGCTTCACATTGCGTCCCGAGGAATCGAGGGTGGCGAGGAGTGTTGGACGCCGGAGCACACCGTGGCACGTGCTCTGTCGGTGTCGGTCTGCCTGTGATTGACTGGTCATCGCTTGTCGGCAGGGAGGTCGTCGTCCAGCTGCGGTCCGGCGTGACCGCCTCCGGCGTCCTCGGCAACGTTACACCATCCCACGTCCTGGTGAGACCGAACGCGGACACAATGCGCATCCTTGCCGTCCGCGAGATCAAGGAACTTGCTGCGGTCGCGGGCATTCAGGCGCACAGCACCGAGCCGGGGCACATTCCCTTACCGGAAGATGTGTCTCGGGAACTGGCAGAGCTCGCGCGGGCGCGCCTTCCGCCGCTTACCCCGGACGACTTCCCGGCGTCCGACGATCCCCAACTCGGCGCCGCCGCCACCCGGCTTCGGTCTGGCGACCTCGTGGGGGGCTACGACGCACTTGCGGTTGTGGCAGCGCGGCGCGACGACGGCCCGACCTGGATGTTGCTGGCGCGCCTGGGCGAGCAGCTAGAGGCCCCGGAGCGAGTTTGGGTGGCGCTGCGGCGCTCGTTCCTTTGCGTGCCGCCACGTCAGCTCCAGCCCGAGTGGCGGGTCTTCTTGAGACTGACAATCAGCTTCGAAGCCTATTCCGGCCTCGCGGACGTCCTGGCCATCCCTGCGCTAGCCGACGCCAGCGTCGAGGTCCTCGGCCGTAGTCTCCGGCTCGTCTTCCACCACATCGGCCGGAGTGACGTCCTTGAGGCGATGGCACACCGCGTGCTCGCCAACCAGCCCTCGGCCCTCCAGCTAGGGGGGCTGAAGCTGGCGGTCCAGTCGCTTCCACTCGCCGCGCGGCCTGAGCTCCAGGCGGAGGACAGTCGGATCCAGGATCTGCTCGACACGGCGATCGCGGATGTAGTGTCGGTCGCGCCAGGATACATCGCGTCCTTCGGTGTCCAGCAGTTCGGCTTTATCCAGTCCAGCGACATGACGACCCTATTCTTCCGCTTCGATGACGTCGAAGATGAAGAGCTGCGCCGGCGGCTGCAGACCCACGCGTGGCGGGGCATCGGTGTGCGCTTCGAGCGACGTCCTTCGCCCGGGCACCCCTACGAGCGCGCGGTGCACGTTCGGCTCTCGAGCTCTGCTCTGGTCCAACATGCGGTTTCGCAAACCGGGGGCTCCCTCGTCGTCCGTGCCAAGGAGATGGCCTCCTTCGACCCAGAGGGTGCGCTCACGCTGTACCGCACAGCCGTCGAGAAGGGCCACAGACCCGAGGCAGCGGTCAACGACTTGGCTTCGCTCCTGCACCAGCGTGGCCGCGGTCAAGAGGCTCTGAAGGAACTTCGCGTCTTCCTCCGGCGGGCACCCCAGGCAAGAGCCGTCCGCAACCACTTTGCGACGCTACTCGCCCACCTCCACCGCCACCAAGAGGCACTCAAGGAACTCGACCTTCTGAAGCGGGAAGCCTCAGAGTCGGAGCGAGCGTCGCTTGCGCGGCGCGAGGCCTACTCGCTTACGAGGCTTGGCCAGCTAACACAGGCCCGCCAAGCTCTTTTCGAGGCACTCGAAAAGAACCCCGACGATTCGCAGACTCGCAGACTCATACAACGAATCGGGGTCCGACCTGGCGCGGGAGGGGAGGACGACGTCTTCGATTGGGACCCGGACCCGGACCACGGCGTATCGTTCGGAGTCATTGCGTCGGCCCACCTCGAGTCGGCTCCTCTCGTCGGATTCGACCCAGAGGCGGTCGGGGCGGGAACCGTAACACTCGACGACGCACGGCGCGTAGCAAGCGAGGCCGCCGCACTGCCGCTCCACCCCTATAGTGCCGACCGTGCCCGTCTCTTCCTTTCCGCTGCGTCCGCTGTGAGGCGCTTCCAGCTCGCCGACGACCTGATGGTGCGCGTGTGGCTGTCGAGCCACTTCGACGCACTCGCGACCTTTGCCGAAGTAGCGGGGCATCCGCCGGAGGTCCGGCAGGCCCTGCTCGCAGAGGCCATCGCCCTTGCGCCACCAACGAGCTACGCGGTCCGGTTGTTCGCGCTCTACGTGCTCGGACCGGGCGGCCGAGTCCGCCTTGACAACGTGCTCCACGACCGCCCGAGGGGTTGGCGGGCGGCCGCCGCACTCACAGCGGAGCGCTGTGCGCTCGAGCACGGCAGTTGGGTGCCCGTCTTCGAGGCCCTGCGCGATCTTGCGCTCCGCACCCGGATCGCGGAGCCGGTGGCTGAGTCGCTCTCCGGTCAGGACGACGTGGGAACGGCGCTCCGCGAGTATCTACACCCCCGCTCGGCGCCCGGAGCCAAACTGTACGACCTCTGGCAGGCGGTCGGTGACCAGGACGGCCGCATCCGGAATGAGCTGGCCGAACAGCTTGAGACAGCGCTCCAGTGGGGGGCCCGTGGGGCGGCGAGCGACGTCCTCGCCGACGTGGCCGCAAAGGTGCGATCCTCGCCACTCGATCGGGAGCGCCTCATGCTCGCGACCACTGTCGCTGTTCGCGCGGTGGGGCTACACGGCAACACCGCAGACATCGATCAGATCGAGACCGAAAGCCTTGACCTCGTGAACGTCATTGATCAGCTGGTCCGAGATATCGTCGCGCGACCGACGTACTTGTCCTACCTGGCGCGCGAGCCGCTGATCAGGTTGCGTCTGTCCATCGAGCAGGCCGTGGCGAACCGGTTGGAGGCAGCATCGCCGACACTACGGATCGAGCCCTGCGCGGACACATACTGGGTCGACCCGCTCACCGAGGAGATCCGCTTGCAGCTCCGGGCGATCAACACGAGCACATGCTCCGCGGGTTCGGTTCAGCTCCTGGTCGGACACCCGGACTCCGACGATTCGGGGCGAGGCGAGATCATTCACGGCATCGCGGAAAGGCTCCGGAGCGGCGGGGCGGTGGAGTTCTCAGTGCCACTACGCGCCAAGTCGGCTGACGGGGCCATCGCACTGAGCCTCCACATTCGATGCCTGGATCGGCTGGGCCGCCGCCGCATCGGGTCGGCCCAACGCCACGTGCTGCGGGTGTGCACCAAGGAGCCATTCCCGGCCATCCGACCGAATCCGTGCACGATGCGGCTTGGACCCGAGATGGCGACCAGCGAGCTGATCGGTCGCGACCCTCTGGTGGCCAACCTCCTCGGTGTTCTCTCCTCACCCTCCGGCGCAGTGCTCCTCCACGGACAAGAGCGGTCAGGAAAGTCGTCGATCGCCTCACGTGTCGCGTTGGAGCTCAGGAACCGGGGACACCAGGTCGTTCGAGCGACCTTTCATACACTGCCGAACGGCCTTACGAAGGTCGGGATGGCGCGGTGGATTTCGAGCCTGTTTCCTCCGCAGCTACCGGCCCCGCCCGCCTCCGAGGCTGGCCTGGCGACCGAACCGCTCAAATCCACCGTGCTGATCGTCGACGAGTTCTCGGAGCTATACGCACGCGTCAGCCGAGAGGTCTGCTCCAGCGACTGTTTCGAGCCCTGGGTAGAGTTCTTCGAACGGCGAGAGGGGATTAGCGTCCTCCTCGTTGGGAAGGACACGCTTCCCCGCATGAGCGCCGAGTTCGCCCCGGCGTTCGCGGGTTTCCAGCTCATTCGGGTACCCAGCCTGCCGGACCGGGACGCCACAGACATGATACGTGGCATGATCCCCGACGGAAGACTTACCGACGCCGCGATCGAGTCGGTGGCTCGCCTCTGTGGGGGAAGCCCGTACTACACGTTGCTGCTCCTCGATCGCGTGATCGACAACATGAACGCGACGAGGGCGCTGGTGGCGACTACGGCCGACGTCGAAGCGGCGATCCAGCACTTGATCCTCGACCGCACTCGGTTATCCTGGCACCATGTCGAGCACCTGTTCCTGGGGGGAGACGGAGTGGAGGATACGGGCATCGACATCGACGAGGCGCGGGCGGTGTGCTTGCTAGTTGCCCGCGGGGCTGCGGAGGGTGGCGCCCGCCTTGAAGACGTTGTCAGGACGGGAGGCCGGTACCGCGAGGTCCTCGATGATCTGATTCGTCGGGAGGTGATCCGCCTGGACGGTGATCGGTACCTGCATTGCAACGAACTGTTCCGACAGTGGCTACTGGTGAACGGGTGACGCAATGAGACCAAATCCATATGCGTATGTTGGGCAACCGGTCAGCGAGTCGCGGTTCATCGGCCGGGCCCCGGAGTGCCAGCGGCTCCGGGACCGCCTGTATGGCTCGGAGGAGTTCTGCGCCTCCTCCGCCCTGGTCGGGTTGCCTCGCACGGGGAAGACGAGCATCGCCCGACGCGTCCTCGCCGAGGTTCCCCGTTCGCTCGGCGAGGTCGCGTGCATTCCCGTCGAGATCAACTGCGGGATTTTCCGTTCGCCACGCGACCTATTTCGGCAAATCTGTCTCGACGTCGTGAGGACCTGGGCTCAACGCGGCGGAGCCTCGGCCGAGGCATTGCGGCTGAGCGTCGAGCTTGGGCAACTCGAGGACGACCTCGCTTGGAAGAGGGCAGTGCAACAGTTCTTCGAGGAGTGCCATGCGCGCCGGGTCCGAGCGATCTGCCTCCTGGACGAGTTTGACTCCGCCCGGTTTCTGTTCGAAGGCCAGGGAGACTTCCTCCACCTCGTGAGAACCCTTGCGGGTAGCACGGCGTACGGCGTAGGGCTCCTGCTCGCGTCCAAACGTCGGCTCCCCGAGATCGCGCACGCAGCCGGACTCTCCACAGGCTACTGGGCGAATGTGCTTGACGTCGTGCCAGTCAGCGTGTTCAGCGAGGTTGAGCACACGCTCCACTGCAACCGCGCGAGGTCGGAGGGACTCGAGTTGGACGGCCACTGCGCAGCGGTGATCCAGCGCTACTGCGGTCGGCACCCGTTCCTCCTCGACCGTGCCGCCTACACACTCTGGGCGATGCGTGCCGCGGGGGACGTCGACACGGAGGAGCTTGAGCGGCGGCTGCGCATCGATGCGGTGCGGCTGTTCCAGGAGGTTGCCGAGATCCTCGAGGACAGCGGTGATCTGTCGAAAGCCCTGCAAGTGTTCTGCGGTCCAACATTTGATCTGAAGCCCCAGAACATCTCCGAACTCGAGGAGCACGGCGTCATCGTGAGTGCATGGAGGACTGGGACTTCGGGAGTCGTCGAGTCCATCTGCCCTGCCTTCGTCGACTTCCTGAATGCGTTGGGACATCAAGTGCCGTTCTGGGGGCTGTGGGCCCAGACTGAACGAATGCTGCGCACCGCCATCCAGGAGCGCCTCGAACACCTTTGGCAAGCGGACTGGCGCCAGCAAGTCCTGAGGAGGCGCCCCGGACTGACCGCGATGCTCGTCGAGGCCGAGGCTAGGCGGAACCGTGAGGCCCCATTTCTAGGTGGCGCCTCGCAGGCGCGGATCCTCGACTACACCTACCCCCTCGACCTCTTCGAACTGCTGAACGCTGACTGGACCAACCTCGGCGATCCGCTCCTCGGTGGTGACGCGGGGCAGTGGCGAAGGGACTTCGGACAACTGGCCAGGGTACGGACGCCGGCCGCCCACAACCGGCTCGAACTTCTGGCGGACTCCGATATCAGCAAGGCCCGAGGTGTGTGCGAGCGGCTGTTGGAATTGCTAGCGCCCCTCTGACGCGACTGGCACCGTTTTGACCGCGAAATCTCACGCGCTCCCTTGGCCGTGGGCCTGAACCGCCCTGTTCGCATCGCGGTGAGTGGCCGTCCGACCCGATGTCGCCGGTCCGGCCCGGCATCGTGCACGTTTGAAAACTAGGCCCCGGGGCCCACATCAGATGACTCCGCGGAAGACAGGCGCCGCCACGTCCCACAACACCATGCCTTCGGGACTGCTACGCACCGACAGAAGTCCCGCTTTGAACAGCACATCCTGGGTGTACGTCGCCTGAGCGTGCCAGGCATCCGGATCCGTGAAGAACATGTGGTTGGAAGCGCGGTCTGCATAGGAGACTCGGTGGGCAAGGTCCAGCCAATCCTGTGCGGCGATCCCGAATCGCTGCCGCGCCAGCAAAAGCAACTGGTCGCCATGTTCCCCAAGGCACTCCACCACGTCGAACCAGACGTCGCGGAGGCGACGGAGTGCGTCCGCAAGGTCAACGGCCCGATCCGACCTTACGGCAAGCACGTCCTCGACGACGTCGACGTCGGGCAAAGGCACAAGGTAGCAGCCAGTCTCCTGTTGTGCGCGGTGCAACCAGGGCTCCCACAACATGGCCGCATCGATCACAGCCTCCCGCAGGGCGGCGCCCGCGTCGTCCGACGACCGGAAACGGACCAGCTCGATCTTGGATGCCTCGATGTGGTGCCTCTGCAGCAGGTGGTGGAGGATGAACAGGCTGGGGCTGTCCTTCTCGATCGCGAGTCTCTTGCCCTCGAGCTCACGCAGGTCCGCAATGCGGGACTTGGAAAGAAGCCCGTCCACAACTTGACCGTCGTCACACCCCTGGGTCATCCTCAGGACGACGCGCAGAGGCACTCCCGCTTCGGAGGCAAGGAACACCTCGTCGATGGTACTCGCAAGCAGGTCCACTTCTCGTTCGGCGAGCGCACGGATGCGATCTTCGTTTCCGTCGAAGAACAGCAGATCCACCGCCAGGCCCGCCCGTTCGAAAAGGCCGAGGTCCCGAGCCAGGAACAGGGGAAGGTGTCCGATGTAGTTCAAGACGCCAATCCGGATGCGTTCTCCGCTGGCAACGGATGTCTCCGCCGGTTTCAGTCGTGCACTCGTCTTCCGAATTTCAGATCCGATCCAGAAATCAGTCGACTCCGGCAACGCGGAAATCTCGGCCAGAAGACGTTGTGGAGGAATGTGACGAGAAAGATCCGCGAGGCACCGCAGGGCACGCCGAGCCATCGAGGCCTCTCCAGCGGCGATTAGGGGGCGCAGCCGCGCCAGCAGCTCGTCGACCGGAAGGCCGGTAGCAAGCCACCGCCTCGCGTCGTCGTAGATGTCGAGACCGGCGGCGTCGCTGGCCGCTCGCACTTGCCAAAAGGCGGGTTCGAGCAATGACATGAGGGCTTGCGAATCGCCAAGTATGGCGTGGTGAGCGGCCAGGTGGCGAAAACCGTAGCGGGTCCGTTTCTGCTGCCATGGGCTATGGTGAGCGATGATGTGGCGATGCCAGCGCTCGACACTGGAAGCGTCCAGGAGTTCGCGCCGGACAAACTCCTCGAATCGCTTGTGGAAGAACCGGAAGTGGCCGCCGTCATCCAACAGGAACTCGCTGAGCCGAGTAAGGATGCGCCGTATCGTGAACAACGGGACTGCCGGTACGAACTGGGCGATGTCGCTGGTCGACAGGCCGGTCTGTGCGGTCGCGAGTAACCCGATTACCGCGAGGACCGGCTCATCACCAAACTGCTCCATTGCCCGCTCCAACCGGGCGGCGAAACAGTCCTCAATTCGGAGCTTCAAGTGCTCGCTCGCGCGTCCACGGGTCTCCTGCAGCTCCTCGAGCTGCATCTTCAAGAACAGCGGGTTCCCGCTGGTGACGTTCCACACGTTGCGGAGCTGCTGGTCGACGAGGACCACACCCATCCGCGCCGCAAGTGCGGACGCTTCGCTCAAGCTGAACGGCTCCAATGTGAGGACGACCGTACCCGCGCGGTTCTCTATTGCCGCTGCGAGCGGTCCCGGCCGTGAGGTCACGAGGAACGTGACACCGATTGGGACCGAGGCCGGCACGAGGCCGTCAAGATCTTCGGCGTTCTCGAGGTCGCTCTCGTCGAGCGCGTCGAGCACGAAGACGAGCGGACGGCCGCCGGCTCCGGCGACCAGAGCATCGGCGAACGCCTTCTCGCGATCGGCGTGCCCTTCGGGCACACCCATGTTGAGACCTCGCGCCCCGATGAGTTGCTGGAGCAGCGAGCCAAGCGCAAGTTCCCGCCGGTTCCTTCCGCCGTCCCGGGCGAAGAAGTGATGGCTCCAGCCGTGCTCTTCGACCATGCGTGCCATGCACGACGTCTTGCCCTGCCCCGGCGGCCCAAGGAGCAGGACGCAGGGTGGGGCAGCACCTGCGACGTTTCCAACTCGCTCGAGTACGTCCTCACGACCGACGAATCGCTCGGCGTTGCGCCGGATCAGCTCCCTCTGGGTCGGAAAATAGTGGTCCCGAGGCGAGCGGGCGCCCACAGCCCCCAACACTTCCCCAATGAATGGGCGAAAGCGATCGCTGAAGGACGACAGCACCGGCTCGAGCGGGGAACCTGCGGTGATCTCAATCTCGCTGCGGACCCGCGTTGGGTGGTACAGGAGGCGGGCAACCGAGAGCCGATCATGCGGAGCTCGGTGGGCGGCCTCGTATGCGTACAGGTCGTATGCAGCATGGGAGGCGTGGAAGTATGGGAGCCACAGTGGGAACAACACGAGGTGCTCCGCCGGAAGATCGCGGCGGCAGAGGAGCAAGGCCTCGCCCCGGCGGACCTCCTCGCGCAAGGGAAACGAGGCACAGGGTTTGGGCTCGACAGCCACGCGTGGACCGTCACACGAGACGACGTGGGTGACATGGAGACGACCGCCGACCAATTCCGTCTCTTCTGGAATCACGAGGTGATACCGGGCGATCCAGTCAACGGCGCGCAGAATCTCGTCGAATGCCGCGCGACGCTCGGCCAGGACCCCGCTCGCCTCGCCCTCGTCCATGGTTCGCGCGCCATGCGCGAGGCTGCGATTGCGAAACGAGACCATGTCTTCCAGTGCATGCCACGCCAGGGAGAATCCTCCCCGCGCCCTGAGGAACGCCGCCGGGAGTTCGGCTACAAACAGTCGGATCTCCGTACGCTTGGCAAAGTAGCGTGCCAGCTCACGCAGCAGGTCGATCCAGTGGCCCAACGATAGGCGCGCGTCGACAAAGTCCGCCAGGCGGCGATCGACCGCCGCATCCTTGGGGCGCAGCGTCGTGTATTCGCTCACAGCACACAGCGTCAGAAGCTTCACCAGTCCACGAACGGCATCCAGCAGGCAATACAGACGCGTAAGTGCCGGCTCGCCGGGATCGTCAGCACGGAGCAAGGGCCAAGCGATCGGGTAGGGTAGCTCATGGAAGGCTGGAGGGGGATCTGAGGCGGCCATTACGCCATCAGAAGCGAAAGGCAGGTCAACGACCCGTCCGCTCGCGCGATCTCCGAAATGTTCAGGGGAATCGGGCGAAGGCCGGCGCGTTCCACCGCCCTCAACGTCTCCGGGTAGCCCTCGGCAACGATTGCCCAGCCATTCACGCTGACGACGTTCGCACCGAGCGCCTCCTCATGAGGCACCATGAGGCACTCGCAGCCGTCGAAGTAGGTCGGTGGGATCGTGCCCTCAGCGAGCAGGATGCGTTGGTCGTCCAAGGGGGAGCAGATGCACTTGAGATGCAGGTAGCGGTTCACCGGTACCTCCGCCACCGAGTAACCACGCGCGCCGAAGACCGCGCGGACGCGCGCGACGCCGGCCTCGTTCGTGCGGGTTGAGCGTCCGACGAACAAGCGGCGGCCGATGCGGAGGCAGTCTCCACCTTCGATAGTCGCTGGAGGGCGCGTCCGCTCGACGCGAACGAGCGTGCCCAACGCATCGGCAATGCTCTGCTCCTCGCCGACGCGGGAGGGCGTTCCCGGAAGTGTGATCAGGGCCTGGCCTTCGTGGACGATGGCGCAGTCCTCCACAAAACACCCGTCAGGGAAGTCGTCAATCGGAGGTAGTTCATGGACCTCGACGCCCGCGCGCCTGAGTGCAGTGACGTAGGCGGCATGCTGCGATCGAGCGAGGTCGACGTTGATGGCGACCCCCGACGGTTCTAGGACCGAGGCGTCCTGGAACGAGGATGAGATACCGCGGGTGAAGGCGAGGCGTGCGTTCATGGCGCGTAGTATTCACCCCCGCGTGAGTCAAGGTCAAGGGTCCGAGTTCTCGATCTCGAGGCAACGTGGTCGATGCCACTCGCATCGGGATGTCCCCATGCGCCTGTCGCCGTCATTCCTCGGCGACCTCCAGAGCTTTGGTAGCCCGTCGACCGAAAAGGCGCAGCACGCTTCAGCGACTCCAGCCATGGCAGGCCACGCCGCCGCCCGGACAGGCTCCCGCCCGCCGGAACCGCGCACCCTCGGAAACCGGCGTGCTCGAGATTCCGCGCTTCCTCGTGCGCATCAACAGACCGTCGAGAGAGCGACCGCTTCACGCTCGAGGCGGTGCCCGTCGGCCCGCGTCGGGCGCGTCGTCCACGCCAAACGCTGCCCTATTTCGGGGCTGCGCGCTGAGCACCAGGCCTGGGTCGAGCCCGAGAGGCGCCGGGTCACCCTGACCCCCGCCGAGACCACCACAGCAGGGCTGTCGAGTTCTAAATCTCCGCCATGACCACAATCCGAACGAGTTCATTGAGATCCCATCCAGCGAGGAGCCGTGTGTTCTTGACGCCCAACCGGCGGTTGGGCGTTCGCTTGATAAGGTTGAGCGCCATGTGTCGGAGCGTCGCGAAGTTCGCGCCGCAGTAGCCTGCTCGCTGCCGGGCTTGGTCCTCGTTGAAGGCCATGTCGAGGACCCAGTGCAGGCCATTCTCGATGCCCCAGTGCGCGCGAATGAGCTCTCCGACGCGGGTCACGCTGGCTCTGGGATCGCTGCCGATGAAGTAGCGGCGCTCGACGCTCATGTTGCCAGTGGCCAAATCGGTGCGTTCACTTTCGACGCGAGCGACGTATGCGAGCTTGGGCCAGCGTGCCTTGGTGGTGATCCAGTCGAGACGGCGCGCGACTGTCACGGTGCGCTTTTCGAGGCGGCCGTGGCCTTTTTCGAGCGTTTCGTGCACCTCGACCGGCGTTGGCGGTGGCTGGTCCAGCGCGCGCGGCGTCACGTCTGCGGCGTCGGCAAAGGTCGCGACCATCTCCTCGGCCAGCGTCGGCTGATTGTCCTTCACGGCCAGCACGTAGTGCCCACCGCGCTCGATGATCGCGGCCGCGATGTCCGTTTGGCATCCCATCGCGTCGATGGTCACGGTTGCGCCGCGCAGGTCGAGCACGGCGAGAAGCTCCGGGATCGCCGTGATCTCGTTCGACTTTGTCTCCGTTTTGCGCTGACCGAGGACGAGTCCGGCGTCGCTCAGCCACGCGCTCACCGTGTGCACGGCCGGCTGCTCCCTGCTGCGGTGGTGGGTTCGCCTGCTCGTCTTGCCGTCGACCGCCACGTGCTTGCCCGCGAGGGCGAGCCGTCCGCGCAGGAAGTCAGTCCACATGACGAAGAACTTGCCAAACGGCTCGGGTGGCAAAGCCGCGAAAACGCTGAGGAACACATCTTGCGACGGAGGCCCATGCGGCATGTCGAGAAACGTCGCGAGCCACTTCTCGTGCCGCTCGCCCCACGCCTCCATCGAGGAAGCGTCGTCACAGCCGCAGATCATCGCAAGCAGTGCGACCATCACCACCGTCGGCAGTGGATAGCGCCGCCCTTGTGCTCTTCGCGAGTCCGGCAGCAGACCCAGCATCGCCAGAAAGGCCTCGATGGCCTCCACGTCCTTCTTCTGCGCCTTGCGCCGAGCAGCGCCGGCCGTGCCCTTGATCGCCATCGAGTCCTTCCGGGTGGTGGCACAGGCCAACTACCCGGAACGAAGCGCAAACACAGAAGATCGGGCCTGTCGAGAAAACAGAGAACTCGACCGCCCTGACCACCACAGTCACGCACGTTGGCCCAAGCAACACGGTGTGATAGCCTCGGAGCATGAACGTGAACGCAATCGCCGTCGCTGTTGCCGCGGCGCACCGCCTTCTACTTGCAGACCGACTCGCATACGGCGCGTGGGGAAGAACGATGCCGGCGTACATCAGGACGTGCCATCCAATTGGAGGGTACGAGCATTCGAAGCTCACTGCGTACGGTGCGCTCGGAAGCGTCTCACACTCCGTTCACGCTGTACGAGGTTTGGCCGGTATTTCTGACTTGACGAAACGACCACTCGACCTTGTGGTGGCGTTAGATTCGTGTCGTTACCTTTCGACGTGGCAGATGCGCGACGGAGGGATCGCCTCGCCCGTCACCCAGGTCATGGAGTCACAAATAACGCCCGACAGTCCCATCGGCGGCAGTCAGCTTGAGCGCGGCGATTGGCTACCCACGCTGCGTCACACCGCTACGGGACTCTCTGTCGCCGTCTTGCTTTCCAAGGCGATGGCTGATCGAGACTTCCAGCCTATGCTCGCAACAGGGCCTGAGCAAGAACTCCTCCACGAACTCAACATGTCCAGCACAGCGGAACGCAGCCTCAGGGAAATCGCATCTCGGGCGGCCGGGTGGCTCGCTGCGTACGGACCCGTCGTCAGACTCAAGCTGACGACTAGGCCGCAGAACTTCCCGGGGGCATTCCTCACTGCCGCTTACGTCGCAGGCGCGATCGACGAGTTCCGCCGATACGCCGGCTTGAGCTGGCGAATAGGAGAAGCAAGTGAGGGCCTCACCGTGCTACGAGAGGCGGTACTCAGCTATCTCATCTTCGAAGGTGAGAGAGACTTGCGCTACTTTGGCAGAACCGAGCGGCCGCATACGTATGTGTATTATACGACGTTCATATTGGAGCTCATTTTTTCGTCGAACGTTGACACGAGCCACGACCTTTTTCGCATCGCGCACGAAATGCTTACTGGTCTCGGACGTGTGGTTCGTACGCACGGTCACCTCACGGTCGGGGATCGGGCTCTGTCAGGTCCCAATGGTCGGCCAGACTTGCAGACCACGGCGCGGTTCGCTCTTGCGGCAGCAAGCGCGCGCCGAATGAAGGGAGAGATCTCCGACGAACTTGCGCAAGCCATCGAAATTGCGGTGATCTTCTGTGTCGCAAACTTTGGCAGAGGAACGCCCACAACGGAGAACACCACGCACGCGTTCGAGAGTATCGCCCGCATTCCGGAGTGCCTGGACGACGCTGCACGGACGGGCGTGCGATCGGCGCTGGCTGACGTTGAGGAGTCAGGTGATCCAGCAGTGACCAAGATCGTGCAGTGTCTCATTGGCGGAGATGTGAGCTTTGCGGGACCGCGCTACAACGGACTCGCCGCCAAGTTGGTCGCAAGCCGAGCGTTTCAGGATGCGACTGGTTTGCAGAACGCCACGTGGGATACCGACGAGGTCCTGCGGGTGCTCGCCGACCCAGGACGGGCGCGACGGGTACTGCATACCGCGTTTGACCGCAGGGGGTTGGTGGCCTTGTGTGACTCGACGGGGGTACCCGAGCACTCTAGCCTCCTGGACGACGATCTAATCGACCAGCTTCTCCTTGTCCACGATTTCCCGATCCCACCAAGGGAGGCGGAATTGCAACGACTCGCAGCCGACATAATCCGAATCGAACTGAAGTTGCAAAATGTGATTATCTCGCTGTGGACTGACCCTGTCGAACTTAACAAGAGGCGGGAGTCGATTGCTGCAAGCGCTCGTGCCACGCGTTCCGAGCCCGCGTCATGGCGCGATGAATGGGGGACGACGTATTTTTCTGACTACTGGTCGCTTCTGAAGCCGCACGTCAAGAGTGTCGCGAAGTACTTTCCATCCGTGCTTGGGGAGGCGGACAACGACATGCAGTCAAGACTCGCATCCGCCCATGCGACCCTCGTTGCCATCAGAAATTTCGCGTTTCACCCATCGCTCACCTCCACACCTGACATTCGCAGGCATATTGCAGGATACATGGCGTCGATTGGAAAATGGTTCGAGGATGGCCTAGATCGCACCCTCACGGCGACGCGGACGCCGTGAAAGCGTCTGATCAACAGCGGCAGGACACGCCTCGTGCGGAAATTTCACGGATTGCCACACGACGAACGCGACGGACTACGACTCCAGTGCGCTCCGCGTCGCCCGGTTCGCGCCGGTCACTCCGCCGATGACGCCGACCGTCAAGCCGACGAGCCACCCCACCGCGGCACCGGGAGGTCCGCCGAGCAGCATGCCGACGCCCGCCACAGTCCCTGCGCCGAGGCCCACTACAGCGCACCGGGGACGGGCCGGCCGAACCACATCAGCAGGCGATTGCGAGTGCGCTTGACCTCCGCCGTGTATTGCGCCGTCGTGCTCGCGCGAAGCGAGGCGAGCGCCTGCGCCAGCCACGTCTCGTGCTGCAGGTGCGGAGGCACGTGGTCGCGCGACTCGCGCAGCCAACTCCGCAGCGCCTCGCGAACCTGACCCAGCTTCCACGAAGGGTCGGCACGCAGCGCCGGCCACCACGCGACGACCTCTCGCAAGTCGAGTGGCGGTACGTACGCCTGCACCGCATGTTCCGCGATCTCGCGGTCACCGACAGCGATCGCCGCCTCGAGCAAGAGCGTTGGGAGCATGAGCGTCGGCTCTCGGAGTCCCTTGGAGGCCGAAGCGCGCAGTGACGTCCCGCCTCGTGCGGGAACCGGGGCGTCCCAAATCGCACGCCAGTGGTCGACCACGCTGCCGTGTCGCCCATCCGCGAGCCAGTCCCGGTAGAGCACGCCCAGCCCCCAAGCGGGCTCTTGCTCAGGAGGCGGCCCGGACCGCGACACGCCGAAGGCGGCAAGTACCGAATCGAGCGTCTGCACGGCATGTTCGCGCAGCGCGGTCGTCCCGAGCCCGAGCGTGCGAAGGCCTTGTTCAGTCGCGGCAACATGGACTCGGCCCCGATCGAGATCGTTCGCGCGCGGGGCGCCAATCGACTCAGCCATGCCGAGGGCCGCGATCACGTCGTCGTACGCGAGCCGGGTGAGCCGGTGCGCGTCACGGGCGAGGCCGACGGCCGCCAACCGCATGCCCTGTCGGAGTCGAAGCTGTCCCCGCGTGCGGAGGAGCTTGTGTCCCTCACACGTCGGGACACGCGCGCGGCGCGGGAGCGTGAGGCCCACGCTTGTCAGCTCGATTCCGTCACCAAAATCATGCGAGACGAAGCTCCGCTTGGCTTCGAAGTGGTACCACTGGGCGATGAGCTCTACCGGGAGCGTGGACCGATGCGCTTCGAGCAGTTCACGCACCGACTGCGAGAGCCGCTCGCGCAACGTCGCGACCGGTGCGGACTCACCCTGCCACGAGGCGACGTCGCCAGGGTCATCGCGTAGCCGCAGGGCATGGGCAGCACAGCATTCGGCGTGGAAGACGACGACACGGGCAAGCCAGCCGAGCGGGAGCCTGGCTGCGAGCGTTCGGAGCCGATCACACTCGCGCAGCAGGTGTTCCATCTGGTGATTGTCGTGTCGAAGCCGTTCGATGGACTCGCGAACGGCTTTGATCTCGCAGAACCTCAATTCCAGCCCAAGGGTCGCTTCGATCGCCGCGGCGACGGACGCGACGCCGAACACTTCGAGCGTTCGCCCAGACGCCGTCTTGTAGTGCTGTGAGCCCTCACCAACCTGAGCCGTGGGAGCCAGCACGAGGACGTCCTCGGGTAGCTCTCGCAGCGTCCCCGTGCGGCGCGCTACAGCGTCTATCTTGTGGTCCAGATCTTCGACCTTGGCGACCACGCAGGGGTCGTCAATGGTGAGCACACCTGTGGCCACGACGGGCCGGGAAGGCCGGACTCCAGCAGCCTCCGACAGCGACGCGAGGACCATGGCAAGCGCGCACGAACGCCCCTCGATGACTCGGCCGGCGTGCTCTGGCTTCGTCGCGACGAGCCACGCGTCGGGCGGCCGTTCGCCATGTGCGAGGAGGAGCGCATCCAGGCAGTGCGCGGCGATCTCTCCAACATCCGACACCTCCGTGAAGAAGGAGAACTGTGGTGGTGCCCCGCCGCTCACCGCAGCGCGTAGCCGGACCTCGGCCCTACCAATGGGATGGCGGAGTACGATCGGCGCGTAGAAGGTCACTCGGCTCGTTTTTTTTCGGCTTGGAGTGCCTCGAGCAGTGTGTCCAGGCCCGAGAGCGTCGCAAGGTCGTCCGCGTCGATGAGCTCATCGAGTTCTTGGCGAATCTCTCTGGCGTCCGCCAGGTCGTCGTCCCCGATCGCTGCGAGCAACGCTGCTAGCCGCTCGCCAGCCGCATCGACCATCACCGTCCCCGCGTCACGAGGCACCGTTGCAGAAGCGAGCAGTGGATAGAGTGTGACGGACCAGGATGCCTCACCCGCAGCGGTGACTTCGAGGCGGAGAGATGACCCTTCTCCCGGCTCGACGAGCACTGCGCCGCCAACCTCGAGCCGCATGAAACGGTAGCCGTCGGAGAGACAGCCTTCTGCGACCGCGGTGTCGAAGACCACGAGCCATGCCTCACGCGCACGCGCCGCATCGCGCGCTGGCGGCCTTTCGAAGGCCTCCCCATAGGCGACGACGCCGCAGCCAGGCACCAGGGCCGCATACGTGCATCCGAAGCTAGACGCGGCGACGGTTCCCGTTGCGATGAGCGAGGGCCGGTCCGTCGATGCTGCCGCGCGGACAACTGCGTGCACGAGCGTCGCACGTACCGCAGGTCGCGTGGCGGGCGTCGCTACGGCCACGACCGGGGAGTCCACCAACCTGAGTTCATCGTCGGTGACCTCCCCAGCATCGAGATCGAGCGTGTCGCCCATCGCATTGGCGAACGCGCGCCCAGCAGGCGTCGCGAGGAGTGCACGGGCCTCGACGCGATCGAGTCGCAGCGCGAGACGGCCGTCGGTGGTCGGCGCCATGCGCTCAGTCGCCCATGCCCCGATGAGGTCGAATGCGTCGTCGAGTACGTCGGGGTCGTCGGCCCCAGACACACCAGGGGGGTCGGCCCGCTGGGACAGCCACCAGTGTGCGTCCCGAGACTCTACCGCAACTCCTTCAAGCATCTGCGCGCGGAGCGGCTCCACGAGCCAGGCATGACGTAGGATCGATCGCAGTCGCACATCGTACGCCTCGACGCCCGTTTCCGTCGGCACCCCCAACCAGGCGGCTACGCGCGCCATGCGGTAGATCCGCTCGCGCGCAGCGATGGCGCTTGCCAAACCCTGGTGGACACGCTCCGCAAGCGCCGGATCGTCCGTGAGCAGCGGCACGTCCATGACGTCCGGATGCGCCTCGGCGAGATTGAGCGCGCGATCCAGTTCTGCCAGTGAGCCCGTGATCTCCAGCCGAGCGACTGTTGTCGCTTCCTCGATGCCAGTACCGTCGAGTGTGTCGCCGGCGCTCGCCGCCATCGGTGGGTCACCATCGAGCGCGGACGCCAGGTCGAGCAGCGCATCGGCGACAAGGATGCGTTGGACCTCATGCGTGGGAGCCCCTGATTCCGCTTGCGTCGCCTCGGCCAGCGCCAATGCCAGATTGTTGGCCATCATACGTGCTCTCCCGGAACATGAACGGCGATTTGACGCGAGGTGCGGCCTTGCGCGCGGCGTGACAACCAGAGCAATCCAGGCCACGGATCGCGCAAGTCGGAATCCCGGCGGTAGGTCGTGCGCCAGTCAAGGGGCGTCGCTGCGTCGTGGGTTTGGCTGCTCGCGATCGAGACCGTCTCATTGAAGTCGCGGACGTAGAGAGACTCGTCTCCGGGCTCCATCTTGTTGTCTTTTCCCATGATCGGTCCGAACCAGTCCTGGGCGACAGCCGTTGCCGTCGGACTCAACGTGACATGGGCCACTCGCGCCTCCATCATGCGCGTCAACACGTGTGCTGTCGCTGAAGTATAGATTTCGACAGCAGGCCAAAGCTGCGGGTGGAGTCCGAAGAGATCGGAGTTTGGCGTCGTCACGCGAGCCATGAGCAGCATTGCCCGCGTAATGCTCTGCCGACGGATCCAGTCGTTGCCGCTCGGCAGGGGAAAGACCGCGGGGCCTGGACCGTACAGCGCCATGTGTTTGCGGACGTGCTCCACGAGATGCTCGATGCTGCGCTCGAGCCGGACCCGCACAGCGACGCCCAAGAATGGGCTGGGAAGGTCACCTCGCAGGCCGAAGGAGTCTCGCGGTCGCGTGACGGTGAACGAGCCTCGTTCGGGGCTCCAGACCCGTGTGACCCGAATCGGGACACGCGTTTCGCGCAGCGCCCGTGCCGCGTCGCCCCAGAATGCTGGCGAGACGACGCCATGGCCGACCACCGTAGTGAGGTGCCGGTGAATTTGCGGCCACGGGCGCGTGAGCTCGCGCGCCGGGAACGTGACGCGACATCGCGGAACCGTATCGAGCAACTCCGCGGTCAGTTGCTCGCGCCCAACGCCGGCCGTCGCATCAACGGCGATGACCTCGGCCCACCAGAGCGGCTGGCCCTCGGAGAGCGGTTGAATGCGTGTACTCATGGCTGGCCTCCCGGCAGCTCGAGCGACTCGTGCTCGCAGGCTTCCCATTCTGACGGGATCGCGGCTCGGGCCGAAGCCACGGTCGGGTCCGGAAACTGCCGCCGCTCTCGCACGATGAGACCTGTGGCCACACGCGCGTTCCGATACGCGAGCCGGAAGCGTCTCAAGTGCTGAACATAAGAGCTGTTGCCGTCGTTCGGGATCTCGCCCGGCGACGTGTATTCGAGATGCCCGTCGTCGGTGTAGTAGCGCGCCTGCCAGGCGCGAGCGTGGTTGTCGGATGCCGCCACTTCCGGGTCCCATCGCAGTCGAACTTCGGCGAGCGCGATGTCACGAGCCAAGTGTCCGCCGTAGATGTGCCACATTCGCACCTGCGCCTCCAGGCTCGGCTTGGCGCTGTGGGCGCGGCGCAGCGGGTGATTCGCGGGCAGCGTATGCGCGTGACGCAGGGCGAAAGCCACGATGCGCACGCCGTCGTCGAGCGTGCGACGCACGTCGACCGGGATCCAGCGGGGGTCCCACTGACCGCTAACACCGACCGGGCCGGGTCCCATCTGCTCGCCGTCAGGGGGCGGCCTGGGAGCGCGCCGCTTGCGCACCTCGTCGAGGCACGCGTTCTGGAGCGCACGAAGGAACCATGCACTCGGAGCGCCCGGACGGTCGAGCCGCACTCGGTCGAGCAGCGGCGGTGACCGGCGCTCTGAGGCGGAGGTCGCGGTGGGGGCCGACGCATCGCCTGGCCTCCTCCGGCGCTCAAGCCGACCATAGTGCAGGCTGTTTGCTATCACGTCTCGAAGTCCCTCGTTCCCAAGGCTCCATTCGAATGACTGAAGCCGCTGTTGTGCCCACTCGGCGACGGCAACCCCCAGGAGAGCACGCGAGTTACTCATCGGGTCCGGGTGGTCGACGTAGGCTCGCGTGAGGGCGTCGATGGCGACGGCCGCCGGATCGCGCGGCGCGTCGGTCGGGGTAGTGGCTTGGTCTTCGCTCATGAGCACCTCGCGACGGCTTGGAAACCCCGTACGGGTGCCACGCTCCACGCCGGCGGTCAAGCGTGGAGCCCTCGCGGTCGTAGGTCAGCCGCCGCAGCTCAGGCTGGAAGCGCAGCCGGTCTTTGTGATGCACTGCCCTGCGCAGTCGCACTGCCATCCGCCCTGGCAATAGCCGGCCGAGTACCCGTAGTTGGCGCACGGGAACTGGCAGCTCGTTGCCGCTCCACCGCATGTCGTGCTCGCGGTGCAACCGGTCTTCGTGATGCACTGGCCCGAGCAGTCGCACTGCCAACCGCCGTTGCACAGCCCCGGCGAGTAGTTGTACGTCGAACACGCGTACGTGCAGCCGCCGGACGACCCGCCGCCGGAGGAGGACGCACCGATCCAGGTGAGCTTGATGGCGTCGACGTTCGAGTTCACGGGAATGGAGGTCGCCTCGATGGTCGCCCCGTTTTGAAGCGCAACACTGCTGGCGATGTCAATCGAGATCCACGCAGCCGGTGACCGGTACTGATCGATCGTCTTCGTCGCAAGAGTCGCGCCGGTGTTGGACTTCACGGCATACGTGACCTTGCCGCTGGTTGCGTCGCCACGGACGACGGTGGTGACGCGGTAGTTGCCCGAAGCGCTGAGCTTGGGTGTCCACCGCGCCGTCTTTCCGCCGGCTGTCGGATACATCCAGTCACCGAAGCTCGTACCGACGACGTACTGGCGCCAAGCGTATTGGCTGCCGACCTGGTCGTAGAGCCCGATGAGCTCCATCTTGTGGACGCTCGCGTTGCCGGAAACGGCGAGGTGACCAGAGTCGACCAAGACGGAGTGCTTCCGCGCCTCGACGCCGTCCGCGGGGACGAGCTTCGCAGCACGACGGAACCACGCGGAGCCGCCCTTCTTGCCGGGGCCGAAGAAGAACTCAGCGTAGGGCACAGGACGCTTGTTGCCGCTCACGTCGCCACTGAACCACTGGTTGTCGTAGGGATCGTTCAGGTAGATGGTGTCATCATTGCGGCTCGTCGTGCCCTTGTCGTTGATACCAACGATGACGAGGTAGTGACCCCACTTCGTGTTGCCGTGAGCGTAGACCGACGCGAGGAGCGGGCCGTCTGCAATCGCGGCATAGACGCTGTCGATGGCCGTCGAGCCTTCGTAGGACGTCACAGTGAAGCCCCACATCTTCCGGAGTGAGTCGAGGACTCCGTCCCAGGAAGCAGCGCCGCTGAACTTGCCTCCACCGACGTACATGTAGGTGTAGTAGCCGGTGAATCCGCTCGGGATGGCGGCGGTCCCAGGGTCGGAACCCGTAGCGCCGCTCGCGAACGACAGGTTGCGGTATCCGATAGCGGGGCCGTCGTACTTCGTGCCCTGTGTGCCCCCGTGGAAGGCTTCGCGGACGTCGTAGAACGACTCCGGGTAGTAGTGGCGAATGAGCATCGCGAGCGAGGTCGGCGCGCACGCCGACTCCCCGATGCCGGTGTAGACCGTCTGCTTGAGGTACGGCACGTTGTGAAGGACGTTCAGCGCCCCCGCCTGGGTCGCCAACGTGGACGGTGGCTCGGAGGTACCGAGGGTGGGGTCGGTATCTGCACAAGCGGCGAGCGCGAGCGAGGTGCCGAGGGTGAGGGCGAGGTGCTTCATGGCGTTCTCCATCAGGACGTTTTTCAGCCGCCGACGTGGCGCTGCTGCAACGAGGACGCGCAAAGGACCGGGAAGCTGACACGGGCAGTTGCGCTTGGCCACTCATTCGCGCACCATCGGCCGGCCAAAAAGGCGAGGGAGGCCGCGATGGAACGTAGCGACATCATCCTTGGCGAGCTGCCGATGCCGATCGCAACCGAGTACCGGAACGCGATCAACGCCATCGAGGTCTATGAGTCGGCAAAGCGTCTCCTCGCGCTCGCCGAGCATTCGGTTCAGTACCTCGCGCTCGTCGCCTGCGCCGCGACGTGGCACTCCTCTAGTGGCTTCGATGACCCGACGAGACGCGCGCTCCACGAGGCCCTCCCGCGACCGAGCTTCGGTCGATGGCTCGGGCTTCTCCGGACTCTCGAGCAGTCCGCGCCGCTGCGGGAGCCACTGGCACTCGAGCTCTCGGAGCGCCGCGACGACCTGGAGTCCTACGTCGAACTCGCGCAACGCCTCAATCTCAAATCGAACGGACGCCGCCCTCGGATCAATGACGTGCTCGAGGGTCTGGTGCAGCTCAGGAACTCGGTCGAGCACCATGGGCAATCGATTGACGTGCTTCAGCGCCATCGCGACCTCCTGCGCACGACGGTCGAGCAGGTCTTGTGCGCCATCCCCATTCTCCGCAGCGGGCATCTCGTGGTCGCGGAGCGCGTCGTGACACTGCGCGGTGGGCAGGTCGAAGCCGTCTTCCGCGTGCACCGCGGTGGCCTGTCACGCGTCGAAACGAAACGGCATCCTGTTGCGTCGAATCTCTCCTCCAATACTGCGTACTTGCGGCCCGTTGGCAGCGAGACGTTCATCGAATTGGCGCCCTTCATCTTGCCCGTGGGTGAGCACGTGACCCTGCTGGCTGGACTCGACGCCAAACGGCGAGCGAAGTACATCTGCCCGTATGCCGAGGTCCCGAGCACGGACTACGAGGAGGCCGATGGCGAGCTGCGCACGCGCATGCCCTTCCTCTACGATGGCGCCATCGCGGTTCAGTTTGACGCGCTCCTTCCCCTCGCCGAGATCGTGCTCGCAGACGGGGTCGTGACCACAGAGGAGATCTCGGTGCTGGGCCGGCGAGCGATGGCGCTCGGCATCGCGTCGACGATGGAACAGGGCCAGAAGCTCGCCGAAGCGGCGATTCAGCATCTGCGCGGTGAGGCGGAGGTGATCGGATCGAGCCCCGAGGTCGTGGTCGACGCAGTGGCGGCGCCCACAACGGTGGAGGCGGTTGCGATTGATCCCACACCGCCCACCAGCGAGGACGAGGTGCCGCTGGGCTTCGATCCCGTTCAGGCGCTGGTCGACCTCGGGCGTCGACTGGAGCCTCAGCTCCGCCGCTTGGGTGGGCTTCAAGGCGAGCTGGTCGACGACGGAAAGACCGTGACGGCCTCATTTCGCTTCAAGCACGCCGTGTGGCGCGAGATGCACTCGATCGATCTTGAGCTCGCGCGCAGCGCGGCACCCGGCGAGCATGCCACCATCCGTCCCACGGTGGCGTTCTGGTACGACGACCTGCCGTCGCCCCTCGCACGGGCATTACGGGCCGAGATCGCGACCAGCGACGCGCTCGTAGGCCTTCGCGTCGAGCGCGACAGCAACAATCCAACCGTGACTCTGAGCTGCGGCGATGGGCGGCTCCGGTTTCTCTCTGACGCGGAGGCGGCGCTGCAACCTTGGTTCGACATCGTTCGTCCGGTGATCGAGCAGCTCTGGGACGGGCTGCCGCGATGGGCGCAACTCGTCTCGACGAACAAGGCAGATGGCCACAGCATTGCCGCGCTGAAGAAGGCGATGACTCCCGAGGCGGAGAAGGACTTCGCCTTTGCGTGGACGATGGCAATGCAACACTGCGGCAATGCGAGCTTCGGCAAAGCAGCGGACTGGACTCGCGAGACGCTCGCGCTTGCGCCGACGAGCGCGTCGGCACACGGACTGATGGGCTGGTTGCTTGCCGATGCAGGCCGTCATTCGGAAGCGATGGACCACTACGACGTGGTTCTTGCCGACGGCGACGGGGTCGACATCCCGGTAAGCGACCTCGAAGATATCGCCAAGGTTGCAGAGAAGGCGCGTGCATTCGACAAGGCCCTCGCGCTTTGGGATCGCCTGCTCCTCATCGACGAGACGCGCCCTGGCGTGCTGGTCTCGAGAGGAAGCCTTCTGCGCTTGAATCTCCGGCGCCCAGAGGACGCGGAGGCGGCCTTTCGTCGCGCGCTGGAACTGGGTATCGACGTCGTTCGTGCGGCCGAGAACCTCGGCGCCATCCTCCGCGATCGAGGCGACCTCGAGGGCGCAGCAGCCGCGATTCGCCTCGGGACGCGACAGGACGGCACGCTACCGCCGCAGCTAGCGAAGGCGCTCGAACGGGTGGAGCGCAGGAAGGCGAGCTCCTGATGTCCGCGGCGTTCAGCGGAACCTCCGTGCAGGCCAGGACGCCCACGGCGACCTGATGCGTCAGCGCACTGAACGCCGGGACGTCTCGTCGCCATGAACACCAAAATTGCCGCTGCCGTGGCCATCGTTGTTGTCATTGTTGTCGTCGCGGTCAGCGCCCGCGGGTGCAGCGCGCTGTGCGCCTCCATCGAGCAGCTCGAGCGCAACCCCAGGGAGTACCTCGGGAAGGAGCTCTGCGTGGACGGTCGCGTTTCGACTCGCGTCGACTGGCCCGGAACGCGCCACGACTACTACAAGCTGTCGCAGGACAACGGTGCCGTTTGGGTCCACGGTGGCTCGCCGCCGCCCCAAGGCGTCCGCGTTCAGGTCCAAGGACAGTTCGTTCGCGGCAAGGACTGCTACTCGCCGCTCGTCGACTATGTCGTGTGCGAGCGCGAGCGGAAGACGGAGTGACCGGGACCATGCACTTGCTGGACAATCGAGACGCCGTCCCGATGAAAATCGGTGCGGAAGACCCGGCTGTCGATGCGAGGCGACACCGCCCAGGCCCTACTTCCAGTGAACATCCAAAGTAGGGGCAAGGTCGAAGATGGTGCAGTTCACGGCAGAGCAGACGGCGTGGTAGCCCACTTTGAACACGCCTACGATCGTCACTTTCCGGCGCATAGCAATGAATCAATCCACCCTGTCCAGTTGTCGTTTGGACTCCAATGTCTTCGCTCCGTGCTGAGGTAGCGTTCCGAGCGACGCCCGTCGAGCCATGCGCTGTGGGTCGATGATGCCCCGCAGTGGTCCAGCTCGCCGAATCCACCAACGCCACGCCGCAAGCCATCCGAGTGTCGAGAACACGAGTCCACCGGCCAAGAGTCCCCACCACTGAGCAGCGTTGGATCCCGGCGGGCCATTGACACCCAGAACTCCCGTCACGATACCGAACGGTACTGCAGCCCCGCCGAGTGCGGCGATCTTTGCTTGGGCGTCGGCTTCTCGCTGCGACTGCGCAGCTTCGACGAGTTCAAACAGCGAAGCGATCTCAGCCCGCACCTCTGCGAGTTGAGGGCCCGTGCCAAGAACGTCGCGAACTTCGCGAAAAAACCATGCATAGTCGCTCGTACCGCCGCAGTCGTCGCCGACCAGCGCCAGACTGTACCGGGCGGACTCGCGCGCGAGTTCGAAGAGAGCATCGCGCTGATCGACGACCGCGTGGATGTCGGTCAGGCTACGCGCTGGCCCCTGCGCATCCGCGGCCAGCCGCGCCAGGGTCGCGCGCTCCGCCTGAGCGTGGAGCATGAGGTAGAAATATACGCCGGAGCCAAATCGCTGGGGGGCCTGATTGCGCTCGAACTCGGTGTTGGCTGCCGGGTCGAGCCAGGAGACCTGCACGCAGCCCTCACGACTCAGTCCGATGCGCCGATTTCCGCGCGTCGCGAGCACACGGTCGGGACCCGTGCCGGCTGGCGGCGCTACGTTGTCCGCGCGCGCGCCGCGGCGGAGCACGAACAACAGATCATCGAGGTGCTCCGGAGGTGTCGTGGCGTCAAGAACAACTGCCGTCTGGTGAAACGCATTTCGGCTTGGGCCAACTCGTCTCGGCGGCTCGTGGGGGGATTCCTCAGCCGAAACAAGCAGCCAATCTGCGATGTCGGCGAGCGTCGCAGCGCCGCATCCCGGGCGCGCCTCGAGCAGAGGCCCCGATAGCTGGAGCCACTGGGAATTCCCAACTGCGCGATCGAAGGCCCATCCGTAGTCGCTTTTATGCACGTGTCGAGCGTGGCTCAGGCTATTGATGAGCTCCGTGACGGAGACTCTCTCGCCAGCCTGAGACACCCAGTCGATATGGAGGACCAGAGCCCCGGCGGCGAGCGGGAAGAGCATGAGATCGACGTCCTTCACGACCGGTCGCAGTCGCGCCTCATCCCGACGTCGACCGACAAGCCGGGAGTCAGCGAGCGCAGCGTCGACGACCGCGCGAGTCGCCCGAAGCGCCACCGCGCTCCATGGGGAGCCGCTCGGGCCGTCGGAGCGCAGACCGAGGACCGACTGAAAGCTCGGGTCGAGTTCATCGACGCCGGCAGGAGCCTGCGTAATCTCTGCCCAGAACGCCTGGGCCTTGCCGTCCCGGGCCCGAATTTCTCTGCGGAGCAAGCTGGCTGAACGTGCTGCGTTGTCCACGCCATGTAGGTCGTTCCACTCGACGCGCACGACGAGTGCGGTTCTCGCCACGACCGCTGTCAGATCCTCAAACACGTGCTCTCCTTTGACAGGACGCGCTGTTTTCGATCGGCGAGCAATCGAATCATGATGGTCCCACCCGCCGGTAGAACACCTTCGACACCATCTCGAACCCCAGGCCCTCGAAGAACCGGTGCGCGCCGGCGTTGGCGACCCCGCTCTCGAGCAGCACTTGGACAACGCCGTCGGCCGCTAGCGCCGCCAACACGGCCTCGACGACTGCCCTGCCAACGCCTTGGCCCCGCTGACTCTGCGCAACGACGAGGTCTTCGATGGTCGCGATCCCGCGCTCGTCCCGGCACACCATGCAGACCGCGAGCAGCTCATCAGCCTTGCGTGCCGTGAGCACCTGTCGGTGGTGCTTGGGTTCGGCGATCGCCTCACGCATCTCGGCCAAGACCCGCGCCTCCAGGTCTGGAGCCCAGACGCCCGGGGCCGTCGCGCGGCCCGTCGTGAGCTCCCCATGAGAGATGTAGTCAGGCGTCACGTGGTCGACGAAGAAGCGTGCGAGCGCCGGCGCGTCGGCCGTTTCTGTGCAGCGCGAGACGATCAGGCTCAATGCGAGCTCCTCTCCCGAAGCAGTTCTGCGACCTCGCGAAGGGTCCAGGAGCGCTCCGGCTCGCTCTCGAGAAGTCGATAGACCCGATTTGCGGCCCAGTACCACGGCTCGGCTTCGATCTGGCCCTGCGTGGGCCAACGGGTCACACTGAAGCGCACAACGATGTTCGCGTGAAGCTTGGGCTTGGTGACCTCGAAAGCAACCTGGGCTCGACCATCGGGGGCTCGTTGAAGTCGCGCGCCCTTCGAGTCGAGCCTTTCGGCGGACTCCTCGAGGTAGTCGAGCGACAGGTCGCCGGCGTCGACCTCCGCATCGTGCGGGAGCGTAATGACGAGGGAGAGCTGGTCGACAGGAAGGTGAACGCAGAACTCGTAGTAGTCTCCAAGACTTTGCGGTTTCCGCTCGAAGAGCCCCGGCTCGAACATCGAGACGTCGACGACTCGCTGCTCGCCCAATTCGAGCGGCGTCGCAAAGCGCACGGAGAAGCTCCGGAACGCGTCATGCCAGACCTCGCGATGCCTCTCATCGACGGGGCAGTCCTCACCCCTCGTCGCGTCCCTCACGCTGAGAGCGAACACCTCGTCCGACACCGGGGGCATCTGGTCATGGTAGTCGAGGCCAAAGGAGTCGCTACCTGGCCAGTCCGCCAGAATCCGCTCGACCAGGATCCGGTGACGATTGCGCGTGTCCCCGCGATGATTCTCGACGTCCAGAGCGACGTCGTAGCGAAGAGCACGCAGCGGATAGTCCTTGAGACGACCGTCTCTCTGCCACTCCCAGTCGGTGGAGAGACGTCGGCCGAACGTCTGCCAGGACGGACCCTCAGCGTCCTCTTCTGTTGGGTGTGCGTCGGTGATCGCGTGATAGCGGCCATGCGCCGAGTCCTTGCGTGGCCACTCGAGGCGCGCCGGAGTCCGACGTCCAGCGCATTGCCCGCAGACACACGCGCGCGAGACAACCAGCGGGTCCAGAACGAGGGGCGCGGTGAACGGGCTCGTGAGCATCGCCGTGCACCCAGGCTCGAACACCAGGTCACCGGCTGGCAAAGGGCCGACGAAGGCACCGCGGAGCGTGACGGCGGCCGTGTCCTCTCGCTGGGTCACCAAGGCCACGTCGCCGACGGACTCGAAGGCGATCAACGCGTCCCTGACCTGAGCAACAGCTCGATGGAGCCAGGCGTTGTCCTTGAGACGGTGTTGCGTCGCGTCTCGACGCTTGAGGCACGTGTTTCGAAGCTCCGGGAACTCGTTCAGCCGGCGGATGAACTCCGAGAGCGACTCGTCGGTCGGGTGGCCGAGAATGACCGACGGGCGGCGTTTCTTTGCCTCGTCGAGCCAATCCCTCACGAGCCCGACGAGTTCGCCGAGTTGCGGCTTGACCAGCAAGCGACGGGCCCGATTGAGCAGCTCCTGCGGCCGACGGTCGACGGGCCACTGGTGCGCGAGGTCCGCCATGGCGACGATCGCGAACAGATCGACGGTCTGAACGATGACGTCGACCAGCCTGAGCACGCGTCCGTCGTCGTCGATCGTGTCGAGCAGGCGGAGCCAGGCGCGCGCAATCGGTGTGGGCCACCGCGCAAGGATGCGTTCATCGTTGGCATCCGGCACGAGGACGACGCGGCTCACTGGAGCACCGTCGCCTCCCAATCCGTCCGAGTCAACTCTGGACCTCGGGTTCCGCCGAGGACCACTTCGGCGAGCGCGTCCGCATCCGCCACGGTCAGCTCGAACTGAGTGGCCATGAGGCGGTCTTTCGCCAGTTGGATGAGGCGCGTGGGAATCTCCTCAGGGCCGCAAAGCTCGAGCACGCGAGCCTGCTCCATCGGAAGGTCACGCGAATCGGTCTTGAGCACGCCGCTCTCGGAGAGCGTTCTGAAGACGTCGAAGAGCTTCGAACGGCTCACGTCTGCGGCGGTATTGCTCAGGTGGGCCTGCGCGGCGTCGCGGAGGGTGGCCAGGGTCGGCTCGGCAAGCGGGCTGCCCATGGCGTCGAAATGGTGCGCACGCAGATACGCCAGCACCGGGTGGAGCACCTCCGGCACCTGACGCGCTCTGGCCTTGGTCAGCGCCGCAGCGATCTGATGCACGCGGTCGCTCCCCTTGGTCGCCGGAGGAGGCGTGAGCTTGATGCGGTCCCCCACACATGCGAATCGCGAGTGGTCGAGGCACGCATGGACCAGGTCAGCGAATCGGCCGTACCCCAGCGAGCGGTGCAGCATCGGAGGGATGAGGTTCGAGGCCAGCATCTCGAGCCGGTCGATGGGCATCCCTTGCCGAAGCTCGGCCGCGTGGTCGCGCACCAACGTCTCCAAGATCCCCATTACGCGGTCGGCCCCGTAGGCGTCGATCAGAGTCTGGTCGTAGTCGATGTAGTCCGTGAACATCGCGCGCAGGAGCCGAGCCGCCTCGCTCGACTGCGAGCGGAGGCCGACCAGGACGGTGGCACGTCCACGCGCGCGCAGCTGGGTCACGAGCGGTGAGAAGTCCGAGTCGTTGGACACGATGATCATCGTATCGATGTGGGGGTACAGCGTCGTAACCTCGAGCGCGTCGAGCGTCATCTGCATGTCCGCGCGGTTCTTCGTGCCGCCGCCCGTCGAAGGGCAGTGGACCATCTGAACGCCGTTCTGGGCCAGGTCCATCTGGTAGCCAGTGTCGGCCATGATGCGATCCCGAATGACCTGGGGGTTCCACACGCGATGCGAGAAGACCGCGGAGGCCTCGAATAGGACGTTGCCGTACGCCCGTCGGATGTCGACGGTGCACGAGAGCTGGGCCTCGATGCGGGCGAGCAACGGCGCCATCCAGAGGCGCGAGGCACCGCAGTGGCGGAGCTCGAGCTTCTCGGCGGCGATCTGGGCGTTGTCAAGGTCGATGAAACAGGCGGCGCGACGTGTCATGGAACGCTCCTTGTGCGTGGGCACGGTCATGGCACAAGGACGCGTGAGGATGCGCGTTGCTGACAGCCGCCGCGGGAGAGTGCTGGCGTCCGATCGCGCGGCCCGGCAAGGCGCTACGCGACGGTCAGCAAGTTGGATCAAGTAGAGTAGGCCTATGTTTCGTCATTCAGGTCGCGTTGGATCTGCAAGTCGAAGCCAGAAAAAATCGAGAAGCTCAGCGGACACATCAGCGGCGCTCCTCGCCACCGACCCCTCGGCCAGCCACGACGATGCTGACGAAGAGGCCTAGGAACAGCGACAGTCCGGTCCAAAGCACCCAAGTCGCGACCCATTCGCCCGGCTCGTCGACCCCCTTGAGTGTCCTGGTCGGTGCGAGGAGCCACAGGGTCACCGCCGAGACCACGCCGGCGATTGTGGTCGCCCCGAGGAATGGTGCTGCCACACGCCGCGCGGACTGCGCCACGCGTCGAAACCACGACCGCTTGCCCGGCGGTCCCGCCCGTACTCGCGAGGCGAGGGTCGCCCAAAGCAAAGCGAGGGCGCTGATGAAGGTCACTGCGAGGGTTCCCCAATAGGCGATGGGGAGCGAAGACTTCACTGCGAGGTCGTCGAAGGCCGTGCCGACATCGAGCACGAGCACAGTGCCGCTAGCGACGCCGGCGATGAGCGGGGCGAGGTACATCCATACTGCACGGAGTGGAACCCGTTCGCGAACCGCGTCTCGAAGCGCCTCGGCGTTTCGCAGGTGCAGGTGATCCAAGAGGAACCGATGGAGCCGGAGCACGTGCTCAGCTGGAAGCTTGCCGAGCCGGCCTGACTCGCCAGATGCCGCAAAGGCAATAACCCCTTCCTCGTCGCCGCGGTCCATGAGGTCCTTCAGGCGTTCGATTTCCTTTACCGCCTCAGCGCTGTGCCTTGCTGCCTCAGCGCTCTTCCTTGCCGCCTCAGCGCTCGCGCCCTCGCGGGAGTCGATCCAACGGCGCGTCGAATCGATGACACGAGCGAAGAGCTTTCGCTCAGGCCAGGCGACGTTCTCGAGCCCAGCACCGAGCTCGTCTAGACGCTCGCGAAGGAGCCGTGGCTGCTCCGACGAGAACGGGAGGTCGGCGACGCGCACGGCCTCGATAGCCCTTCGCGTCGCGCGCCAGTGGGTCTCGAGATCATCTGCGGGGCATTCGAGCCAGTGCATCCATAGTCGAATACCGCAGGTTTCGGAGCCACCGACGATGGCCTCCTCCACCAGATCCAGCCAAGCGGCACTCCCGCAGTCCTCCTCCGGTGCGGATGCGACCTGGCGTAGCCGTTCGATGAGTGCCAGGAAGCGATACTCTGGGCCGAGTGGAGTTCCGGGTGCTGGTTTCGGCAAGTGTCCCTCGATGCTTTCCACGACCTTGCGATAGCTCTCGAGGACGTCGGTGCGCGAACCGCCACGGTCTCGGACCCGATCGAGGTCCATCAGCGCCTTGACCAGCGCGTGGAGCGTCCCAGGTTCGCCGCGGAGCATCTCACCGAGCTCCTTGAAGGTCTTCTGGTGCGGATTGCGCTGAAGGAGCTGCCACAGAAATCGCAGATCGTCTGCAGGCGTCGCCTGCTCGCGAAGGAGGCGTTCGACTTGCACGGCGACCTGTATCGCGATGCGGCCGTCACTTGAGGAGGCAAGGGCGAGCACGGCTTCGCGTGGCAGGTTCGCGTCCCGTAGCAGACCATTTGGGACTGCGTCGACAGCAGCAAGGAGAAGGGCCAGAGCCGCCTTGCCCACCTGCTCGACGGTCCGCTTCTTGTCTGGGAGGCTGGTACACACGATCGCTGGGTCCCCGATTCCGGCTCGGCGCGCGAGGGCCGCCCAGTCGAGTTCCACCGCATCCGGGTGCGCGAGAAGGAGGACCGTCTCGGCGACAAGTGCGGAAAGACGGGTCGATCCGGTCGTGGCGACCGTGTCCGAATCGGCGAGAAAGCGCAGACGTGTCGCGAGTGCCGCCCCAACGTCTGGCTCACCTGCGGGCATTGTCCCGTCGATTGCGAGCCCGAGAGCTTGGGCGGACTCTGCCGCGTCAGATTGGAAGGACGTGATCGGTGCTCCGCGGTCTCGAAACCAGATGGCTGACTGGAGCCAGCTCAGCAGCGCGTCGGTACGGCCATTGGCGCCGGTGTGCTTTGCCCACAGCGGGCGGCGCAGCTGTGTCTCCAGGTCCGCAACGACTCCGGCAGCGGCCGGATCGTCGCGCAGCACGTCCGCCATGTCGCGAAGGACCGGGTCGACGAGCTCGTTCGCAGTGTCGATTTGAATGAGCTTGGTGACATGCGGCAGCGTCTCGCCCCGCGTCGCTGCGGACGCGACGAGCTCGCGAACGGCAAGGAGAATGGTCGACGCATCGGAGGGATCCTTTGGTAGCTTGCTCGTTGCCACCTGTTTGGGGCTCAGCCCATGGAGTGGCCGCGTGCCTCCGGCGGCGAGATACGCACACGCCGCGTGAAGCGAGTGACGCACCACGTGCTCGTCGACTGCCGACTCCTCCTTGTGATGCGTGCGGTCGAATCGGCGCACGTCGTAGCCTTCGGGGAACGCAGCCGCCCAATGGGATGCAAGCCTGTCGAAGGCTTGCGAGTCACGAACGGCCCATTGGGCCAGCGCGCACGAAGCCGGCACCCACGTGCGCCGTGGACGCGTGCGGAACAGGACGTCGACGAAGTCACGCGCCCTGTCGTCGTCCTCCATCGCGAACCGAGCGATCAACGGAAGCCAAGTCAGCGCAATAGCGTCAGCGGCTTTCAGGGGATCGGAGTATGGCCAGGCTCCCATCGCCGGATCGCCAAAGTATGGCGCATAGGCGCACGGCCCCACAGCTTGGAACCGGGTGACGAGACGCGTCGGGTCCTTCAGTTCGTATGCGGCCCGCACCTTGAGCACCGCGCCAGCGCTGGCGTCGGGTGGGTTCCTCACCTCGGGCAGCTCCCGCGTGCGCCGCCGCAGGTCGTCACGCGCCTCGCGGGATCCGTCCCAGTTCGCCAAGTCGGCTGCAAGCGCCGCAAGCGCCGTGCGGCCGTCATCATTATCGACGGGTACTTGGTCAGTCATCGTGACGCTCCAGGCGAGTTGAGGCGAGCCAATGGCCAACGATGCCATGCTCGGTGGCGATGACGAGGTCGACGGTGACCTTCGGCCCTGCGTCAGATGGCACGGCCACCGGCACGTCAACGGTGAAGCCAACAGCGGCCCCAGGAAGCGGGGGCAACAGCACGGTGCCCGCCAGGCGGGTCGCGACGATGGCATCGGGGTCACTCGTATTTCTGACGTACGCAGCCACGCGAAGCTCCTCCCCGGCGGGGAGCCGTGTTACGGCGATGACACGCAGGAGCCCGGCGCGTTCGCGGCGATACGCGACAGAGAGCACTGCGACCGGGGGCGCAGCGGGAAGGTGCGCCGCTGGATACGGACGCACCTGCGCCGGGCCGTAGCTCGGGTCCCCATGGCCGATGGGGTGATGAGAGCCGTTCGTGGCGGTCTCCGCGACGTGATATTTCTCGCCGCCATGCACGTAGTGCGAGCCCGCGAATGGGCCGACGACGCCAACGAGAACGTGCTCTGGCATATCGAGGAATGCGGCGCGGTAGCCAAATCGGGCCAGCAGGGCGACGTAGGTAATCGACGAATCCTCGCAGTCGCCGCCGCCATGGAGGAGGTGCTCGGACGGAAAGCGCGGGAAGTCCCCCACAGCATCCTCTGGGTCGTGGACGTAGGCATGAGACTGAACGAAGGCGAGCAGATATTCGCAGAATCCAGAGTCGACGACGCCGCCGTACAGCGCAAGTAGGTGATCGGCGAGATCGGAAACGGCGTCGAGATAGGGATCGTTGAAGATGTACGAGGTGAGGGCAGCGTTGCTCCGGCCTTGGAGGGCGGCAAGGCGCCCGAGGTAGTCGTCTTCCGCCTTGGGCGAGGCCATGCCCCAGCGGGTCTCGAAATGCCGGCCCCGATGGGTCCACCGGATCGTGCGACCGTGCTCTGCGCCCACCTCAGGTCGCGGCGGGAGCGCCATCATCCATGTTGGCGTCGCCAAGCCACCGCGTGGTGGCAAGGCATACGACAGCGTGGTCGGGAGGATCTCGGCGAGGCCTCGCGATGGTCGTTTCGGCGGCGGCGCGGGGGTCGCGAGCGTATTCGGTGCCAGCGCTCGAATGAGGCCGTCCACGCGCAAGCCGCCGACGATGGTCTCGTTGACCGGATGCGAGACGTGAGGCTCGAGGCCGGGTCGCAAGAGTGCGCGAGGGACGATCCAGAGCGTCATGATGAACGTCGCAACTGGGGACGCGGACCAGTCCTGAAACGCCGTTTGGAGCGCGGAAGCGACCGCCGACTTGAACTCGGCGCCCGATATGGATCCCGTGACGACGATGCACGTGCGTCGGCCCATGGGTCGGGTCGAGAGGTTTCGCTGGTCGACCGCGGCGGCGACCCGATCCCGTTGGTCCACTGGGGGCTCTGTGACGCACTCGACGAGGACCCGAGCTTCATGGCTCCATGTCGTGAGCTCAGTCGTGTCGAATGCTGGGAAACGCCGGACCGCCTCCAAAAACAGCTCTGAGACGCAGTCGGCCCATGACGTGGGCGCGGCATCGGGATCCCAAACGAGCGTCGCGGGCTCGTCGACACGGTCCACCGTGGGAAGATCGGGGCGCTCATCCTGCACGGTCGGGGTTGGTCGGGGCAACGCGGACGAGGGACTCGGCGAGAGGATGCCGCCGACCAGTGCCCGGGTGTCAACGATCGACTCGACGCGATCGCTTTGACCCCAGGCGACGCGCGCGCGGCGACGAAGGAAGCCGGCACGGTCCGTTTCGCTCTCGAGTTGGCCCAAGAACCAATCGACCGACTGGAAAAAACTCAGGCGCTCGGTCGGATCGGCCAGGAGGCGCCCGAGGACCTGAAGCACTGTGCCCGCTCCCCACGGCTGAAGGAGAAACGCCACCGCCGTCCCGAGTTGATTCGAGGTCTCGGGCAGCTCGAAGGCGAGGACCTTCGCGAAGAAAGCGAGCCCTGGAACCCTGATGTTGAAGGCGTACGTGAGCGCAGCCGTCAGGGCGGGTCGAAATGCCGCAGCCTCACTCGACCATTGGCCCGCGAGGCGTTGGCCCTGAACGTCGGCCATTGAATCTGGGTCGAGAGATCGCGGCTGGAAGACGATGGCGGCGACCTTGGCGTCCCAACCGATCCGGATGGATGGCGCAGGCGCGACGACTCCCGCGTCGTTCATGCGACCGGACAACGTGGTCGTAACTTGGCAGTTTGCGGCGCCGACATCGAGGTCGTACCAGGAAACCCCAAGGCTTGGACCGCCGCCGCGGTGGCCCTCGCTCCGCATGTCGGACGGGAGGCCCCAGGCGACGTCCCATACGGGCAGGTGCCAGTCGGTACCATCACCGCGCCATTGCGTCACCTGGACGACCACCGTCTTGTCCCGGACCTCGATGCGCTCTGCGACGACGGCGTCTGTTCCGGTCGCGAGCCGCAGGTCGCTCTTGTGTGCCAGGTCGACCAGCCGCAGCAGGCGACCGGACTCGAATTGCCACCGGCTCCAGCGTGAGGCGTAGCCGGGCGGGAGCGCCTCGTGTGGGTCCGTGTTGGCGGACAGCACGAGCAACGCATCGCCCCGGTCCGCTCGCGCGATCCGTTCGGAGCCTGACGGCAACGAGTGTACGTCGATGGGAAGCCACGCGGTCGTCGTGTCGCTGAGCACGACGTAGGGCCAGGGAAGCTCATTCTCGTAGCGCGGATCCGGAGCAAGTGCATCCCGGACAAGCGCGGCGATCGGACGCTCGCGCCCAGGTGGAGCGAGCGCCGCAACGTCGATGCCGAGCTGCGCGAGTTCGGAATCGTCGAGCGGCGTCCAGGCCCGGAGGAACCTGAGGACGTTCCGCAGGTGCGCGACGGCGAGCGGCACGGCGGTCCGGCCGGCGAGCAGTGGCACGACCCCGGAGGGACCTGGCTCAAGGTGGTCGCCTTGACGCCGGATACTGAGCACGACCGTCGTGGCGCTCCCGAAGCGAAGCGACAATGCGAGGCAGGTGTCCGTGTGCGCCGCTACTTGATAGAAGACGGCATCGACTCCGCCGGCGGGTAACGGAATGAAGGCGTCGAGGTCGGAGACCACCGTGAGCCGGCCTCGACGCGCACGCCGCGCGACGCCACCTTCGAGCGTGCGTCGCGCGTGCTCATCGAGCCCCCTTCGGTACAGCACAACGTTCAGTTCCGCGCCGTCGCCGCGGGTCTGGTCGAGACAGCGAACGACCAGATCTTCGAGCGCTCGTGGCACATCGGTCGTCTCGAGTTCGACCCGCCAGGCCTGCTGGCCCTCGCGCGGTCGAAGCTCGACGATGTGCTCGCGTCGCGGCACCGGAAATAGCCGCTCGTTCACAATGGATCGGGCTACGGCGGCGAGGGTCGGGCAGACGACGGCTGTCTGGAGCGGCATGGACTCAGCCGCGAGGAGGAGACGGTGCTTGCCGAGGAAAAATGGCAGGTGCGAGCGCTCGCTCTCTTCGAAGTCGAGGAGATCGTCGACGAGCACGACCTCAATCGTGCGGAGGATGCGTTGCAGTGCCTGGATCTCGCCGTCGCCGTGCAACGCGATGCCATAGAGGTCGCGCTCGACCGACTCGAAGGTAGCGACGAGGATATTCGGAACGTGGGACGGGGCGGACCTGGATTGCGATGGGTCGCCCGTGTGCATGGCCGCCACCCAGGTGCGTACGTTGGTCTCGATCGGTGCCGCGGCCGTGAGCTGATGCTGCAAGCCGGCGCGAGCAAGAAAAGACGTGATGCGTGCGACCATGCCTTCGGCGCGCGGCACGTCCGAGACGATGAAGAGGACGCGCTGGCCGCGGACGAATGCCGCATGCACGGCGCACGCAAGAAGGCTCGTCGTGCGTCCCGAGCCTGGCTCACCCAGCAACAGGAAGTCCGCGCTAGGTGGGGTCCGCTGGGCGGTGGTGGTATCGACCCCAATGTGCTCGACGACCGTTTCGAACGACGATGCGAAGGCCTCGACGAAGGTCGCTTGATCGACTGTAGGCTCGACGCCGCCGAACAGGGGAGCGAGGTGCACGTGGGACGTGCTGATGGGAGACGTTGCGCCGTACTCGACCTTCTTCGCGGCCTCGACCACCGTGCAGCCTTCCGGAAGATCGGAGAGCAGCGGCTCGAGCCATGGAGGCGGCGTGTCGGCCGACTCCGTGGCCTCAGGCGCTCCCTCGTCCTTGGCTGTTGCGTCGGTGGAGTCGGTTCCGATGAGTGACCAGAGCCAGTCAACCACCCGACGCCACCAGGCTCTGACCCGGGCGCCAACACCCGGCTTGGATGACGTGTCGGCCGTCGCTGACGGGTCCGTTTGCGGCGAAGCGATCGTGCGCGGCCAGGCCCGAAACAGCACGAAGGCGACGACGAACGCCGGCAACACGACGAGGAACGACGCCAATCTCGCCATCCAGGGTCCCGAAGTCGCAACGAGGGCCTGCAGCACCGACAGCACGAGCAGCGCGGCAAGCACGACCAGGGCGAAACCCAGCAGCAACCGGCCCCGGTGCCGTTTGTCGGGTGCCGCGCGGTGCTCGAGCCATTGCATGGCGAGCAGGACGCCGAGCAGTGGCAGGATCGCGAACATGTTCGCCGTGTATCGAAGCCACAGCGGCGCCGACTCCGAGCGCGAGACGAGAATTGGCCCGAGGAGGCCGACGACGCACGTGAGAATGACGATGCGCTTGTCGAGCGTGGCAAAGAGCCCGGTACGCGCCTCGACCACTCCGCTTCCGGCAAGGTCGGCAAAGCGTTCGATGAGCGCCTGGGTCGCAAACGCCGCAAGTGGTACGATGGCCAGGACTGCCAGACTGACCACGAGCATCATCCCGGTGACCGTCACCTCGACCACACCGCCGAAGTCGACGATGGTCGCCAGTCCCAAGGCAGCAAACCCGGCGAGGCCGATTGCCGCCCACCGGACTCGTCTTCGCCAGCGAGCCCGGCGGTGTCTTGGATGCGAGGACGCGGGCCCAAGATGTTCTTCGCGAAAGACGGCCGCGCGCGTGTCGAACGCGGGGCGAGTCGGGCTTCGGCCTCGCAGTGGCTGGCTCACGCGATGGCCGACTCAGCGGCCGGGGCACGCTCGATCTGCTCGAGGCGCACGGTCTGAATGGCAATGGCGACGACACCGGTCCCCCGCAGGAACTCCCCATCCTTGGTGATGAATGGATGGTTCCGATCTGGTGACGGATGGGCGTGATCCGGATTCAGGAAGACGACGGTGTGTACTGCGTCAGCCGCGCTCGGGGGACCCGCCATCGGGTAGCTCATGAAATAGCTGAAGCGATCGTTCAAAGCCTCGGCGAGGCTAGACAAGACGGACGGCGACTCGACGCCGGCCTCGGGCGTGAGGAGCTGCCGTCGAACCTCGCCGCTGACCGCCTCACGGAATTGACGGGCGAACTCGCGGATGCGCTCGCTCAGCACCGTCGCAGGAAGATGTCCTGCCGGTAGCTTGTCGTGGCGCTCGCACACGTCCCGCCAGAAGTGCAGAAGCTCGTGCTCGAACCGCGCGATGACCTCCACGAGATCGATCCTCCGTGCAGGGCCTGCGAGGCTGCCTTGCGCGGAGATCGTCGTCAGCCGGCGCAGCCGTGCACGCTGATCGGCCTGAAATTCCGCGGTATCCGGCGACTCCATTGCCGCCTCCTTCGACCACCCCGAGCGGTGCTCGACTCCTTCCGATTCCGGTGTCAACTCGCGGACCAAGACGAGCTGGACTCGACGAAGGAGCCGCTCGAGGCGGGCGGCAGCGGCACGCGCCCGAAGTCTGGTCCAAAACTCGTTTGCGAGACGCGCCGCGGTCCGTGCGGCCTCCCCACGTTCCCGCACCGCGTCGTCTGCGGCGCCCAGCAGCTCGCCCATCGACTTGGCGGCCACCTCGCCAGCTCGCTGCTCCTGCCGCGCGGTCCAATAGGCTGCAATCGACGCTCCGGCTGCGGCAGCCACCACGACCCCGAGCGTGACCCATGCGCTATCCCACAGCCCCCGCAAGATCGAGTGCCCGAGGAACGCCGCAGCAATCGCGACAACGATACCAATGAGAACCCGAACATTGAAACCGATGAACGCCGCGCGTGCCTTCTCGTACTCATCGACGCACGCCGAGGCGATCGCAAGGCGCTCCTGATGTTCTTGGTCGAGCTCGCGAATCGCCCGCCATTGCGCCGTGACCCGGTCGAGGTGCGCGTGCAGGTCCTGCGGCTCGGGTCGCCCCTGATTCAGTAGCATGCCTACGCACCCCGGGCCCCCTGCGACGAGACTCCAAGCATAGCGAACCGAGTCCTGTATCGCGCGCAACCGAGCCTCGGCGCCCGCCGCAAACGTGGCTCGGTCGGACCGCCCGGCCTCAGCCATGGCGGCGTCACCTCGCGCTGCGTCGGAGGCGAGGGAAAGGGCCTCACGAGCATCATCGGCGGCCCACATGGGCGCCTCGATTGGCGCGAGCTTCAAGGGCGGCAGTTGGGCGGAGTCACTCTCGGGCGCAAAGCTGCGCCGGTACGTGGCGTTCCACGTGCTGAGGTCTTCGCCGCCAACGGCGCGGCTCAAGAGCCGGCTTGCCTGTTCACGAACGTGGTGGTCGCACTGCTCCTGGATGCGCTCCGGATCGAGACCTGGCGCAATCTCGAGGGCGCGCCACGCATAGCGCGACACGGAGCCTCCGGCGCGCTGCTTCTGGACCTCCGAGAGCAGCCTGAAGAGGAGCCGGGCCGTGGGGAGGGGCCAGCCGTAGCTCGCGTGAATGACCTGGTTCTGGCCGAGCTCGAGCATGTCCGCCATCACGTAGCATTCATCGACGAATTCGCGAGCGTTCTCCAAGAGCGCGTCGATGTCGCGCTCGCGCTCAGCTGGCAGGCCATCGGCACAGACAACGATCAGGACGTGCCGGAACTCCTGTCGCCGCTTCGGGATGCGATTGGCCTCGCGCATGAACCGCTCATACCAGTCCTGGAGCGCACGGGTGGTGTTTGGACGCGCGGCGTCGCTCGTGCCGTCGTGCAGCTGAGCGACGGCGTCGAGCACGACGAGATGGCACATCGAGGTGCCGATGAGCTGCCCGTAGAACACGTCGCGCTGCTGGTCTTCGGTCCGATTTCGGACCTCGCCGCTCACGAAGAGGTCCGGATCGCAAGCGACCAGTTTTCCGGCGAGTCGCGAGTCGGAGAGGTCCGGAGTTCGCCCATTCGGCGTCACGACCAGACCCTCCGGAAGGCCGCCGTGATCGACGAGCTCCCGAAGACAACGCGAGTCCGTGAGCAGCAGCAGGCGATCTTTGGGCATGTAGGTCGGCTCAGGTGCGGAGGTGCTCTTCGATGCGCTTCAGGAGCTGGTCCAGTGCCTCGTACTCCTCGGTCTCGCGCTTGGCCTTGGTGAGCAATGTCGCGAAACGGTCCCGATGTACCCGCCACAGATCCTTGCGGCGATCGGATCCTGCGCCAAAGCCGAGCTTCGTCCCGACAGAGGTCCAGAAGACCTCGGCCTCTCCGTACAGCGCCGGGCGCCACGCGCGCCACGCATCCGAATCACGCGCCTGCTTGTCACCCTGGCCCCGAAGGACAGCGAGTGCACGATGAAGCCCGATGCCCAGGATGTCGCCGGTCTTCCACGGTCGCGGATCGGCGGTTGTCGTGCCGGAGCGCTGCCACTCTTCGATGCTATAGGCCTGCCGCGTGAAAGCGATTCGCTGCTTTGCGCCCATCGTGGCCACTGGCAGCGTCCAGCCGATCTTGCCGAGCTGTGACGCGAGCGCTTCGGGCGGCTCATAGAGCGCGTACAGCAGAGCATCGAGGGCCTGGTGCTCGGTCTTGAGGTCAGGACCCTCCTTCGTAAGCCAGGGACGCCACCGGTAGTTGGCGAGCCGCGGCTCATGCACGTAGATGGGATCGATGTAACCGATCCCCTTCTGTCCATCGCGACTCGTGAACCAGCTGTCGCCGGTGGGCGACTCGCACAGCTCCAGCCACCGCTTCACCTGGGCGTCGGAGCGGTAGTAATCGAGACTCAGGATGTCCTCGAGCTCGTCGGTGGAGGACGTTGCGTGGGCCAGAACGATGTAGGGGTTCGATGCGCTGGCGGTCTTGCCCGTGACGACGGAGAATCGACCGTCGAGGTCGGGGAGCGCCTTCATCATGGCTTCGCGCAGCCCACCGTCATCGGCCGCGTCTCCAATGTCGGGCAGGAAGAGCGTGATGGAGTCCGTTACGACGTTGGAGGGGTTCCGGACCTCGTCCCGCTTGCTCCTGTCAGTCGACCGGTCGACGAGGATCTTGCGCGCTTGCCAGTAGCACTTGCAGGTGCGCGCGAGGCTCGCGGCCATCGCCAAGAGGAATTCGGGCGGATCGGGCATGTCGAAGTCGTCGCCGATGGACTCGACCTCAACGCCGAAGAACGTCGTGAACTGACTCTGGAGCGCATGCAGGTGGTCCTCGTCGCCGCGCGCGGCCCGGAGGCGTTCGAGCCATGCGCCGCGCAGGCGCTCGATGACCGGGCGGAATCGGAACTGCTCCATGAAGTTGCGCGGGAGTCTGACCGTGCCCGCGAGCGCAGCCTTGAGCTGCTCGTCGAACGCGCGCGTGCGCTCGTAGCGATCCGCCGACAGGCGGGCATCCTCGGCGAACATCGCCTTGTGAAGGACTTCGACCACCTGGGCCGCGGCGCCGGAGGACGCGGCGAGCGCACGGTCGAGTGCTTCACGCTCCTCGTCCCGGGTAAGCACCGGCCGAAGCTCGCGCTTGTAAAAGATCGACTCGGAGAAGCTCTCGGGGATGGACCGCTCGGGGTGGGTCGGATCGGCGAACAGCAAGTGAAACACATCACCGCCACCGGCATGCGCATCGCGCGCGAGGTCGTGCTTGAGCTCGGTCCGCAGGTGTTCGACGCGCTTGAGCATCCCCGCAGCCGAGGACCTCCACTGAGCGAAGGGCGCCTTCAACGAATCGAACGTGCGCGCAATGGCGTTGCGCAGGTCGGTGTAGTGGACGAAACCAATGCCCGCCCGCGTCAAGTCCTTGAGCCGCTGTCGTTCTTCGGCGTTGAAGTGGGGTCCGAAGACCACGTATTCCTTCTTTGACGCAGTGACCCACTCCATGAGTGGCTTCTTGGCGCCGGCTTCCATGTGGTGCGCCGAGGGGAGGCCATCGACCACGTCCTGCAGGCGCTTCTCGCACGCGGCGAGGAAGTCGAGCACATCCTTCGGAGACGCGTGCCTCTTCAGGCGCTCCTCGAGCGCCACTTGCATCCGAGCGGCCACTCGCTGCGCGATGTCGCCCGATCCGCCACTACCGACGAGCTCCGACAGCGCCTTCCCAAGAGCGGCCTCGGCTTCCGGCCGCGACGGGACCAGGGCCTCTTCGATGAAGCGCTTCACCTGCGCCGGGTCGTCTGCTTCGAGCTTCTTGTGCAGGTTGTCGAGGCGCGGCTTGCGCGCCTGCTCGAGGTGATACAGCGAGCGCTGGAGCAGGTCGCCCTTTGCGTCGGACTTGAACGCGTCGAGGCTGTTGTCCGAGGCGCGGACGAGCAGCTGGAGATCGTCGAGGACGTCCTGTGCGTCATCCTCGACCCGGCTGGCGTCGCTCTCGAGCAGCCGGTCGAGAAGCCGCGTGCGCGCGCGGGACTCGAAGTACTTCCGGATCTGGGTCGCGTTGACCTCGAACGAGGCGACCCCGAGCCCTCGGTAGCGATTGTTCTGAAGATTGATCTGCACACCCTTGAGGTGCGCCAGTGTCGTCTTTGCGTAGAGCGCCGTGCCAACCATGCTCTGGAACTGCGACGACGTCGCGAGATGCGTCGCCGTGCTTGCACGGAAGACGAGGTGGGCGATGTCGACCGGCCGGGAGCTCTTGGGGTTGAGCGACAGGTCCGCGGCGATGACGTCGGCCGTCTCGTCCCAGGGAGACTCGAGCCGCGGGAGCCGATAGTCGTAGGTCGGCTCGTCGCGAAGCTCGCTCTGAGTGTTCTTCATCCAGCACGAGAGCTCGGAGGCGCCGGTGAGGGAGTTCACATGCATCGCGAGCTTCGTCTCGGGGTGCGCTTCCATGACGTCGTTGAATGTCGACGCGTCGTAGAAATAGGCCTCGACCATGACGTCGGACTGGCCCGCCTCCTCGAAGAACGTACGAAGCTTGTAGGCAACGAGGTTCCAACAACCACGCCCGGTTCCACCGGCAAGGCTGCCGGTCACCGTGAACCGCGCCCCCTCGAGCGGGCGTTCGGCCTTGCGGCGCCTGCGAATCTCGTCGATGACCTTACGGAGCTCGCGGTCGACGTCTCCCATGCGCTTCCACGCCAGGAGGTAGGCGATGGCCGGGCATTGACCGGCCCCGTCGGTCACCGGACCCTGAACGTTGAATGCGATGAAGGGGTCGCCCTTGGGATTACGCCACCAATGACGCTGATGGCGGATGCCGCGCGCGTCCGACGGCGAGGGGGCGATGCGGCCGAAGTCGGGATAGACGACCTCATGGAGCGAGGTGATGCCCTTGGCGATCGCGATCGACGTGACGTACGGGCCCCTAGCGCCACGATTCAGCGCTTCGACCTCCCGATTGAAGGCGTTGAGGTCCTCCGTGTGGGTATCGACGGCCACGTAGTAGACGTCGGTTGCCATGCGCTTGCGCCACTCGGGATCCTCTGTGAGGAGCTCGTGCACCCGTAGGATGGTCTTCAGTCCAGAACCGCCACAGCCGACGAAAATGTTAGGGCCCCCCATGCGTCTCCTCCGTTGCCTTAGGCCAAGCAAAAATACTGCCATGCTCCGTAGACGACTGCAATGGCTCCCACGACCGCGATTCCGCAGATGAACACATCGCTCCAGATCGGCTTCTCAGCGCGTGCGTCGTCGAGAAGAAGATGCAACTCGGGAGGCGCGTGGTTCGCGTCACCGCCGCGCTGACCCGTCAAGATCCATTGCGACAGATCGGAGACGTGATGCTTCAATTGGAGCCCAAGCCCGCTATCCGCCGAATCATCGAGCGTGATATTGCCCTTGTGACCCTTGCCGGACTCAGTGCTTTGAGCCACCACGATCGCGGCGGATTGATACTCCTCCGAACGCCACACGTCGAACTCGGGGACCTCGGGAGCGAGTCCAGAGACCGCCATGCGGGCCACCTTGTGCGGTCTTGCCCGGCGCCACTGAAGTCGGCGCCACGGTATCTCGGTCACCGCGCCGTTCGCCAGTGGGGAGTCGCGCCCAGCCGCGCGAAGCTCGTAGCGTGCTGGACGGTTTCCCGCAAAGACGATCAATGTGGCCAATACCGACACGATGCAGGCGAAAAGGACGAGGTAGAACGCGTTCGGGTTGCGTACGAAGATCGCGGCGCGGAGGACGTGCTCGGTGCCGTCCGGTGCCACGAGGAGGCGCGTGATCACGTGATGGCCGGACGCGTCGATCACGACCTCGTGTTGGCCGTCATGAACCGCAACGTCGTCCAAGAGCCACGCGGCCGACGCGACGTCGCCCTCCGACCGATCGAGGAGCCGTACCGGGTTGCCGACGTCGATCGCAGCGGGAATGTCGATGTTCGGGCGGATGGGGGCGAAGCTGACGACGGTCGTGGTCGATGCTTGCGCAGTACGTCCGCCGGCCGCGGTCCCGGTCACTCGAACGGAGTAGGACCCGGCCTTGACGTATTCGTGCTGGACCGAGAGCGCCGGACCCGTGAGTTCAGGCGTCGCGTCGCCGAAGTCCCAGGTCGCGCGCGTGCACTCGGGCGTGCACGTTGCGACGAGGAGATAGGGTCGACGCCAACCGCCAGCGGTCGCGACACTCAGCTCCAGGTCGAGTGGCGCGTGCTGCACGCTCCACGTCGCGGTCGCCGTGGGCGGCGTCGGCGGCGCGGGGAAGGTCGGACCGAAGCGACCTACGCACGAGACAACCACGTCCACGTCGGTTGGCCGTATCGGGATCTCGAGCTCGAAGGTGCTCTTTCCCTCGATCACGGGAGCCACGACGTCGCGCGCTACGACCTCGGTACCAACGTGGGCCGACCAAACGACTTCGGTGACGCCCGGGGCGCTCACGTTGGCGACTATGGGCGTCCGAGTCGCAAAGCGCATCGCGGCGTTGGCGGCCGGGCTCGTGAAGGCGAGCGTTCGGTCGGGGGACGTCAGCGCGATGGTGTGCGATCGGGACGATATCGCGCCCTTCCACCCAGTGACCTCGCCCTCCGCGGTGATCACGACCCGCTCCCAGCGATCGCGCTCGTAGAGTTGCACGGCGGCGACCGCCCGGTGCGACTCTCCGACATCGACCGGCCCGACCTCACGGCGCAACGTGGGATCAGAGACACGTGCCACGATGAAACGGACCCGCTTGACCGGGCCGACAGTCGTGGCTTCGAGCGGCAGCTCGCCGTACCCATAGGACTCGCGATTGACGTGCCCTGTGCCACCGACCTCGAGCATGAGCTCCGGTCGTGCGAGCACGTCGAGCTCGACGCTCTGCTGGACGCCCTCGAGCTGTGCATGGGTGCCTTGCGCGCGGACTGTGACGCGGCCCGTTTGATCGAACGTCGTCTCGAACTCCGACCCCGCAGCGCCCCGGCCCTCGAAGGGCAGACCGTCGACGAGCCACCGAAACTGCGTGAATCCCTGCGACGTACGCGAATCGACCCTCAGCACTGCCGGTTGACCCGCGAAGACGACGTCGGGCCGTTCGATCCGAAATGAGACGTCCAGCACGTTGAGCTTGAGCTGACGCCTGCGCTTCTGGTCGCCACGGGAGACGGTCACTGTAACCCGCCGTGGGCCCGCCTCGGTGTAGGTATGGGTGAGCTCGGCGCCGCGCGCGTCGAAGTCACGCTTGTTCGCGTCGCTCTCCGGCGACGAAGACCAGGTGACCATCGCCGCGCTGGCGGTCCTGACCAGGAACTGGACTGGCCGGCCAATCGGAACGGCACACTGCTCGCGCCCGGGGCAGGGCCAGACGTCAGTGATGTCGAGCTCCTGCTTCTGGACGGTCACGTCGACCGCGTTCGTCGCGAGCACGATCCCGGACTTGGGCGCCGGCCATGTCAGGCGGATCGTGCCACGGAGGTCCTGGTTGTCCGGCAGGCCAGCCGGGAGGACCAGCTCCATTCGCTGTTGTGTCGTCTTGCCCTGGAGGACCACCTCGGTCGCCGCCAACCGAGCGCCGGCGAGCGGCCCGCTCCCGTTGAAGACCACCTGTACGCGCCGGTGTGAGGTCTCCGGCCCCAGCAGCGCCGTCGCTTCGCCCGCGAGGCTGAACGTGAGGTCAAACGCAGGAGCGTCTCGGGCGATCACTGCCTGCTTCGGCGTCACCTCGACCGGCACGTAGTGCACGGCGGTCTCGGGCATCTCGACACGGCGCGCGCACGCGGAGGACAGCACCTCGGGCGCCCCGGCGTAGCGTCCGATGAACACCGTGGCGTCATTGGGCGGCTGGGCGAGCCGGTGCACCCGATGACAGACGGACAACTTTGGCCCACACCTCACCTCGTTGGGGTCCGCTCCGGCGCACCAGTGCTTGGAGACGTTGTCGGCGCCGTCGGAGTAGATCATGAGGTTGACGGGCCGACCCGGCACGTCCTTCAACAGCGCTTCGGCGTTGACCACGGCCGCGCCGATGGCATCGAAGAGCGCCGTCGGGCTCGTGGAGGCGGGCTCCGTATACTCCCTCTCGACGTGCGCGATCGCGCGCTCGCGGTCCGTCCGCTGGCGGAGATCGAACGACGTCGAGATGCACGCGGAGCCGAACCGGCCAACCCACACGTGGGCTCCGTCGGGGACCGCGCGGAGGAGATCGAGGGCAAGCGCTTTGGCCTTGCGCCAGCGACCCTCGTCGCGCATGGAGCCCGAGTGGTCGATGACCATGAGGTAGATTGGGTCACGCGCAGCGATCGGCGGCCCCTCGGCGTGCGCGAGCGAGGACAGGCACGCGACAAGCACGAGGGCCAAGCGAGCGGAGCGATGCACGTGCACGAGTCCCCCTGAGTCCATCGAGCGATTCTAGACGCCGATCGCGTTGCGACGCAACGGCTCCAAGAGAAACGATTCGAGGGGGACCGTGCTGACACCGGGTTCGTTCGTTCCTCGGCAGGTCGCGGCAGGTCCGACTTCCACCGAGCCGATTCGCGCCGCGTCAGGTCTGCCGGAGTTCGGACGTCCCTCCCCCAGCACCAACCCTGGAGGTACACCGTGCTCAACGTCCTCGCCCGCACCGTCCTCATGTCACTCGTCCTCATCGGAACCGCCCGCATCGCGGTCGCGACCGAGATCAACCCGTCCATCTTCCATGGCTCGACACCCGCCTCGATCGTCGGCGGCTGCTCGAACGTCGCCGGATGGCACGACCGCCAGGGCGGCGGCTTGCCGTGGTGGACGTTCAAGAGCGGCTGCTCGTTGCCGTCGGGCGGCAACCTGTCCAGCTACGGCGGGGACAACGCGCAGTGGTCATTCTCCACGAGCGCGTCGGGCATCTACACGATCATGGTGTGGATTCCCAACCCGACGTCTGCACTCTGCAACACCGTGACGGTCGCCAACACGGCAACTGCGGTGACCTATCGACTCCTGCGCTCGGACGGGAGCACCACAGATGTCGTCGTCAACCAGCAGGCCAACGTGGGCAAGTGGGTCACGATCTTCGACAGCGTGAAGCTGGGGGTCGGCTCGCACAAAGTCATCTTGTTCGACAACCAGCAGGGCACGACCTGCTGCTATAGCTGCACCGGAACGTCCATCAAGCTCTTCGCTGACCACCTCGATTACTCGGCGGACTGCACCGACGAGTGCGCCGAGGGTGCGACGAAGTGCTCGGGCACCGCGAACTACGAGAAGTGCACCGTCGTCGGGTCGGGCTGTACGACCTGGCTCCAGTGGGGCTGCGGGACGGGCATGAAGTGCACGGGTAGTGGTCAGTGCGTTCCCTCGTGCACGTCGACGTGTTCGGCGGGGCAGAAGGAGTGTTACGGCGGGGGCGTTCGAACCTGCGTCTCGGACGGCCAAGGCTGCTACCAGTGGGGTACCGCCACGCCCTGCACCGACGGCAACCCGTGCACTGCGGACTCGTGCAGCGGTGGGACGTGCAGCTTCCCGCCGACGTCCGGAAGCTGCAGCGACTACGACTCGTGCACTCAGAACGACTCGTGTTCCGGGGGCACGTGCCTTGGCGGCCCGCCAAAGGTCTGCAATGACGGCAACCCGTGCACGACCGACACCTGCGCCGGGGGCTCGTGCCAGTACGTGAACATCTCGGCGCCATGCAACGACGCGAACGCGTGCACCGAGGGCGACTGGTGTTCCGCAGGAAGCTGCCAGGGCATTCCCAAGATCTGCGACGACGGCAACGCATGCACCGACGACACGTGCATCGGGGGAAGCTGCCAGCAGTGGCTCAACGCCAACCCGTGCTCGGACAACGACCAGTGTACGGTAGGAGACACATGCAACGGCGGTTGGTGCGCTGCGGGTCCGCCGAAGAGCTGCGACGACGGCAACCCGTGCACGACCGACGCGTGCCATGGCGGAAGCTGTACGAACGTAGCCAATGCGAAGGTCTGCAGCGATGGCGATCCCTGCACTCAAGGTGACACCTGCTCCGGTGGGTCGTGTGTCGGGGGACCGCCCTTGAAGTGTGACGACGGCAACCCGTGCACCACCGACACATGTCAGGGCGGGAGCTGCGCTCATGTCCCGAACGCGTTGCCGTGCAACGACGGCTCGGCGTGCACTGTCAGCGACGCGTGCGTGGCGGGGGCCTGTCAGGGCAAGGCGCCTCTTCCATGTGACGACGGAAACCCCTGTACCCAGGACGGATGCAACCCCGCGAGCGGCTGCACGCACGCGAGCCTCACCAGCCCTTGCGAGGACGGTAACCCATGTACGAAGGGTGATCAGTGCCTCGGCGGCGCCTGCGCCTCGGGACCGGCGGTGGTCTGCAACGATGGCAACCCGTGTACGGCGGACTCCTGCGCGGCAGGAACCTGTCAGTACGTGAGCCACTCGGTGCCGTGCGACGACGCGAACCCGTGCACGGAGGGCGACTGGTGCACCGGTGGGAGCTGCCAGGGAGTCACCAAGGCCTGTGATGACGGAAACGAGTGCACGGACGACGCTTGCATCGGCGGCGTGTGCAAGAACTCGGCGAACGCGCATCCTTGTAGTGACGACGACCTGTGTACGGTAAGTGACGCATGCGGCAATGGCGCGTGTGTTTCGGGCGCGCCGAAAGTCTGCAACGACGGCAACCCGTGTACTGATGACCTGTGCCAGGGCGGCGCCTGCATTCAGACGGTCAACACCAAGCCTTGCAACGACGGCAATCCCTGCACCATCGGGGACATGTGCGCCGGCAGTCTGTGCGGGGGCGGTCCGCCGATGGCCTGCGACGACGGTAACCCGTGCACGACCGATTCGTGTCAGGGCGGAGCCTGCGCCTACGTTGCGAACACGCTGCCTTGCACCGACGGATCCCTGTGCACGACGGGCGACACGTGCCAGTCGGGGAGCTGCATGGGCAAGGCCCTCCTCATCTGCGATGACGGCAACCCGTGCACGCACGACACATGCAACGCGCTGAGCGGCTGTTCGCATGACGACAATACGTTGCCCTGCTCGGACGGTGACGCCTGTACCATGGGACACCACTGCGCGTCCGGAGCATGCGTTGGCGGCGTAGCAATCGACTGTGACGACGGCGTCGGCTGCACCATCGATGCCTGCGAGCCTCAACTCGGATGTACGCATGTCGCTGTGAGCACGCTCTGCGACGACGGCGTCGATTGCACGGTCGACGCGTGCAGTCCGACGGCTGGGTGCAGCCAGACTCCGTCGGACACGGCCTGCACGGATGGGGACGTCTGCACGACCGACGCCTGCGTCGCGGGCAAGGGCTGCGCGCACACCTCCGCCGACTTGCCCTGTGACGACGGCAATCCATGCACGACCGACGTCTGCAAGTCGGCCGTGGGATGCGCGCACGTCGACAACGCGGCCCCGTGCGACGATGGCAACCCGTGCACTGCGGGAGACACCTGTGCCGACGGCAGCTGCGCCGGTGGCCCGGCTGTTCCGTGTGACGACGCCAACCCGTGCACGCAGGACGCATGCACCGCCCCCGGGGGTTGCGTTCACACCCCGGTTGCCATGGTGTGCGACGATCACGATGCCTGTACGATGGTTGATGCCTGCGTCCAAGGAGCGTGCGTCGGTTCTGCAGATCTGCCGTGCAGCGACGGGAACGTCTGCACGGCTGACGCGTGCGACGCGCTCCTGGGATGCGTTCATCCGGAGCTCGACGGCGTCGCCTGCAGCGACAAGGACCCCTGCACAGTCAATGATGTCTGCGGCAGCGGGGCGTGTCTCCCTGGTGCGACGAATCCGTGCTCGGACGCCATCCAATGTACGGCTGACATCTGCCATCCGGGTCAGGGCTGCCTCCATATCCCGGAGGACACGTTGTGCGATGATGGCGTGTCATGTACGATCGACGCGTGCTCCACGAGTGCCGGTTGCGTCGCAACGCCGTCGAATGGGGCGTGCGCGTCACTCGGCGCGTGCGATGCCCCGACGTGTGACGCGGTCGATGGATGCCAGCACCACGCGGCGCCTGACCAGTGCATGGCGGGAGACCAGTGCGCGGTCGCGACCTGCGATGCCACCTACACGTGCCACATCGCGCCCAAGGACTGCTCGGACGGGAATCCGTGCACGACCGACGCGTGTGACCCGCAGACCGGCAGCTGCGTCTCGCAGGCCGCGACGACTTGCTGCAACGCGGATTCGGAATGCCCGCTCGCAACGGGGTGCGCGCAGACCTTCTGCCTGCAGCATCAGTGCGTGACAATCGCCGGCTGCCCCGCCGGCGAGTCTTGCGCGTTCGGAGACTGCTACAAGTCGTGTGCGCCACCGAAGGACAGCACGAAGTGCGGGGCGACCTCCAACACGCTGTACACGTGCCTGACTGACGCCAACGTGAGCGTCTGGGTACCGAAGGAGTGCGCTGGCGGGTCGCTGTGCGCGTATGACAGCGACCTCCAGACCAACCACTGCTGCACTCCGGACTGCGCAGGTCGGGAGTGTGGTAAGCCGAGCTCATGTATGGTAGACTGCGGACATTGTAAGGTGGGTTTCTTCTGCGGCGGCCCAACGGCAGACAAGGGAAAGACAATTATCGGACCCGACGCGTGGCGCTGCGTACCCGCCTGCACTGCGATCGCCGCGACCGTTCCTCCGGTTGAGCCAGCCTGGACGACGTTCATCCCCGAGTGTGGGCCCACGCCGGAAGGCACCGTCAACCTCGAAAGCTGCGGCGGATGTTCAGGTCACGATGAGTGCAACGCCGGACGCTGCTGGTCGCCATGCGACGAGAAGGGCACGACTGCCGTTGGCAAGTGCGACGCGGAGGTCGCGACTTGGTGCGAGGAAGGCAAACCCAAGTCAATGGACTGCACCGCGGGTCTCGGCTACTGCTGCGCACCGGGCGACAAGGGGAACGCAATTGATCACGTGACCTGTTGCAGCTGCGCTACGGAGTGCACCGTAAAGGGCTGGACGTGTGGCGTCAACAGTTGCGGAGAGGCGTGCGGCGAGCCTGACGCTTGCAACGAGGCCCAGGGGTACCAGTGCCAGGCTCACCAGTGCGCCTGCGCGAGCCCGATGTGCGCCGCCACCGAGCCCGGAACGACGGAAGCCATTGCGACGGAGGCACACGGCGCGGAACTGAGCCCTCCGTCGTTCGGGGCCGACGCGTCCGGCTGGGGACAGCCGAAGGCCAAGCCAACGATGGCCGCAGCAGGGTCCTCCACGGAAGGGTGCGCGGTCATGACGAATCGCTCCAATCGGGGCCCAGGAACGACATTCGCGTTCGCCGCTCTACTGGTCTGCCTCATCGTGGCGTCCTTTCGCATCAGCGGCTCGCGGCAAGACCGGGTCAGCAAGACCGACGGTTGATCAGGCCTGATCGCCGATCGACGACCCATCTCAAGCGGTCGTCCGTACTGGCAGTCATGACCAGGCGACTCAGGACGGCAATCATCGGACTCTGCCTCTCGGCTCTTGGCTGCGGCGGCTGTTCGACGGCGTCCACAAGTGAGACCCCGCCCGCCGTCCTGGTGGAGACCGTCGACACCGTCACTCCCGCCGCCGACGCGGGTGCCCTCGCTCCGACGGTCTACCGCGGCGCGCGGCTCTCAGGGGGCGGCCCAGATCCGGTCGATGTCGCCGTCGCGAACGGCCGCGTACTGGCGATCGGCCCCGTGGGCACGGTCGCCGCGGAGGTCGTCGTGGACGTCACGGGTCGCTGGCTCGCGCCGGGCGGCATCGACAGCCACGGCCACGTCGTCTATGCGCCGGCCGCCTCGGCGCTGGTGGCGGGCGGGATCGTCGCGGCGGTCGATCACGCCGCACCTCCGGCGTTCTTCACGACCGACTTCGGTGCGCTCCACGTCGTCGGCTCGGGTCCCATGATTACGGCGACCATGGGCTACCCGACCCAAGGCTGGGGCGCGGACGGCTATGGCCGCGAGGTCATTGTTGGTGACGTGCCTGGCGCGGTCGCGGCCGTCGACGCGCTCGTCGCCCAAGGCGCGGCGCTGGTGAAGGTGCCGCTCGCACCGGGTGCCCGCTTGACGACCGCGCAGCTCGAGGCCATCGCCGCCCGTGCCCACGTCCACGGCAAGAAGCTGAGCGTCCACGCGCTGACCGACGCCGACGCCGCGCTGGCCGCCGCCATCGGCGCCGACGTGCTGGCCCATTGCCCGACCGAGCCGCTGAAGGACGCCACGGTCACGGCCTGGTCGACCCGCGCCGTCATCGCCACGCTCTCCGCGTTCGGCGGCGCCTCGGTGGCCAATCTGAAGCGTCTGGCTCAGGCCGGCGCGACGGTGCTCTATGGCACCGACTTCGGCAACACGACAGTCGAGGGCATCAGCCCCGCCGAGATCGGCCTCATGCAGCAGGCGGGCATCTCGGGGAGCGCCATCCTTGCGGCGCTCACGACGGCTCCCGCGGCGTTCTGGGGCCTGGCCGACCACGGCGCCATCGCGCCCGGCAAGCGAGCCGCGTTCCTCGTGCTGGCGAAGGACCCTGGCGTCGATCCGCTCACGCTGGCCGCGCCGGTCACGGTCGTGAGGTAGACAGCGGCCACGGACCGAGCACCGAAAGAGTCACAGCCGACGGATGTGCTTTGGAGTGCATGACGGTGTGCGCCGCCATCCTGAAGTCCGACTCCTTGGCCGAATAGACGTCGACGTACTTCTGCGGGTTGCGGTCGAAGAGCGGGAACCAACTGCTCTGGACCTGCACCATCACGCGGTGCCCCGTCCGAAACGTGTGGTGAGCATCCGGCAGCGTAAAGCGCACGCGGGTGGGCTGGTTGGCCACGAACGGCTCCGGCCGCTCGAAGCTGTTGCGATACCGACCCCGCATGAGCTCGCCGCGCACGAGCTGCTGGTAGCCGCCCATGCGGACGCCGCGCGGGTTGGGGTCCGGATCCGCGGTGTGCTCCGGATAGACGTCGACCAGTTTCACCACGACGTCGGCGTCCGTTCCGGTCGTCTCGAGCCACACCTCGGCCTCGATGGGTCCAGCGATCGTGACGTCCGCCGGGAGCGGCTCGGTCTCATACACGAGCACGTCGGGACGCCGCGCCGCAAAGCGCTGGTCCTCGATCATGTACTCCGCCTCGCGATCGTTGGAGTGCCGATCGCGGTAGGGGACCGGCTTGCTCGGATCGCTCGTCCACGACGCCCTGGAGGGTTCGGCCGGGATCGCCGGGTCGAGCCGCCCGCCGTCGTGAAGGCGCAGGACGAGCGGCTTGGCCTGCGGCGGCGGCCAGACGTCGTAGGTGCGCCAGACGTTCGTGCCGGTCTCGTAGGACCAGATCTCGGGCGCCGCGGGCTGCTTGCTGCCGTACAGGTGTCTCAAGAAGAACGGCGTGATGACGCGCTCCTGGTAGAAGAGCGAGGTCTTGGCGCCAAAGCGGACGTCGCCCAGGAAGTCGCCCTCGGTGCGCAGCCAGCCACCATGCTTCCACGGGCCCATGACGAGCGTGTTCGAGGCCCCGGGGCTCTGCTTCTCGATGGCTCGGTAGGTCTCGAGCGTGCCGAACAGATCCTCCGCGTCATACCACCCGCCCACGGTCAGGACCGCCGGCTTGACATTCTTGAGGTGAGGGCGCGGGTCGCGGGCCTGCCAGAACGCGTCGCGGTCGGGGTGTGCGATGAGGTCGTTCCAGAACGCGATGTTCCCCTTGAAGTACCGCGCGTTCACGTTCGACAGCGGCCCGAGGCGCAGGAAGAAGTCGTAGACGTCGCCGGTCTCCGTGCCGAAGTGCGGCGGCCACTTCCAGGTCGGCTCCGGCCGTGGCGGCCCGAAGTTGCCGTAGAACAGGACCGCATCGGCGAGGCAGAGCGCGCCGTTGTGATGGAAGTCGTCGCCGAGGAACCACTCGGTGACCGGCGCCTGTGGCGAGACGGCCTTGAGCGCAGGGTGCGCGTCGATGGCCCCCATCGCGGCATAGAAGCCCGGATAGGAGATGCCCCAGAGTCCCGCGCGGCCGTTGTTGTTCGGGATGTGCTTGACCAGCCAGTCGATGGTGTCCCAGGTGTCGCTCGACTCGTCGAACTGGGTGCCGGTCTTGTTGTGGACGTAGGGCCGCACGTCCACGAAGGAGCCCTCCGACATCATTCGCCCGCGCACGTCTTGCTGCACGAAGATGAACCCGTGCCGGATGAGCTCGGGAGCCGGCGCAAAGGTGCGCAGGGGGCGCTCGTCCTTGGCCGTTGGATAATTGTCCACGCCGTACGGAGCCACGCCATAAGGCGTCCGCACCATCACGAAGGCGTAGGGCCTCGAAGCGTCCTTGGGCACATAGGCGTGACTGAACAGGCGCACGCCGTCGCGCATCGGGATGTGGAGCTCGTGCTTGGTATAGTGCTCGCGAATCGCGCGGGCGACGTCGTCGGGGGTCCGTAACTCGTAGGGGACCAGCAGCGCGGGCGCGGCGGCGGGCGGAGCGGCGAGAGCGGCCGACGCGATGACGCAGGCGAGAGCAAACAGGGCACGACACATGAAGGAGCCTCCGATCGGGGCGGTCATAGCCTCGCTCGGGGACGATGGTCAACCGCGCTTGACGCGTCGCTCGGGACGCGCCATTCGTCGCCCATGCCGCCGATCTGGATCCTGTTCGTGCCTTGGTTGAGTCAAGACGTCCTTATCGAGGTGCTACCGCGCCACGCGGGCCTCGTGTCGGCGTATGTGGACCTTCCGTCCCATCGGCCCTTCGATGACCTCGCGCTTCAGGAGACGCAGCAGGTCATCCACGAGACGCTGCTCGACCTCGGTCACGACGAGGTGCGCGGCGTCATTGTGTTGGCCCGCGACGCCCGCGGGGCCTGGGTTCCGTTGCCTGAGCTGCTGCCGCCCGTCGAGCCGCCGCCGGAGCGGCCGTGGGAGCAATCGGGTGCGAAACAGCGCGCCTCCGGCGGCGCACCGTACGGCATCGGCTCACCGGTGCTCGTCGGGGCCAACGCGCCAGGTGCGGTCGCGGGCGTGCTGTCTGGCAAGCACGTCTACGTCAGCCAGGGCCACGGCTGGTACTGGAGCGAGGTGCTTGGCCGGTGGGCCACGCAGCGCGGCAACACGAACGGTATCGTTGAAGATCTCGTGAACGTCGAGGGCATCGATCACTACCTCCTCCCGTACCTCCTGAACGCCGGCGCGACCGTGTTCCCGATGCGGGAGCCGGACAAGAGCCCGCACTTGGCGGTCGTCGACGATGACGCGGCCACGCTGACCGGCGACTGGCAGCCGGGTCCCGCGGGCTGGAAGGCCGGGACGACGACCCTGAAGAGCGGCGTGAACCCGTTCGCGCTCGGGAGCTCGCGCGTGACGACCACGGTCGCGACCGCGGCGACTGCGACGGCCACCTTTACTGCGGCATTGCCTGCGCCCGGTGCGTTTGGCGTTCACGTCGCCTGGAGCCATCCCGCCGGCGCGACGATGGCGCCTGACGCGCGGCTGACGGTGCATCACGCCGGCGGCGCAACCGAGGTCCGGCTGGATCAGCGTGGGCACGCAGGTACGTGGATGTACCTTGGGAAGTTCACATTCGGCGCGAGCGCGCAGCTCGTCTTCGACAATCGCTCGGACGCGCCAGGCACCACGGTGTCGATTGATGCGATCCGCATCGGTGGTGGCGTCGGCGTCATTCAGCGCGGCGATGGTGCGCCGCCGGCTGCCGGTCCCACGAGCGGTCGCCCGCGATTCGAGGAGTGCAGCCGCTACCACGCGCAGCTCCAGGGGGCGCCGACGACCGTGTACGATTCGAGCAGCGACGACCACAACGACGACGTCTCGACGCGCAGCCGATACGCAGCGTGGCAGCACGAGAAGGGCGAGGACGCGGTGTTCGTCTCGTGGCACTCGAACGCGCCGAACCCCGGCACCGGCACGAGCACCTGGGTCTACGGTCCGAACCCGCCGGACGGCACCTATGACTTCACCGGCGCGGAGGGGAGCGACGCGCTCGCCAAGGCGGTGCACGCCGCCGTCGTCAATGCCATCCGCGCCGAGTGGGATCCGGGCTGGAAGGACCGCGGCATCAACAGCGCGTGGTTCGGCGAGCTCAACCCCAAGTACAACAACGAGATGCCGAGCACGCTCGTGGAGGTCGCCTTTCACGACACGCCCGCCGATGCCAAGCGCCTCGTCGAGCCGCGCTTTCGGCGCACGGTGGCCCGCGCGGTGCGCGATGGCGTGATTCAGTACTTCGCCACGCGGGACGGCGTCGCCGCGCACTTTCCGCCGGAGCCGCCGCTGGGGCTCGTCGTGACGGGGGACGCGCTCGGCGGGCTCACCGCGCGCTGGACGGCGCCTCCCGACGGTGAGGCACCCACAGCGTATCGCGTCTACGTGAGCACCGACGGTTTCGACTGGCGCCCCGTCCTGGCCGCGAGCAGCACCCAGTCCGTGCTGCCGGCCAACCTGCTGTCGCCAGGCGTCCCGATCCTCGTGCGGGTGAGCAGCACGAATGACGCTGGCGAGTCCTTCCCGACCGCCGCCGTCGCGGCCACGCCGGCGCACTGCGCGACCTCGGTGCGCGGCCTGCTCGTTCAAGGCTTCACACGCCTCGACTCCTTCAGCCTGCCGGTGGAGAACCTGGCGGCGTTCAACCTGGGCGAGGTGACCCGGCTCGATCAGGACGTCGTCAACACCTTCGACTACGCGCTGCAGCACGCCGCCGCGCTCGCCGCCCATGGCGTCGTCTTCGACGGCGCCGAGGCCACGGCGCTGCGCAATGGGTCGCTGGCGCTGACGGGCTACGCGTTCGCCGATTGGATCCTCGGCGAGCAGTCGACGGTCGATGAGACCTTCACCTCGGCCGAGCAGCTGGCGGTCAAGGCGTGGTTGGCCGGTGGCGGGCGGCTTTTTGCCAGCGGCGCGGAGCTGCTGTGGGACCTGGTCGAGAAGGGGACGCCCGCGGACCAGGCCTTCGCCAAGGACGTCCTGCACGTTGGGTTCGCCGGCGATGACGCGCAGAGCACGAGCCTGGTCGAGGGGGGGTCATTCACCGCCGAATACAACGTCCAATTTCCGGATGTCTTGACTGCCGAAAGTGGCGCAACCGCCCTGTGGCATTACACAGGCGGCACCATCGCGGCCGTCCAGCACGCCGACACTGCAACCGGTGCGCGCGTCGTCGTGGCCGGGTTCCCGTTCGAGACTCTGGCCACAGCCGCCGATCGCACCGCGCGCATGGCTGAGGTCCTCGCCGCGCTCGGAGTCGCGGGGTCCGCCTCGGCGTGTGTGATGCCGGCGACGCTGCCGGAGCCCGCAGCAGAGGCGGTCGCAGCGCCAGAAGCGGTCGCCGTGGTGGAGGCCGCGCCGGAGCCGGTGGCGGCGGTCGAGCCGGCGCCCGCCGCGATCGAGCCGCCGAGCGTCGTCGCTGAGCCGTCGGTCGATGGAGGCGGCCTGGGCTCCGAGGTCACGGTGCCCGTCCGGCACGCCGCCAGCGCCCCGGCCGAGGGGTGCAGCCCGTCGCGCGTCAACAGTCGCGGCTGGCTCATCGCGCTGGGCCTGCTCGTCGGACTGTGGTCTCAGCGGGTCCGCCGGTGCCGGAGTGCCCGCGGATGAGTATTGTTCCGCATCATCGCGTCACCTAGGGTCGTATCGCGAGTGCGGCGTCGACCGCGGCCGGATCGATGCTCGCGTGCGGTGGACGTTCGATCGCCGCTCAGCAGGGTAGGCAGCAGGGTAGGGACGGTCCTGATATGTTGACATTCCAATGGTGTCGTGAAGTCAACATTCGAGGACCGTCCCGCTCCTTCCCGCTCCTTCCGTGCCCAATGGTGTCGTGAAGTCAACATTCGAGGACCGTCCCGCTCCTTCCCGTCCCGCTCCTTCCCGCTCCTTCGTAGTCCGAATTGGTGCTACGCGCTGCGTATCGATACACGCCAGAGCAGGTCTGCGACGCGTTCGAGACGCTCGCCGCCATGGTCAACGTCGAGCTCGAAGATCCCGAGTCCGTGACGAGCGCCGTGCTCTGGCATCGGACGGGCCTCGACTTCGCCGACGCGCTCCATCTCGCGGCGAGCCAGGCCTGCGAGCGCTTCGCGACCTTCGATGTGCGACTCCAGAGTGCAGCGGTTCGGCTTGGGGCCCGAGTCACAACGGTCGAGCCGTAGCAGACGCCGATTGGCGCGCCGGGCTTGACGCCGTTTCACGGCGGGGCGAAAGAAGGGCCATGAGCACTCACCCTGTCATCCGTACCGCGGCGCTCGTTGCCCTGCTCGCCGCGTGTCCGACCCGTGACGCGGCGGCCATCGACTCGACCGAGGAGCGCCGCGTGCTCGCGGGGCACCCGTTCATCCCGGTGACGTCGTTCGAGCAGCCGTTCCTGACGCGCCGCTACTCCATGCAGACGGGCCTCGGCTTGAGTCTGGCTGACATCCCGGGCCGCTCCGAGACCTTTCGGCTGGTCTCGTTCGGTTTCGGCTTCGACACGCAACAGCCTCTCTGGCGCATGCTGGCGCTGCGCGTCGCGGCAGGCGGGTCGGTCATCCTCGGCGCAGGCATCGACGAGGCGCTCGACTTTGGCGCGACGGGTCTCTATCGCGCGGGTGGCGGCCTCGTCGTCAACGCGTTTCAGAACGATCGCTTCTCGCTCACGCTCGCCCTCGATGTCTCTGGTGGCCAGGACTTCAGCGTGACCCCGCGCCCGGCCATCGAGGCCAGTATCCAGGCGCGCGAGGTCTCCACCGACGGCCTGTTCGCCAAGACGACGAGCCTCGACGTCATCCCCGAGCTCACGGCCGCGGTCGGACTGTTCAAGGCGATGGGGCTGTTCGCGCTCTTCGGCTACGACTTCGAGCGCAGCCACACGGACGGGTTCGACCCCGAGAGCGGCCACTATCTGCAATTCGGCGCGGGCCTGAGCACCAACTTTGCGCCCTACGAGGTCCCGCTGGGCGTGACCGCGAGCTACAAGCGCTCCCAGCCCGTCGGGGGCGCCGCGCTTGGCCTCCATCAGGTCCAGTTCGGACTCCACGTGAGCCACGAGCACTTCGCGTTCGGTCTCGAGGCCATCGGCCGCTTCGTGAAGACGGACGAGAACGTGACCATCAACACGTGGCTGGCCATGCTGTCGATGCACTACATCCATTAGCGCGGCGCAAGCCCCGTCGCTGGAGCGCTCCGCCCATCCCGCCTCAGCCACCCAGCGGCAGACGGCGGCAGTGCTCCATCAGGTCGAAGCAGGTACCCCCGGGCTTCAGCGTCTTCTGTGTGCACGACCGCGGTGGCTGGGCATGCGGGCAGGAGATACCCCAGCAGTCGTGGACCGCGAGGAACGCTGCGATCGCGGTCGGCTCGGACTGAAAGATGCACTTCGCCTGACACGGCGCCAACTCCCCGCAACCCCAGTACAAACAGTCGAACAGCTCGAGGCACGCGATGCGACCGCCATAGCACGCGTTGTATGTCTCGAGGCAGTCGCTGCGGATGACACAATCGAGGTCACCGATGCTCTTGCACTTCCCCGACACACAGCCTTCGATGGCCGCCAGCGCGGCGTGGACGGGCGCCGGCGCGCTCGGCGTGCACTGAACCTTGCACTCGGCGTCGGTGCGGGTGCCCGGCGCGAGGCAGTCGATGATGCAGTCGAGCGCGGTGCGGCACACCCCTGTGGCCGCGACCTCGGCGGCGTCCATGGGCTGGGAATCAGCCACGAGGAGGCCCGGAGGCGGAGACGAACAACCCAGTCCGAGCGCGACCGTCGCGGCGGAGATGGCGCGGCGGCCCACCTCGCTCAACCCAGCCCTGGGAGGGGCCCTCGACAGTTGATGAGGGCGCAATCGCGGCCGATCACCTCGGTCGCGTCCATCGCGTCGACCTTGACGCCAAACGCGCGACATAGGGTCACCAACAGCTTCTGGTGCGGCAACCCCATCGACGGCAGCTTTCCCTTGGGCGTCCAGGCCTCCATCGGCGTGTCGGAGGGGTAATGGACGTACTTTCCGAGCTCGAGTCCCGCGCCGGGACCGCCTACGACGACGACTGGCCAATGCTCGAAGGTACAGGCGCTGTCCGCCATGTCGGAGACCCAGACGCACGTCGTCTCGTCGAGGAGCGTGCCCGTGTCCGTCGGCGTACCGTCGAGCGCCCGCAGCAGCCGCGCCAGCTGCTCGGCGTGAGCCGTCGCGTAGCGCGCCATGACCTGATGAGACGCTGCCGAGTCATAGAGGTGCGGCGCATGGTCGGTGGCGATATCGCCCGTCAACCCCGGTTCGACGAGCGCGTTCGGAAGCGGGCCCAGGTGGAGCGTCACGACGCGGGTGAGGTCGCACGAGAACGCGGACGCGATCATGGAGACTGCGACCTCGTAGTCGGACGCATAGCTCGGCGTGGTGGGCAGCTCCGGGACCGCACATCCGGCGCCGGCCACGGTCGCAAGGCGAGATTGGAGCCCCACGATGGCTGCGCGGTGAGCTTCCACCTTCTGGCGGTCCATCACGCCGACGCGCTGGGCCAGCGCGGCGTACCGCTCCGCAAGGCGTCCAAGGGCCTCTTTGCGGGATGGAGCGAGCGCGCTGGCCGTGGCGTCGCCGGTGTGCGCGCGGCCAAAGAGACGATCGCGGACGCGCGCAATGTCCGGTTCGGGCCAGAGCAGCTGCCCGCTCGCGCGATAGTTGACAGGGAAGGCCTCACCGCCGACCGCCAGCTCGATCGATCGCCAGTGATCCGGCCGGGCGATGACATTCGCGATCCGCTGGTCGAACGACTCCGACAGGGAGTAGGCGCGGCCTGCCTGAAGGCGCGTGGGGCCTCCCGTGAGCACCTGCGACCGCGCGACGTCGGGCCGGCGCCCGCCAAGCTCCGCTTCGGCGGCCACGAGGGCCACACCGTCGACGACCATCGTGCGGTCCCTGAATCCGTACAGCGGTCGAAGCACCTCGCTGAAGCTGGCCTCGGCGACTGTGCCGAGGTCGAGCTGCCACGGCGCGGCGTCGGCGAGCCCCGGCGCGCGCATCTTCCAAGCGTCGTAGGGAGCACCGTAGCGTGTAAAGAACACCAGGAGCCGGCGACGCGCGGCGGGCGAATCGGCCGCAGAGTTGGCCGCAGAGGTGCCCGCGAAGCCGCTCGAGAGCGCGAGCCCGCTGGCCCCGGCACCCAAAGTCGCCAAAAAGCGGCGCCGATTCATAGCGAGGCCCTCCGATGTCGGAAGTGGTGGCTGGTCGCGATCGTGACGACGAGCTCCGGGATGCGACCCTCGGTCGCCCAAAAGGCGTCCTGGAGGCCTCGGAGCGCGTCTGCGTCCTGCTCGGGCCAATACCGACCGAAGGCGTAGCGATACCACTGCTTGGCGTGGCAATCGTGCGCGGTACGGCTCTGCGCGAGCGCGCCGATGAGCTCGAGGGCATCACCCACCGGCCGGTCGAGCTCGGTCCCGATGAGCTCGCCGCTGGAGTCGATGGGAGCCCCAGCGTAGTGCGTGCGATAGCCGCCAAGCGCGTCGTACTTCTCGAAGGCGAGCCCCGTGTAGTCGATGGCGTAGTGGCACGCGGCGCACTCCGGGTGGTCCGTATGGGACGCATAGCGCTCACGATTGCTCTTGGGCGGCTTCTTGTTGGGATCCGGGCAATCGAAGAGCCCCGGAGTGAACGGATCGCCTTGGGTGACCACGTCGCCGATGGCAGGCGGCGGGCTCTCACACGCAATGAACACTTCCTGCATGAAGATGCCGCGGTTCGTCGGCGACGGCCACGCCTCCTTGCTGCGCGCGTGGAGCACGCCGGGCATCGTGAGCAGCCCGGCCCGCTCATGCTCGGGGAGCTGGACCTCATGGAACGTGGCGCGAAACCGCCGCGGAAACTGGCGCGACAGGCTGTCTTCGACCTCACGCGTGCGACCCGATGCGGGCAATGAGACTCCGTACACTTTTGCAAGAGCCTCGGTGACCCACGTACGGCGCGAGGTGAGCAGGCTGCGCAACGACGCGTCGCCGTCGAAGAGCTCGCTCGTCACGAACAGCTTGGTCTCGGCCTGCATGGCGGGCTGGATCGACTCATGGACGTAGGTCCGCGGGTCGGCGATGCCCCCGAAGTGGTCCGCGTGCGCGGCGTAGTCGACCGCGTGTGCGCCGGTGCGGTCGACGTTGAGGAGCTGCCGGTAGAACGTCCACAGGCCCTCGACCGCCTTGGGATCGGCGAGCATTCGCCGGGCCTCGGCCTCGATGGACTGCGGCAACCGAAGGTCGTCGCGCCGCGCGCGTTCGAAGAGCGCCGAATCGGGCATGGTGCCCCAGATGAAGTAGCTCAGGCGCGTGGCCATCTGCCACGAGGTCAGCGCGACCCAGCCGTCGTCTGTGTCCGCGTCCCCGCCGTCCTCGCGGAAGTAGAGGAAGTCGGGTGAGCACAGGAGCTCCTCGAGCGAGAGCCGCAGCGCATTCTCGAGCCCAGACGCTGCGGTCCAGGTGTCGAGCTGCGCGAGCGTGGCGTCGGCCTCCGCGCTCGAGAGCGGACGTCGATAGGCGCGATCGAGGAGGCCGCGGAGCCACGTCCGATGGCAGGAAATATCGCCTGCGGGGCATCCGGTCGCGACGGCGCGCTGGTCGATGACGTCCGCGGCGATCTGGCGGGCGGCGTCGTACCAGGCGCTGACCAGCTCCGTGGAGGGTGCATTGACTCCGACGTTGTTCTCGAACCCGTCGACGCGAAGCTCCGGCGGGAAGTGGAGGTCCCGGAGCACGACGGGAGCAAACAGGTCACGAACGGTCGACCGGTACTGTTCGGCCGTCAGGCGGGCAAGTTCGGGGAGCGCCTCGACCGGCTCGAAGCGCGCGGGCTCGCGCCCACAGCTCGCGGACAGGACGCAGGCGAAGGCAGCGGACGCATGCCAGGGCCAGCAGACGGGTCGAACGTGCGTCATGGCGCGATGCAGAACCGAAACGCCAGTAGGTCAGAGTGCCCGTCGTCGCCCGTGACATAGACCGCCACGTTCCAGAGCCCCGGTCGAAAGAGCTGGATGCTGTCGATGATGACCTTGCCTTCGGGGTCAGTCACCGAGCGCCGAGACTTTGGCAGCGTCCCATGGTGATAGGTTGGCATCGACGCCTCGACGACGACGACGACGCCCACCGACGGTACCCCGCCCTGGCTCACGGAGAGCCGCCACGTGTTCGAGCCCAGCAGCGGCGGCGCCGGCGTCGCCTCGTCGATGCGGACCGTGAAACGCCCGTCCGAGCCCAGGTGCTCCATACCGGTCGAAAACTGTTCTGCGCTCTGGCAATTCGGATCGTCACCAGCCGCGGACACGTCCCGTACGGCTGCGGTCGGGCTGGCACAGGTCAGGAGCAAGAGTGACGGCACGAGCGTAGCGAGACGGCCCATCGCGACGCATGCTACGAGCCGGCACGAGGCACCGCAAGGCGCAGCGGGCCCCGCCGCGCTTGCCAGAGCTATCGATTCGGCGCGGCATCGGGCTGGAAGTCGACGCGGATCACACGGTCGATCCCGGCCGGGGTGAGCGTCTGCGTCTCACCGTGCGGCCACTGGATCTGGACGGCCTCGATCGCCGTGCTGGCGCCGAGGCCGACGTGGACCTCCGGCGAGGACGAGCCGCCGTAGCTGGCCGTGCCCTGCACCCAGCGACGCAGGAGGCGTCCCCCGACGGCGACGGTGAGGACGGCACCGACCGGGGGATCCAGCGACGGATGGCGCAGATCGAAGCGTAGCCAATGCCCGGCGCCTCCGAGCTCGTTGCGGAGCACCTGGAGCGGGACGTCCTCGCTCGACACGACGACATCGAGGTCGCCGTCACCGTCCAGATCGGCGAACGCGGCGCCTCGCGCGATGGTGACCGCCTCGAGCCCCGAGCCGGGCGGCGGTTGGAGGCGCGAGAAGGAGCGCATGTCCTTGCCTGGGAAGTAGGTCCGGACCTGCGCGCCCGCGCTGCACGGCAGGCCGTTGGCCATAAACGCGTCGAGGTCGGTGTCGTGGTCGAAGTCCTCGAACGCGACGCCCCACGCGGAGAACACGCTGGTATCGCCCAGACCGCGCTCCGTGGCGCGCTCCTCGAAACGGCCCGGAGCGACCTGCACGTAGAGCACGCCGCCGTCGGTCGGGTTGTCGTCGGACACGAAGAGGTCGAGGTCCAGGTCCTCGTCGAGATCGAAGGCGTAGTAGCCCATGGCCGAGGTCTTCCGCGTCATGCCGAGCTCCTCGGCCGCCTCCCGAAAGGTCCCGTCGCCGCGGTTCAGCCACACCTGGTCCTTGGACGCATTCTCTGTGCCGACGAGCAGGTCGACGAGCGCATCGCCGTTGATGTCCACGGCCGCGACCACCTGCGTCTGGTAGCCGTTGGTGTCGATCCGGGTCTCGCTCGCCCGTTCCTCGAACGCGGCACCGGCACCGGCATAGCGGAGGAACGTGGAGTTTGCGGTGGTGTCCCCGAAGAGGCGCGTATAGGGCACATCGCAGCCCGCGGGCGGTCCGGCGATCACCTGCCGCAGCCGCGCGCGGCCCTTGGCGCTGGCGAACGCGCCGAGGACGAGGTCGAAGCGGCCGCGACGGTCGAAGTCGGCAAACGTGGCGGTCTGGATCAGGCCGCCCGGCACCGGCAGCACGAGACGTGCGTCGTCCTCAGCGAACGTGCCACCGCCCTGGCCGCGCGCGATGAAGCCACCGGAGGCGGTGACGATCAGGACGTCGCGATGGCCGTCGGCGTCGATGTCCAGCACGTACGGAGCGGCGGTGATCGCCTCGGGATGGGCGAGGGTCTGGCCGCGCACGAACGACCCATCGCCGCGATTCAGGTAGATGCGCGACTCGGTCGTCAGGGAGACCACGACATCGGCGTCTCCGTCGCGGTCCAGATCGACGGTCGCAACGCCGCGCGGCGCCAGGAGGCCGTCCAGGCCCGCCCAGGTCGTGACGTCGCGAAACGCGAGCTCGACCAGCACCGGAGGCGGCGGCCCGGCCGCGGTCGTGGAGTCGCCGACGACGAGTGGAGCACTGAGCTTGGCGCCGCTGCACGCGACGAGCACCAGCAGAGCGGCGGTCCCGGCGCGCCATGAGTGGAGCGTGGCAGGCACAGCGGGCATTATACGCGGCGTGCGTGGGGAATACGTCAGCGGTGTCTTGAGGAGCGTGGTGTCTGCCGCGGGCGCCAATCGGGCGATCGCGTGCATGTGCCTGCTTTCTTTTGGGATCGCGGCGTGCCGCAACAGCGTCCGCTACGTCGCGCTCGCTGCCCCGGCAGCGCCGCGGTTCGTCGACGTGTCGGCGCAAAGCGGTGTCGTGCATGACCACGTGCTACCTGTGACCGAGCAGGCCTACCTCCGCAACCTTGGCGGCGGCGTCGTCATGGACGACCTCGACGGGGACGGCCGGCTCGACCTGCTCCTGACGAACGCCGGAGGGCCGAACGGCCTCTTCTGGAACCGCGGCGGGTTCACGTTCGACCGCGCTGTGGCGGCGGCCGGCGTCGGACTCGATGGAGCCTGGACCAACTCCGCCTCAGCGGCCGATCTGGACGGTGACGGGGACCTCGACCTCGTCACGGCAGGGCCCCGTGGGGTCCACGTCCTTCGAAACGAGGGCGACCGCACGTTCACGGACGTGACGGGCGCCTCGGGGGTCACGGCTACCGCCAACCCGCTCGCGCTCGGGTTCGGCGACCTCGATCGCGATGGCCGCGTCGACCTAGTCGTCGGCCATGGCATCCACATCGACGGCCCCGCAGCGATCCCCGAGTGCGGAGCGGACGCCTGGAAGGGCGCCAAGTACACGCCGCCCTCGGTTTGGAGGGGCCTCGGCGATCTCCGCTTCGAGGACGCGTCCGCGGCGATGGCGACGTTCGCGAGCGCGCTGACCGAGCCGACGCACGTCGTCGGTCTGGTAGACCTGGACGATGACGGCGATCTGGACCTGTACTATACCACAGACAATTTTCACTCCGCCGCCAATCGCATCGTGTGGAATCGCACGGAGCCCGGCGGAGCGCTGTCGTTCGAGATCGCGCCACCAGACCCGGTGACGCTACACCCGGCAGGCGCGATGGGGATCGCCGTCCTGGACGTCGACAAGGACCTTCGGCCGGACGTCTTTGTGACCAACCTCGCGTTTGCGCCTCCGTTTCGCGAGGTGCTGCTCTCGTTCCGCGTGGGAGGTGCCGTGGTCGATGTGGCGGAGGAGTATGCCGCGATTGGACTCTTGACCGGTCCGGAGGGCCGGCTGTCGAGCTGGGCGGCCGTGCCAATCGACGTGAGCAACCGCGGCTACGAGGACCTCGTGGTCGTCTACGGGCACCTGGACAATGGCTTCGGCTGCGCCGACGACGCGCCAGGCACGGCAGCGCAAAAGGACGAGCCGGACCTCCTCCTGCGGGTCGACGCGACGTCCGGCATCTTCGATCTCGGCTCGGACACCGGTCTCGAGGATCCCGGGCAGGGGCGCGGCGCGGCCGTCGGCGATCTGGACGACGACGGCTGTCCCGACCTCGTCGTAGTCAACCTGGGCGGCCGGGCGCGGGTCCATCGCAACGAGTGTCGCGGCGCGGGCCATTGGATCGACCTCGACCTGGTCCCACCGGCACCGTGGACCGACCCGGTAGGGTCCAAGGTCACAATCAGCACGGCCGGCGGGCGGCAGGTCCGATGGGTGTTGGCAGGCGTCCCGGGCGTGTACTCCTCGTCGCCGCGCCGCGTGCACTTCGGGCTCGGCACCACCCTCACGACGGTCGACGAGGTCGTCGTCCGATGGCCGAGCGGGGCGGAGCAGAACTTCGGGGCCCGGACCGCAGATCTGCGACATACACTGTCTGGACGAACCCGATGACCGTCCACCTGGGGTCTCGATTCCGCGTCGTGCCAATCCTCGGGGTCGTCATCGGGCTCGCGGTGAGCTGTCGCCAGGTCGTGGTGTCACGAACCTCGAGCGACGATGTCGGTAGAGACCTCAAGGGCACCTCCGCACAGGCCTGTACGCGGGACGGCGATTGCGTCGCCGGCGGGACGTGCATCGTGGGCACGTGCACGCGCGGAAGCTACATCCTGGTCTCCCCTGGCACCTTCACGATGGGCTCGCCGGCAGACGAGCCCGGACGGGAGCTCAACGAGGCCCAGCGCGCGGTGACACTCACGGTGCCGTACTGGCTGAAGGCGACCGAGGTGACGCAGGCCGAATGGTTCGACGTCATGGGGACCCGCCCTGCGAACTTCCCGGCCTGCGGCGACGACTGCCCCGTGGAGCAAGTCTCGTGGTGGGACGCCGTGGCCTATTGCAATGCGCTATCGCTCTCGGAGGGACTCACACCCTGCTATGCGCTGGAGGGATGTACGTGGAGCAGCGATGACCCCGCGTGGCAGGACTCGTGCACCGGCATCACTTGGGATGGTTTGACGTCATGTACAGGCTATCGACTGCCGACGGAGGCCGAGTGGGAGTACGCGGCGCGAGCCGGCACGACGGCCAGGACGTGGGCCGGCGCCGTGACCTACACGCAGGACGGCAAGAACTGTGAGCCGGTGCCGGAGCTCAGCGCAGTCGCCTGGTGGTGCGGTAGCTCCGGGGATACGACGCACCCGGTCGGGTCGAGGCCGTCGAACCCATGGGGCTTCGCCGACGTCCTGGGGAACGCGGGCGAGTGGTGCTGGGATGGCTATGATGACGCGCCGCCGGCCTCGGTCGACCCGGTCGGCAATACGGCGTCTCCCACGCGCACCATCCATGGCGGCAGCTATCGCAGCTTCGCCGCGACGCTCCGCTCCGCCGCGCGCTTCGGCCACGATCCCCGCGCGCGTGACGTCAAAGTCCCCTTGGGGCTCCGAACCGCCAGGACGCGCGCGTCACCGTGACGCCGGCGCCCGACGCAGCGGCCGCAACTGGCTTCGGCGTCTGCGCGTGTGCTAGCGTCCTGGTGGAGGTGGCGATGTTCGAGCCCCGTTTCCCCATACGGCTCGCGTTGCCGGTCTTGCTGACACTCGGCGCCGCGGGCTGCGCCTCAGGCCGAGACGGGCCGACGGCACATTCGTCGAGCACCGCACCAACGGACGTCACCGGCGCGATCTCGACCGGCACGCCGAACGGGAGTGACGGGGCAAGCTCGGTTGCGGCGCCGGGTCCTTGCATGATCGGCGCCACGCGATGCGCAGGCGGCTCCGCGTTTCGATGCGCCGTCGACGGCAGTCGGTGGGTGCTTCAAGAGACCTGCCGGCCGGGCAAGGCCTGCGTCGAGCCGAGCGCACACTGCGCGCCGTCGGAGGTAGCCCCGGTCTCCGGCGAGTGCACGACACCGGCAGAGGGCACCGGGAAGCGGGTCGGCGACCAGCTGCGCGAGATGCGCTGGACGGACATCGCGGGCGGCTCGGTGAGCACGCGCGACGCGTGCGGCAAGCAGCGCGCGGTCCTCCTGGTCGAGACGGCCGGCTGGTGTGTCAACTGCACCATCGCGGCCCCCGTACTTCAAGGTCTGTCGACGTTCTATGGAGGGCTGGGCATCACGGTCGTCGTGGTCGTCGGCGAGGGGGTCTCGGGACAGCCTGCGACGGCGACCGACGCGCAGAAGTACGCGGCCGTGCACGGCTACGGCGCGCCCACCTCCATCGTCTACGACCCCGGCTGGCAGAAGGCGACCGGAGCCATCGACCACGGCGCGGCCACCGTCACGCTCCCCTACATGGCCCTGATTGCGGGCGACATGACGCTCCTCTACAGCGGAAACAACCTCTCGGAGGTCGCGCGCCTTCTGAATGACCTGACGGGAAAATTCTTCGAGATGCAGGGGAAGTGCGCCGGACACTGCGGCGAGAAGAGCGCCATGGGCTGCCACTGCGACGCCTCGTGCAAGAAGTACGACGACTGCTGCTCGGACTTCTGTGACGCCTGCGGGCCCTGCGAGAAGTAAGGAACCTTAGGGCTAGCGGGGCAACGACGTCTCGGCTCGAGTCGCCCGGCGTCGCGAGGCGAGTCCTCGCAGCCCAACGAAGGCCATGATGAGCGCCATTGCGGCGGGGAGGCTGCCCCGCACTCCAACGCCGCAGCCCCGCGTACGGGTCTCGCGCACCGGCACCGCGTCGATCAGAGCGACCGGCGCCGGTGCAGTCGAGAACGTGCCGGACGGAAGCACCGTCAGCTCCTCGTCGGGCACGCGGGCCCAGCTCGCGGAGCCGGACGTGGCCCTGCGCGCGGACAGCTCGGCGTCGAACGCCGGGATCGCGCCTGCTGCGAGAAAACTCGGTGGACCCGACTCGCCGAGGACCTGGACGTGACGCGCGGCGGGCGCCCCAGGATCGACGGGCGCGACGCCGGGCGCCGGGACGAAGCCCTTGCACGCCTCGATCGTGCCGGCGACCTCGCGCGTCGTGCCTTCCGGGTAGGTGAGCCTAACGCCGCGAATCCGACCGTCGCTGCACAAGGGCGCGGCCTCGACGGTGTGCGTCCGAGAGACGTCTGGAAGCGACGGATTGAACGAGAAGACGGGGTCCTTGGTCATCTCACTCGGCGAGACGATCGTGCTGAGCCGCGTGAGGTAGGGGAAGTCGAGGAAGAGCTGTTGGGCAGACTCCGTGGGCTTGACGACGAGCTCCATGATCTCGTTTGACAGCGCGATGTTGTCGAACTTCCAGGTGCTCGGCATGTACGCGATGCACTTGTCGAGGTTCAGGTCGTAGAAGTCGGCATCCTCACGGCAGTCCGGCGGGAGCGTATCGATGGGTGGCTTGGGGACGTGATCCCGGATGATCTTCTGCATGAGCGGCGTTCGGGGGCAGCCGAAGACGAAGAGCCGCCGGATGAACCGGACCGGATTGTCTAGCGGCGCCTGCGACCACGTTCCCCACTGGCCCTCCCGGAACAGCTTGTCCTTCATCACGAGGGCCGAGCCGGCGAACTCCGTGACGAAGGCGTGGCCGTTCGACTGGTCCACCGCCCGCGCGAGGAGCTTCGCGTAGTCGGCCGAGCACTCCACGTTGCGCGCTTCCCATGGGCCCGGAAACCCGCACTGGGCCGCGGGCCCGAGGGGCATGCCGCACTTGGCCCAGTCGAACGCCTCCGCGTTCAGGACCGCATGGAGGTAATTGACCGGCACGGCGCGGGACTCGCCGAGGATCCAGGCCGTAATCGGGACGTCGGCGTTGGCTGCCAGCGCCGTGAGTCGCAGCGGGATGCGGGTCGGGTTGTCGACCGCCCAGGACAGCGCGATGGGCATGATGTCGCCGACGTCGCGTCCCTTGGCCAGCTTGAGCGCCAGGAAGACGTACTTCTGCTCGAGGTAGTGCGCGATCGCGGGCTCGACGCCACTCGGTGGGCGATAGCCGTTGTCCGCCAGCCAGCTCAGCAGCGCCGCCGGAGAGTCACCGGCGATGATCGCGTAGTCGAAGGGCCCTTTCGAGCTCTGCACCAGCAACTCGATGCCGCTGCCCCCGTGCGGGAGCGCGTTGGGATCCAGCACGAGTCCTGGCCCAGTCATCGAATCGCAGGGCTCGCACGGGGCCGAGGTGTCGCAGCCCTCGGGGGGCTGCCATTGGACTTCGAACTTCGGATCGCTGACGAAGCGCAAGCGCGCGAAGAGCTCCTCATTGCTGAGGTCGACCGTGGGCACCGCGGGGACGGGGAGGACCCAGGAGAAGCCATCGGCGCGACCGTCGTAGCGCACTTGGAGGTGGGCTGTGACCTGGTCGTCGCGCACCGCGAAGAGCACCGCAGTTCCGGCCTGCCGTGGCGGGGCGGTCTCTTCGCCGCAGAAGAACAAACCGCACGCATCGGCGCGAACGGAAGACAGAAGTACCGCGATGACCAGGGCGCTCCGCAAGGGCGGTCTCCTCGGCCGAGGAGTCCGCTCCGCACGGGCGAGCTCCATGGCCCGGAAAGTATATCGACCCGGTGGGGAGCGACGCAACGAGGAAGTCCGATGGCGCTTGCGCCTCCCGGAGCGGCAGGCTAGGCTGGACTGAATCGCGGCTCAGTAATAACCGCGCACGGAAGGAGCCTCATGATCGCTCTCGTTGAACGCATGCTCGCCCAACGGCCCAGCCTCTCGGCCCTGTGGAATGTCATTCGCCACCTGCCGAACGGCCCGAAGCTGTTCTTCAAGCTGCTGGGCACGATGGCGCCGTACACCGGGACCATCGACGCCGAGGTCCGGGCGCTCGAGACCGGGCACACCGAGGTCGTGCTGAAGGATGGCCGTCGCATGCGCAACCATCTCGGCTCGGTCCACGCCATCGCGCTAATGAACCTCGGCGAGGTCGCGACCGGCCTCACCATGATGTACGTCATCGACGGTATCGGCCGCGGCATCATCACCTCGCTCAAGATGGACTATCTCAAGAAGGCGCGCGGCGAGATCACGGCGACCTGCGATGCGCACATCCCCACCACGCCCGGAAAGCACGACGTGACGATCGAGGCGCATCTGCGTGACGCGAGCGGCGAGATCGTCGCCCGCGCTACGGCCGTGTGGCGCGCCTCGATCGTGCAGAAGTAGCTACCAGCGCGGGCGGAACGAGCGCACGGTCACGGCGGGGCTCGGTCGCGCGGCGGGCCGAGTGCTCTGGCTCGGTGCCGAGCGCAGCGGAGCCGCCATGCCGGAGCGCGAGGGAGGCGCCTCGAAGCCGGGAGCCTCGGCGCGCGGGAGCGTTCGCCCGAGGTGCTTCTCGATCTGTCGCATCGTCGGCTCCTCCTCCGGTGAGACGAACGTGAGCGCCTGCCCGGTGAGGCTGGCACGCGCGGTCCGCCCGACGCGGTGGATGTAGTCCTCGGCCACGTGGGGCACGTCGAAGTTCACGACGTGGGAGAGCGCCTCGACGTCGAT
>SXGT01916824.1_pt1 | contig 86453 bp, 74 predicted proteins | sample 3176221 | NCBI WGS metagenome assembly SXGT01 (sample SAMN11356862, study PRJNA531348) | freshwater metagenome | isolation source: freshwater sample F1-120 | place: China: Fuxian Lake, Yuxi | collected 2017-12-25 | reverse complement strand
GGCGCCTTGTCGCGACACTGGATCCTCCTCGGCGTGGGGCTCGGGCTCGCCGGTCTCGGCAAGTACACCGGCTACGGTCTCTTGCCGTTGGTCGCGACATGGGTGGTGTACACCCGATCGTGGTCGCTCGTGCCGGGGCTGGTCCTGGGGCCGCTCCTCTGGGCCCCGAACCTCTACTGGAACGCCTCGCACGACTGGGCGAGCCTCGCGTTTCAGCTCGGCCACGGGCTCGATCGTCCCCCGGCGGGCGCGCTCGCCTTCTTCGGGGCCCAGGTGGGCCTCGCGGGTCCGCTCTTCTTCCTCGCCTTTGTCGCCTGGTCTGTGCGACGTCCAGCCGGTGACGACGCCCTGCTCTGGCTCACCAGCGTCCCCGTGGTCGCCTTCTTCACCTGGGCTGCCACTCGCGGCTCGGGCGAGGCGAACTGGGCGGCGGCGGCCTACCTCTCCGCTGCCCTGGGCCTCGCGCGCGTGCCGGGTCGACTCGCGCGGGCCTCGTGGGTGGCCGCCGGCACTGGGCTCGCGCTTTGCACCCTCGTGGTGGCGCACCTCGTCGACCCCCTCGTTCCGCTCAAGAACGATCCCGTCGCGAGGCTCGGCCGTGGGCGCGACCTGGCGCGCTCGGTGCAGGCCTGGGGCATCGAGCCGGTGTATACCTCGCGCTATCAGGAAGCAGCGATGATCAGCTTCTACGGTGGGCTCGAGGCCTACGCCCTGCCCGGGGTGGACCGCCCCGACCAGTACGACTTCTGGCCGGTGCGCTGGGCGGACAAGGCGATGTTCGTGCGCGAGTATCGCTCGGGGCTCGCCGCGACGGTGGACGCGTTCTGCGAGGACCGGCGAGGCGCCGACGTCGTGCGCGAGGGACAAGCACGCTGGCAGGTGTACCAGGTGCGGGGGTGTGGTCCTCAGCGCCCGAGCGAACACGACAAGTAACGATCCAGCAAGACGAGGTCGTCTGGCCTTACCCCGCCGCCGAGCGGCATGGTTCCCTCGTCGAGCACCCGCGCGCGCACCCGGGTGGCCTGCGCGTAGACGAGGGCCTCGCTGTCGAAGTCGATGCCGCGTGGGGCACCGTAGCGACTGTTCACATTCGCCTCCGAGTGGCAGGCGTTGCAGTAGGTGAGGAAGAAACCATGGGCGAATCCGTCCCAGCTGACGCTCGCCTCGCAGCCACCGGGGGACGCTGGGGCCTCTGTCGCGCAAGCCAAGAAGAGGAGGATCACGCCAGCACCCCCATGATCGGCGCATTCTCTCCCGGGTCCACGTCGCCGAGCGCGAGGATGGTCGCCCCGAAGTTCGCCGCGAGGATGCCCGTGCCGCCGTCGCTGACTGCCCCCGAGTTGTAGTCGATGCCCACCCCGAAGCCCTGCGTGTCGTAGCCTCCCACCCCCTGGCCACCCTGCACGCCCGCGCCGAGCAACAGGGCGCTGGTGAAGGTCCAGTGGTCGCGGCCTCCGGTGGCGTTGGTCGCTGGGGTGCGTCCCATCTCGGAGAAGAGCACGATCGTCACCTCGTCCGCGAGCGCCGTTCCGGCGGTACCGGTCCGGCCGTCCAGGTCTTGGAGGCCCTGGATCAGCGCGTCGAACAGCTCCTCGTAGTGCATCGACTGGAGGTCGCCGTTGCTATGCGTGTCCCAGCCCTGCGCACACCAGCCCTCGTACTCAATCAGCGCGGAGCGAGCGAGGCCCAGCTCGAAGACATCAAACGCGGTCGCCAGCTGGCTCGGCAGCGCGTAGCAGCCACTGGCATAGCCGCCGATGTCGAGCACGCCGGCGTAGTCGGCCAGGGCTTCAATGTCGTCGAGCGCATGGGCCCCGGCCACGGCGATGGGACTGGTCGCGGCGCCAAAGCGCTGGCGGACGAAGGCGTCCACTCGCGCCGAGCGCGACGCGCTGGGCATCGGGAAGGGCGTGTCAGCGTCGGTGAGCACGGTGCCGTCGAGCAGCTTGCCAAGCTGGCCACTGGAACCGAGGCGCACCACGCGGTCGCTGTGTTCGGCGGTAAACGCCGTGCCGCTCATCACGAAGTAAGGCAGGAGCACCTCGGGGCCTGCCGCCGCCGCGAGCGTGGAACCCCAGTCGTCGGCCGCGCCATCGGCCACGCCCGTGCTGATGATGCGACGGCAACGTTCATGCGTGATCGAGCGCACCTCGATGCCGTTGATGACACAGCTCCGCGCCGCGTAGTCCTCGAAGAAACGCCGCACCGCGGGGCGGTCGGGATGATCGACGAAGCTGATACCGCCGACCTCGGCGAGGGTGGCCTCGGCCTCCATGTCCACCACGCTGGAGCCGAAGTTGGGTTGGAACACTCGTGGCGTGTCCCAGCCACCGGAACAGTGTACGAACAGGAACCTCCGCCCGGAGGCGGTGCTGGCGCGGGCCGGGAAGCTGAGTCCCGCGAGGGCCGAGCCGATGAGCGCGCGGCGTGAGAGTTTCACTCCGTCACCATGAGCGGGTCGCGGAGCATCGCCTCGATCACCGCCATCCAGGCCTCGGTCGCACCTTCCTCGGCGCTTACCGTTGTCCAGAGCGTGCCGATGTCAGATACCCAGACTTCGTCGGGCCGCTCGGCATAGAGTTGCCAGTACAAGACCTGTAGTTGCGCGTCGAAGGCGGCGTCGCCTGGGACAGCCGAGGAGGGGGCGGTCAGGAGCGCGGCGTCCGGCTGGTCGAGATCGCGCGCCACCAGGGTGCTCGCCGCCATCTGCGCCACGCGCTGGTTGACCAGCATCCACGTGAGCCCAGGCTCGGCTTGCGGCCGGGTGACACTGTAGCCGTCCACGCCGCCCGCGAGCACCCGGTAGCCGGTGAGGTCGTTCTCAAGGCCCCGAGCGTTGGTTTCCGTCCATTCCAGGTCGACGAGGTCTTCCAGCAACAAACGCTGCTGGTTGGGCGACAAGAGCCGCGCGTCGTTGGCGCGGTACTCGGCCGTGGACAAGACATCGAGTAGCAACGACCGCGGCGATTCTTCGTTGGCCACGTAGTTTGCGCGCAGTTGCTCCACACTAGCGTAGTCGTCGAGGCCGACCGGGCGACGCCACAGCGACTCCGCCCAGCTCTCCGCAGCGCAGCGGGCGAAGCGAGGGTCGCGGGCGATGTACCAGCCCATGTCCACCAGCCCCGACGTGGGCGTGCCATACCAGCCGGGCTCGGTGTCGAGCAGCTCCGGGCCCAGGCGCTCGCGCTCCGGGTGGTACACCTGCATCTCGTAGGGGTTGTACTGGATCGTCCACCAGAAACCGAAGAGACCCGCCGCCACCGGGTCGAGCGCGGCGTGACAGGCGAGGCAGGTCGGCTCGGTGCGCACGGCGGCCTCGGGGTCGGGGTCGTCGCTGCGCTCGAAAACCACCGGACGACTCAAGACGTCGGTGCAGAGCAACAATCGACTGATCGCCGCGACGCGTCCCCGGTTCTTGTTGGATGTATTGGTGACATAGCGCCAGTAGAAGCCGTTGGTGCCGAGGACGCCGGCCGCCGGTCGCCCATCGGTGTAGCGCGCCGGCGCCCAGCCCTCGTTGCCCTCGGGGTAGTCGAGCGGCCAGACGCTGGCGAGCAACTCGTTGGCCATCGTGTAGTCGGCGGTGACGATGGTGGGGTAGGGCAAGTCCTCGGTGATCACCCGGGCCACCAGGCGCAGGGGCTCTTCACCCACAGCGTGGGCGAAGTTGTCGTTCTCCTCCATCGGGAGCCCGTAGTCGCCGGTGCCCACCTCGTACACGTCGAGCACCGTGTGCCAGCGCTCGGCGAGCAAGGCCACCAGCCGATCCTCGGTGGTGGCAGACTCGAGGTACGTCGGCACGAGTGCGTCGAGAGTGGAGGGATCGGCCTCCACGGCGTCGAGTTCCGCCACGCTTGGGAGCGTCCCGCGCAGGTCGAGCGAGGCCCGTCGCAGGAGGCGAGGGGCGTCGAGCGGGACGAGCCGGGATTCCTCCGGCTCCGCCGCGCTGTCCACCACCACCTCGGGGGCGCAGGCCAGCCAGAGGATCACGGCGAGTCCTCGATGCGCGCGAGCACCGCCTCGAAGGGGGTGGCGAAACGTTCGGCCACGTTGACACAGGCGCGACCGAGGGCCTCGGTGTCGGCGAAGCGGACATCGCCGCATCCATCGCACGTCGACTCGTCAAAGGCGAGGTCGTACCAGTACCCCCGGTGGTCGCGGTAGGCGATGGTGCCCGAGAGGGCTTCACCGCAAGCGCCGCCGAGTGACAAGGACGCCATGTCGAGGGTGGTGCCCCCGAGCGTGAATCCCCCATCGAGCTGGATCGCGTAGGCCCCCGAGGCGCCGACCGTGCCCGACCAGTAGCTGCCGAGGCTCGCCCCGGCCGCCAGCCAGGCGTCCTCCGCAGCCGGGAAGTCGTAGGTGCCCTGCACGCTCCCGGTGAGCTTCGCGTTGCCGTCGGCGTCGTAGTCGAAGTCGACCTCAATGGTGCCGCCGAACTCGAAGCTCGCGCCCCCGGGGGGCTCGGCGATGGTGCCGTCGGCGGAGAAGACCAGCTCGAAGGTGCGCGCGTAGCCGCTGTTCGGCTCCTCCGCCCACGTCGCCCATGCCCCGCCCACACCCTGGTACCAGTAGCCCTCGCCCGATACGCAGCCGCGCACGTCGATCACCTCCATGCCGCCGCTCTCGCGGCCGGGGCCGGGGCACATGTCGTCACCCGCGAGCAAGAGCGCGGTCATGGTGTCGATGGGCGCGAGCGGCGTGGGAACGCCGAGGGCCATGGCCGAGTCGATCGCGAGGGCGGCCTCCTCGGCGCTCAGCTCGGCTACCGGCACGAGCGGCTCGCTGCCCCCGGCGAGCGTGGCGGTATCGAGCCCAACGCCCGATTCGGCGCTGCCTGCGCAGGCGATGAGGATCCACGTCACCGGGCCAGCGTAGCTGGGCAGTGGGATAGCTGCCGGGCCGGTGCTCTCCCCCGTTGCCCGTCGCCTCCTCGCGCGCTTCCGCCCCTACGCGGGGCGGCTCGTGCTCGCGACCGCGCTGGTTTCCGTGGCCAGCGCGATCCCCTCGTTGCTGGTTTTCGTCATCCAGGGCGTGCTCGACCGCGTGCTCATCGAGCGCGACGAGACGGCGTTGCGCCTCCTGGCGCCCGGGATCGTGCTGCTCTACGCGGTGAACGGTGGGGTGGCGGTGGCGCGAGGTTTGCTCACCCGCACGGTGGCCTGGCGGGTCGTCTCCGACCTGCGCGCCGAGCTGCACGCGCACCTGCTCCGGCTCGACGTGGACTGGCACCAGAAGCTCCCCGCCGGGGAACGCGCCAGCCGGGCCCTGGCCGACGTGAACAACCTCCAGTACGCGGTGTCGGGCGTCGTCACCGCCGTGCAGAAGCCGGTGGCGCTTCTAGGCTTGGTACTCACCGCCTTCTACATGAACGCGGTGCTCGCGGCCGTGGCGCTGGTGGTGCTGCCCTTCGTGGCCATCCCCATCGATCGCTTCGGCAAGTGGGGACGGTCGAGCACGCGCGAGGCGCTCGACGCGGCCGCGCGATTGTCGGGAAACCTCCTGGAGACATTGTCCGGTATCCGCGTGGTGAAGCTCTCGGGCGGCGAGTCCGAACGACAAGCACGCTTCGAGGCGGTGAACGAGGAGCACCACGAGGCGCAGATCAAGTCGGTGACGGCCCAGCTCTTGCCCGGGCCGGTGGTGGAGCTCATCGCGGCGCTGGGCGTAGGCGTGGCCATCTACGTGGGCGGTCAGCAGGTGTTCCGCGGCGAGATCAACCCCGGCCAACTTATCGCTTTCCTCGTCGCGCTCGGCCTGATGAACGACCCGCTCAAGGGCGTGGCGCTGGTGCACAGCCTCGTGCAGCGCGCCCTGGCCTCGGCCGACACGGTGTTTGCATTGCTCGACACGGAGCCCCGGGTGCGCTCGGTGGGCGCGCGCGCGGTGAGCGCCCCGGCGCGGATCACCGTGGAAGAGCTTGGCTTCGACTACGGCGAGGGCGGGGTGCTCCACGGCGTGAGCCTCGATGTCCGCGCCGGGCAGAAGGTGGCGATCGTCGGCGCGAGCGGGGCCGGGAAGAGCACGCTGTTGGCGATGCTCACCCGCCTGCGCGACCCGACGTCGGGCCGGGTGGCCTGGGACGGGGTGGACCTCCGCGACTTCGACCTCGCCTCGCTCCGCGCCCAGGTCGCGGTGGTGACACAGGAGCCGTTCCTGTTCGACGACACCGTGGCCAACAACATCCGCTTCGGTTGTCCCGGGGCGAGCGACGAGGCCGTCCGTCGTGCTGCAGAGGTGGCCGACGCGCTCGGTTTCGTCGAGGCCCTGCCGCGGGGCTTCGACACCCGCATCGACGAGCTGGGCATGCGCCTGTCCGGCGGACAGCGCCAGCGACTGTGCATCGCTCGCGCCGTGCTCCGCGACGCGCCGGTCCTGGTGCTCGACGAGGCCACCAGCAACCTCGACAGCGAGAGCGAGGCGCTGGTCAACGCGGCCCTGGAGCGCGCGTCGCGGGGGCGGACCACCTTCGTCGTGGCGCATCGATTGTCGACCGTGCGCGACGCGGACGTGATCCTGGTCTTCGACAAGGGACGCCTCGCCGAGCGTGGCACGCACGACGAGCTGCTCGCGCTCCAGGGCCTATATGCGCGCCTTGCCGCGGGGCAGCTGACATGAACTTCCGACAGCGCGTGTGGGCCTTTGTCAGGGATATCCCCGAGGGACGGGTGATGGGCTACGGTCAAGTCGCGACTGTGCTTGGCTCGCCGGGCGCGGCGCGACAGGTGGGCTACGCGATGGCGGCGCTCGAGGGCGACACCGACGTGCCCTGGCAGCGGGTGATCCACAGCGACGGCACGCTCGCGACCAAGGGCGACCCGGTCCGGGCGGTGGTGCAGCGGGGTTTGCTCGAGCGCGAGGGTGTCAGCTTCGTGGGCGATCGGGTGGACATGGCTCGATTCGGCTGGGTGCCGACTTGATCCTCGCCTGGCTCTACGTGGCGCTGGGGATCGTCGCCTACCCCCTGGTGGTGCTGCTCGCCTGGGTGCACCCGCGGCTGCGCGACCACGCGCGGGAGCGGCTGGGCCTCGTGACACCCGAGGTGGAACCGGGGGCGCTCTGGATGCACGCCGCATCGCTGGGGGAGGGGAAGATCGTCGAGGCGCTGGCCCCGGTCTTGCCCTTGCCGGTAGTGCGTACCTGCACGAGTGACACGGCACGACCGCAAGACACCGGCGTGGCCTGGACCACCTCCCTCCCGCTCGACGCTTGGCCCTGTGTCACCGCCTGGCTCGACCGGGTGCGTCCCCGGGCGCTGGTCCTGGTGGAGGCCGAGTTCTGGCCGGCGCTCATCCTCGCCTGTCGGATGCGCGGCATCCCGGTCACCTTGCTCTCACCGCGCGAGGCCGCGGGGATGTCGCGACTAGCTCGCGTTCCCGGTCTTCTCGCCTACCTGCGACAGGGCATGGCGGTGGTGGTGCCGGCTGAGGACCTCAAGCGCCAGCCTGCACGGCGTGCGCCCACCTTCACGTGGACGGGCGAGGCGCTGGTGGCGGGCTCCACCCACGAGGGCGAGGAGCGGGCGCTGGTCGAGGCCTGGTGGTCGTTGCCGCAACGACCCTTGCTGGTGCTGGCGCCGCGCGACCCGGCTCGATTCGAGGCGGTGGCGGGGCTGCTCGCGGAGCTGGCGGCGCGGGGGTTCAGGCTCGCCCGTCGTTCGCAGTTCGGGCCGCGCGTGCCCGAGGGCTGCGAGGTGGTGCTGCTCGACACCATCGGCGAGCTGTCGACGCTCTACGGCGTGGCGCGGGCCGCTTATGTTGGAGGTACTCTGTTCCCTGGGGTGGGTGGACACTCGCCAGCGGAGCCTGTGGCAGCGGGCCTGCCGGTGGTGCGCGGGCCCCACGTGGAGGGCAACGCGGCGGCCTGGGAGGGGGTAGACGCGGTGGTGGCCCGCGAGTCGACCCTCGCCACGGCGCTGGTGACGGCGTTGCACCGCCCGCGGACGGTCTCAGCGGTGTCACCAGGGCTCTCGGCGGTGGTTGAAGCGCTGTCGCCGGCCTTGTCGGCCGCGATCCCGGACGAGCGTCCGCTCAGGCCCTGGCTCTGGCCGCTCGTTCCCGTCTGGATGGCGGGGGCGCTACTGCGTCCACGGCCCCTGAAGCAGGCGCCGATCCCGGTCATCTCCGTGGGCGGTCTCTCCGCCGGCGGCTCGGGGAAAACGCCGGTCGCTGCGTGGCTCGCGTCGCGGGTACACGGGAGCGTCGTCGTGTCGCGGGGCTACGGGCGTCGCAAGGGTGATGACATCCGCATGTCGGGCGAGGCCACCGACCTCGGCGACGAGCTGGCGATGCTCGCCCGGCGGGGGCAGGCGGTGTGCTCGGCGCCCGATCGCCTCGCGGGTATCGAGGCCGCCGCCAAGGCAGGCGCGCGGGTGGCGGTGCTCGACGATGGCCTCCAGTACGGTGCAGTGGCCCGCGACCTGGAGGTGGTGGTGATCGACGCCCGGTGGCCCGATGGCGGCGGGCCGATCCCGGTGGGCACGCGGCGGCTGCCGCGCTCGTGGCTCGCGAAGGCCGACGTGGTGTGGTGCAACCACGGTGCAGTCCCCGGCTGGGTGCGCGGGCTGGCACGTCGTGACGCCATCTTCGTGGAGGCCCGGTATCGTCCCGTGGGTTGGCGCCGCCGCGGCGAGCTACTCCCCCTGTCCGCCATCCCCGCGCGTCCGGCCATCGCGCTCGCCGGCATCGCGCGTCCGGATGGTTTCTTCCGTCAACTGCGGCAGCTCGGCGTGCGGGTGGAGCGGACGATGGTCTTCGAGGACCATCACGATTTCACCTGGCACGACCTGCAGTCGATCGAGGCGTGGACCGACGATCACCTCGTGGTGACCACCGAGAAAGACGCGGCGCGCCTCCCGGCCGACGCGCGGGCCTGGGCGCTGGTGGTGGAGGTTGAGGTGCTGACCGGCGAGGCGGCGCTGGCCGCGCGACTGGAGCGGTGGTGAAGGCGCTGGCCGTGGCGATGCTGCGGAAACTGCCACTCGGGCTGGCCAGCGGCCTCGGCTGGGTGCTTGCATGGCTCTGGTGGACGGTGTTGCCCTTGCGGCGCCGCGAGGCCATCGACAACCTGCGGCAGGCCCTGCCGGACGTGCCCCCGGGGCCCACGTTGCGTTGCATGATGCACGACCTGGTGCTGGGCTACGTGGAGCTATTCCAGTTCGAACGCCTGCAGATCGAGGTGACCGGCGCGGAGGCGGTGCGCGGCGCGATCGTCATCGCCGGCCACGGTGGCGCCTGGGACGTGGCGCTCCTGGCCTGGGCGGAGGCGTTCCCGCTGGCGATCTTCCTGCGGACGCCGAAGGATCCCTTTGTCGCGAGACTGCTCGCCGACTTGCGCGACGCCCACGGGGTGGTGCGCATGGAAACCGGGGCGACGATGAAAGACGCGTACGCCCAGCTCGAGTCCGGTCGGAGCGTGTACTTCATCCAGGACCAGCGACACAACAAGGGGCCGGCGCTGCCCTTTCTCGGCCGCCCAGCCCGCACCTCGCTCGGCGCCGCCGTGGCCTCGCTCAAGACGGGGCGTCCGGTGTACGGGGCCTGGCAGTGGCGCGAGGGGGTGGGTCGGCACCGGCTGCACATCGCGCCTCTGGTGGTGGGGGGGACGGCGGAGGAGCGGACGGCGGCGATGAACAGGTTCTACGAGGAACAGATCCGGGCCCGGCCGCACGGGTGGTTGTGGTTGCACCGGCGGTGGAGTTGAGGGCGTCGCGGAATGTGGTCTATATTACCATTGGGCTCAATTCTCTCTCTCTCTCTCTCTCTCGGGGCTGGTCGTGCTACCGTTCCAAGTGCACCCCCGCTTGGCGGCGTGCATTTCTCCCAACACTGGAGGCTCCGTGCGGCTTTTTACGACCCTTGTCTTCGACCAGATCGTGCGCGGCGCCGCCGAGGTGGCCTCGCCGCCCGAGTTCAACGAGCTGCTCGGCAAGGCCTACGAGATCTACTACGAGGTGGAGGTGGAAGAGTCCTCCGGCACCACGCAGTCGATCACGGTGAAGCACAAGATGAGCAATAGCGGGAAGGGCTTCCTGAACCACGTCACCGTCATCAACGCCGCCTCTACTGCGGCGCCGCCCTACCGCGGCGGTGGCGCGGTCACGGGCCCGTTGGGGCGACTCGGGCAGGTGGGTGTCACCCTGGGCCACGCCGACGCGGTTTCCCGCGTCCGGATCTGGGCGACCGGGTGGAGCCGCTAGCCAGCCCCGGCGGCGTCGAGGCGGGGGAAGGGTGCGGGTGTGCCCGCGCGGAGCCTCCGCCGGGCCTACCGGGGCCCGAGGAGCGGCCGTCTGCGGAGGGGTGGCAGCGCTTGGACGCCGAGGTCGAGGCGCCGCCCGCCTTGGGCGCGTGCTGCAGCGAGTGCGCGACCGACTCGATCGACTTGGCCCCGGGTGTCGCGGACGACATCGACCGGCGGCTGCTCGAGCGGCAGGTGAGCAAGCGCCTCGGGCAGCTCGTGGCAATGCGGGCCCAGGAACAGCCGCACTACCGGCGCGTCGTCGAGCTATTCTCGACGCCCGTGGAAGGCGGCCCGCGGCGGGCGGCGAGGACGGCCAAGGAGCTTGTCGCGGAGTCGGGCTCGGCGCTGGTGGTGGACGAGGCACTCGGCCTGCCGACGCCGCTCGACGACGAGCACGCGGTGCGCGCGGACCGGATCTACCGGCGCGACGACTGGACCCGCGAGGACGAGAGCGGGCGGGTGTTCGCGGGCAGCGAGGTCGTGTCGCGGGTGCGGAGCGCCCCCGCGGATCCATGCGACGCTTCGTCCGAGGGGGCGAGGATGCCCAGCCGGGCGGTGATGATGGCCGCGGGCGGCGGGCTGCGCGCGGTGCTGGACGATCTGCGGAGGACGCGCATCAGTGAGGCCCGCGCCGCGCGCTCTCGCGACCACGCGCGGCAGGCCTCGCCCCCGCCGGCTCAGCTTGACGGGCTCGACGAGTCCTTCCTCTGCACCGGCTTGCCGACGCCGGTGATCGGGACGCCGCCGGACTCATCCTCGTGTGGCGGTGCATCCGGAACTCTGGTGACGCCCTTCCAGAGCTCGCGGGTGGCCGCGATCAATGGGTACGCGTACCTCGACGACGGCTACGACGGCGCCGGGGAGGAGGGGCTGGCGCCGTGGGCGGTGGGAGACGAGATCGTGGGGTATGGCACGGGAGGGGCGGGCTACGACAACCGGCCGCTCGTCGTCCTCGAGAGCCAGCCGCATGTCGTGGTCACGGTCATCGAGAACAGCACCACGACTTTCCCCGATCCCACCCACCCCGCTTTCCTCACTCCACTGGGGGAGAACCGCGCCCGGTACTTCATCGAGAACGATGGCACCGTCCTCGGGTCGGGCGAGTTCGGGCGGCTCAACGTCGCGGCCTTGTCCGGAAGCGAAGCGACGCACGGCACGGCCACGGCGGGCGTGGCGCTGGCCAGCGTGATGGAGGCGCAGGACAGCCAGGTGGTTGGCGAGGGAGACCGGGAAGGCCGGTCAGGCGTGGCGCGAAGGGCCTACGCCGTGTTCAGCGCGACGTCGTCGCCCGACACCTTCGACATCCTGCAGGGCTACTGGATGGGCTACTCCGTGCTCGTCGATGGCCAGTTGGTCCTCGTGGACTCCGAGTCACTGCAGGGGACGGACATCGTGGTGCAGAGCCAACCGTCGAACACCGGGACCCAGTCGTATGGACCTGCCAACGATCAAACTCCCTGCCCCACCGATGATGAGGCACGTGGGCTGGACCCGGAGTCGTTGCGGGTGCTCCAGGCGTACCTCGACGACTCAGCGATCTACGTGAAGTCAGCGGGGAATGGGCATGACCCATCAGGCCTGCTCTCGGCCGCCGCTGTGTGCGGGCCTAGCAAGAAGAACGCCCCCTATGAGGTCTCCTCGCCGGGCACCTCGGCTGCGGCAATTGCCGTCGGAAGCCTCAAGACAGGTGGCATCGACGGCGGCTACAGCCCGGCGGAGATGCAGCGCATGGAAACCCTGCAGGACAACACCGAGGGCTGTGTGACCCCCGACGGTCGTGTCTACCCTTCACTCGTGGTCAACCACTACTCCTGCGGCGTCGCCGGCACCTGGACGGACTCCACCGGCGCGGTGGTCCAAGGGTACGTGCAGCACGGGATGACGAGCGGCGCGGCGCCCACCGTCGCCGGTGCGGCAGCGGTGTTCAAGCACTGGTATCTCTACGCGAGCGGCCCGGAGTTCGCGAACCAGCCCGGCCGGATGATCAGCAACATCCTCAACATGGCCGACGGCGTCGCCTTCGACGCGTGGAGCGGCGGCGCCCGTGCCGCCCCACCCGCTCCAGGCTGGGGTCTGGGTCGCTTCCGGTTGCGACGCTACGCTCGCGGGCACATGTCGCCTCCATGGTATCGACACACCTCCGCCGTGACCCTCACCGAGGAAGACCCGGTCGACCTCCTGTGGCTCGCGGGCGACGAGGCCGAGGTCGTCCCGGAGGGGACCAAGCGGATGGTCATCACGCTGTGGTGGCTGGAAGTGAACACTGGAGAGGGGGAGGAAAAAGCGGACATCGAGGTGTCACTCTACAGGATGGACGAGACCGCGGGGTGGACTCTCGTCGACGCCCGCGAGTCGGCGGGCGACTGCAGGATCCGCATGCAGTATGACTGCTACGACTGGTACTTCGGTTTTCCACCGACGGGCCGAGTCCTGCTCGTCGCGCGGGCGCGCAGCGTGCCCACCGAGCTGCGCGGCGCCGAGCGCTCCTCCCGGACAGTGTACGTCTCGTGGTACTGGGAGGGGGGCCCGGACTTGAGCCTCATCGGGGCGACGGCAGCGACCTGCGCGGCGCCCAGGCTCGACCTGTGCGTGTTTCAACCCATCGGCGATGAAACCGCCGGCGCTCCACCGGCGTCGGCGCGTTGCCGGGCTCCCCGCGTGGCGCGGCGAGCTCCCCCCGTGACTCGGGATCGTGTTGGGGAGCGCCTGGTCGACGACCTGGAGGGGCTACTGCGCGCAGTCAAGGCTCTCGGCCAGGACGCCTCGTGACGCCGCTCGTTGCACTACAACTGCTCGCCGCGTGCGAGACGGCAGCTCCGAGTGACACGGGGTGCGACGAGGACCAACCGCTCCGCGCAACCTGGATCGGCCCCGAGGGTCGCAGGGGAGGATACGGTCAGTTCCTCGGGAGCCCGGGCACCGGGGAGGTGTTCTATTCGGGTGGCGATCCACCGGGGTTCCGGTGCGATAGCGGGTGCGAAATTGAGGACTCGGGTGGCGTGGCCTGGGAGGGCGACCCCGGTACGTCAGGCGAGGTATATGTGGAGCAGTGGTCGAGCGTGCACTTCCCGGCCTCCCAGCCCGTGCCTCTGCCCGAGGGGGCTTGCCCCCGCGATCCTTGTGTGCTGTTCGGACTGGGCAAGCCCATTGATGTTCTGCGGGTGAGCGATTCTCGAGTGATCGGCGCTCTCCACGCCGTCGATCCCGAAGCTGGGTACCTACAAGCGGCAGGGATCGTGGAGTTCTCAGACTGGAATGGACTTGTGGTGTACTGGGATCCGATCACTGGTGAAGGGCCGTTGGCGGAGGGGGTGCACATCCTCGACATCGCGACCATCGGCGACGATATGGCGGTAGAAAGTGCGGATGCCTCGCTCCTCTTTGACGAAGTCGGCTCCCACGACATGGCTGTCACCCACGACTACTCCGGTGATGGGATTTCAGACGTGAGCGTATCCTTCTACCGCCCCAGCGATGGTCGGCACGTGTTTGCGGTTGCGGAGGGACCCTGGCGCGGGATCCGGCAAGCCGCGAACGCGGATGCCTGGGTGCTCGACGCCTGGGGGAGCCTCGTCGCCGGCGCGGCGGCTCCCGATTTCGATGGCGACGGCTACGACGACATCATGCTCCGAAACTCTGACTATGAGCAGGCGCGCGTTGGCTTGTGGCTGGGTCCGCTGTCGAGCGCAGTGGAGTTCGACGCCGCTGATGTCACCATCCGGGACAGCGGGGGCCGCGCCAGCGACATGTCGCCGAGCAGTCCCGGCGACGTTGACGGTGATGGATCGACCGACCTGCTCCTTGCTTCCAACTATGATTCGCCGAATGCCGTGTCGCATGCGGGCGCAGTGTACGTCCTCCTCGGCCCCTTCCAGTCCGCACACGACCTGTCGGAAGCCGCTCTGGTGCTCAACGGCACCTACGAGGACGGCTACTTTGGCACCAGTACCGCAGGCCTCGGCGACGTGGACGGCGACGGTGCCGACGAGTTCGCCATCGGCGCCCCGGGCGCCTACGACGGCGACGGCGCGGTGTACATCTACTCCTACCTCTCGCCGTAGGCTCGCGTCGCGATCATCATCGCCGGCGTGGGATCGACTGGCCTACCCATCGAGCACCACCCCGCGCTCGATGGCCATCCTCAGCCCGATGCCGGCTTCCTCGGTCCGCACGAGATCGACCTTCTCGACGCCGAATTCCTGCTCGAGGCGCTCCAGCGCCGAGAACCAGTCGCGCAGCGGAAGGCCCCGAACCGCGATGTCCCAGTCGGAGGCCTCGTGCGAGCGGCCTGCGGCGCGCGAGCCGAACAGCCACGCGGCGTCGAAGGCGAATTGATCGCGCAACGAGGCCACTGCGGCTCGGGCCCGAGCGGTGTCGTCATCGACCTGGAGCGACTGCCGCTCAGCCTCGCGCGACGCGCGGGATCGCCAGGCGTCGGCGTAGGCGGCGATGTCGGTGGTGGTCGGCACCTTGTACAGGGTAAGCCCGGCGTGGCGACGCGGCCACGGAGCTCACGCCCGCTGCCCCGCCCCCTCCCGCGATAGACTCGCGGTGGATGCCCCGCTTCTTCAACACCACCGGCCCCTGCGACCCGCGCGATCACTACATGCTGTCGCCGTCGCGGCGCCTGCCTGACGTGCTCCACCTGGTGGAGCGCAAGCAGTACTTCGTGCTGCACGCGGCGCGACAGGTGGGGAAGACCACGGCGATGCGCGCGCTGGCCGTGCAGCTCAGGGCCGACGGGCACGTGGCGATCCACGCCACTCTGGAGACGAGCCAGGGGGCGGAGGCCGTGGAGGAGGCCGAGCCGAGGTGGCTGTGGTCTATCCACGAGGACGCGGCCGTCTTGCCCTTGGCCCAGAGGCCGCCTTCGCCCACCTCGGTCGACGAGGTGGCGGTGGGGCGACGCCTCGGCGCGTGGCTGTCCTCGTGGTGCGCGGCGGTGGCTCCCCGACATGTCGTGCTTTTGCTCGACGAGGCCGACACGGTGAGCGGCCCGGCGCTGGTGAACCTGTTTCGGCAGCTCCGCGCGGGCTTCAACCAGCGTCCCGAGCGTTTCCCCGCCTCGGTCGGACTCATCGGGATGCGCGACCTGCGCGACTACCTGACAGAGTCAAAGGACGGTGTGCCGGTGAACCCCGGCAGCCCCTTCAACATCAAGGCGGCGTCGATCACCATGCGCAACTTCACCGCCGAGGAGGTGGTGGAGCTGGTTTCGCAACACACGGCGGACACCGGGCAGGTGTTCACGCCGGGTGCATCGGCGCGGATCTTCGAGTGGACTGCGGGGCAGCCCTTCCTGGTGAACGCCCTGGCCTTGTGTTGCATGGATGAGCTTTGCCCGGATCGCTCGGTCGCGGTGACCGCCGCGCACGTCGACGAGGCGAAAGAACGCCTGGTGCTCTCGCGCACCACCCACCTCGACGCGCTGGCCGAGCGGCTGAAAGAGCCTCGGGTGGCGCGGGTGGTGCAGGCGGTGCTGCTCGGCGACGAGGAGGTGGACTACGCCCACGATGACTTCCGCTACGTGGTCGACCTGGGGCTCGTGGCCCTCGGGAGCGGTGGCGCCGAGACCGCGAACCGGCTGTACCGCGAGGTGCTGGCCCGGGAGCTGTCCTACAGTCGCCAGCGGAACACGCCCGCGCCGTGGTGGCCATGGTCGACCCCCGACGGGCGCCTCGACTTCCCTGCCCTGGTCGGGGCGTTCCGGGACTACTGGCGAGAGAACGCCGACGCCATCACCGAGCACCTGCCGCTTTACCCGGAGGCCGTGGCGCACCTCACGTTCATGGCGTTCCTGCAGCGCGTGGTCAACGGCGGCGGCCAGGTGTACCGCGAATTTGCGGCCGGCCGCGGGGCGGTCGACATCGTCACCCACTACGCCGGGGAGCGCTTCGTCACCGAGGTCAAGCGGGTGCGCGCCCGTGATCGGCTCGACACGGTCAAGGACAAGGGCGTGGTCCAGCTCAGCCGCTACCTCCAGGCTCTCGGCATGCGCGAGGGCTGGCTCCTGGTCGTCGATCAGCGCGCCGGGCGCGCCTGGGACGAGAAACTCTGGCAGGAGACGCGCCAGGTAGACGGGCGGACAGTACACCTGGTGGGGCTGTGAGAAGCGCCGGACGCTCCTAGAAATCCACCGTCGTCGGATCGTCCCGAGTCACCCTGGGTGGCACCACCACGAGGTCCTCCGGCTCGCCATACAAGGCCACGTAGGACACGTAGTACCCGCCAACCTTCTTCACGTAGTCGCGGGTCTCCGGGTAGGGGATGTGTTCTACGAAGTCTTCCAGCGGAATCTGGTCGCCCCAGGGGCGCAGCCAGGCCGACACGTTGTGGGGGCCGCCGTTGTAGCTCGCCACCGCGAGCGGCCAGGCGCCGCCGAAGCGATCGAGGAGTTGCCCGAGGTACCACATGCCGTAGCGGACATTCGTGGAGGGGTCCTCCAATACTTCCGGCGAGTAGGTGGGGTCGCCCATTCGCGCGGCGATGCGCGCCCCGGTGCGAGGCATCACCTGCATGAGCCCGATGGCGCCCACCGGGGAGAGCGCCCACTGCCGGTACACGCTCTCCTGGCGCATCAGGCCGAGCGCCAGCAGGGGGTCTACGTTGTAGCGCTCGCCATGCCGCCAGAGCGGGTCGGCCTCGGCGGTGGGGTAAGTCAGTCGCCACGCGGCCACCTTCTGGTCGGGTGTGGCGGCGATCTTGTGGGTGCCCCAGGAGAACCGCGCCACGTGGTAGTGGTCGCGCACCAGTAGGAACACCTGTCGCCAGTCGCCCACGTCGAGGGCGACCTCCGGGTGGGCCGTGCCCCCCACGTTGGGGTCGATGGCGTCGTACATGCGCGCCACCAGCGGCGCGGCGAGGTCGAAGGCGCCGGCGCGGGCGAGGTCGGCCGCGGCCTGGGCGTCGGGGAAGAGGTCCGGGTGTTTGGCTTGCAGGTCGTCGAGCAGCCGCGCCCCCTCGGCAGGGTCGAAGAGGAAGCTCGAGGCGTAGGCCTCGGGGCGCTCGTCCCAGGACCGACCTGGGTTCCAGTCGCGTGCGGCCACCGGACTCGGAGAGTACGCGACAGAGCTGACAAGCGGACGATCACCGCCCGTGGGCGACGCCACCGGCGGCAGGGCGTGGGTGACGCGGGGCAGGGCATCGGCGGGTGACAACACGGGCCCTGGCCAGCGTCCCGCGCGACGTGTGACAGTTTCACCAGCGACGTCGCCGCGCAGGAGCGCCGCGTACCAGGACCAGGGATTCTCCTCGACGATCTTGTCGCCTGCGGCCTTCGCTTTCTCCGTTTCCCCGAGCTTCTGTAGGGTGCGCACGCGGAAGAAGCGAGCCGCGTCGCTCGTCCAGTCGTCGCCGTCGTCGATCGCCTCCAGTCGCTTGAGGGCGTCGGGGTAGTCACCCAGCCGGTAGGCACTGAACGCCCCCAGCCAGCGGGCCTCCTTGCCGAGCGCCCCACCGGACTTGCCGATGGATGTCCACCCGTCGCGGGCGTTGGCGTAGTCGCCGGCGAGCAACTGCGCCCGGGCAAGCTCCTCCCTGGCGGAGCGGAACCGGCTGCCGGGGTGCGCCTTGGCGCCATCCACGAGCTGCTGCGCCGCGCCCTTCCAGTCGCCGCCCTTGGCCAGGGCCCGGTAACGTTGCCAGGCGATCTCGGCGTCGGGCCGCTTCGCGTACTGCTCGGCCAGGGTGGCCGCGACGGCGATGTATTGCTTGGTGCCCCACTTGAACTGGTCGTCGTGGCTGTCGATCCACTGCGCCACGGTGGGGTCGGTGGCGGCACGCTGGGTGAGCTCCTGGAACATCGCCCACGCCTCGCGCTCGTAGCCGCAACGTTTGCGCTCGGCGGCGAGGCGACAGGCGGTGATGCCGTCGCTCGGCAGCGCGGTGTCGAAGCCCTCCTTGGCGAGCTCGTCGAGCCGGGCGCGCGCGCTGTCGCCGGTGGAGTGGTAGGCGTGGTCGAGCACCAGCGATTGCAGCATGGGGATGCCCTGCGCGGGGTCGGTGTTCGACACCGCCAGCGCGATGCCGAGGCGGAGGCTCTCCTCGCGCGGGCTGTCGGGATGCGCGGCGATGTACTGCTGGTAGGCGGCCACCGCCGGCCCCCGGTTGCCGGCGGCCACGTGGGCGTCGCCCATGAGCACGAGGCACTCGTCGGCGTGCGGGCCCTCGGGCCAGTTCTTCCGGTACGCGCCACACTCGCTGGCGGCCACGCTGTGTCGGCCTCGTTCGTGGTCGGCCAGGGCCTCGTACCAGGCGCCCCAGGGGGCCACCGGCGTGCCCGAGGCGCGCACCCTCGAGAACAGCGCGCTGGCGAGGTTGGGGTCGCCGTTGTCGAGGTAGGCGAGGCCGAGCGCGAGCTGCACGGCAGCGCGTAGGCGGCCGCTGGTGTTCTTTCTCGCCAGCCAGCTCTCGTAGTTCCAGATCGCGCGCGCGAGATCGCCCTGGTTGCGGGCCTCGATAGCGGCGGCCAGGGGGTCGGCCGGGGTGGGCGCCACGCGGCCGGGGGCGCTGGTGGGCGCCACGGGGAGCACGGTTCCGGGGCTCGCAAGGGCGAGCCCGAGCACCAGCAAACTACCCAGCAAGCTCCTTCTCCTTCACCCCCGCCTTCACCGTGCCGTCTTCGATCAGCACGGTGTAGACGGCCTTGCCGCCGTCGAGGGCCACCGCCTGCACGTAGCCGCGGCCAACCTTCTTGATCTCCACGGGATTACCAAGGTGGTACTTGGCACCTTCGGGGGGCTGTGGCGTGGTGATGGGCTCGCCGTGCTCGAGCCACTCGGCGTAGCCACCCTGCAACATGCGGGCGAGACCCCAGCCCTGCTCGCGCAGCCAGGTGGCGAGCTGGTCGGACTCGGCGCTGCCGGTCTGGTCGTACACCGTGACGCGGATGTCCTTGCCGGGGAGCAGTTCGAGTCGCGACTTCACCTGGTCGCCGGGCAACGCGACTGCGCCGGGGAGCGTGCCAGCAGCGCACTCCTTGGGATGACGGATGTCGATGATGTAGGGCGACACATTGCTGATCACCTGGGAGGCCAGCCAGGTGCGGCCGATCTTCTCGAAGTGCTTCGGGCCGGGGGTGTCGCCCGAGCCATCCACCACCTTAGGGATCACGTTGGGATCGATGGAGGCCGGGGCGGCGCGCTTCTTGAGCGACTCGTTCTCGGGGATGTTCTCCGCCTCCCACTCCATGCCAAAGGCCTTGATGGCGACTTTCTTGACAGCTGCCTTGAGACGATCGCGGATCAAAGCCAAGCCTCCTGGATGCGCTGGGTGTGCACGCGGAGCGCTTCCGCGGCGTCTTCGGGCAAGACGCTGAAGTGGACCGCGATGCGGTGAGTGGCAGGAATGCTCTCGTCGCGCTCGTCGATGGGGATTTTCCAGATGCGCACCACGCGGGCGGCGCCACGCCAGGTGTGCGACACGCCGGGGACGTTGAGCGTGAAGGCGAGGGTGTCGCCGTCGCTGCAGGTGTCGAGGTCGTCGAAGGCGAGCCCGGTGACACTGAAGTTCATGAAGGGGTCGGGCTCGTAGAGCTTGCCCGTGGCGTTGCCGCCCTTGAGCCAGGCGTCGACCGCGTCGGGGTTGTTGCCCGAGATGACGAAGTACTTCAGCGTGATCCCGCCGTTCATGCGGGGATACTCGCGCTTCTCGGGGGTGGGTACCCGGGTGACCTTCACCAGGAGGCGCGTGCCCTCGCTCAGGCCCACCGTGGCGATCACCCGCGACACCCCCGCCTCGGCGGAGAAGTCGACGATCACCGAGTGACCGGCGGGGAGATCGGTGCCCTCCGGCACGTCGAGGGTGAGCTCATTGCCCGCCTGGGACACGCAGCGACCCTTCACGAGCAACGGCGGCGTGGCGGCCGCGTAGACCAGGGAGACCGGCGCGGGGAGTTTTAGGTTCGGGACCATGCGCGCGGCTGTAACGCGGTTGACCCCTGCACCGTCCTTGCACCGTTCGTCCCGGGGGCCGGCACGGGCGTGGTCGGGCTCGCGCACACCGCCGGCCTAGGGTGCTCCTGTCCGTGGAGAACCCTTGAATCTCATCCTCAGAGCCGTCGGCATCGTCTTCGTATTCATCCTCACCGCCGTGAGCTGGTTCGTGCTCGCCGGCGTGACCGACTCCCGCAGCAACAGCGCGCGCTGGAGCATCCGCCAGGAGGTGGGCGCCCTCTGGGGCAACGCCCAGGTGCAGCGCGCCCCGGAGTTTCAGCTGCGCTGGGAGGAAGAGGTGGTGGAGAAGCGCGACGTGACCGACGCCAACGGCACGGTGATCACCACCCGCTACGACCGGCGCATGGAGACGCGCACCCGGGCGCTCGCGCCCGCCTCGACCCGCGCCGACGTGAAGCTCCACCTCGACGAGCGTCGCCGGGGCCTCTTCTGGTTCCCGCTCTACGACGTGGACTTCGGCGGCACCTGGACGGTCACCAGCGACGACACCGTGCGTCGCGCGCTGGACGTGACCTTTCGCTTTCCCGACGAGAACGCGATGTACGACGACTTCCGCTTCGTGGTGGATGGCGCCGAGGTGAGCGCCGTCCCCCAGGCCGGTGCGGTGAGCACCGCGGTGTGGATCGAGCCGGGCCAGACCGTCACCCTCGGCGTGTCGTACCGGAGCCGCGGCGCCGACAGCTGGCAGTACCAGCCCTCGCAGGGCGTGGCGCAGGTGAAGGACTTCCAGTTGGCGATGGTCACCGACTTCGACCGCATCGACTTCCCCGTGCCCGGCTTGTCACCCACCGCGAAAAACGACAATGGGCAGGGCTGGGACCTGCGCTGGGACTTCGCCTCGGTGGTGACGGGCTTCGGCGCCGGCATGATCATGCCCACCCGCATCCAGCCGGGGGAACTGGCCACCGAGCTGGCGGTGTCGGCGCCCCTGTCGCTCGGCTTGTTCTTCCTGTGGATCTACGTGCTCGGGCTTTTGCGCGAGCAGCAGGTACACCCCATCAACTACCTGTTCATCGCGGCGGCCTTCTTCGCCTTCAACTTGTTGTTCGCCTACAGCGCCGATCATCTCCCCATCGAGTGGGCCTTCGGTGTGAGCGCCGGGGTGAGCGTGCTCCTGGTGGTGAGCTATCTGCGGCTGGTGGTGGGCGCGCGCTTCGCCTTCGTGGAGGCCGGTCTCGCGCAGCTGCTCTACCAGGTTGGCTTCGCGACGGCGCACTTCTTCGACGGCTTCACCGGGCTCACCATCACCGTGCTCGGGATCGTCACGCTCTTCGCCCTGATGCAGCTCACTGGGCGCATCGACTGGTCTAAGGCCTTTGCGAAGAAGGTGGTGGCGGCGTGAGGCGCCGCTCAGCTCGTCCCGGGTTTCGCCACCGGCCGCGGGAACTCGTCGTAGGCCGGGAGCGGCCCGTGAATCTCGTAGTAGTCGCCCTTGCTCGCGGCGTAGATGTGGGCCCCCTCGCGCGTGCCGGTCGGCGAGTCGAGCGTCCCCGCGGTGATGCACATCTTCGACAGCCCCTCCTCGTCGAAGAGCACGCTGGATCCACACTCGCCGCAGAAGCCACGCCGCACCGCGGGCGAGGAGGCGTACCAGCGCAGGCCACGGTCTTCCACCAGCCGGAACGCCTCGCGGTCGACGGCGGTGTAGGCGCCCACGTGGCCGTGCCAGCGTCGACACATCGAGCAGTGGCAGTAAGTGACAGGCGTGAGCGGCCCGCTCGCCTCGTAGCGAACCGCGCCGCAGAGGCAGCTCCCGGTGGTCAAGCGGAGTTCGACGTGGTGGACGCCCGCCGGATGACCTCGGCGAGGAACGCGTCGAAGCGGTCGAGGTCGGCGGCGAGTTCCGCCGCGCAGTCGTGAAGGTGCGCCGCGCATTGTTGGACGAGCACCGGGTCGAACGCGGAGCCATAGCCGTGGCGAGCGAAGTGACGGAATGCACGGAGGTGATGGAGGTGCCCGACGGTGGGTCGCGACAAGATCGCTGGTCGCAGGCCGCCGAGTTCGAGCGCCGCGGCGTCGAGCAGCTCCCGGTGCCACTCGGGCCCGGTCGGGGCGCCGCCCTCGATGGCTCGGGCCACGCGTTCCAGCATCGCCTCGACGGCCGAGTACCCATGGTGCAGCGCCCAGGCCGCGCGAGCGGTTTGCCCGGGATCGACACAATTTTCGACTTCCGCCAACTCGGCAATCTGAACCGCGAGGCTCTGGCGATCCGCGAGGATCTGTGCCCGCAGTCGTTCGAGGCCCGTGCTCACAACTCGCGCCCTTCTTGCTCAATGGTGGCGCGCATGGCCGGGTGTGCCGACTCGAGGTGGATCAAGTCGACCGGGCAAGCGAAGAGCCGTTCCAGTTCGAGCACCGCGCTCGTGTGGTCCCGCATCGGAACGCCGACAACAACGAGATCCACATCGCTGTCCGAGACGCTCGCCTCTCGGGCGAGCGACCCGATCAAGACGACGCGGCTGGCGCCGAAACGCTCCCGGAGCAAGGCCGCAGCCTGATCGACCCCGCCGAGCCGGCCCGCCGTGAGGACCGCGTCACGCTGGCGTGCCGTGGCCTGCCGCATGCGCAGCTTCGCGGCGAGGTCGGCAGCGGTCGCGCTCATGCCGGCTAGCGTAGCGCCTCGGACGCCCGAGTCAACCGGCTTGCACCGGTCGCGCCTGATGCTCAACCCTCGAGCATCCCCGAGGCCATCGCCCGGGCCACGGCCGCCGAGCGAGAACGCACGCGCAGCTTGGAGAGGATGTGCTCGATGTGCGTGCGCACGGTGGCGCGCGACAGGTCGAGGCGGCGCGCGATGCGGGCGTTGGTGAGCCCCGCGGCCACCAGGATGAGCACTTCTTTCTCGCGCGGCGAGAGCGGCGGCAGGCCGTCGATGTCCTCACCGGTGGGCGCTAGCGTGACGGTGCGGTGGGGGCCGGCCCCGGCGCAGTACATGCGCCAGGTCTTGCCCTTCACGCGGACCTCCACCGCCGGGGTGCCATCGGTGCAGGAGGCGGCGCAGGTCTGGGTGCAGACCGTGGTGCCGTCGAGCCCGCGGGCATCGACAATGTCGACACACCGCTGGCCCACCACCTTGCCAAGCGTGGCGTCGGCGCTGGGGGAAGCGCTCTCCACCTTGCCGGTGGCGTCGGTGACGAGAGCGATGGTCTTTCGCGGCACCCGTGCCTCCCACGGGATCTTACTCCCAAGGGCGGGCGCGGGGCGACGATTCGGATCGTGGCTGTTCAACATGCTGACCTCGGGACACATCGGAGAAAGGTTCCGTGACGCTTGAGCTCGTCCAAACGGCAGCTCCACACGAGCTGTCCGTCGTGGACGGTCATGTCGGGACAGCCGTCACACATGTTGGCCTCTCCGTCGGCCATCATGTCGATCGGCTGGATGAAAGCGATGCTCTGCATGTGCAGGCGCTTCAGCGCCCGCGAAGGGTGCGTCGCGACGTCGCGCGTGTATCGCGCGAGGGCCTGGCGCATCTTCGGGTCGATGGGCGCGAAGAGGCCCATCGTGGCGCGCCCCTGCTTGAGCAGGAAGGGGTGCGCGTAGGCCAGGTAGGTGCCCTTCATCACGTGATGCCCGGTCTGCACCGCCTCCATGAACCGCGGGCCCACGTAGCCGTAGATGCGGTCGCTGTTGCCGACCCGCGTGGCCAGCGTCCACTTGAAGGAGTTCGGGTCGCGGGTGCCGCCGAGGAAGGCGCTCGCCTCGAAGTCGGGGATCTCCTTCTTGATCACGGCGAAGAGCTCGGGCGTCGTGAGCGGCGTGGGGTTCTGCTCCTGGTCGTAGTAGGGGAGCTGGTCGAGCCCCACCTTCTCGTCTTGCGCCCAGTAGTCGAACTCCTGGCTCCGGCCGGTGCGGAACAAGATGAAGACCATCGAGTGCACGATGTCCATGTGGGCCTGCGCCCAGCGGATCATCTCGGGCACCTCGTGCATCGTGTCGCGGAAGACGGTGCTGTTGAAGGCGCAGGAGATGCCGCCCTCCTCGGCCACCATCTTCGCGAAGTGCAGGCGCAGCTCGTTGAGCTCGAGGTTGCTGCGCCGCTTGTGGCCGGGGCGCGATTGTGAGCTATCGACGTGGAACGTCACCCCGTGAAGCCCGGCTTTCTTCAGCTCGCGCAACACCTGGGGCGACATCGCGTGGCCGTTGGTGTTGACCACCGGCTTGAGCCCGTAGTCTTGTTTGACGATGCGGACGATCTCGACGATCTCGGGGTGGGTGAGCGGGTCGCCACCGGCGATCGACACGCTATCCATCTTGCGTTGCGACGTGAAGACGTCGAGATCGCAGCGGATGTCCTTGAGTGACTTGTGGCTGTTGGCCTCGTTGGTCGAGTAACAACCTTCGCAGTAGATATTGCACTTCTTGGTGGGCTCGAGCCACGACAAGACGTTGTCGTTGAGCGACCAGGGCAGGCGGTAGAGAGCAGTCGGTTCCATACGTCCTCAGAACTGGATGGTGCGCTCGTACTCGGAGCGCTCACGGACTTCGGGGCGGGCGGCGTAGAACTCGCGCCAGAGGCGGAGGTAGCCCTGGTGAAGGGCCTCGGGAGACATCTTGTTCGGTTTGAACACCACGTTTGCGTCGTTGTACTTCGACCAGTCGCGGGTGAGGATCCGGTCTTCCGCCACGAGCTTGTGCCAGCTCGGCGTGCCCGGGTAGGGCGTGAAGACCGCGAACTCGGCCTTCTTGATGCCGCTCTCGGTGGCGAAGCTGAGCATCCGGTCGACGGTGCCCTCGTCGTCACCCTCGTTGCCGAGGAGGAAGCTCGTGTAAGGCTCGATCCCGTGGTCCCAGCTCTTCTTGATCGCGTCGACCGCTCGCAGGTACGCGCGCGGGTTCTCGCCGGAAAAGGCGTTCATCGTCACCGGGTCGAAGCCGCCCACCAGGTAGAACATGTCGACCCCGGCGTCTTTGGCGAGCTTGAGGAAGTTCGACGGCGCCGCGAGGATCATCGGCATCGAGATGCCGATGTACGACACGGTGAGCGGGCGCCCGTTCTCCACCAGGTGCTTGAGCAGCTCGATCATGCGCTTGCTGCCGGCTGTCCCTGGGAGCCACCCGGTGTCCTCGGTCAAACACGCGCGCCTTCCGCCCTCGGCAATCTGGCGGGCCTGCGCCAGGACGTGTGACATGGGTAGAGCGCGGGCCTTCGGCCCCATGGTCCCGGGGAGCGCGCAGGCATGGCACGTGAGGGGACAGCCTCGCGACACCTGCAAGGGGTAGTCGTCGGGGCGGAACTCCTCGTTCTCGCTGCCGAAGTAGATCGACAGATCGGGCGGGGGCAGCTCGTCGACATCGACGGCACCGGCCACGTAGCGAGGCCGCAGCTCGCCCTTCTGCACGTCGCGCAACAGCCCCGGCCACAAGAGCTCGCCCTCGCCCACCACCACCGCGTCGACGTGAGGCTGCACCTCGTCGGGCATCATCGTGGGGAAGATGCCGCCGGCGACGACCTTCTTGCCCTGCGCCCGGAAGTAGTCGGCGAGCTGCAGCGCCCGCGAGGCCGCCGGCGTGAAGAAGCTCATCGCGACGACGTCGGCGTCGGTGGGCCGGTCGGCCGGTTGCAGCCGGTCGTCGCGGTACTCCACCGCCCAGTCCCTCGGGGTGGCGCCAGCGATCGCGGCGAGTCCGAGGGAAGGGGAGCCGAGGTACTCCTTCATGGGCACGTACTCGAGCAGCTCGGGGTTGCTCGCGGCGTGGCGTTGGAAGCCTGGGTATACGAAGAGAACTTTCACGACTCGCCTCCAAGACAGAGCGCGGTGGTGTCGTCGGCCACGGTGGGCGCGTAGCTGAGCGACAGGCGGAGCCAGCGAGCGGCGAGCGCGCGGGCCTCGGGGGTGCCCTCGTCGTCGGCGCGTTGCAACGTGGCGGTGGAGGCATCGGCGAGCATCGCCATGCTGCCGAGCCGATGCAGCGTCACGTGGTCGCCGAGCAGTCGCGCACCGAGGCGGGCGCGGGCCTCGGCGATAGCGTCGCGACAGCGGGCGGCCTGGGGCCCCTCGGGAGCCTGTCCCACGGCAAACAGGCCGCGGTGCACGCGGAGCACGTCGTTGGCCCCCTCGAAGATGCGCGTGATGCGCGCGTCGCGGGCGAGGAGCGCGATGCCGGTCTCCTCGATGAAGCCGTAGCCCCCATGCAACTGGAGCGCGGTGTCGACGATCTCGCCGCTGAGGTCGCTCGCCAGCACCTTCGCCGCGAGCGAGCGCCACTCGAGCTTCGACTCGTCGCTCGCCGCCCAGCGCACCAGCGCCTCGATGGCGAAGAGCTTGGCGGCCATGTCGGCGAGCTGCTCGCGCACCATGGCGAGCTGGTCGAGCGTGCGGCCGAACTGCACGCGCACCGAGCAGTGGGTTCGCGTGGCGGCGAGGGCGGCGTGGGCGGTGCCGGTGCACCCAAAGGCCATGACCGTGCGGCCGTAGGCGAGGATGTGTTGGAGACAGTGGGCGCCTTGTCCCACGGGGCCGAGGATGCGGCCGGCGCCGAGCGCCACGTCGTCGAAGTCGAGCATCGTGGTGGACGAGGCGCGAAGGCCGAGCTTGTCTTCCTCCGCCCCCACACACACGCCCACGTCGTCGCGCTCGACGAGCACGAGGGTCTGGCCCCGGCGCGCGCCCCCGAGACCGGGGCTACGGGTCGACACGGTGAAGAGCGAGGCGAGACCGCCATTGGTGACGAAGCACTTCTGGCCGCGGAGTGACAGGGCGCCCCCGGTCTCCGACAACGTGCAGCGGAGCGCGCTGAGGTCGCTCCCCGCGGCCGGCTCGGTGGTGGCGAAGGCGGCGAGGATCTCGCCGCTCGCGAGGCGCGGCAGATAACGATCTTGCTGCTCGGCGCTGCCGTAGCGAACCAGTCCCCGGGTGCCGAGACCGAGGTGCAGGCCGAGGGTCGTGGCCACCGAGCGATCGCGGCGCGCGATGATCGCCGCGATGCTGCCGGTGGCCCAGAGGCCGAGGCCGGCGCCGCCGTGCGTCTCCGGCAGCGACAGGCCGAAGAGGCCCATCTCGCGCAAGCCGTCGAGCACGGCCGTGGGGATCGACTTGCGATGGTCGTTGTCCCGAGGATCGATGCGGTCGCGACAGAAACGCTCGAGGGGATCGACGATCGCCTCGACCACCTCGCGCTCGCCCGGGGGCGCGAGCGCCGCCAGCGACGGGCGTTCGACGGCCAACGGCACCGTGGCGCTGTCAAGCATCGCCAATCCGGTTCTCCGCCAGGGCCAGGAGCCCGGCCACGTCGGTGATGCGGACGGCCTCTTCCAGCTCCACGTCGATGGAGAACTCCTCGCTGAGCATCGACACCAGTTCCATGGAGGAAACCGAGTCGAGACCGAGGTCTTCGCGCAGCCGATCACCGCGCTTGATTTGCTGCTGGGGCACGGCCGAGAGGTCGCTGAGGATCTTGTAGATGCGGGCTTCGGTTGCGGGAGCGATCACGGGCGAGCCTCCGGAGGCGTGGGGAAGAAACCGAGGCGGGAGGCCCAGGCTTCGAAGTCGGCGAGGGAGTCGGAGAAAGGGCGGTAGCGAACGCCGAGGCTCTGCTCGGCGAGGTCGCCGGCGAGGGGCACCCCGTGGATCACCAGGTCGACGATCTCGCGCACCATTCGCGGTCGCGTGTGGGTCGCGACGGCCTGATGCTCGGCGTCGTCGGCCAGAGCCTTGGCCACCTTCGCCGCCATGGGCGCGCAGGGTTCCTTCACCCCGTAGCGTCGCGACAGGACGCTGAGCAGGCCGTGGAGTGGAACGCTCGACTGCGACAGGATCACCCGCCGCGGCGCATTCGCGCGCAGCGCCATCCGGGCGATGCCCTGCCCCGCGTCGCGGGGGTCGACCAGCGACACGATACCGTCGGGGTGAGGGGGGTCGTCGCCCCGGGCCAGGGCCACGATCAGCGCCGAGGTGCCGAGCCGGAGGTCGCCCGGGCCGATGCAACCTGCGGGGAGCGCGATTCGGACATCGAGATCGGCCGCGCCCTCGAAGATCGACTCCATCGTCCACTTGAGATCGTGGTAGAGGCCGTGGCCGGGAGCGGCCTTGAAGCGGTCGTTCTCGCTCGACGGACCGTCGCGGCGCGGGGCGACCGTGGCGGTCGACGACACGTACACCAGTCGCGACACGCGCGACCGGTGTGCCGCCGCGATCACCGCTCGGCTCTGTCGTTCGCCGAGGGCGAGGGTGCCGGGGCGGTCGGTGCTCGTGCGCGGGTAGTGCCCGGCGAGATGCACCACGGTGTCGACGCCCTGCATCGCGGCGTCGAGCGAGGCGGGATCGTCGAGATCGGCGTGGACCATCCGCGCCTTGCGGCTGCGTAGGCCGAGTACGTTCGACCGGGGACGACGCCCGCAGCGCGGTTCCACGCTCTCGGCGCGCAGCGCGTCGACCACGTGCAGCCCGATGAAGCCGTTGCTCCCGAGCACGAGCACCTCAGGCGCCATGGCTGCCCTCGACGAACTGCGGGACATCGACGCGGCGAATCTTCCCGCTGGAGGTTCGGGGCAGGGCGCCCGGGGCCACCACCACGATGCGGTCGATGCGCACGCCCAGCGCCTCGAGGACGGCGCCGCGGATGCGCCGATCCGCGCCCTCGGCCTTGCTCGCCGGCACCTCGGCGGCGAGCACGAGGATCTCGCCCTCGTCCGTGGGGAGCACGAAGGCGGCCGCGCCGGCGACGGTGGCATCGACGGCGTCGGTGGCCACGCGCTCGATGTCGTAGGGGTGGAACTTGGAGCCGTTCTGGATGACCAACTCCTTGGCGCGACCGGAGACGTGGAGCTGTCCCCCGGTGATCACCCCCAGGTCGCCGGTGCGGAGCCAGCCGTCGACCAGCGCCGCCGCCGTCCCACTCTCGTCGCGGAAGTAGCCGCTCATCAAAGAGGCGCTCCGGAGGCAGATCTCTCCCTCCTGTCCCTCCAGACAATCATGCCCCTCGGCATCGACCACTCGAATCTCGTTGCCCACGATCGGGGCGCCCACGCTCGGGATGTGGCGACCGTGTACAGTGGCGTCGTCGCCCGGCCGGGAGGGGTCGTAGATGCAGGCGGCGAGGGTGTTCTCCGCGAGGCCGTAGGCGGGGCGGAAGGTGTCGGGACCAAACCCGTGTGCGCCGAACTTGGCGATGAAGGCGTCCAGAGTGGTGCGATGGACGGGCTCGGCGCCGGAGATGGCCACGCGCCAGGAATTGAGGCTGCCGCGCACGGAAGCGACCCGGCGGGTGCAAAGGCGCCAGGCGAAGTCGGGCGCGGCGGCAGTGGTGATGCCCTCGGCGGCGGCCCGGTCGAGCCAGCGCCCGGGGTGAAGCAGGAACTCGCCCGGGGAGAGGAGGGTAATCGGGAAGCGGAAGGCCACGGGGGTGAGCAGGCCGCCCACGAGGCCCATGTCGTGGAAGAGCGGGAGCCAGCTCACTCCGATGTCGGCCTCGGATGCCCCCACCGCGTGCCCCATGGCGCGCACGCAGGCGGCGGCAGCCCGGTGGGTGATGACCGCGCCCTTGGGGCGGCCGAGGCTGCCGCTGGTGTACTGGATGAAGGCGGTGTCGCCGTGGCGGGGCAGCACGTCGTGGCCCACCGCCACGCTGTCGGGATGCGTGACCGCGCGCACGGGGAAGTGGTCGGCCAGCGCCTCGTCGGTGACGATCACCGCGGCGTCGGCGGCCTCCACGAGCGGCCGCAGGGCCACCACGCGGCGCGCGTCGAGGGTGGTCGCCGGCCAGGCCAGAGGCACCGCGGCGGCACCGGCGAGTAGCGTGCCGAAGAAGGCACCGACGAAGCGTTCGTCGTTCGGCAGCAGGATCGCCACGCGACTTCCGGGGCGCACGCCGGCCTCCTGCAGGGCGCGCCGCCAGCGGCGGGCCAGCTCCACCACCTGGCTGCCGGTGTAGGCGCGCGGGGTGCCCGCAGGACCGACCTGCATCCACGCGCCGGGTCGGCCATCCAGCGCGAGGAAGGCCTCGACGATGGTGCCCAGATCACCGCCAGGAAGCGGGCCTCCGGAGAGCGGGCTGGCCGGGGTCGTCATGACCCAGGGTTTACTCAAGGTCGGGCGAGCGGCCTATCAGCCACTCGACCGATGGCGGGGCCGCCACCCCTGAGGGCGCCTCCCCACAGGCTGGGCTATGGTAAGACGATGCAGATTCTGAGTGGACTGTTGGCGGCCGTCGGTTGCACCGGTGCCGAGGATGGCGTCATTCCGGAGGTCGAATGCGGCGAGGGCGGGGTCGCCATTGCGCCCTCTGCCGACGTGGTCACCGTGGCGGAGGCCTCGTGGCCGGGCCAGTCCGACCGGGACACTCGGCTCGAGATCCACGACAACCGCGGTGCGCTCTTGGCCACCGACTGGCGCGGCGACGGCGAGCAGCAGGCCACGCTGGTGGGCGTGACCCCCGACGCCGTCAATTTCGCGAAGTTGGTCGACGCCGATGGCAACGAGCTGGCCTCATGCACCTTCGACACCGAGCCCCTGCCCACCACGCTACCCGAGCTGGACACCACCGGGACGGCACCGTGGGACGGCATCGTCGCCACCTCGATCATGGGGGGCGCTGGCGCCTCGCTCGTGGTGGACGAGGAAGGCAATATCCGTTGGTATTACCTCACTGATCCTGGCGTCCTGTACCGCACGCGCGTGGCTCCCGACGGCGGAGGCGTGTACATCCTCTGGGAGCAAGACAGCGACGGCGGCACCGACGCCTACGTGGCGCGCATCAGCTGGACGGGCGAGTTCGAGCGCGTCAGTGGCGAGTTGCATCCGAGTCACGACTTCATGGTGCTCGACGACGGCACGTTGGGGATCATCACCAGCTATATGCTCGGTGACTCGGCGAACGTGGGCCTCGGCGCCGGGATCGCCGAGGTGAGCCCGAATGGCGCCGTCACCGAGCTCTGGGACTCCCGTGACGGGTACTGGGGCGATAACTACAACGAAGCCGAACCCGAGAAGAACTCGGTGCGTGGCAACGTCTTGCGTCACGACGAGGCCACCGACAACTGGTGGATCGGGCTCCGCGATGTCAGCAGCATCGCGGTGGTCGAGCGCGACAGCGGCGAGACCCTCGACCGGATCGGGGGGTTCCTCTCCGAGTGGTCGTTCGGCGCCGATGCCAGCTTTCAGAACCAGCACGGCTGGGACTTCGTCGACGGGGGCATTCGCCTCCACGACAATCGCGAGGGGAGCGACCAGACTTCGCGCGTGATCACCTTGGCGCTCGACGCTGGCGCGCAGGCTGCCACGCTGGTCAACGAGATGGCGCACGATCCGCCGGTCTTCGTGTACGCCATGGGCGACGTCCAGGTGCCCGACAACGACTCGACGATCGTGTCCTGGTCGACCTCGGGCCTGCTCGACGGCTTTGATTCGAACGGCACCCTCGGCTCGTCGACTTCGCTGCCCATGGGCAGTGCCTTTGGCTACGTGGAGCACCACGACGCCTTCCCGGGACAGGTGGAGTTGCGGTAGAACGCGGAGGCGATGCGTCGGCTCGCCACTAGCGCCATCGCCTTCGCCCTCGCGTGCGATGAGTCGGCGCCTCCCCCGGGGCCGGCGGCCGCCGATCCCCACGCCGACACCCATGCGGACTGCGCGAGTTGTCACGCGGAGGAGGCGGCGCGCTGGGCCGAGTCTCACCACGCCCGGGCGCAGTCGACGGTGGTGGACCCCTCCCGCTTCGCGGGCCAGCGCGTGCAGGGGGGGGAGCTCGTCGCCACCGTGGAGTTGGCCGACGGTCAGCCAGTCGTCCGCGTCAAGGACGGCGCGGGAGACAGTCAGTACGCTGTCATCGCCACCATCGGCGTGACGCCGCTGCAGCAGTACCTGCTGGACGGCCCCGGTGGGAGGCTTCTCGTCGCGCCGATCGCCTTCGACGTGGCACGGGGCCAGTGGTTCGACCCCGCGCCCGACGGCGCCGAGGCCGATCCAGGGGAAGAGCTCCACTGGGCCGGGCTGGCCGGCACCTGGAACCACCAGTGCGCGACCTGCCATGTCACTGGGTTTGACAAGGGTTTTGACATCGGCACGCACAGCTACGCGAGCGAGTGGTTGGCCGAGGGCGTCGGCTGCGTGGCCTGCCACGGCAGTCCTCCGCGGGCCGCTCGCGACGCCCGAGCGCAGCTCGATACGTGCAGCGGCTGCCACAGCCTCCGGCGTCCGCTCGCCTGCGACGCCGCTCCGGGCAAGGCCTTCCTCGACCAGTTCCGGCCGGCGGTGGGAGATTCCACGGCATTCGGCGCCGATGGTCGACTCGTCGCGCCCGTCGAGGGCTTCGAATGGGGATCCTGGGCCCAGTCGAAGATGGCGGCCAAGGGCGTGCGCTGCACGGACTGCCACGATCCGCACGGGGGCGCGCCTCCGGGGAATGATCGCTGTCGCGCCTGTCACAGCGCGCCGCCCGCCACCGAGAACCACGGTGTGGAGGCCGATTGTGTGGGCTGCCATATGCCCACCGCCACGTTCATGGGCGTTCATGTGCGTCACGACCACGGCTTCAAGGTTCCTGGCCGCGAGGCCAACGTCGAGGTCTTCCGCGCGGCCCGCGTGGGCGACGAGTCGGCCCGGGAGAGCCTGATGCAAATCGTCGCCGGCACGGGCGCGCCCGCCTTCGCGCGCGCCACTGCGGCCGCGTACCTCCGCCGTTACGCGCCGTCCGGGCCCGAGTTGACACGCCTCGGCTCGCTTTCTCGTGACCCCGACGCGCTGGTCCGGGCCGAGGTCGCCACCACGCTCGGCGCGTGGGGTGCCCCGGCGATCCCCGGCGCGCTCCTCCGCGACGCGGTGCGCGCGGTGCGCTTCGCCGCTGTCGAGGCCTTCGTCACCGCCGGCGGCGACGTATCGCTCGTCAAGCAAGACTACGACGCCGTTGTCGCCGAGTACGCGCAACTCGCCGCTTGCGACGGCGACGTGCCCGGGAACCACCTGGCGCTGGGTCGGCTTCACGCTGCGGCGGGGCGCCGCGGCGAGGCCGTGACCGCCTTCCGCGCCCTGCTCCAGGTAGAACCTGGGAGCGCTATCGGATCGCGGGCGCTAAAACTGTTGGGTGAGCCTCCAGGACAGTAGCGACAACTACATTCTGGGATCGCAGTTGTGGTAGCCTTGTCAAGTGCTCCTCCCCAGCTCGTTGCTGACCGTGTTCCTCGCCGCGCCCGTCGAGGCGGCCGAGTACCGTCACGTGGTCGTCATCATCGCCGACGACCTCGGTAGCGACAAGGTGAGCGCCTACGCCGGCGACGTGGCGAACCCCTCGGAAACGCGCCCGTCCACCCCGAACATCGACTTGCTCGCCGACGCGGGCGTGCGTTTCACCGATGCGTGGGCGATGCCCGTTTGCTCCCCATCGCGCGCCGCTCTCTACTCCGGCCAGTTTGCCTACCGGAATGGCGTGGGCGACGCGGTGGCCACCAGCGCCTCGCCCTCGCTGAGCGAAGAGGCGGTCACCATCCAGCAGCTTGCCGAGCAAGAGGGGATGGAGACGGCCCTTTTCGGCAAGTGGCACGTGGGCGTGCTCTCCGACACGCCTCGCAGCGCCTCGACGGCGGCCTCCGACCGCGCCGAGTACCCCATCCGCACCGGCTTCGGCACCTTCCGCGGTAGCACCGGCGGCGAGCCGCGCAGCTACGAGGAGTGGCTGTACGTCGAGTCTCTGGCCGACTCGAGCATGTCCTCTGGGTACAGCACGATGGCGAGCGATGAGCTCGCCTCGGTTACCGATGAAACCACGGTGTCCGCGCTCGAGTGGCTGACCGATCAGGACTCCGTGGGCAACCGGGCCTTCGCCGTGGTTTCCTACAACCTCCCGCATTCGACGAGCAATGGTGGCCGGTCGGGCACATCCTGGGCCGACGCGGTCACCGCCTGCGGTGGCACCCCGAGCGGCGACGATGCCACCGACTACGACTTCGCGGTCGAGTGCCTCGACGACGCCATCGCCGAGCTCCTCGCCGGGCTCCCCGACCCCGATGCCACGCTGGTGGTGTTCATGGGCGACAACGGCACGCCTCGCCAGGTGTCCGAGGGCTCCTTCGATGATGGGCGTGGCAAGGGCTCGGTCTTCGAGTCGGGCGCCCGCATTCCGCTGATCTTCGCCGACGGCGCGGCTCTGGCCGACGCCATCGAGGCCGGCGGCGCGGTGCCCACGGACGTCGACTACACCATCGACGTGGGCGGCAGCTCCGGCGCTCTGGTCAACGTGGTCGACCTGTACGCCACCCTCGTCGATCTCCTCGGGCTCGACACCGGCGGCTACGAGGTGGGCACCGACATCGGCCAGGACTCGATCTCGGTGGCCGAGATCCTCGTGGGTGGCGAAGGTAGCCGCACGGCCAACTGGACCGAGAAGTTCAGCACGAGCGCCAGCACCGGCGCGACCACGGGATCGGGGGCGGTGCGCGTGGGCGACTACAAGCTCGTGGCCAACACCGGGTTCAACTCCTGCCGCAGTTACTCGGTGTACGACCTGTCGACCGACCGGTTCGAGGCCACCGACATCTACGAGACGGTCGACGCCGACATCCTCGCCGAGTTGATGTCTGCGCTGGAAGAGCGGGCCGACGCGATGGCGGGCTCCTCGTCCGACTGGCTGGCCTTCGACGACTGCTGCGAGAGCCGTGAGCTCTGGTACGACGGGCGCGACAGCGATTGCGACGGCGCGAGCGACTACGACCAAGACGGCGACGGCATCGACGCGCTGGAGCACGGCGGCAGCGACTGCGACGACATCAACGCCGAGGTGAACCCGAGCGTGGTGGACTACCCCTACGACGGCCTCGACGCTGATTGCGATGGTGCCAACGACTTCGACCTCGACGGCGACGGCTTCCCGTCGGCCGACTTCGGCGGCGCCGACTGCGACGACCTGCTCTCCTCGGTGTGGCCTGGCGCACCGGACGTGCTCTACGACGGCACCGACGCGGACTGCGGTGGCGACTCCGACTACGACGGCGACCGCGACGGCTACGACGACGCGGCCTTCTCGGGCACCGATTGTGATGACTCCACGCCGACCGTGAACCCCGGCCGTAACGATCCGTTCTACGACGGCGTCGACAGCGACTGCTCCGGGGGCTCCGACCACGACGCCGATCACGACGGCTTCGACGCCATCGCCTACGGCGGGACGGACTGCAACGACCGCCTGTGGCGCGTGAAGCCGGGTGCGAACGACAGCTTGGCCGACGGAGTCGATGCCGACTGCGACGGCGCCGCGGACTGAACGGTCGCGCCGCCTAAGAGCGCACAGCCCTCAAGGTGGAAGACTGCTTGCCGATGCTGGTGACAACTCCAGCACGGCGGGTACGTCAAAATGTTCAGCCTTTCCACTACGCTATCAGTGTCTTTGCTTGCTTGCGCTCCGGACGAAGCGGCCAGCGGTGGCTCCGAGACCATGGCCCTGCGCTCCGAGGTCAGCGCGTCGGTGGCCTTCGAAGTCGAGTCGGCCGATGCCACGGAGGTGGCGCTCATCCCGCTCCGATTTGACGGCAGCGGCGAGGTGTACTGGGCGGGCAAGGCGCTCGCCGTGGCCGAGGTGGACGACGGCGTGGTCAGCTTCTCGCTCCCGGCTCAGGTGCCGCCCCCGCACGTCGACCCCGAGGACCGTCGCGCGAATGTTCGCTACGCGGCCTTCGCGCGCACCCCGGACGAGGACGGTGAGCGCTTCGTTTACACCGGTGTTTCCGACGTCCTGGTGACCGCGGTTCGCGAGTATCGCGCCCCGGTGGACGAGGGCTGGTATGCCGAGACGGGCTTCGAAGAGGGCGACTCGTCTTTCGAGTCGTTCGGTGACGCCTACGTGCTCCCGGAGAACACCCTCGCCGTGTCGAGCCTCCAGATCGGCGGATACCGCGGCAGCGTCCCCATCGCGGCCGACGACGACTACCAGATGATCTTCGTCGACCAGAATGGCCACCGCGTCACGCAGCCGTCCGATGTCGGTGGCACGTGGACGGCCAGCTTCGAGGGACCGGCCACCGGCCCGGACTCCCCGGACTTCGAGCAGGCCGCCAAGGCCTACACCGGCAACGTTGTCCTCGACGCGGACGGTGACGGCACGATCACGCGGGCCGATGAGCGCGCCGCCACGATCTGCGCCGGGCCCGACCAGCTCGCCGTGGCCTACGTCGACGTGCCGCGCCGCCCGGCCGACGCCTGGCGGGCGCGCGGGGCCACGGGCAACGCGGGCTGGGGCGCCTACGCCCTCTCCGTCGTGGGTCCTCGCCTGCTCTCCGCAGAGGAGATGGCCACGCTCAACCTCCACGCCGACTGTGCCGAGGCTGCCCAGGCCTACGGCGGCGAGCCCTAGTCGAAGGCCCAGCCCACGCCGCCCCACGCCGCGTAGGCGGGGAGGGGCGTGAAGCTCGGCTCGCTGTCGGTGCGCGCGATCTCGAGGGGCACGCCGTACACGCCGCCAGCGGTCAGCTCGAGGCCCTTCCACACGGCCACGCGGGCCTTCCCGCCGACGCCCATGTACCAGGGAAACAACGGGCCCACGGTGGCCTGGACGTAGGTGAGCCCGACGCCAGCGTGCGGGTAGACAAAGGCGCTGGTCGCGTCGGTACCCGTCGTGAGCGAGTGGAACTCGCCGGTGGCGATGAGCGCCGTGGCGCCGACGCTCGCGGCGAAGAGCCCCGAGCGCCACTCGCCGTCGGCGCTCAGCACGGGGGCGAAGGCGTTGACGCTCGACTCGTCGTAAGGCGCGCCGGACTCGACGTTCTGGAGGAAGAAGTCGCCCGTCGACACCCAGCCCCCACCGAGGGCCACGTGCACCGCCAGGGGGCTCGTTTCGCGCGCGGGCATGACGAGGGCGACCGTCTCGGCGCTGCCGCGGTCCACTCGTACGAGGCGGGGGTGTCCCTTGCCGGGCTCGCCGAGGAAGACCGGCTCCCCCGCGCCGCCGATCGGCACCATGGCTGCCGGCGGCACGGACCAGCCCGCACCGCTGTCAACCAGCTTGGCGAGCGCGTCGCGCTCGGCGGGCCCGAACGGCGCCTCGGCCGACATGGTTGACCCGCCGCCGATTCGGGTGTCGCCCCGGAGGAGCACGGTGTTGCCCACTCGCACCTCGAGGAAATGGCGCCCGGGCACCATCAGCGTGCGAACCTGCGCGCTGGTATCGACCACGCGACCGTCGAGCATAAGCGTGGCCCCAGCGGCGAGCTGGCCGACGGCGAGGCTCGCGGCCGGCATCACCTGGACCATCGCGCGCACGCCGTCGAAGGCGAGTCGCTGGGCGTCTTCCGGGATGTCGGCCGGCCGGGGTTCACGGGGGCCGAAGAGCGCAGCGGCGTCGATCCACGCGGCCACCACGGCGTCGGCACCGGAACCGACGCGGTAGGGCGCGGCGGCGGGGTCGGTGCCGAGACGTTCGCCGAAGTAGCGGTGAACAGCGAAGCCCTGGAAGCAGAGCGCTTGCCAGAAGAGCTCGGTGTCGTCGGGGTTGCGGAGGGCGCCGACGTCGGCCGTGGCCTTGGCGAGGCGTGCCATGATCTGCAGCTCGCCGTCGAATTCGTTGACCAGAGGCCGCACGCTCTCCAGCTCACGGCGAAGGGTGTCGAGCGCGGGACCGGGATCGCCTGCAGGCGCGGCGCCGGTGACCAGCGCGTCGAGCGGCATGGCGACCACGCCGGGCAACGTGCGCTCGGCGGCGTCGATATCGGCCGGGGACGGCGGGGCGGTCCAGTAGAGGCGGTCGGCCCAGGCCGATCCGACAAGGGCGAGGACTAGCGACAAGACAGGCTCCCGCCTTCGAGGGTGCACTCAACCTTGCGGGGGGACTGCACGTTGACGGTGGTGGACTGGCCGGCCGCACGCACGGTGCAGGGGCCAGCGGGGAAGGACTGCAACAGGGCGTTGCCGGAGCCCGCGCCCGTGGTGTCGCCGCAGCTCACCTCGATGCGCTCGACGCTGCCCTCGAGGACGAACTTGGCGGAGCGCAGGCGCGGGGCCTCGGGGGCTGGCTCGCTGGTGGCGGCGCTGAGGATCGCCAACTCCTCGGGGGAGAGCGGGCGAGGGGCGAGGGCGCCATCGCGCGGGGCGACAGGCACCATCGACGGCGCCGCTGGCGCCTTGCTCGACGGGGCGGCGACCGGGACCGCGTCGGCAGGTTCAGTCGCGACCGGGGCGGCGTCGGCGGGTGGCGTCTCGGCGGGTGGCGCCTCGACCGGGGCCGCCTCGGCGGGCGGCGCGGGCGCTGGGGTCGAAACGGCCGCGAGGGCGGGAGCGCTCGCCTCGGCTTCGTCGCGACCGAACATGTAGGCGCCCAGGCCGCCGATCGCCAGCAGGCCACACATGACCCCGAGCACCATCGGCAGTCGCGGGGGCGCCGAAGGCGGCTCGTCGGGGAGAATGATGGTCTCGCTCGCGGTGGAGCGTGGCGTGGGCGGCAGCTCGTCGATGGGAACCGCGATGGTCTGCGAGTTGACCACCGCCTTGCCGGTGAAGTCGCTCTCGGCGAGCACGCGCCCGGTGAGGCCACCCTCCTCCGCGCTGCCGCCCAGCGCCGCGAGGACCGGCACGTTGTGGAGGCACCAGGAGCCGAGGTCGCCCTCCGGCATGGTGGCCACGAGCTTTCGGCATTTCTCCTCGACTTCGAGGGTCGAGGGCCGATCCTCCGGCTCGTAGCCCAGCATCGCCACGAAAAGCGTAGCCACCTCGTCGCCTACCACCCCGCACAGCTCCTCGCCGGCCCGCGCGACCTGGGCCACCTGGGCATCGGGCGCGAGCTCGCTGCGGCCGTAGGTCTTGCGCAGCACCAGCTCGTAGAGCACCACCCCCAGCGAGAAGACGTCGCCGGCCGTCGTCTCATCGCCCCCGAGGAGGCGCTCCGGCGCCATGTAGCCAATCGACCCGTACCGTACGCGTTCCGTCTTCGACTCACGACCTTCGAAGCTGGCTCGTGCCACGCCGAAGTCCAGGACCTTCACGTCGCTTTCGGCGGTGAGGCGGATGTTCGAGGGCTTGATGTCGCGGTGCACCACGTTCAGCGGCTTGCCGTCAGTGTCGAGCGAGTCGGCGGCGGCACGTAGCGCGCTCGCGACGGCGATCACGATCTCGAGGGCGGCCCGCGTGGGGAGGGGTGGAACACTGGGTGCCTGCTGTGGCGGCACCACGATCGACTCCAGGTCGATGCCGGCGACGTACTCCATCAAGAGCGCCCAGCGCCCGTCGAGTCGCAGGAGGTCGTCGACCCGCACGATGTGACGGTGCTGCAAGCGACCGAGCAACCGCGCCTCGTCGCGCAACCGGCGGCTGGCGTCGCTCGCCGCGTCCCAGCTCGCGTTCAGAAGCTTCAGCGCCACTCGACGCTTGAACCCGCCCGCGCTCTGCATTTCGGCGAGGTACACGCTCCCGAAGGAGCCCACGCCGAGCGTCTTCACCAGCTCGAAGCGGCGTCCGCCCGCGACTTGCTGGATCGAGTCAGTATGCAACGGGCGACCCCTCCGTGCACTCGCCCTGCGTCACGACAACCTGCACGGTGTCGGAGATCACGTCGCCGTCTTCGTCTTCCAGAGGCGCGTGCTCGTTGTCCACCAGCTCAGCTCGCAGTTCCTTGACCCCTTCGCTCAGATCATCCTCGGTGCCCGCGATCCCGTCGGGTCCGCTGAACCCCACCAGGCAATAAGGCTTGGTGCAAAGGGCATAGCCGTTCTCGTAGGCGATGTGGTAGTGGCCCTGTCCGTCGACCGAATCGGGGCTGACCATCGGGTCGGTCAGTGTGATGCCGCCCCAGTCGACCACGACGGTCACACAACCCGTGGCCTGGTACTCGTTGGGTGGCCAGGTGATGTCGATGTAGGTGCCGAGGTCGGTGCCCGTGTCGACCGGATCGTAGGGCGGAGGGGCGCACGCACCGAGGAAAACCAGCAGGAACAGCCGCATGGCGCCTAGTCTATCGGACTGACGCCCGAGCCGGGCAGTCGACGGGGGGATTTCGCCCCGGTTACCGGGGACGACGGATACATCCATGCTTCTGCTCCTGCTCGTCGCTTGTCCGCCGCCCGTACTGCCCGACACGGGCGCCATTCCTCGCGAAACCGGGATCGACTCGGCTGATACCGACACGGGCTCGGGCGACACGGGCGACACCGCCACCGATACGGGCGACACCGGCGGCCAGATCGGCGACGACGACGGCGATGGCTACTTCGCCGACGACACCGACGCGTCCAAACGCGACTGCGACGACAACAACCCCTACGCCTACCCAGGCGCCGTCGAGCGTTTCAGCTACGCCGATGAGGACTGCGATGGCGACGACTTCGAGCGGGTGGTCGACATCGATCACAACGTCAGCGTCTCGCCGCTGGGCCTGGTGTGGTCGCTGGAAACCATCCCCGATCCCTCGGGCACGACGCGCGTGGCGGCGGGGCTGGTCAACGATAACCAGGTGGCGTTCACCCCGGTCTCCGACTTCAGCAACGGGGTGCTGGGCGACGAGGGCAGCAGCACGCTGATCACCAGTCCGGGCGGCGGGACCTTCGGCTACAGCATCGTGGGTTGCGAACTCGACGGCGACAGCAAGGCCGACCTGCTCATCGGCGACCCGGGCAGCACCGGTGCCGACGACACGGCGGTGTACGTGGCCTTCGCGGCCGACCTTGCCCCCGGAACCATCAGCACCAGCTCACTCACGACGATCACCGACAGCACGCTCCTGTCTCGCGTTGGCTTCGCCGCCACGCCCATCGGTAACGACGTCGCCATCACCGGCATCGAGGGCGGCGGCACCTCGGTGTGGTTGCTCGACGGCGATGGCATCGTGGATGGCAGCATCACTGAGCTCTCGCAGGGCGCGCGGATCGAGTCGACGGCCACCACGCTGGGGCTGGGCATCGGTCTGGCGGGCCTCGAAGTGGACGGCAACGACGGGGGCGACCTCGTCGCGAGCGCCCCGAAGGCCACCACCGGCACGCGGGTGACGGCGGGCGGGTTGTTCGTGTTTGGCGCCGACATGCTCGTTACCGACGAGGGCGACAGCATCAATGTCGACGACGCGGACATCAAGATCTTCGGCGACAACGCCGGCGACCTCTTCGGCGGCTTCTTGCTCGGCGCGGCCGACCTGAACGACGACGGCCAGGCCGACTTCCTCGTGTCGGACTACCGCGACGATGGCGACCGAACGTGGTTCGTCGTGTTCGGCGGCATGGGCCCCGGCACCTACGATGTGGGCGACGTGGCCCAGACCACCATCACCGGCACGCGCGCCTACGTCAGCGACGACGGCCAGGCCACGCCACGGTCGGCCGCGCTGATGCAGCTCGACGACGACGGCAAGCTGGAGTTCGTCGTGGGCTCGCCGGGGGAAACCACCGGCCACGTGTACGTCTTCTCCTCGGAGCAGCTCATCGCGGGCGGCGCGCTCAGCGTCGATGCCGCCGCGACGGGCCTCGAGGGACCCGCCTCGGGCGACTACTTCGGCCTGTCGCTGGCGGGCGCCGACACAGACGGTGACCTGGACGACGATCTGGTGGTCACCGCGCCGGGCTACGAGTCGGGGACGGCGTGGCTGGTCCCCAGCAGTTTCTAAGCCTTCCCGAATCGGAGCCCCGATGAGCTTTCTGAAGACCCTCCTGGTCGGTCGCCCCGACGGCCTCCGCGCGAAGATCCTCGGTCGCGACAAGGCCACCACGCCGAGCCCGCCGCCCAGCTCCCCGCGCCCGGCCCCGGCCGCGGCCGCCCCCGAGCCCGCCGAGAAGGCGCTGGGGCTCCGCAAGGAAGCCCCGAAAGACGTAAACCCGCCCGACGGCTACGAGGTGGTGCTCCACAAGGATGCCCTGGCCGACGGGCAGATCATCGAGGTGATCATCGGCGGCACCGCGATCGCGGTGGCCCGCGTGAACGGCCAGCACCACGCCATCGCCAACACCTGTCCACACGCCGGCGGGCCTCTCGGCGACGGCAAGCTCGACGGCAGCGTCGTGAGCTGCCCCTACCACGGCTGGAAATACGACGTCACCGATGGCAGCTGCAAGACCAACGCCGCCGTCAAGGTGCGCACCTTCGACGTGAAGGTGGTGGGCAACGCGGTGTGCGTGCAGATGTGAAGGCGGCCAACCGTCTCGCGTCGCAGTCCTCGCCCTATCTTCGCCAGCACATGCACAACCCAGTGGACTGGTTCCCCTGGGGCGACGAGGCCTTCGCCCGGGCGCGCGCCGAGAACAAGCCGATTCTCCTGAGTATCGGCTACGCGGCCTGCCACTGGTGCCATGTGATGGAGCGCGAGTCCTTCGAGGAGGAGGGCACCGCAGCGCTGATGAACGAGTTGTACGTGTCGATCAAGGTCGATCGTGAAGAACGGCCGGATGTTGACGCGATCTACCAGGGCGCCGTGCAGCTGATGCGGCAGAGCGGCGGCTGGCCGCTCACCGCCTTCCTCCTGCCCGACGGGCGCTGCTTCTACGTGGGCACCTACTTCCCCGATGAGCCACGGCACGGGATGCCGAGCTTCCGGGAGGTGCTGCACCAGGTGGCTCGCGCCTACCACGAGCGCCGTGACGACGTGGAGCGTGCGGCCGGCTCGATCTTGCAGGGGCTCGAGCGCATCCACGCGGCCGGTTCCGGAGCGCTTCCCGCAGCCGATCTATTGGCTGACGCGGCCGAGTTTCTCGCGGGGCGGATGGACCCCGTCCACGGCGGCTTCGGGACGCGACCCAAGTTCCCGTCGCCCTCGAACGTCTGGGTGGCCTGGCGGCATGCGCTGGAAAGCGGCGACGCCCGCTGTCGCGACCTCGTGCTGCTGATGCTGCGCAAGATGGCGGAAGGCGGCATCTACGACCAGCTGGGCGGTGGCTTCCACCGCTACTCGACGGACGAGGAGTGGCTTGTACCCCACTTCGAGAAGATGCTCTACGACAACGCCCAGCTGGTGCCGCTCTACGCCTCGGCCTGGCGCGCCACCGGCGACGCGGACCTTCTGAGGGTGGTGGAGGAGACGCTGACCTATCTTTGTCGCGACATGCAGGACGGCAGCGGCGCCTTCTATGCGACGACCGATGCCGATAGCGAGGGCGAAGAGGGCAAGTTCTTCGTGTGGACGCCCGAGGCGGTCAAGGCGATCCTCGGTGACGACGCCGTCGCCGAGCGTTTCTGCCGCGCCTACGACGTGACGCCGCGCGGCAACTGGGAGGGCAACAGCATCCTGCGTCGCGTGGGCGACATCGCCGGCCTCGACGAGGCCCGAGCCGCCCTGCTCGCCGCGCGTGCTGGGCGCATCCCGCCGCTCCGCGACGAGAAGCTCATCGCCTCGTGGAACGGCCTCGCCATTGGCGCCTTCGTCGCGGGCTACCACGCCACGGGATCGAGGCGATGGCTCGACGAGGCCACCCGGTGTGGCGAGGCGATCATGTCGCGACTCTCGGCCAATGGACGCCTGTTGCACTGCCGCTGCGGCGACGACGGCAAGGGCCCCGCCTTCCTCGACGACCACGCCGCGGTCGGCGAGGCCTTCGTGCTCTTGTTCGAGGCTACCGGCGAGCGGCGCTGGCTCGACCGGGCGCTCGGCCTCGCCGTGGCCATGGAGGGCGACTTCTTTGACCGCGCCACCGGCGCCTGGTTCATGACGCCTCGGGATGGCGAGCCGCTCGTGGTGCGCCCCCGCGACGCCCACGACTCCGCGACCCCCAGCGGCACGGCGCTGGCGGCCAGCTTCCTGCAGCGCTTGTCGGTGCACGACGAGGATCCCCGGTGGACCGCGCGCGTGGAAGACACGCTGCGGGCGTCGGCGGAGGCGCTCGAGTCAAACCCCTACGCCACGGGGCACCTGCTGAGCGTGCTCGACACCTACCACCGTGGTTTCGTCGAGGTGATCGTGGGCGGGGAGGGTGCGGAGCCCTTGATCGACGCGGCCCGGGCGCACCTCGGTCCACGCGGCCTGTGCCTGCGGCTCGAGCAGCTCCCCGCGGGCCACCCCCTCGCCGAGGGACGCCGCGCCGAGGTGGCGACCGCCTGGGTGTGCCGGGGCCAGTCCTGCGCCGCGCCTGTGGGCGACATCGAGGCGCTCGTCGTGCTCCTGGACACGCCCTAGCGTGGTCTAGCCGCCGTTGATGCGTCGCGACAGGTCGTCGAGGAAGCGGGTGATGCCCCGGTGCGGGATCACCCACGCGCCGGGGTAGGCGCTCGACACGCTGTGATCGAGCTCGGTGCCGCCCCAGATCACCACCCGGGTTCGGTCGGGGAATTTGGGAGGGCGCGACACGTCGCCGGGCACGATTCGAAAGTCGATGCGCTTGTCGACGCCGTTGCGAAGCGCTTCGTGGTATCTCGGCGATCCGCCGACGATGGCGAGGTACCGGGTGCCGGTGAGGAGGCAGGCGGTGTTGAAGCGCCGGAGCGAGGCGGCGATGGCCCCGTCATCCTCGGGCGCGTCGAGCGCAGGCGTCGGCTGCGGCTCCACCGGGCGATCAGTCGGTCGCTCGGCGAGGGCCCGTGCGAGCTTGTCCGCCAGCTCGGCCACGCGCCCGGCGAGGCGCTCGACGCGGTCGAGGGCCTGGTCGCGCTCGCCAACGGCCACGTGCAGCGCGGCGGCGAGCCGATCCCGCTCGGTCTCGGCGGCGACGAGCAGCTCGCGGGACACGGTCGCGACGGCGGGCGCGGTCTGGTGGGCCACGGGCGGCCGACCTGGGTGCGTCGCGCGGGGGGGAGGGGCCGAGGGTCGGGGCGGCGTAGGCCTGGACCTTGGGCTTTTGCCGAATGCATTTTCGAACTCGGCGAGGGCGTCTAGGTCGCCCGTGCGGTGCTCGTCTCGCGCCATCGTGGGCTTGGCTAACGCGACGCCTCAGCCTCCGGCGACGGCCTGTCTCACCGCTGGCGTGATCGCCTCGGCCATGGCGCGGTGGCCGGCCGCCGTGAAGTGTACGCCGTCGGTGAACAAGAGCGGCGACGGGAGGGGCACGAGCTGGTGCTGGGGCACGATCTTCTCCGCGTCGACCCAGATGGAGCCCGTCTCGGTGGCCACCTGGTGCAGCGCCGCCGTGGCCGCCGTGGGCGCCCGGAGGCCGATGCGGTCGGCATCGCGAGCCTCGCGGAACAGCTGCGCCGCCCGCTGGGGGTTCCAGTCGGCCACGGCGATCGCCTCCTGGTAGAGCGCCCGGGCGCAGCCGGGGTTGGTGCAGGGGTCGCCCGGCTGGTTGAGCGTGTGACCGACCGGCGACACGATGATCGTCTTGATGCCATTTTGCTCTGCGAGCCAGGCCATGCGACGGTGGTTCTGCTCGAGGTAGCGGAGGATGCGCTCGACACGCTCGTCGTCGAGGCCGACGGGCCCGCTGTGAATCGTGCCCGTCAGCCGGGTGCCCCCGGAGGCGTTGACGAGGCGGGCCACTTGCGTGAACAGCTGGAAGTGCTCCATCGCCGCCAGCGCGCGGGCGCCGAGCGCGCCGAGCGGCGTCCCGAAGCGCGACTGGAAGAAGGCGTTGCCGAAGTCGTTGTGCGGGCCGTAAAGCACGATGCAGCTCCACTTCCACTGCACCATGTCCTCGACGATGCGCACCATGTCGAAGCTGTCGAGCCCCGGTGCCCCGAGATTGACCACCGGGAAGCCCACCGCGTCGCCGATCAACGCGGGGAACTCGGCGCCGGTCGGCACCGAGGGTGAGCCCTCGTGCACGCTGCTGCCGCCGAGCACCGCGCAGCGCGGGGTCTTGGTTTCAACGGGGATGGTGGGTGCATCGTTCTGCACGAAGTTGGCGGCGATGAACGCCCCTCGCTGCGCGAGGTACTGGTCGTAGTCCTTGAGCGCGCCAAAGACCCGTACCGGCGGCGGCGGTGGACCCATCGCGAGTCGAAGTCCGCCTTCCAGCACCAGCAGTGCGAGCAATGTCGCGACCGCACCGAGAACGAACTTCCGGCGGCGCGTGAGCCTGGGTGGCGCTGGACTAGATGCTGAAGTCGACATCGACGACACCACGCTCCGTGGGGCCGTCGTTATCACGGGGGCGAACGTCGTCGGTGCCCCGGCTCGAGTCGCCGGTACTGCCGCGTTTGCCCGTGCCCGGGGGTGGCTGCGGGATCGAGATCCTCAGCGGCTCACGCTCGGCGTCGACCGCCTCCCGCTGCCTCTGGATCCGCTCGATGATGTAGCCGTCGAGCATCCCGCACTCCCGCAGGCAATGCCTGCAGCTTCAATATACCCACGCCCCAAAAAACCGCAATTCTTCAAGGGTGGGATTCAGCGTTCCGCCCTCGGCACGCCGGTTGACTCTACTCCCCCCCGGTGGATTCCCCTGCGGCGGCCATTCCCGCCACGCGACCGCCGAGCACCACGGCCGTCAGCGATCCGGTGAAGCCGTGTTCGCCCACGATGGAACCGCCCAGCATGCCGGTCAGCTCGCCCGCCGCGTACGCCCCCGGAATCGGCACGCCGTCGTCGTCGATCACCCGGCCGGACAGGTCGACGTCGATACCCCCGAAGGCCTTGGCCGCGGTGGCCGCCACGGGCATCGCGTAAAAGGGGGGCGGGCCGACCTCGGCCATCCCTGCCTCGTCGCGCCAAGGGTCGTCCACCTCGCCGCGAACTGCCGCATTCCAGGCGTCGACCTCGGACGAAAGCGCGGCACCGTCGATGCCCATCGTGCTGGCGAGCTCGGTGACGTCGTTCGCCTCGATGATGACGCCCGCCTCCACCAGTTGGTCGACCGACCACACCTCGCTCACGTCGTCCGGGTTGGCGAATGGCATCCCGCGGATCTGCCCGGAGCTGACCAGCCACGCTGACTCGCCGGGCAAGAGCGCCCGCGTACGACCGAGCACGAAGCTCTGCGCGTCGGAATCGTCGGCGAAGCGAAGCCCGTCGCCGGCCACCAGGGGGTACTCGCCGAAGACCTGGCTCGTGAGCTCGCCGGTGTCGCTGTCGGGATGAAAAGTGGCGTGCGCGTAGAAGCCGAGGGCATCGAGGTTCTGCGTGACGGCCCCCACGGAGCTGAGCATGTCGTGACCGTTGCCATCGGCGTTGATGAAGCTGCCGCGCCGGAGCGCCGACGTGGCCACGTCCGGGATGAGCGCCTTCACGCGCTCCAGGTCGTACTGGAAACCGCCGGTGGCCACGATCACCGCGTCGGCGCCGATGCTGTGCGAGCTGCCGCTCGCGAGGTCGGTCCACGACGCGCCCACGACATGTCCACCGTCAACCAGGAGGGTGCTGGCGGAGGCCTCGTAACGAACCGCGTCGTTCGGTATCTGGTCGAGCAAGACCGCCACCAGCTCCGGTCCCCAGCCGTCGATCTCGAAGATGCGCTCGACGTCGCCCGAGCCGCTATCGGCGGTTGGCGTGCCCCATTGCAGTCCGCGCTCCGCCAGCCAGTCCTTCACCATCGCCACGTGATTCTCGGCGAAGTAGGCGAACCAGGGGTCGTCGGCGTCGCCACCGGTGAAGGCGTTCCAGTCGGCCGCGAGACGTTCGGGGGAGTCTTCGATGCCGAGGGCGGCCTGCTCGGGGGTGCCGGCGAAGAACATCACCGCCGCGTCGTTGCAGGCGCCGCCTGCCCAGGTCTCGCGTTCGAGCACCAGCACGGTGGCACCCGCGGCAACCACCTCGGCGGCGGCGGCGAGGCCCGCCGGTCCGGCGCCGATCACGAGCACGTCGACCGTCTCGTCGAAGGTCGGTGGCATCCCGCTATCGCCACCGTCGAAGGCGGTGTCGAGCTCGGCGCTGCTGTCGCCCGGAGCGGCGCGCTCGCCGCTCGGGTCGGTGCAGGCGAGCAAGGAGTACAACATCCCGAGATTCTATCTCCGGGTCGGGTTGCGTCGCCTCAGGCACTTGGCGGAGGCTTCGTGCGTCCACACAGCATCAACGCCGATAAACTCTCGTAAACGGCGCGGTGCGCCGGGTCGATGACGCGGACGTGCCCATCCATCGTCGCGACGTCACCACGCGCAGCGGGGCCGGTGAGCACCGCGGGACCGCCCTGCGCGGCACGCTCCAGGCTCTCGGCGGCGAGGGGAAAGAGCAGTTGACGCGCCTCGGCGACGCTCATGCCGCTCGCGGCCGCGAGCTCCTCGGCGGCTGCGCAGAACAAGGCGCCGGCGAGGCCGCTCACCATCACCGCCGCCGCGTGGTAGCGCGCGCGATCACCGTGGAAGTGGAAGCTCTTCCAGCCGAGCCGCAAGGCGAGCGCCTCCGCCGCGGCCACGGCCCGCGGGGTGCCCTCCACGCGCGCGTGAACCGCCAGGCGAGGAAGGCCCAGCTCGGGGCCGGGAAAGGTCATCAGCGGATGCAGGACCCCGCGCTCACCATGGCGAGGGATGGCGTCGGGGCCGAGCGCGCCCGAGCTGTGCAGCGCCACGCCGCCGCGCGGCAGCTTCACGCCGCCGATGTCAGCGTCGCGCACCGCGAGCCAGTACACATCGGCCCGCGGGATTGTTTCTCCACGGCGACAAAGCGTGGAACCCGGAAGGCAAGCGGCCAGCGTGCGACCGAGGCGGCCGGCGCCGATGATGCTCACCCGCATGGCACCGGCTAACTTCCTGTCGTGCTCGAACCCCGCACGATCTCGCGAGTGCTGGTGGCCGACCGCGGCGAGGTGGGCGCCCGCCTCGTACGAGCCGTCGAGGCGGCGGGGCTCGAGTCGGTCGCGGTCTTCTCCGACGAAGACGCCGAGGCGGCCCACCTCGACGAGGCGGCCTACGCGGTGCGCATCCCGCCGTCCCAGGTGGGCGACCCCTACATGGACGCCGTCGGACTGGTCACCGCTGCGCTCGACTCGGGCGCCGACGCGGTGCACCCCGGCTTCCACGGGATGAGTCGCAACGTCGAGTTTGCGCGGATCGTCCACAACGTGGGCCTCGCCTGGCTCGGCCCCCGGCTCGACGACCTCGAATGGACCACCGACCGAGCCGTGGCGCGCCACCGCGCGCGCGACGCGGGACTCGAGCTCTTGCCCTCGTCGCCGCTCTTGCACGAGCCGGGCGACGTGGGGTCCTGGTGCGAGCGCTTCGGTTTCCCCGTGGTGGTACGCAGTGGCCGCCGCGCGCTGGGCCGCACCACGGTGGCGCACGACGTCGCGACCGCGGAAAAGGCCGTCGAGGGCTTCGGTCCCGCCGGCGGCTTCGTGGAGCGTGCGCTCGCGTCGGCGCGGCACGTGGTGGTGGTGGTGATCGGCGACGGCGTGGGCAACGCGGTGCACGTGGGGGAACACGAGGCTTCGCAGCGGGGCGCGGGCGGGGCGCGCCTGCGCGAGTGCCCGTCGCCCGGGGTCGACGCGGCACTCCGCGAGCGGCTTTGCCCGGCGGCCGCAGACTTCCTCGCCGCCTGGCGTTTTCTCGGCGTCGCTGCCGTCCACTTCCTCGTGGGTCCCGATGGGCGACCCTGGTTCAGCGATGTCGACGCGGGGCTGCCCGAGGGTTTCGGCCTGCACGACATGGTCTACGGTGTCGACCTGGTGGGCGCGCAGGTGTCGATCGCCTCGGGCGAGGAACTCGGCTGGGACCAGTCCGACGTGGAGCTCAAGGGACACGCCATCGAGGTGGTGGTGTCGGCGCTGAAGGCGGGGAAGGTGAAGAAGCTGGTGGTGCCCGACGCCGCGGGGATCGACACCGTGCTCGCCGTGCGCTCCTCGGTCGACCCCGCGCGCGACCCGGTGCTCATGCGGGTACGCGCGAAGGCCCCCACGCGCCACGCCGCGCTGGTCCGCGCCCGCGCCACCTTGGAAGCGGTGAAGATCGACGGCGTCACGAGCGACCTCGGTGCCTGCTTGGAAATGCTCGCCGACCGCGCGGTGTGGGACGGCGCCACCTCGGCGAAGGTCACCGACCGCTAGCGCGCTATCCCGCGATCTGCTGTCGCGACTTCCAGACGTCTCCCGCCTCGCGGAGCTCGTTGCGAACGATGTGGTAGACACCTGGGTCGTAAGTGAGCGCGGTGTGTCCGACCCCCTGCACCGGCCGGTTCTTCATCGAGCTCTCGCCCGGCTTTGGCACCAGCACGCTCGCCCACCAGGGGCAGACCACGTCGTGTCGGCTGTGTACGCTCACCAGCGGCACGGTGGCGGGGAAGGTGTCGGCCTTGAGCTTGCGCACGAAGTCGCTGTTGGGCAGCAGATCGTAGGGGGAACGCGACAGCACGCCCAGGCCCATCAGGGTGAGCCCAAGCGCCGCCGTGGGCGTGCCGTGGTGGGGCGTGCCGAGCGTGACCACCGACTTCACCCGAGGCTCCCCGCCGAGGTGCTGCACGTACTCGCGCGCGATGAGGCCGCCCTTGCTGTGCCCCACGATGTGGAACGCGCGCAGCCCCGTGCGGGTGCAGATGCGCTCCAGCTTCTCGCCCACCATCTCGGCGAGATCACGGGGGCGCCGGGTGTTGAACCGGCGCAAGAGGCCGCCGAGGTCGAAGGAGAACACCCCGAAGCCGTCGTAGCGGAGGCGATCCTCCATGACTTCCCAGACGTTTCGGGTCTGGAAGAAGCCGTGCAGCAGGAGGACCGTCTCGTCGTACTGCGCGAAGTCGTCGCGACGAACGATGCGATTGCTCCGCGCGTAGACGCTGCGGAGGCTGCCGAGCTGGTCGCGCAGCGCGCGGTAGGCGTTCACGGGGCTCGTGGGACGGTTGACCACGACCCGCGCCGTAACCCGCAGATTTGCTATGATCCCTCGCACGTGTCTCATACCATCGAGCCGATCTGCGCGATCGAGCTGCCCAGCGGCGAAGACGTGGCGGTGTTGCGACGCCGTTTCTGGAGCGGCGAGGGGCCGCGCGTGGTGCTCGTCGCGGGCGTGCGGGGCGACACGCCCGAGGGCACGCGCATCCTCCACGCCGCGGGGCGTCACCTGATGGCGGTCCACGAGCGCCTGCGCGGTACCGTCGACCTGCTCCCTTGCGTCAACCCGCTGGCGGCGCACCTCGGCGCCCGCGCCTGGCCGGGCTTCGACGTCGACCTCGACCGGCGTTTCCCCGGGCGAGCCGACGGCCACGCGCCCGACCGCGTGGCCCACGCGATCGTCGAGGCGGTCCGCGGGGCCGACCAGGTGGTGGAGCTGCGCGGGGCCCACCCCGCCTTCCGACAGGCCGCCCAGGCGCGGGTGCACCCGGAACAGGCCGAGGCCATCGAGCGTGCCACCGCCTGCAACGCGCGCGTACTCTGGCGTCGCGACGAGGCCACCGACGGTTCCTTGGCGGAGGCCGTCCCCTCGCTCATCTCGCTCGAGGGCGGCGTGGGTAACCGGCTCACCGAGGGCGTGGGCCTGGAGCTGTCCGACGGCGTGCTCAACATGCTCGCGGTGATGGGCATCCTCCCCGAGGACGACCTTCCCTTCCACTGGGCGGCGATCCAGCGGCCGCTCGTCGTGGACGATGGCGGGGTGGTGGCGGTGCGCGCGGGTCGCGGCGGGCTTTTCTTGCCGCTCGTCGGCGTGTGGGCCGAGGTGAAGGAGGGGGACGTCCTCGGCGAGGTGGTGGAGCCGGTGACGGGCGAGGTGCGCGAGAGCATCCTCTCACCCGCCCGGGGACGCGTCCTGGCGCAACGAGAGCAGCCGGTGGTGTACCCGGGCAACCTCGTGGCCCGCGTGGTGGCCCAGTGACCGGCGTCTTCCGTCTCGAGTCGCCCTACCGCGGCGAGTACGTGCTGCACCGCCTCAGCTTCGGCCAGGGCGGTGGGCCGAGCATCGCCGTGACCGCCGCCGTGCACGGTAACGAGGTGAACGGCGTCTATGCGGTCAACCTCGTGGCCGGCGTGCTGCGTGTCCAGCGGCCGCGCGGCATCGTGCACCTCTTGCCCTGCGTGAACACCTTTGCCGCGGACGAGGGCAAGAAACGCTGGCCCTTCGACGATCGCGATCTCAACGAGGCCTTCCCTGGCGACGAGTCGGGGAGCCCGGTGGAGAGGGTCGCCGCTGCCGTGCTCGCCGCCACGGAGGCCGATATCTGCATCGACGTGCAGACCGGCAGCAACGTGGTGCACGAGGCCCCCCACGCGAGGACGCCCATCTCAGGGCCGTCTCTGGATCTGGCCGCCGCCGCCGGGCTGCCGGTCACCTGGCGCCGCGCTACCGATCGCTTCGACGAGGGGCTCGTCGGCGCCTGGCGCGCTGCGGGAAGGACGGCGCTGGTGCTCCGGGGAGGCCGGGCCGGCCAGCTCGACCTCGACGCGGCGCGGGCCATGGCGACCGCCATCCTGCGGGTGGTGGCCCACGCCGGGGTGGTCGCCCCGCCGGACTCGGGCGCGCCAACCGTCGTGACCACAGAAGTGCGCGAGTATCGCTCTGGGGCAGGCGGTTTCTTTGTTCCCGAGGTGCGTCCCGGTGATCGAATCGTCGGCGGGGCTCTGCTGGGATTGGTCCGCAGCCCGATGGGTGGCGACCCGCTGGAGACCCTGCACGCCAGCCGCAGCGGCGTCGTGCTCGCGGTGCGCACCTACCCGATGGTGCACGCGCGGGAACTCGTGGTCCGGGTGGCCGAGTCCGGCTGAGGGAACCGCTCGGCCCGCCGGCGTGTCGATGCGATAGCGCCCCGACATGCTCATCCTCGCCGCCCTCGCCTTTGCCCTCGACGCCGCCGTGGAAGTGGGCGAGATCGAGGTGGCCGACAGCGCCCGCGCCACGGTGGACGAGGCGCTTGCCGCGCTTCGCGGGGGCAAGTTCGACGAGGCCGCCACGCTCTACGGATCGCTCGCCGAAGCCGGTGGCGGCGCGGCGGCGCGGACCGCGCAGGCGGTGGCGCTCTACGAGGCGGGTGACTTGAGGGCCGCCCGCGTGGCCGCCGAGGACGCCGCTCGACAAGCCCCGCGGGACAGCGCCGCGCTCAACGTGCTCGGCCTGGTGCTGGTGGACAGCGGCAGGCTCGCGGAGGGCGTGGCCCGCCTGGAAGAGGCCAAGAAAGCGGCACGTTCGGCGGGGCGACCGGCGAGCGAGGCGCGGGCGGCGAACAACCTCGCTCTGGCTCACCTCGACGCAGGCGACCCGGGGCGCGCGAGCAAGGAGCTCGACACCGCGGAGGCCCTGGCGCGCGACGCGGGCGACCCCGAACTCACGGCGCTCGCGACGGCCACGCGGCAGGGCCTAGCCGCGCTCGGCGGCACCGACGCGGGCGTGGGCGGCCTGCTCGGCAAGGGCGCCACGGGCGAGGCGCGCAAGACCGGCGACGCGGCGCTGGCCCGGGCCACCACGCGTCGTGATCGGCTCGTCGCCACGCTCGACCTGGCCGCGGTGGACCGTGCCGAGGGTCGACTCGACGAGGCGGCCCGGAAGCTGGCCGACGCGGCCACCCAGGCGCGTGAGGCGGGGCTCGTGCGCGAGCACGCGGCGGCACTGGTCAACCTGGGCCTGGTGCAGTCGCTGGCTGGTCGCCTCGGCCCCGCAGCCGACACGCAGCGCGCCGCGGCCAAGGTGGCCCGCGAGGGCGGCTACCGGGTGGTGGAGGTCGACGCCCGCTGCGAGCTCGGCTTCGCGCTCCTGGCCGACGGGCTGGTCGACGCCGCCGCCGATGAGCACCAGGGCGCCGGCGTGGTGCTCGCCACGATGAGCTACCCGCTGGGTGCGGCACGGCAGGCCGAGCTGGGCGGGATCATCGCCGGGCGCCGTGGCGACCTCGGCACCGCCAAGTCGGCGCTCTCGCAGGCCGCCGCCTACTACGCGGAGCGCGGGCGCAACCTCGATGCCGCGAGGGCCGCCACGGAGCTCGCCGCCGCGCTCGAGGCGCAGGAGCCCAGCGGCGCCCCGGCCGCCGCCAGGAAGGCGGAGAGCTACTTCGCCGCCGCGGGCGACCGGCTGGGACCGGCGCACGTCAAGCTCGCGAGAGGCCTCGCGGCGGTGCGCGCGGGACGCCTGGAAGACGGCCTGCGCGGCTTCGCCGAGGCGGCGGCGGCGGCCGAGGCGGTGGGAGGCGGGCGGGGGACGACCCTAGCACGCATCGCTCGCGAGAACGCCGCGGCCTCGCTCGTTTTGCTCGGGCACGACGCCGACGTGGCCAAGCTCGCGAGCGACGCGGGGCTGGCCGACCTGGTGAAGCGGCAGGAGTCCATGGTGGCTGCCTCCCGCCTCTACGACGAAGGGCTTGGCCTCTACGGCACGGCGGACTTCGCGGGCGCCGAGAAGAAGTTCAGCGCCGCGCGGGAGGGCTTCGAGAAGCTGGAGGAGAAGGAGTACGCGCTGCGCGCGCGCCGCTCTGCCGCCTGGTCACGCTACAACGTGCTCGTGGTGGCCAAGGCGGAGGCGTCCCGCTCGGGGTGGAAGGCCTTCGTCGAGGAGGCGGCCAAGGTCGAGGACGCCGAGCTCTACGCCCGGGCCTACGGCGCGGCGGTGCTGGCCGATCACGACGCCAAGGCGACCGGCCTCGACGCGCGCCTCGCGGAGTGCATCCGGCTGGCGACCAAAGCCGACGTGAACACCGTCGCCTCGCGTTGCCACGGCGCCGTTGCCGAGGCCGAGGGCGATCTGGCCACCCGGGCCAGTCACGCGCGTGACGCCTTCCGCCTCGACCCCGACGGCCAGGCCGGGGTGTACGCGCTCTACGCGGTGGCGGTGGATGCCTACAACGCCGGCGACAGCGCGCTCGCCCTGCAGCTCGCGACCCTCGCCCGCACCCGCCCGGGGCAGCTCGCCGCCCCGCTCGACGAGGTGATCGCGGCAGCCCGCGCGGGCTGAGCCGCAGGCAAGTTCTAGACGCTGCGCCCGACGGTGAAGATCATGTCGCCCGGTCGGACGAAACGACGCCCGAGTCGCTGGATCAACCAGCCGCGCTCGGGCGAACGGACCGGCACGCGCGCGCCGGGGCGTTCCAGCGGGATCAGCTCGCCGACCACATCGTCTTCCGCGACCTGACCGCCCAGCGCCGCGATGGGCTCGAAGATGCCGGCACCCGGGGCGCGCACGAGGCGGCGACGAACGTACACCCGGTTGCGCTTGCCCGGCCGTTCACGGTCGTCGATGCAGCCGAGGTGGGCGGCGAGGCGCAAGAGGCCGGCGATGCCCCGCGCCAACAGCGGCTCGTCGAGCTCGGGCAAGTCGGACATCTCGACGGCGAGCACGTCGGTGCCGCGACGCTCGATGGCCGCGTCGATGCTGCTGCCGAAGGTGCGCACGTCGTCGGGCCCGTCGCCGAAGACCCACACCACGTGCGGGTCGAGAGCCCCGATGTAGGCGTCGTGACGCGTGCGACGCTCGCGATCCTGACCAGGTGGCTGGATCGCGAGGAGCGGGGTGCGCATCACGAAGTTATGCAGGTTGACCGCGAGCGTGCAGCCCTCGCAGGCGGCGACCACCGCCGCCGCGAGTCGCCGGGTGACGGCGGGGCCGCCGTCCCCGTCGCCGATGCGGTTCATGTCTTCCTCGTCCCAGCTGCTCCAGCGACTGCGCTGCAACAACGCCGGCATGTTCGCGGCGGCGACGACCCTCACTGCGCCGTGCATCTCGCGATCCCGCAGCGCCATCACCAGCCGGTCGACAAGCACCAGCGGCGAGGGCTCGTCGCCGTGGATGCCCGCCACCACGCACATCCGGGGGCGGCCGGGGCCGATGTCGCAGATCGGCAGGTGGAGCTCCATGCCGCCCGCATCGACGACGGGCAGGCGGTGGTAGACGGGCTCCATCTGGCGCGGGGGACTAATCAGCGCCGGGGTCCCTCGGCACGCGTCGCGTCCCACACCTGCCGCGCAACGTCGATGGCCTCGCGAACGGTGCGCGCGGCGAGCTCGGGTGGAGGCAGGCCCAGGCTGAGGGTGAGACCATCGGTACCGAACTCCACGGAGAGGGCCCCGGACTGGCGGAAGAAACGGTCGAGCGCCGCGCTGGTGCGCGTGTCTTCGAGCATCGGCCGCGAGGTGAGGGCCACCTCGGCGTAGAGCCGCCAGCCTTGACCCCCGCCGACCTCGCTCCAGCCGGCGAACTCCTGGCCGGGCTCGAGGTCGTCCCGCAGCACCAGCACCCCGTGGCGCGCGCGGCGCTGCGAGAGGAGCAAGACGTTGCCGCCCTTGCGCGGCTGCACCAGCACCGTGAAGCGGGGGCCGCCGTGGATCGCGTCGAACCAGATGCCGCGCTCGAGGTCTTCCTGGACGGCTTGGCCGTGCTCAGCCGCGAGGCGCGAGAGGGCGCTGACCCACGGTTGCCAGTTCACTTGCGGCGCGCTGACAACCCAAACGGTGACTGAGAATATACAAAGACCAAACCCGATAACACCTGCAGCCGCCGCGATGGTCGGGCCACGCTGCGCCCACGCGCCGACGGTGGTATTGCCGGCGAGGCTGGGCGCCAGCGCCACCGCGGCGACGGCGAGCAAGAGCACGCCGAACGCCCCGGCGTAGGTTGCTCGTTCGCGGCCCGAGTCCACTTGCTTTTCCCCATGCCACGTGGCGCCGCCAGGGGCAAGCACTTGCACAACGGCGGCTAGCCGGGTAGACGGCGGGCCTTCCAAACCCGAGGAACCCCATGGCCCGCCGCTGCGATCTCACCGGCAAGCGCCCGAACGTGGCGAACAAGGTCAGCCACTCCAACGTCAAGACCAAGAAGCGCCAGCTTCCGAACCTGCAGATGCGTCGCGTCTGGTTCGAGGAAGAAGGCCGCTTCGTGCGCTTGAAGTTGTCGACCCGCGCCCTGCGCACTCTGCGCAAGATGACGCTCGGCCAGTTCCTGCGCGACAATGGTCTCGCGATCTCCTAGGTCGCGCCGGTCCTAACGAGCGGGCACCACGCCCTGTCGTTGGAACCAGGTCCAGGCGTCGTGGATGGCTTGCCGTACTGGCGTGGCCGGTAGGCAGAGGTCTGCCCGCGCCCGCTCGGCGCTGAAATAGTGGGGCACCGTGCTCATGGCCACGGCAGCGGCGTTGATGTCGCCCTCTCGTAGGCCCAGGGCCCGCGCCGCGTGGAGCGGCGGCACGGCGGCGTGGACCGCCCAGCGGGGCAGTGTCCCGAGCGGCTTGCGGGCGCCGGTCACCTCGGCCATGAGCGACCAGGCCTCGGCGTAGCTGAGGTTCTCGTTGCCGAGGATCCAGCGGCCGCCCCGTGGTCGAGCGGCGGCGCTGAGCAGGCCGGTGACAACGTCGTCGATGTGCACGAAGTTGTTGCCGCCCGGTGGCGCGAAGAAGCCCGTGCCGCGCGCCACCTCGAGCAGCATGCGCCCGCTGGATGGGCGCCAGTCCCAGGGGCCGATCATGTAGGTGGGGTAGACGATGACCCAGTCCTGCTCGCTCCCGAGCACCAGCTTGTCGGCCGCGCGCTTGGTGTCGACGTAGGGCACGCCGCCCTCGTGGGGCTGGGGCGCGGTGTCCTCGTCGGAGGGGTTGTCCCGCGTGCGCACACCGAGCGCGTCGACGGTGGACACGTGCACCAGCCGTGCGCCCCGGGGGACGGCGCGGAGCATGGCCGCCGTGCCGCCCACGTTCACCTTCTCGAACTCGTCGCGTCCGCCATGGCGAATCTCCACCAGCGCGGCCGCATGCACAACGCACTCCGCGCCCTCGCAGAGGCGCGCGAGCGAGGCGGGGTCGGTGACGTCGCCCTCGATCTCTTCGACCGCGAGCCCCGCGAACTCCCGCCGCGGTTTTCGTCGCGACAGCACGCGGACCTCGGCCCCGGCGGCCACGAGTCGACGGACCAGGTTGTTCCCCACGAGCCCCGTGCCCCCGGTGATCGCCCAGCGGCGAAAGGGCAAGGCCGACGTTGACGGATCGGGCATGCCGCGCGTATTAGCGCGCGCCTCAGAGGCAGGGATGGGGCTCTTCCCGGATCGTCGCGAGCTTAGCGCGCTCGCATACCAGCTCGGACCAGGCCGTTACTACCAGCCTGCGTACCGCTTCATCGCGGCCGACATCGGGGTGGCGCAGGGCTCCGTGCTCGACGTGGGCACCGGGCCCGGCTGGGTGGCCATCCACCTCGCCGCGGGGCGTCCGGAGATCGACGCGGTGGGGATCGACGTGTCCGACACGATGCTCCGCTACGCCGAGGCCAACAAGCGTGGGCGGCTCAACGTCACCTTTCGCAAGATGGACGCCACCCGCATCGTCTATCCGGAACGTACCTTCGAGCTGGCCGTCGCCGTGCAGTCTGCGCACCACTGGAAAGACCCCGGCGCGGTTTTCGCCGAGGTGCACCGCGTGCTGGTTGATGGCGGCAAGTTCTACGTCTACGAGGCCAACCCCGCGTCGGAAGTACCGGAGGGCTGGATCGCTCGGAAGGGCCCCTTGCCGCCCGATCGCTTCGTACGCCGCCAGTGGGCGAGGTACGGGATGGACGACGCCCGCTTCGCCGAGCTGCGTCGCGTCGCCGAGGCCAGCCCCTTTGGCCCCGACGTCACCGAGGAGCCGCACGGCTTCTACCGGCGCCTGGTGTGCACGCGCTAGCCTTGCTCGCCTGTACCGATCAGCTGGTGAGCGAGCTGATCGTGGGGGTCGACGTTGCCGCAGACACGACGGTCGGTGGGCCCAACGACCGCCTGGGCGCGTCGGTAGCCCTGCACGATGTCGTGGCGGTGGCCGCCCCGGGGAAGGGAACGGTCATCGAAGGCGGCATCGCGACCGATGGGCCCTCGTCGTGGGTCGGCTACGTAGACGGGCAGCTGGCCCGGGGCGGCGCCGATGCGCTCTGGATCGGCGAGGAGGAGTTCCCAGTCACCGGTGCGCGGGCCTACGCCGTCGGTACGAACGAGGTCTTCGTGGCGACCGCAGGGACGCTGTACAGCTACCCATCCGCGACGGTCTTCTTCGAGGGCAAGATCACCGGCGTGGCCGTGGTGGACGGCCGGCCGGTCGTGCGCCTCGACACAGCCCAGGGCTGCGTGATCCGCGCGCTCGACACCGCCACCGAGTACGACCTCCCTTGCGCCGCCGAGGGTGCCCTCGCGGTCGAGAACGGGGCGCTGTGCGCGGGCGACCCGCAGGTCGACGACGACGAGGGCGCGGGCGTGGTGGGGTGTGACGACGGGGCGACCTGGGTGGGCGAGCGGGGCGACCACCTCGGTCGCGCCATCGGCGGGGGCTACGCGATGGGTAGTTTCAACAAGTGGCTCGTGCCCGCCCGAGCCCGCGCCGTGCCGCTCGGCGACGGCCCCGTGCTCGCGCTGGAGCTCGGTGCCGAGAACCAGCCGCATGCCCTGGCAGGCGACGGCGAGTCGCTCGTGATCGGCGCGCCCTACTACCCGGCCTCGGGGATGCCCTCCGGGGCCGCGTTCGTGGTCCGGTTGCCATGATCCCCTTCGCGCCGCTGCCGGCCTGGGCGCTCGCACTGGCGGCGCTGGCGGCGGCTGCCGTGGCCGGGTGGTCCCTCGGGCGGGCATGGCCTCGGCGTCGCTGGTGGATCGACGTGGTCGTCGGCGTGAGCCTCGCCTTCGTGGGGTCCGGCCTTTGCACCGTGGTGGTGGCCTTCCTGCTCGGTGGATCGCTCTCCGCCAAGCCGGCGGAGATGACCTCCGGGCCGTGGTTGCTTGCAGCGGTGGCCGGTACGACCGCCGCAGAGGTTTTCCTCGCTGCCTACGCGGGACTCGTCCCCCGGTGGCCTCGCGGGGTGTCGCGACAGGACTGGTTGCTCGGGCTGGTCGCCGGCCCAGCATTTGTCTTGCTGAGCGGGCTCTGGGTGACGGGACTCGACGCGCTTGGCTTGGCACCAGAGGGACAGCTGGTCGCCGAGGCGCTCTTGACCGAGGCGCCTTGGGTGGCCGCCACCGCGCTGCTATCGGTCACATTGCTTGCGCCGGTGTTGGAGGAAGCGGTCTTCCGCGGCTGGTTGTTGCCCACGCTCTGCGAGTCCGGCCGTCCCCGGCTGGCGCTGCTGGTGCAGGCGCTCGCCTTCGGCGCGATGCACCTCGACGCGCCCTTGCTCGTCCCCCCGCTCTGCTTCATCGGGCTCGCCTGTGGCTACTTGCGGCTTCGTTCCGGCTCTCTCGGCCCGGCGATCCTCGCGCATCTCGGCAACAACGCCATCGCGGCGGCGGTGCTACTCGGTAGCGCGGCGGGCCACCCGGGCTAGCGGTTCGCGCGCGGCCTCCGGCGCCACGGCGATCGCGTTCTGCGCGATGCGCTCGAGGTACCGCCCGAGCTCGAGGAGCACCCCTTCTTTCGAGGTGGCCTCGGGGAGCCCAAGCCCGCGACACCAGGCCAGGGCCACCACCGGGTCGGGGTGGCGACGCTGCAAGAGTGTCCAGTCCATCGCGCGGGGGTCGCGACTCGCCGTGAGCTCGGTGATCGAGTCCATCGCTGCGGTCACGTTCGCGTAGTCCCACGACCCGTGGAGGTTGTCGAGCGCCTCCTTCCACAGCACCACCCACCAGGTGGCCAGCTCGCCGCGTAGCTCCGGGTCGAGGCGGGAGGCGGTGTCGATCATCCCGATGCGATCGAAGCCTCCGCAAGGCGCGTCTGGGCAGCGCCCGCGCCAACGCTGCATTGACTGGGCCACCAGCGCCACGGCGAGGCTCGAGTCGGACTTCGCGTCGGCGATGGCGAGGCGCTCGGCGTCGGCGAGCAAGGCGGCGGTGGCGTCGGTGGCCCCCGGGTAAGCGGCGAGCAGCTCGGCCCGGCGCGTGCGCATCGCGGCCTGTTCCCGGTCGCGGTCGGCGGCGGCCTCGCCGAGCGTGTAGAGCAGGGCCTCCTGGAGCTTGACCCGCGCCCTCTGGCCGGAGGCGGCGTCGGTAGCCCCCCGGACATGCGCGTCGAGCAGCGTCACGGCGGGGCTGGCGCGGAGGCGGTCGTAGGTGGACGAGCGCAACGCCAGGGCGGCCGGCGTGGCCTCGGGCACGACGTCGAGCCAGCCGGTGACGACGCTCCGCTCCAGCACGCTGAGCACGCCCTCGCCCTCGGCCCCGAGCCACTCGAGTGGGGCGCGCAGTTCCGCGGTAGGCAGGGCGACGGGATCGGGGAGGGGCGTGAGCGTGCGCATGAGCGTGGGCGGGTCGTCGAGGCGAATCTCCGCCACCGCGAGGCGTGCACCCCGCGAGAGGGGCACGGCCACTGTCCCGCGCTCGGCGCGCTCCAGCCGCCACGAGGCGCCCGTGTCGCCTGCGCCCTGGACGGTGTCGCGGAATGCGGCGAGGCCAGGGAGAAGTGCGGCGCCCGCCTCGGACAGCGGTCGCGGTCGGCGGGCCAGGGGGTCGCCGGCCAGGAACCACTCCACGAGAAGGTGGGCGTCGGCGGGCTCCGGTGGCGGGGGGGCGACGGTGACGGTCGGCGGCGAGAGCGGGGGACGGACACAGGCGAGGAGCAGGAAGAGCGACATCGGCCGCGCAGGTTAGCCCCCGCGACCGTGGACCGCCTCGACGCCCCCGCTGCAAACCCTCGCGTGCGCGCGCTTTGTGTGCATGGCCTCGGGCTCGGTGCATGGCTCTGGGAGCCGTGGCTCGGCGCCTTCCACGACGCGGGCGTGTCGGTGGTTGCGCCGACATTGCCCGGGCATGGTGGCGACACGCGCGACGTGGGCGTGGCCGACCTGATCCACGCCGTCGAAGCGGAACTCGACCGCCTGCCCGACGATTTGCCAGTGGCGCTGGTTGGACACAGCCTCGGCGGTCTCGTCGCCCAGCTGGTGCTGTCGCGACGGAGCCTGCGCGCGGGGGTGCTGGTCTGCCCGCTGGCGCCCGGCCAGGTGTTCATGGCGCCCGACCGCCGTGGGCTGCGCTTCCTCCCGCAGGTGCTGCCCGCGGTGCTCTCCGGGCGCGCCTATCGGCCCTCCTGGGCCGCCTACCGCGCGCTGGGCCTCGGGGCCGTCGATGAGAGCGTGGCTCGTTCCTTCTATGATCGCGTCACTGCCTGGCCAAATCGCCTCTGTCGCGAGCTGGTCCGGCGCCCGCACGTCGACGTGGGCCAGGTGAGCACGCCGATCCTCGTGGCGCTCGGCGGTCGCGACGCGATGTCGCCCTGGTCGCGTGCCAGGGTGCTGGGCGACCTCTACGAGGCCGTGGTGTGGCGCTACGACGACCTCGGCCACAGCCCCACCCATGAGCCGGGCGGCCTGCGCATGGCCCGCGACGTGGCGGCTTTCTGCGTGTCGCCGCGACGGCCACAGGTGGTGGAGTCGGAGGGCTACGCGCCGAGCGAGGGGGTGGGCACCACGCGGCGGCGCGAGCGGCGTGGGGAGGCGATGAAGAAACGCTCGGCCTACGGCCAGAAGGACGCCGCCCGCTAGCTCGTTTGTTTGCGCTTGCCGTTGAAGAAGCGCACGCCGAGCGCCTCGGCGGCGCGGAACCACACCCAGGGCGGCACGAGCAGGGAGCGCCCGGGAAGCAGCGCCTCGAAGCTCGTGGCTGGCCGGCTCGCCATCTCGGGGAGCACCTCCGCCACCCAGCGGGGGCCGTCTTCATCGAGCACCAGCTGGGTCCACGGGTCGATCATCGCGGGCAGAAAGCGCGCGATCCACTGCACACACTCGGGGGTGGCCGGTTCCTGGGTGATGACCGGCGTGGCGAGACGCAGGTGGGCGCCCTCGGCATCCAGATCAAGCACGCGGAAACCTAGACCCGGGGGACCCGCGACCAGCTTCTGGTCGACGGCCGCTCTCACCTTGGCCCGCGGGGCGTAGAAGGTGCCGGGGATTTGCGGGCGGAGCACCTGCTCGCGATCGATGTGCAACTCCTCCACCTGCCCCGCCACCCAGCTCATCCAGCGGGCGTCGATGGACAGCGCATCCTCGAGGTAGGCAAGCTCGGCGAAGGAGCACTCCTCGAACCCGCAGCCGCACGAGCGGGTCATCGCCAGCTCGAGGGTTTCTCGCTGGATGGTGGTGAGCGGGCGAGCGGCGCGGAAGAACTCCTCGCCGAGAAGGATCCAGCGCTCGTTCTCGCGCAGGTGTTTGCTGCGGTTGAGCAGGGCGGCGACGTGCTTCTGGTCGAGGTCCTCGTCGCGAGCAAGCGCTTGCATGGTGCCGACCGCCAGATGCTCGTCGTCGCCCTCGAAGGACACCCCAACCGCCTGGTTCACCTGGTCGCCGTCGGGGTGACAGAACACCACCCGGCGGGGCTCGGCCTCGGCGTGCGCGCCGCGGGCGAGGGCCCAGATTCGGTCGGACACGTAGATCCCGTGTTCGCCCATCGCTCGCTTGAGCTCCGCGAGATCGGCCTGCTCGCGGGCCACGCCGCCAAGCACGCGCCGGAACCAGCCCTGTTCCTCGATGAGCTCGCCCGCCCATCGACTTCCCGTTTCCGTCCAGTCGCGACATCCATCCCGCTCCTGATCCGACCAGGTGCTGCACATGAAGGCGAGCAGATGGGCAACTTGGAAGCGGAAGTAAGGGCCGGGCGGGTGCTTCAGGCGCTCGTCGATCCAGCCGCGAAGGTGGCTGGGCAGGTCGCGCGCACGGTCGCGGATGGTGTTGAGCTCGGGATTCCCGACCTTGCCGTCGCTCCACGCCACCACCAGCACGGGGAGGAAGCGCAGGATTTCCGGCTCGGGGTCGGCAAAACCGAGATCGCGCCACAACCTGCGGTCGATCGCGGAGAGGATCTCGGCGGGGCGGTGGGGCACGAGGATTGATTGCAGCGCGACGGGGGAGGGTGTAGAACGCGGCAGCGTCCACCGGCCTCTGCGCCGACGGTGCTCAATACCATGTCTCGCAGCGCTGGTCGAATCGGTTGGTTCCTCGTCTGGGCCGTTGTCTTTTGCGACATCGGCACCTCGGTGTACTACGTCCCCGGCATCCTCTACGGCACCACTGGGGATCGCGCCGGGTTCTTCGTCCTCAGTACGCTGGTGGCCTTCGTGCTGCTGGCCGTGAAGTACATCGATGTCACCCGGCGCTTCCCGGCCGGCGGCGGCGTGGTGAGCGTGGCGGATGCTGCTGCGGGTCCCTGGTGGGGGGCGCTCGGCGGCCAGCTGATCATGGTCGACTACTTCCTCACCGTGGCGATCAGCGCCATCTCAGGGATGTACTACATCGACAGCGTGGTGCATCTCGGCGGCAATGTGCTGCCAGCCACGCTGTTGGCCCTCGCGCTGTTGTGTGCGCTGAACATCGCGGGCGTGAAGGAGAGCGCGACGGTGAGCCTTGGACTCGCGCTCGCGGCGGTGGTGGTCGACATCGTCGTCATCGTCGCCGCGCTGATCGCCGCCGACGCCGACACGCTTGCCGCGCTCTTGCGAGAAGCCACCTCGCTGGGGGAGTTGTCGCCCTGGCAGATGCTCGTCGGCTACTCCGGCGCCTGGCTGGCGTTCTCGGGCCTCGAGTCGATCTCCCAGCTCTCGCCGGCCATGCGCGACCTCAACGCAACCCCGCGGCGCGGCATGATTGCGGTCGTCGCGAGCGTGCTCGCCACGGCGCCGTTCCTGACTTTCCTCTCCACGCTGATGCTGGGCGACCACGTGAAGGGCTCGGAGTCCGAGCGCTTCATCAGTGAACTCGGCGCGCTCGTGGGCGGCGACACGCTCAAGCTCGCGGTCGTGCTCACCGCGTCCTCCTTGTTGCTCTTCGCGGCGAACACCGCGATCATCGGCAACTATCACGTGATGATGGCGCTCGTACGCCGCGAGTTCATGCCCGAAGCGCTGGGCGCCTTGTCGCATAGGTTCCAGACGCCTCACCGCGCCGTGATCCTCAGCACCGCCGTGCCCGCGCTGATCCTCGTCTTCGCCGGGGGCAGCATGAACTTGCTGGGCGAGCTCTACGCGTTCGGCCTGCTTGGGGCCTTCGTGCTCACCAGCGTCGGCACCGACATTCTGCGCTGGCGCGACGGCGAGCGTGGTGGTGCCTTTGTCCTCGGGGTGGTGACCAGCCTCATGGTCATCCTCGCCTTCGGGGTCAACCTCGTGGCCAAGCCGATGGCCACCGCCTTCGGTGGCGGGATCGCCGGCCTCGGCATGATCGTGTCGCACGGCACACACACGGGGTGGCTGTCGCGACTGCTCGACAAGATCCCACGCCTCCATCCGCCGTCACAGGTCGAACGCTACGAGACTCCGTTCCTGACCGTGGAGCAGGCGGCCGCCACCACGCGCGAGGGCGAGGTGAACGTCATCGTGGCGAGCCGCGGCGCCACGCGAAAGATCTTCAAGGAAGCGGTCGACCGGGCCCGGGCCCGAGGGCTCGGCCAGGTGTACGCCATCTACGTCGACGAGATCCCGGGCCTCTTCTACCCCCAGCTCGCCGCGCCCACGCCCGAGGGGCTCACGGTCCTCGAGGCCGCCTGCGCGATGATCGAGTCCATGGGCATGAAGGCGGTGCCGGTGTGGGCGCTGTCGCACGGTGCCGCGGTGAGCGTGGCCGAGGCCGCCGAGGCGCTGCGCTGCGACACGGTGGTGATCGGCGCCACCCAGCGGACCATCGTGTGGACCACACTGCGCGGCAAGTTCATCCAGGACCTCCTGCGACAGCTCCCGCCCGAGATCCGCCTCATCGTGGTGGGCTGAGGTTAGACATCGGCCGCGATGCCCGAGCGCCCCTACCGCCTCTTGTTCGTCTGCACGGCGAACATCTGTCGATCGCCCATGGCCGAGGAACTCGCGCGTATGTACGCCGAGGAGCGTGGTTTCCAGGTGGTGTCGAAGTCCGCCGGCACCCACGCGATGCCCGACGAGCCTGCCGCGCCGAACTCCAAGCGCGCCATCCGCGACGTGGGGGGCGACCTCGAGGCCCACCGCAGCCAGCCGGTGAGCGACGAGCTGGTCGACTGGGCCGATCGCATCCTCGTGATGGAGATGCGCCACGCGCAGCTCGTGCGCGAGCACTTCCCCGCTGCCGACCCCAAGGTGCAGATGCTGGGGCCTTTCGGCGGCTCGATGGAGATCGCCGACCCCTACGGGAGCTGGATCTTCCGCTATCGCTCCAGTCGCGACGAGATCCGTCGCTGCGTGGAGTCGTTGCTCGACCAGCTCCCCAGCCGGTTGCGCTAGGGCACGCAGGCCGCGGCTTCGCCCTCGTCGCCCTCGATAGTGGCGCAGGCGTCGCAAGCGTCCGCCCCCTCGAATCGGGCGAGCACGCCGTCGCCCATGTCGGCCTGGCCTAGCGGTTCCAGCGGGCAGCCCTCGTCGATGGCGAGCTCGCCACCGAGATGGAATCCCGAGGAGGCGTCGGTCTCCGCGTCGAGGTCGACGCGCACGTGGGCACCATCGTCCTCCAAGCTCCCCGAGGCGGCCCAGTCCACCCAGCTCGACACGCGCGCGTCGCCCCCCTGGCCGCGCCGCTCGAAGTAGCCCTCCAGTGAGGCCGCGAGGTTGCTGTCTACGTGCACGACGTCGTCGAGCTCGCTCCGGAGCACGGTACCCTCGAGCGTGAGGCGGTCGAAGGCCACGTCGTCGGTGTCACCGTTCACGTCGAGGTGAAAGTCGTATTGCTGTCGCGACACGCCATCGCCGTCGGTCCACCGTCGGACGCTGTACTCGCCGTTCCACTCGTAGCCAGCGCGCGAGCGGCAGTCGGCCGCGTAGGTGGTGGTGTCGCCCGAGACCATCGCCGACGGGCAGCTCCCGGGGTCGGCCACGAGGTCGTCGCTGGCGATCTCGAGCATCGCGAGCGGCACGTCCCAGGTGGGGAAACCCTCGCCGAAGCGGGGCAAGAGCTGCGCGAAGGCGGCGCCGAGGCCCGCGCCGTCGGCCGGGTCGAAGCCGCTGTCGTTCGCCACCCCGGCCCCGAGGTCGGAGGGTGCGATGGCCCAGTACGTCAGCGTTTCCTCGTCGACGGCGGGGCACCCGAGCAGCAGGAGAAACATCGAGCCGGAGAGTAGCGCAGCTCGCGCGGCCCAGGGGACGCCCTGGCGGAGGCTTTGCGTTACGTCGGCCGGCCTTCCAGGAGACTCCATGTTCGGACAAGCCGCAGACACCCCCGCTCCCGCCGTCGATATCCCCGGCACCGGCGCTCTCAAGGTGCTCTTCCGCACCACGATGGGCGACTTCGAGTGCGAGCTCTACGAGAAAGACGCGCCGCGCACCGTGGCCAACTTCGTCGCGCTCGCCAACGGCACCGTGGAGTGGACCGACCCGACCGGTCGCAAAGAAACCAAGCCGCTCTACCCGGGCACCATCTTCCACCGCGTGATCCCCGACTTCATGATCCAGGGCGGCGACCCGCAGGGCGACGGTCGCGGCGGCCCCGGCTATCGCTGGAAGGACGAGGCGAGCGCCTTGAAGTTGCGCCACACCACGGGTGGCCTGCTCAGCATGGCGAACGCGGGACCCAACACGCAGGGATCGCAGTTCTTCGTCACCGAGGTGGCGACGCCCTGGCTCGACGGGAAGCACGCCGTCTTCGGTCGCGTGCTCGTGGGCCTCGACGTGGTCAAGAAGATCGCCCGCGTGCCCAAGAACCAGAATGATCGCCCGATCACGCCGGTGAAGATCACCGAGATGAAGGTCTTCCGCGGCTAGGCGGCCACCGCGCCCGAGCGGGTGTAGACTCCCGACATGAGGGGAGACTACCCGCTCGGGATCCTCGGTTCGCTGGCGCTGCTCGGCTGCCCGTCGGGCGACGACGTCGACGCGGCCCGCGAGGTGCAGGGCCCGTCTGCGCTGGCGCGCGAAGGCGACAGCGGCGACGCGGGGGACTCCGGGGGTGACTCGGGGGATGCGGCGGGTGCGATGGTTCTCGCCAGCGAACCCTCCGCGGTCATCTCGTCCTACACCGGTCACGATCTCGGCTCCGACTTGTCGGGCGATTTCGACGCCAACGGCGACGGTTTCGACGATGTCGTGGCGTCGACCGCCGGAGGAGCCCTCGTTTTCTACGGCGCGGCGACGGGACTGGCCTCGGAGGCCGACACGACCGTCGTAGGTGACTTGTCGACCGAGGACTTCGGCGACGCGGTCGCTGCCCTCGGCGATCTTGATGGCGACGGATTCGACGACCTCGCCGTACATTCTCCGGTCACGTCGTATCACCGGGGCAAGGTCTTCGTCTTCCACGGGTCGGCGTCGGGCATCACGGCATCGAGCTGCGCCGACGCCGTCGCGACGCTGTACGGCGACGACATCGGCTCCGACTTCGGCGAGCGCATCCGGGGGGCGGGCGACGTCAACGGCGACGGCTTCGCCGACCTGCTCGTCGGGGATCCTGATCGCGGGTCCTCGGCGTCGCCCAGTGACGCATCCGGTCGCGCCTACGTGTTCTACGGCTCCGGTGGCGGGATCTCCGCCTCGGGTGCGACGAGCGCGGACTGGTCTCTGGTGGGCGACGAGGCCAGCGACCAGCTGGGCGAGGCCGTCTCTGGCGCGGGCGACATTGATGGGGACGGGATCGACGACGTGGTCATCGGCGCGCCGTACGCGGCGGACGTGGGCCAGGCGCTGATTTTCCACGGCGCCGGTGCGGGGCTCTCCGCGTCCGTGCCGACCGACGCGGACACCACGCTCTCGGGCGACACGACCGGTGATCGTTTTGGGAGCGTTGTGGCGGGTGGGGGCGACGTCAACAACGACGGCTACGCCGACCTCGCGGCGTACGGCGGCGCCCAATCGACGCCCTCGGACGCTGTTTTCGTGTTCCTCGGTCGGTCGGGCGGAATTCCCGATGCAGTGGCTGCGTCGGCCGACGCGCGGCTAACGCCTGAGGCGAGCAGTGATGACTTCGGCTCGGCGCTCGCCTTCGCGGGCGACGTCGACGCGGATGGTTTCGACGACCTCCTCGTTGGCAGTTCCAGGTACGGGGGCAGCGCCGGTCGTGCGTACCTGTTCCGTGGCTCGAGCACGGGCACCGCCTCCGTCACCGTCGCCGGCGCTGACACCGTGATCGACGGAGACTCGGGGCACCGGCTTGGCTATGCGGTGGCCGGCGCGGGCGACGTCGACGCGGACGGCTTCGCCGACGTGGTGCTTGGTAGCTACACCCACGCCGACTACGCGGGCGCCATCTACGTGCACGCCGGGTCGACCAGCGGCATCCCGAGCGGTGAGGCCTCAGGGGGCGCGCTGACCGTGGAAGGCGGTTGGCGGGCCGGGTACCTGGGCTATCTGTTCGCGGGTGGGAGCGACGTCAACGGCGACGGCCACACCGACGTACTGGCCCTGGCGGGCCCATCTCTCCAGACGGCGCGGCTTTACGTCCTCAACGGCGGGGCGGGGGGAGTGACCACGGACCTTGACGAGGCCGATGCTACCTTCGAGCTTCCCGGCGACACCTGGCTCGACTCCGCTTCGCTCGCTTCTGCGGGCGATCTCGACGCTGACGGCTACGACGACGTCGTCGTGGGTAACGGGGGCGCGGGGGACTTCGGCGCCGTGTACATCTTCGCGGGTTCGTCTACAGGCCTCGGGTCGGAACCCACCAGCACGATCCTTGGCGTCGATGAGGGTCAATTCGGCGCGGTGATGGCCGGACCGGGCGACCTGCTCGGTGACGCGACGGACGACCTCCTGGTGACGGCCCTCGGTGGCGACCGTGCAAGCGGCGTGTACCTGTTTCAAGGAACGCCATCCGGCGTCGTGGAGACCGACGCGGCCGCGGCAGATCTGCAAATCACCTGTAGCGGCGATGTGTTCTTCGCGTCGGCCCCAGCCGGTGCTGGGGACCTCGACGGCGATGGTCGCGACGACCTGCTCCTGGGCAGCCCCGGGTACCCCCCGCTCGAGGGTTCGGTCTATGTGTTCCACGGTGCCCCCAGCGGGCTGTCGGCGACGACGTGTGGCGCCGCAGACACGACGCTCACCAGCACCGGGAGTCGCGATGGATTCGGGTGGGCGGTCTCCTCGGCCGGGGACGTGGACGCCGATGGATACGATGACGTGCTGGTGGGCGCCTACCTCGCCTCGGGGCGGTATGGAGGCGCGTACGTCCACCACGGCGGCGTGGGCGGCCTCGAGACTGCCGCGAGGACGTCGATCACGGGCGAGGACGAGGGAGGCAGCTTTGGCGGCGCGGTGTCACGCGCGGGCGACGTGAATGGCGACGGCTACGACGACATCGCGGTGGGCGCGGTCTTCGCGCTGGACACGGGCCGGGCCTACGTGTTCACCGGCGGGCCATCGGGCGTGGTGGCCACCGGCGCCGGGGAGGCCGCGTTGGTGTGGGCGGGCCACGTCGACGGCGAGGGCCTCGGGCTGAGCGTCAGCTACGCGGGCGACCTCGACGCCGACGGCTGGGGAGACCTGCTCATCGGCGCGCCCTGGGCCAGCCCGGACGGCGCGCTGTACGTCGTGTCCGAGCGTTGTGCGTCCACGAGCCTCGCCTACGCGGACGCCGATGGCGACGGGTATGGCAACTCGGAGCGTCCAGCGAGCGTGTGCGAAGTGGGCGAGGGTCTTTCGACCAACGGCGACGACTGCGACGACGACAACCCCGATGTGAACCCCGCCGCGGCCGAGATGTGCGACGAGTTGGACACCGACGAGAACTGCGACGGCGCGGCCGACGACGCGACGGCCACCGGGCAGTCGAGCTACTACCTCGACGCTGATCTCGACGGCTTTGGCGGCGCCACGTCCACCACCAGCTGCGCGTTCGGCGCCGGGCTCTCGACGACGGGTGACGACTGCGACGACACCGACCCTGACGTCAACCCCTCGGCCACGGAGACCTGCGACGACCTCGACGTGGACGAGGACTGCGACGGGTCGGCTGACGACGCGACCGCTGCCGAGCAGCGAAATTTCTACGCTGATAATGATAGCGACGGGTACGGCGACGGCGCCGTTCGCCTGCGTGCCTGCAATGCGCCCCCGAGCACCGTGGCCGACAGCTCGGACTGCGACGACGCCAACCCCATCATCAACCCCAGCGCCACGGAGACGTGCGACCCCTTCGACGTCGACGAGAACTGCGACGGCTCGGCCGACGATGCCAGCGCGACCGGCCTCACGGCGTTCTTCTACGACGAGGACTCGGATGGGTACGGCGGCGTGGCCGTCTCGCGCTGCGACCCGGAGGGCGGGATGGTCACCACCGGCGGCGATTGCGACGACGCCAACGGTTCTGTGAACCCCTCCGCCACCGAGGTGTGCGACGGCTACGACGTGGACGAGAACTGCGACGGGCTCGCCGACGACGCGTCTGCCACGGGCCAGTCCACCTACTACGCCGACACCGACGGCGACGGCTTCGGCGCTATCGCCATCACCGCCTGCAACCGCCCCGACGGCCACGTCACCACCTCGGGCGATTGCGACGACACCGACCCGGCGGTCAACCCCGCCGCAGCGGAGACCTGCGACGACGCGGACGTCGACGAGAATTGCGACCAGCTTGCCGACGACGAGAGCGCCCTCGGCCAGGCCACCTTACACGTCGACGCCGACGGCGACGGCTACGGCAGCTCGACGACGGCGAGCGCCTGCGAGCTCACGGCCGGCCTCGTGGAGAACGCCGACGATTGCGATGACGAGGATGCCGCCGTGCACCCCGCCGCCGAGGAGCACGCGGGCGACGAGGTCGACGCGAACTGCGACGGCTCCGAGCTCTGCTGGGCCGACGGCGATCTCGACGGCTACCGCGCCCTGGACACCGTCACCGTGGCGAGCAGCGACCTCGCGTGTGACGCGGCGGGCGAGGCGAGCGCCACGACCCCGCCGGGCGACTGCGACGACGCCGACCCGGGGCGGCACCCTGGCGCCACGGAGATCGCCAACGACGGCATCGACGCCGACTGTGACGGCGCCGATCTCCGCGCCACGTGGGCGGCGTCCATGCCCTCGGAGACCGAGCCAACGCCGTCGCCCTCGTCGTCATCTCCGCCTTCGGGCTGCGCTTGCGATGCGGGCGCAGGCTCGCCGCTGGCGGCGCTCGGTGTCGCCCTGCTCGCTCTACGCCGTCGACCCGCCGCATGAGCTCCCGGCGCCGGCAGTGCAGCCAAAACAATGCTGCGCCGTGGCCACCGGGCCAAGCCGCTCGGGCTCCAGGTCGCGCACGTGCATCTGCGGGCCCACGGGGATCGACAACATCTGGTTGAAGTCGCAGTCGTAAAGCTGACCGTCCCAGCCCACCGAGAGCGTGTTGCGGCACATGAGCCCCGCCACCGCGCCCGGGTTGAAGGCCTGGGTGAGCGTTTCCATGTAGGCGGCGGTGTTGCCCGTCTGTTCCAGCCAGTCGAGAAATCGCGAGATGGGCATGTTGTTCAGCGCGATCAGCCGGTCGAAGCTCACGCCGTGGTTGGCCAGGAGCCCCGCCTTCCACTCGCGCTCCATGCTCGCCTGGGCGCTCGGCAGGTAAGCCCCCGCCGGGTTGTGCATCAGCGTGAGGCGTCGCTTGGCGTCGCCCTGGCCGTAGCCGTGCTGGTTGAGCAGTCGCAGCGCGGCGATGCTCTTCTCAAACGTGCCGTCGCCCCGCTGCTTGTCGGTGTTGAGCTTGCGGTAGTGGGGGAGCGAGCACACCACCTCCACGCCACGCTCGGCGAAGAAGGCGGGTAAGTCCGCCTGCTTCGAGAGCAGGAGCACGGTGAGGTTGCAGCGGTCGATGACGTGTTTGCCCCGTTTGCAGGCCTCGTCGACAAGGTAGCGGAAGTGAGGGTTGAGCTCGGGCGCGCCGCCAGTGATGTCGACCGTGTGCGCACCGGTGCGGTCGAGCGCCGCGAGGCACTCGTCCACCGTCTGTCGCGACATGTTGGCCTCCACCTGGTGGGGCCCGGCGTCGACGTGGCAATGTTTGCACGTCATGTTGCACAACTTGCCGATATTTACCTGAAAAATCTCCAGGCGCGCCCGGGTGAGGCCTTGGGGGAAGCCGGCCGCGCCAATCGCGGCGCCGAAGTCGTAGGTCATGCCTACATCCCCATCTTCTTCGCTTGTTCCACCATCTGCATGCCATGCACCAGCGTGGCGCCCCCGGTGATCGCGGCGGCCACCATCACCGCCTCGGTCATCTGCTCCAGATCCGCGCCCTTCTGCAGGGATCCCTTGGTGTAGGCGTCGATGCAGTAGGGGCACTGCACCGCGTGGGCCACGGCCAGCGCGATGAGCGACTTCTCGCGTTCGCTGAGTGCCCCCTCCTTGAAGACGGCCCCGTACCAGGCGAAGAACTTCTCGTTCAGCTCGGGCGTGGCGGCCCCCACCTGGCCGAACCCGCGCAGATGATCGTGCTTGTAGTACTCGGACACGGACGCTCCCGGAGGCGGCAGGCTTGACGACCGAGGCCTAATCCCTAGTTGCAGGAGGCGTCGTAGGGGTACGACACCTCGATCACCTCGCCCGCGTCGGGGACGGCGGTGCCCTTGAACTCCACGCTGTTGTAGGCGCTGTCGTAGATCCAGCCGTCGGTGGCGTCGTAGGGCACCTCGGTGCCGTCGACGAACACCTCCATGAGCGACAGGTCGCTCGGCGTCTTGCTGAGCACCCACTCCGCCTGCATGCCCGCCGAGACCTTCGCGATGTTGGCCACGGCCACGTCGAAGTCCTCGGTGCAGATGCTCGCGAAGAAACCGCCGGTGTAGTCGGCGACGTCGATGTACTCGTCGCCGCCGATCGCGCTCACCGTGTCGCCGCTCGACCAGTCGATCTCCGTGCAACCCAAGCCCCGGTCGCCCACGATGGCTGAGAGGCTCGTGAGGTCGGCGTCGCCCTGGATGCCGTCGAGCCAGCTGGAGAAACTCGAGGCGTTGATGCTCGAGTAATCGTTCTCGTCGCTCAGCACGATGATGGACACCGCGCTGCCGCTCCGCAGGAAGCCGGCGTTGTCGCTCGAGAGCAGCGGGTCGGTCAGCGCCGCCTTGGCAGCCGCGAGGCCCTGCTCGTCGCCCGAGCCGCCGCTGCCCACGCCCGCGCGCTGGGTGAAGGCGGTCACCGGGTCGGCGGTGCTGGTGTCGATGTAGGTGGGCGAGCCCTGGAGCTTGCCGGACTGGGTGCCATTGTCCATGTCGGTGGTCACCACGCCGATGTGGTAATCGAGGCCGAGGGTGAGGAAGGCCCCGATGAAGATGTCGAACTGGTCCTTGAGGCGGTCGACCTCCTCGCTCATGCTGCCGGAGTTGTCGATCACCCAGAGCACGTCGATGGTGTCGTAGTACTCCTGGACGAAGCTCTCCTCGTAGATCGATCCCGAGGCCCCGGTGCCGAGCACCGGCACGCCCACCAGGCCCTCGTCGGGGTCGTTGCTCTCTACCTGGAGCTCCACCTCGTAGTCGACGTAGGCGCTCGGCTCGAACTCGATCTCGAACTCGTAGCTGTCGTTGTACTCGAGGTTGACCGCCTGCCCGTCGTGATTGAACTTCGACACGGCATCGCCTTCGAGGTCGATGCTCCGCACCTCGAGCTCCCCGAGTCCCTTGTTGGTGATGGTCACGGTGATGGGGTCGGCGGGGCAGTCCTTCATGATCGAGCCAAAGTCGATCGACGAGGGGCTCACCTCGATCTCCGGGTCGTCGCCGGGGGGTTGCTCCTCGGGGGCCGTGTCCTCCGGGATCTCCTCTTTCACTTCCTCGCCGGGGGCGGAGAGGTTGTAGTCGGTGCAGGCGAACAGGAAGATTAGGGACATGGGGGGCTCCCGAGGCGCGCGGAGTCTAGCGCACTACGGGCAAACTGTGTCGGTCCACCAGCCCTCGTTGTTGGTCTCGTCACACTCGCTCAGGTTGTCGCTGGGATCGATGGTGACAGCGAAGCCGTAGCGGCCGATGTCTTCGGGGAGGAGGTCCACCTGGATGCCGTCCAGCGTGGTCCCGGCGGCGATGGCCGGCAGGGTCACCGTCGTGAGGGGGCGCAAGCCGGTCTCGTCGTCAGCGTAGAGCTGCACGGTGGCCCCGACTTCCACGTCGCTGCCGCCCTGGTTGGTCACCTTCAGCGCCACGGCAACGGGGCCGTAGTCGCAGTCGGCCACGCACACGTCGGTGATGTCGACCAGGAGGTCGGGGGTGGACGGGTCGTCGGCCGCCACGCGCGCCCGGTAGACGTTGTACTTGAGCCAGCTCTCGTCGGGGTCCTGGGGAACAGACCCGTCGGCGTTGATGTTGGTGATGGCGAAGTCGTGCACGTTCCAGGTGGCGCCCGCCGCCGGCCAGCCGTCGCCCGCGTGCTCGTACACGGTGACCGCCGTGCCGCTGCCGTAGTGCGCCACCACGATCTCCGCGTGACCATCGGCGTCCATGTCGGCCACGGTGGGGTACTCGAAGATCGTCGGCGAGCTGTGGGTGTCGACGAAAAGCTCGTCGCCGGTGCGGCCGTCGAAGATGGTGAAGGTGCTCTGGTCGGCGAAGAGGATCTCGAGCGCGCCATCGTTGTTGAGGTCGTAGCCTGAGCAGCCGGCGAGGCCGGAGGTGTCGTCCATGTTGACACTCCACACCTGCGAACCGTCGAGCTCGTACATCACGAAGTTCTGGTAGGCCGGCCAGGCCACCTCGGCGGTGCCGTCGCCGTCGAAGTCGCCCGCGCAGGGCGGGCCCGGCTGGGCGGTGGTGTTGTAGGTCTTGCGGTAGATGTTGGTGCCGTCGGCCTCCCAGAGCGTCCACTGGCTGCCCACGAAGCCAATCTCGGCCTCGTCGTCGCTGTCGGCCTGGATGAGGATGGGCCAGAAGCCGTAGCTGCCCGTCTCGCCGGTGCTCCAGATCTCGCTCCCGTCGCTGTCGTAGAGGGCCCCCTCCAGCGCGATCTCCTGGTCGCCGTCGTTGTCGACGTCGCCGATGGCCGGCAGGCGGTAGTTCCAGCCGCTGGTGGGCACGCTCATCTGGAACTCCACGTCGCCGGTGAGCCCATCGAGCACGTAGCTGTCGTGGATCACCTCGGGCTCGCCGTCCTGGTCGAGGTCGGCCACATTGTGAAGCATGTAGTTGAGCGACGCCAGCATGTCGTTGGACGTCCAGTACAGGTTGCCGTCCTTGTCGATGGTGATGGTGCGACCCTGGCTGTCGGCCGCGATCACCTCGGGCCAGCCGTCGGCGTCGACGTCGGCGATGCTGGTGCCGCCGTAGCCGTTGCTGCCGGAGAAGGTCCACTTGAGCGCGCCGGTGGCGCCTTCGAGGCACACGATCGTGTTGTTGGTGAGGCTGAGCACCACCTCAGGACTGTCGTTCTCGTCGACCGCGCCGTTGCCGTTGTCGTCGTCGAGGTTGCCGATGACGGGCGTCATCCAGGAGCTCATGCCGGTGCCGTAGGTCCACTTCACCTGGACGTCCCAGGGATCGACGACCTCCTCGCCGCCGCCGCCGGAGGTGGTGCCCTGGCACTCCTCGGGGATGGTGACCGTCCCGGCCGTCGCGAGGTCGAGCGGGGGACACTCCTCGTCGAGGCAGTCCACACGCCCGTTGTTGTCGCTGTCGGGGAAGCCCTCGTCGACCTCGCCGTCGCCGTCGTCGTCTTCACCGTTGCACTCCTCGGTTGGGGTGCCGGTGTCTTCGGTGTCGGTGTCGGGGGGTTCCCACTCGCTGCCGGAGTCGAAGGTCTCGGCGGGACCGTCTTTGCCGGTGAGCTCGTTCTCGTTCTGGCAGGCCAGGAGCAGGAAGGGAAGGGGAAGGTAGCGCATCGGGAACCTCAGGGGCAGAAGGTCTCGGTCCAATAGACCTCGTTATTGGTTTCGGTACACTCGCTCTCGTCGCCCGCCTCGTCGACCCGGGCCACGAAGCCGTAGAGCCCGATGTCGGCGGTGGTGAGCTCGAAGGTGATGCCGTCGAGCTGGGTGCCAGCGGCGATGTCCGGGAGCGTGTAGGTGGCCACCAGTCGCTCGCCGGTGTCGTCGTCGGCGTATAGGTTGAGCACGTTGCCGGCCGAGATGTCGTTGCCGCCCATGTTGCCGACGGTCACCGACACCGCCACCGGACCGTACTCACAATCGGCGATGCACACGTCGGCGATATCCACGACGAGGTCGCCCGCGGCGGGGTCGTCGACAATCGGGCGGGCGCGGAAGACGTTGTATTTGAGCCAACTCGCCTCGGGCGGCGAGGGGACGGTGCCGTCGGGGTTGAGGTTGGTCACCGCGAAGTCGTGGGTGCCCCAGGTTTCCCCGGACTTGGCCCAGCCGCTACCGTTGTGGCCGAGCACGGTGATCCCGCGGGTGGCGGACCCGTTCGAGGCGTAGATGATCTCGGCGCTGCCGTCCTTGTCGACGTCGGCGGTGACCGGGTACTCCCACACCGTGCCCGAGTCGTGGCTGCCGTTCTCGTAGAGCACGGTGCCGCTCGTGCCGTCGTAGATGCGAACGTACGCCTGGTCGGCGTAGAGCACCTCGTAGGCGCCGTCGCCGTTGACGTCGTAGCCCGAGCAACCCGCGAGCCCCGAGCTGTCGTCGATGCGCGTGGTCCACAGCTCGGTGCCGTCGATGTCGAACACAGTCAGGTTTGTGTTGGCGGGGACGGCCAGCTCCACCTCGCCGTCGCCGTCGAAGTCGGCGGCGCAGGGCGGTCCCGGGTTGCTGCCGGGCGCGGCGAAGCTGGTGATCACCGAGCCGTCGTCGTCGTGCAGGTACACCGTGGAGCCGCTGGCGAAGAACACCTCGCCGCCATCGTCGCTATCGGCCTGGACCACCGCGGAGAAGTTGCCCGAACCGGTGCCGGCGTTGCTCCACTCCACGTTGCCGTTCTCGTCGAACACGCGGTTGGCGAGGATGATCTCCTGCGTGCCGTCCTGGTCGAGGTCGGCGGCAACTGGGGTGCGCCAACTGTTGGTGAGCCCGCCGAGGGTGGCCACGGTGCTGCCGTCTTCCCCGTTCACCACGCCCACGTCGCCGATCACCTCGGGCATGCCGTCGTTGTCGAGGTCGGCCACGGTGGGCTGGGGGTAGGCCATCATCGAAAAGGCGGCCGAGGTCCACTTGGTGGTGCCGCTGCCATCCACGGCGGCGATGCGGTAGCCGGTGGCGATGGCCACCACCTCGGGCGTGCCGTCGGCATCGACGTCGGCGATGGTCACTCCGCCCTGCCCGTCGAAGCCCGACACCGAGAACACCAGTCCCGAGCCGTCGCCAGAGAGCACCTCGAGCTTGTTCTCGCTCCAGGTGGTGTAGGCGATGTCGGGGATGTCGTCTTCGTCCACCTGGCCGTCGCCGTTATCGTCTGTCAGATTGCCCACGGCCGGCATCACGATCACCCCGGAGCCGCCGGAGGTGTACTGCCACTCGATGCCCACGTCCCAGGGGTCGGTCACCTCGGGGGTGCTGCCCCCTTCGCACTCCTCGGGGATCTGAAGCGTCTTGCCCACCGGGATGTCGAGCTCGTCGCAGTCGCCGTCGAGGCAGTCGGCGCGGCCGTTGCCGTTGGCGTCGGGGAAGTCCTCGTCGACAAGGCCGTCGCCGTCATCGTCTTGGCCGTTGCACTCCTCCGGGGGCACCGCGGTGTCTTCGGTGTCGGTGTCGGGCGGTTCCCAGTCGCTGCCCGAATCGAACTCCGTGGCCGGGGCGTCTTTCCCGGTGAGCTCGTTCTCGGTCTGGCAGGCCACGAGCAGGGCGGCGGGCAGGCAGAGAAAGCGCATCGGGGGCCTCGGGCGGGCTACTCTACCCCTGGATGGAGCTTCACGCGCGCCAGATCGAGGTCAAGGCCGGCGGCCGCAGCATCCTCGCCGGGGTGTCGGTGCGCCTGCACGCGGGGCAGCTCTGCGGGGTCATTGGCCCCTCGGGCGCGGGGAAAAGCACGCTTATCCGGGTACTGCTTGGATTGACCGCGCCGGCGAAGGGGGAGGTGACGCTCGCCGGGCGGCCGATCAGCGAGGCGGGACCGGTGGGCTACGTGCCTCAGGACGACGCGCTGCACGGGGCGCTCAAGGTGCGCCACGCCCTCGACTTCGCGGCGCAACTGAGACTCCACGGTATGCCGGATGTGTCGCGACAGGCACGCGTGCGGCAGGTGATCCTGCAGGTGGGTCTCGACGGCCGCGAAGATGTGCGCATCGAGAAGTTGTCGGGGGGGCAACGTAAGCGGGTGTCGGTGGCGATGGAGCTCCTGTCACAGCCCCGGCTCTTGATCCTCGACGAGCCCACAAGCGGCCTCGACCCCGGCCTCGAAGCCAAGATGATGGATCTCTTCTCCACGGTGGCCCGCGACGGGCGGATCGTGCTGGTTTCCACGCACGCGATGCAGTCGATCGAGCGTTGCGACCAGTTGATGGTGCTGGTGCGGGGTGCGCTCGTGTACTTCGGCTCGCCGGCGGGGGCGCTCTCGAAATGGGGCGTCACCGACTACAACAGCATCTTCACGAGACTCTCCGCGTGACGGCGACGACCTTCGCGCCCGTGGCCGTCCAGCGTCGCGTGCTCGCCGCGCGCTACGCGGCCACCTTGCGGGGCGACTGGGGGACGGTCCTGGTCTTGCTGGCCCAGGCCCCGGTGATCGGTTGGCTATGCACGCTTGTGTGGGCCTCGGTGGAAACCGACACGCCGTCGCTTCACTTCGTGCTCGCGCTGTCTTCCGTGTGGTTCGGCTGTATCAACGCCTGCCGCGAGATCGTCAAGGAGCGCGCCATCGTGGAGCGCGAACGTCTTCTTGGCTTGTCGATGGTGGCCTACGTACTCTCGCGGGTGTGGGTGATCGCGGTGCTCGACCTCGTCCAAGTCATCCTGCTCCAGGGCGCGGTGGAGTGGGCAATCAACCTCCGGGGCAACATGCTGTTGGAGATGGGGGCGCTCTGGTTCGCGTCTTTGTGTGGGACGGCGCTGGGGCTCCTCGTGTCGGCGTTGTCCACGTCGCAGGAGCGCGCGGTGGGCGTTGTTCCCCTGTTGTTGCTGCCGCAGATCCTCTTCTCCGAGTTCGTGGTGCCCGCGAGCACCTACACTCGCCTCGTCGCCACGGCGGAGAAGTTCATGCCGGTGCACTGGGGCTACGAGGTGTTTGCCCAGCTCGCCGCCAACGAGACCAACTGGGCACAGGTGGCGCTGGCCTACGCCGCGCTCGGCGCCATCGGCGCGGCTCTGCTCGGGCTCACCACGCTGGCGATGATGAAACGGAGGCCGGTGGCATGAAAGCGGTGTTGTGGCTGGTCGTGTTGTTGCTGCTCGGCGGCTCGATCTACGTGGCGGTGGCTCATTTCTCGGGGGGCGCCTTCCCCACGCCAGGACTCGCCGTGGGCGGCGATCTGGGCTGGCTGCGGCGCACCTCGCTCGCCTTCTGGGAAGACATTCAGTTCAAGGACTTCAACAAGGCGGCCACCTACCACAGCCCCGAGAAGCAGTCAGAGGTCGACATTCCCTTCCTGCTCCAGCGACTCTTCGGTGTTCGCCCAGAGCAGCTCGAGATCATGGAGTACGAGATCGTGCTTGCCGACATCGACAGCACTGGCCTACGTGCGCGCGTGAAAACCCGCGTGAAGGCCAAGCTCCTGGTCGATGGCCGGGTAGACGACACCGAGTTCATGCTCTTCTTCCACCGCTCGTCAGTCGCCGACCCCTGGTACATGGTCCTCGAAGACTCGCTGCGCACGCTGGATGTCGAGAAGGAGAAGAAACATTGATCGCCCTCATTGCCATGGCGCTCGCCGCCGACACCGCCGAGAGCGTGGCGTCGATGCCCACGGCCAGCGCCACCGATCGCCTGGTGCAACTCATCGCGGCGTGGGGGCTGCCCGCAGGCGAGCTTTCCACCCTCAACGGGCTTGCGCCCCGCGTGACGGTCGCGCTCGACGACGAGCTGGTCACCGCGGCCCTGTCCCTGATCCTGTCGCTCCCGCCGGCCGAGATCGGTCGTGCGCGCCGGGGCGACACCGTCGTGCGCAGCTACGGCAAGTGGGGCGACACCGAGGAGTCGACGGTCAACACGCTGGCGAAGTCACTCCGCTTCAAGCAGCCGATCGACGCCTGGCTGGTGCGAACCGAGCAAGCGGAGCTGGTGCGCGTGGTGCTCGTCAAGGGCAAGAAGGAAGCCACCGTCACTCTGGTTCCGCCGCCCGAGTGGAGCACGCCGGGGAGCTACCCGCAGGACGCGTCGTTCGAGAACCCTCGCACACTGGGCCTCTTGTGGACGCTGCGTGAGGGCGAGGACGCCGTGGGGATCGACGCGCTCTCCAGTGTCAGCTATCGCGACGAACAGCGGGTGAAGGCGGGGAGCGCGTCGTTGCGCATCACACCTGGCGGGCGCGACACGGTCTACGTGACACAGCCCCTGTCGGTGGCCGCTGGGCAGGCGCTCCGGGTGAGCGTGTCCGCCGCGGGTGAGGGCGCCAGGGCGCAGGTGTCACTCGTGGCCAATGGGCGTTCGCTCGCAGCAAGTGACTGGAACGGCGCCGGCGGCGGCGCCTTCGTGCCGCTCGAGCTCCAGCTCACCGTGCCCGAGGGCGTGTCCCAGGTCGACCTTGTACTCGCCACACAGGGGCCCGGGTCGATGAACTGGGACGACGTGCGCGTGGCGGTGGAAGGGAAGGGTGGGGGCGTGAGCGTGACCGAGCGCGGGCCCTTGCGCCTGCGTCACCCGGGGACGGAATCGTACGATCTCTCCGCCGCGGCGCTGGAGGTGTCTCGCGCGATCACCACGCTGAAGTTGCCACCTGAGCCTCCGGTCACCATCGACAGCACCTGCGTCGATTTTGCCCGCTGCGGCGTGGACCTGTGGGTGCGCCGGGCCTGGGGCTCGCCCACCAGCGAGCGCGTCGCCGCCGGGGTGATCGACGCGGCGCTGTCGAGGCCCTCGGCCTACGCCGACCGGCTCGCGAAGGAAGGCGGCGTGGGCTTGCGCGAGGCCTGGCGCGAGGGCGGGTAGGGGCTGCGACATTCTGTCCAGCGCTGGCCACCCCCGGTCTAGCGCTGGCCATGGCCCGCACCGGCCCCCTGACCTATGCTCGCGACACTCGCGAGGTATGCCGTGCGTTTCTTTCTCCTGCTCCTGCCCGGCTTGGGATGTGACGGCGAGGCATCGCCGAAGGACACGGGCGACGCCGATGCCGACAGCGACAGCGACAGCGACACCGACTCGGGCACCGACACGGCCACGGGCGACTGCTACCCCCTGGCCGACGGGTCCTGCGTGGAGGAGAGCTTCGCCAACCCGCCCGCGCTCGAGCCCGACGCGCTCGGCGTCTACAACCTCTCGCTCGGCCCAGCCGAGGTGCTGCTCGACGGCCAGCGTCACTGCGTGCGCGCCTACAACGGTGCCTACCAGGGGCCGATCATCGAGGTGCCGGCGTCGGGGAGCGCCCGCTCCATACGGATCGACCTGTTCAATACCTTCGCCGACCACGCCTACCGCTCGCTCGAGGGTCAAACCTGCACCTGCACCGACAGCATGGGCATGGACTGTGACCCAGGCGGGCACGAGACGGGGCACGAGGACTGTACATGCGTGGACGACAGCGGCGAGTCATGCGAGCATACCTACGACTTCAACCTGACAAACCTGCACTTTCACGGCAGCCACGTGGAGCCCGACTACGCCAACGGCGGGGGCTGCACCACCGACGGCACGTTGCGTTGCCGCGATTGTAGCGAGGAGGCCGACGACGGCGCCGGGGACGGGACGTGTTTCTACGGCGACGACGTGCTGACACACGTGAACCCCGGCGAGGGCACGCAGCACCGCTTCGATCTCGACGAGGACGGCACCCATCACGACGGTCTGTACTGGTACCATCCGCACATCCACGGCACGACCGCGATCCAGGTGGGCTCGGGCGCCTCGGGCCCGATCATCGTCCGCGGCCCGATCGACGAGGTGGAGGGCATTGCCAACGCGCGCGAACGCATCATCAGCTTCAGCACGCCCTCGGTCGGTGAGAACGGCTTCACGCCGCTCGCCGATGGGGTGGAGTGTAGCGAAGACACACTTAGCTTCGACGACTTCACCGTGCTGAGCAGCACCAGCGCCCCGCAAGTGAACGTGATCAACGGCCTGCGCCGCCCGCGAATGGTCACCGCGCCGGCCCAGGTGGAACGCTGGCGTTTCCTTCACGCGGGCTTCCTGGACGAGGTGTTCCTCGGCTTGTTCAGAGGCACCGACAGCGACTGTAGCGGCTACACCGTGGACGAGAGCGCCACCGGCAGCTTCTTCCAGGTGTCGCGCGACGGCATCACGCTCCCCGCCACCTACGAGTCCGACTATCTGTTCATGTCGCCGGGCTACCGCATCGACACGATGGTGGGCGGACCGGCGTTCGCGGACGGCGACACGTGGTGTCTCGTGGCCGCCCGCTTCCTCCAGGACAATGGCACCTCCGGTGGACCGGAGAGTCCGCCCGAGGTGCCCGACGACGACGCCATCGCCACCGCCTTTGAGAACGATGGTGACGTGGTGATGATCGTCAACGTGGCGACGAGCTACGGCACGGCGACCGAGACGACCTTTCCCACCAGCGACGCCGTGGCGGCAGTGGCCCCCTCCACCACCATCGAGGGCGTGAGCGCGAGCGACCGTTGCGACGCGGCCGCCGTGATCGACGACCCGGCGGAGATCGACCAGCTCGCGATCCTCCAGGTTGGTTTCTTCACCGCCGACGACCCCGACCCCTGCGAGTGCGACAACTACAACGTGAACTGCCGCAACTTCGAGGAAACCGACCGGAGCGTGTACCCCGTGGATCGCGACCTCCCCATCGGCAGCGTGGAGCACTGGCGCCTCGCCGCCTCTCTCGACGGTCACCCCTTCCACATCCACACCAACCCGGTGTTGCTGTGCCCGGAGGACAACCCCTTCGATCCTCTGCCCTTCGCCCACTGGCGCGACACCTACCTCGTGAACACCACCCGCCGGGTCGATGCGATTGCCTACTACCGCAAGTTCGCTGGCCTGCACGTGCAGCACTGTCACAAGCTCACCCACGAGGACCACGGGATGATGGAGCTGCTCCGCACCTGCGACCCCGCCACGGACAGCACCTGCGGCGACTACCGGTGGGACACGTGTGCCGACGGCGACCTCACCTGTGTGCAGAAACTCTCCGCCACCGAGTGTGCGCTCGGGGTGTACGACGAGGCCGAGGCGGCGGCGTGCTCGGCGATGCTCGCCGGCCCCGAGGGCGTGTGCGGTCCCAACGCCTGCGCTTCTGACGACGATTGCGGCCCGGGTACCTCCTGCCAGGACTACGTCTGCGCGCCGGGATAGCTCGCGGCCATGGCTTCTCCCCCCGACGCCGAGGCCCTCCACTGCCTGGTGGTGCTCGCCGAGGAGCGCACCGTCATCGGCGCGGCGCGGCGCCTGGGCTTGTCGCGGGCCACCCTACGACGGCGCGTGGAGGCGCTGGAAACGCAGCTCGGACGGCGGCTGCTCGAGCGCGACGAGGAGGGCGTGAGCCTGACGCCGCACGGTCTCGCGGTGGTGGAGCGGGGCCGCGTCTTGCTCCCCGAGCTGGCGCAGCTCCGGCAGGTGGCGGCCTCGGCCGACGAGGCGCGGACGGTGGGACCCATCCGCCTGTCGGCGCCCGATGGACTGCCTCCGGAGCTGCTGATGCTGGCGCTGGAGGCCGGCCGCCAGTTGTTTCCCGACGCGCTCGCGGAGCTGTACTTCAGCGCCGATCCGCTCTCGCCCCTGCGCGATGACGTCGATGTTTGCTTACATTTCGGCGAGCCGCCCTCTCGTGGCGCCTATGCCACTCGGGTGCTCCTCCGCTTCCCCGAGCGCCTCCTCGCCACGCGGGCGTACCTCGACACGCACGGCGAACCCCGCTTGCCCGACGACCTCGCCCGGCACGCGCTGATGAGCTGGGCGCCTCCCGGGGAGTCCACCCGCCGCTGGCCCGTCCACGGCGGGCAGATCGAGGTGGCGCCGGTCCTCAGCAGTCCCGATGTGCACCTGCTCCGGCGCCTGATGCTGCGCGGCTACGGCATCGCGCGCCTACCCGATGCCGGCGTGCCCGATCCCGGCTTCGAGGGCGAGGTGGTGTCACTCCTCCCGGGCCTCTTCGACCGCGAGATCGCCCTGCGCGTGCTGGTGCCCGAGGCGCTCGCGCGAACGCCTCGCCTGCGCGCGGTGATGGCGCTCATCGAGTCGATCGCGCGACCGTAGCGCGCCAGTGTTCGAAGCCGGCCCTCTCCGCCGCGAGGGTCGGGGTGTCGAGGCCGAGTGACGCCAGCGAGCGGTCGATGCGGTAGCCGGCGCGGTGGCGAGCCTCGTGGTGGGGGCGTTGGTCCGGTGGCGGCCAGTGGAGCGCCTCCGCGTACACCCGGGAGAGGGTGCCCTCGAGGTCGTCCACGTAGGCATCGAAGTCGATGATGCAGCGACGTCTTGGCGGCAAGGAGGAGAAGAAGGCGACCTCAGCCAGGTTGTAGTCACGGTCGGCGTCGAGGGCCTGGCGCACGATCCACGGCCAGGGCACGTGCGGCGACGGCGCCACGGTGGGGTGAGCGCGCACGAAGTTGACCATGCTCTGCGCGCGTTTCGCTGGGTCGCGGAGCACCGTGAGGAAGCGCGCGCTGGGGTAGCGTTGGGCGAGGTCCGGGGCGGCATGCAGGAAGTGTCCCTTGATGAACAGTCGGTGTCCCGGGCCATGAAACAGCAGTGTCTTGCGCGCCACCGCGTCGAAGTAGCGAGGAAAATCCACGGTCCACAGGCCACCCGTCTCCCCGGGGATTGTCGCGAATGTGAACACTTCGCGCACCGGACCCGGGCCGAGTGACATGAAGATGTCGCCCCACTGCACGAACAGCGAGAACACCATCTCGAAGGTGTCCATGCGCATGGGGTCCAGCTCGTGGCGTTCCACGAACTCAGGCGGGAGACGCGAGTGGACGCGCACCCTCACGTGCTCGCCGGTGCTCGCGGGCAGCCAGCGGGCGGCCAGCCGCCAGAGCCAGAGGTAGGGGAAGATGCCCATCAACGCGGCGGGCGACACGAGGCGCGCGTCTTGCTCGAGGTATCGCGCGATCTGCGTGCTGCCGCTCCGCGCGGCGCTCACCTCGAAGAGTGGCTCGTCCACCTGCACCTTCGCAATCCCTCCGCCGTGCAGCACAGTGTCGAGGTGCCAGCAGAGGCCCCAGAGGGGCCGCAACGCGGTGCGGCGGGCCACCTCGATCACGAGGCCAACCCGTTGCCCGGGGGCGAGATCCGGCTCCGGGTGACCCCAGAGCGCCAGCGAGAGGCAACGCCACACCCGTGAGGCTTCCGGCAGGTGCGGCGGACGCCCCCACTTGAGATTGCCGAGCAGGTAGGGCAACCACAAGGGGGCGAAGAGCAGGGCCGATACCAGCGCCGCCAGCGTCCGCACGGCGAGGATGGCGAGCAGCTTTGCCCTGCCGGGAACCCGGCTCGGCGGCTCGCCGGGGAGGATGTCGGGGATGGGCACGGCGGAGTGTCACTCGTCGCGAGGCGCGACGGGGTGGCCGTTCTCGTGCCAGCCCCTCCTCATGGTCGTGCCTAGGACTTGGGCTGCGGCACGATGCGCAGGTAGGGGAGGGGCGATTCCCAGCCGCCGGGGAATCGTTCCTTGGCCTCCGCGTCGCTCACTGAGCCTGCGATGATCACGTCGTCGCCTTGCTTCCAGTTCGCCGGCGTGGCCACGCGGTGCCGCGCGGTGAGTTGCAACGAGTCGATCACGCGGAGCACCTCGTCGAAGTTGCGCCCGGTGGTCATCGGGTACACGAGGATCAGCTTCACGCGCTTGTCGGGGCCCACCACGAACACATTGCGCACCGTCTGATTGTCGGCGGCCGTGCGGGTATTGGGGTCGCCGCTCACGCTGGCCGGCAGCATGCCGTAGAGCTTCGACACGTTG